>TARA_R110000751_G_scaffold273961_1_pt1 | contig 35252 bp, 48 predicted proteins | sample TARA_R110000751 | Tara Oceans TARA_R110000751 (sample SAMEA4398001) | marine metagenome | biome: Polar Biome; feature: [MES] marine water layer (ENVO:01000295) within the mesopelagic zone...; material: water (ENVO:00002006), including particulate matter (ENVO:01000060) such... | reverse complement strand
GGTGCAATGGGTTGCAGGGGTGGGGTGCAATGGGTTGCAGGGGTGCAGTGGGTTGCACCCCTCTGGGATGGTGTAGATTGTGGTGCGTCCTGGCCTTCGTTCGCAGTGTAGGGCACCTAGCTCCTCAGCGAGCTTGAGGGTGTAGTACATGGCTCGCTCTTTGACCCTGCAATCTCGAGCAAGGCTGGCCACGCTCGGCCTCATCACTCGGTTCTTGCCGTTGTAGGTGGTGAGCATGAAGAGGGCAAAGACGACGTGCCCAGGTAGGGTTGAGTCTCTGAGGTCTCGCTGTCGCTGAAATGTTTCTCTGGCATCCATATCACTCTACCTCTGTTTTAAGGTCATACCTGAACCAGTGTACCACCCCATCGATGTCCATCCATCGACCACTCAAGGGATGCTGGACTCGTCCATCGAGCACCTCAAGGCCATGACTTGAGCCATCCTCGAGGGTGACGAGGAGCTGTGAGCCACGCAGGGTGACAGCTCGGGTGAGGATACCCGCGGCGCGGAGTCGGTGTTCTATTGTTGAGACTGAGATTGAGATTGTCATAAGGGCTCCGGCATTGGCCAGCCCTTATTGACGAGGCGCGGGGGTGCGCCTAGAGTGGTGGGGACTGGATTATTTTAGAAACCCCGCGAGGCTTTACCGAGCCTTTGACCGGGGTTTCTTTAGTCTAGGTTGAGGTTGAGGAGGTGGTCAAGTGGTGGCTCATTTCTTATCTCGGCGTCTGTAAGTCCCCACAAGTCGAGGAGGCGCTCCTCTCGATGAGGGTGGGGGTGTGATGATTCTGGCAATCCATGGGCCACCCTCGAGGGGTTGAGTGAGCACCACCACCCGACGACTCGAGCGGCCCGGTGTCTCCCATTGCTCACGCTCTGGGATCCAGGTGTAGCCTCGGGCCACAAGCTCGGCGTGTGCCGCGGTGAGAGCTCGGGCTCTGAGGAGGTGCCTAAAGAGGGTGCGCTTTGATCTCAATGTGATCCTCCTTTAAACCTAGATCCTGGGACGTTGCCGCGCCGAGGTCGCGGCGCGAGCTGCCGGACAATCCTCGACACCCACCGCCCATCACCCCACGGTCCCAGATTGACCAGGACCACTTTGTGATGACCATGGCTCGACCAACATCCCCTCCCTGTGTTCCACGCGTATTGATGGAGGGCGAGCTCGGCGCGGGCCGTCTGGTATGCCTCGGCCTCGGTGGTGGTAATAAACAGAGTCCTCACCACCACTCCCCCAGAAAGATGGATGGCACCCTGGAGGCATGGAGCCACAGGCTCGAGCCCGAGGTATCTCGGAGCATAACAAAGGGCGCCGAGACAAGGGGCCTCGACCACTCTGTAGATGAGACAAGGGCAAGGTGCTCGGCCTCCATTACATCGGTGAGGGTGAGGAGGATGGTGCCACCAGAGCCAGCGCTCTGGAGGGTGTAGGTCTGCCGCTCATGGATTAGCCTCGGGGATCGGTTGACGGGCTCCATGAGGTCATCGTGATTGTCTACGGGGATGAGGGGCATGGTGTCTCCTGTGGTTATCTAAACAAGTCCAGCTGGGGGAGTGCCTGCGCCGAGGTGACGCTGTAAGCATAGCGCCCTTTGTGGCGCCGCTTGGACACAAGCATATGCCGTGGGGCTTGCCTCAGCCTGCGCAGAGCGGCCTTGACATCGCAACCCACAGGGAGGCCCGCCTTCTGACGTATCCTCTCTGGGGTGTACCACGCACCCAGGGTGATGGAGTTGAGGATGCGATCCTCTACCCTCATCGCCTTGGCGCTGTCTTGTGGCCAGTTGCTCACCTGGGCTCCAGGGCTGAGGTGATGCTGTCTGCAAGCGGGCCGTTGAGACAAGGCGAGCCATCCACCCACCAGCTCGGCTCTCCCTTATAGATGAGCACCTGGTCGTTAACCATGATGTTGTCGTCGCCCTCGAGGATTGCCACCCGCGGGAGGTCAAGGTGGATGATGATCTCTCTGAGGGCGCGGGCGAGCTGCTCGAGCGTGGTGGAGATATTGAGGGCGTGGAGGATGAGGGTCCGAGTCTCAAACTGGAGGCTTGCGTCTGGGTTGATGGTGTCTCGCGCCGCATCCCAGGTGTTGGACGGGGCGAGCTTGAGCTCGCTTGTCTCGCTTGTACCGTCGAGGATCCAGGTGAGAGCATCCGCGAGCTGGACACAGGAGAGCTCGGTGCCAGCCTCGGCGAGGAGGCTTATGGTTGTGGCAATGCGCTTGAGTCTTGAGTGTTGCGTGGTCATGAGCTGGCCCCCTTCGTGATGTTGACAGTGGATGCGGTAGAGATGTTGACAGTGGATGCGGTGGAGATGAGACAGCCGGGCTTGTAGTATCGCCAGACACCATAAGCGGCCTTGTGGTGGGCATAGAACTCAAAGGCATGGATGAGGGCGCGAAGGTTTGGAGTGTACCAGACCGAGCGTCTGCGAGATCCTGGTGGCCTCACCCACCAGATCTTCATCCCGTCAAATCCCTTCAGTCTGGTGGACACGCTCGTCGGAGAAAAGGGTAGCTTGCGATAGAGATCTGAGTATGCAGTCACGGGCAGCATTTTGAGCCATTCAGAGACCCACATCCCCGGCACATCAAGAGAAGATCCCGCGAATGCACCGCGGCCCAGGTAATGAGGATAGTCCATCGAGGTGGGACGGGGATCGTCAACCTCCTCAAAGAGCACCCCGTTGGGAGAGCTGCTCGCCTGTGTCTCCTTTGATGACCGATGTGTGCGCCAAAACATCGGCCGATGTTTAAACATCGGGATCCCGGTGGCCTCTGCTCGCTCCTTGCGTCTAGTGTAGAGAGTGGACTTGGAGACTCCAAGTCTGGCTGCGATGTCCATCCATGTCATCCCCTGCTCCTTGAGCTCGTCTGCAAGGTTGAAGTCCACAACACTCCGTCGAGGGATGTGACCCTTCGCGGTGGGTGGAAAATCAGAAGCTGTGAGATTAACGTCCGAGAGCCTGTTCTTGACGGTGTGACGACTGACACCGAGCTCCTCAGCGATCTCCCTCGGCGCCTTGCCCTCAAGGGCCAGGGCAACCACATCTGCCGATGTCACCTCAGCCCTCGGCCTACCAAGGGTGGTGCCTTGAGCTCGAGCGGTATCCAGGCCCTTCTTGGTGGCCTGGGAGTGTCCCTCATCGGTCTCCATCATTGCCTCAAACATTGAGGACTTGATGGCGCTGAGGTCCATGTTGAGGACGGCCGCGGTGAGTACGGCGATCTGGGCCTGGACGGTGGGAGGCATCGCTTGCGAGTCGCTGGCCAGCTCGAGAGCCATTGCCTGAATCCCCTGGATCTTGCCCCATGCCTGTTTGATTGATGATCTTGTGCTAGTCATAATGTTGTTACTCCTCAAGAGAGTGGTGGTGTGTGCCTCACCTCGGCCGTGTCAACTACGGCCAGAGGTGAGGTGTGTCAGTTGTCTGGTGTGTCGTCGCTGGACAGGCTAGCGGGCGGCCAGTCCATTAGGCTCACCCGACCATGAGTGAGCCTGTGGATCTCTTGCGCCCTGGCCATGCTCGGGGCGCCTCGATTGCTCGTCCACTTGTAGATGGCGCCCATCCCAACGCCGAGCTGCTTGGCGAAGTCCTCGTAAGACTCGCCGCTGTACTTGAGATACGTCTTGAGTTGCATTGCCGTCCTCCGTTGTTGCCCTCCTTATATAGGCCCACCCTCCCAGGTTGACAAGCTTTTAGTTTAACTATTTGTTAAAGAGTACTTGCCGCAAAGTTAAATAGCCCCTATATATTGTGCATGGACGGAGCAACCACGCACCGGACGCAACACAGGGACACACCATGATTCTCCACGCTCTCAACAATGCCAACCTCGAGCTCCTCATCAACGACATCATCATCACCTGCGAGGCCGAGCAGCTTGTGGAGTGCGCCATCATCCATAGTGAGGAGCGCTACGTGACGCTCTACACCCTCAACAGTCCCTTTACCATTGCCCACTACAACATCACCGATGGCCTCATCGAGCAGTTCAGCGCTGGCGAGTGGACGGCGGCTGAGGATACCTTCTCAGACTCCATCACTGACTTTTGCTTTGCCGCCCTCGATGCCTAGCCCACCACCCACCGCACCTCGCCCCGTACCCTCACCAGGACGGGGCTTTCCTGGTGTCACCATCCCCCTTAACTAATTGTTAAAACAACACTTGACTATTAGTAAAGGGTGACAATATATGATGTATGGACGGCGCGACAATGCACCGACACACCAGGGCACACCATGACACAGAAAATCACCAACTGGCTCCAGGACATCGCCAACACCATCACCGTGCCCCATGAGGACTCGGACCCCCAGGATGTCAATGTCTCCTTTCAGCGGGCTGTCATTCGGCGCGGCATGGTTGCTTGTGGCACGATCTCCGGCATCCCCGCGGGTGGTAGCCTGCGCCTGTACGCTACAAGCCCCTCGGGTGTGAGCGTGACCTTCTGGCTCTTTGTCCATGCGCTCACCATCACGATCAACGATCTCAGGGTTGAGGTGATGGCCGAGGCCCAGATCATCCAGTTTGGCGATTACCGCGCCGCGAGCGAGCAGGAGGAGCCTGTGGAGGTTGAGACTTGCGACGAGCTGCTCGAGATGTTGCCAGCCACCGAGGAGAGCTACACAAGCGTTACCGTCAAGGGCTCGACGGGTAACCTCTACAATGTGACAATGTTCGAGCCCTCGAGGGCCAACGGCTGTACTTGCAAGGGCTGGACATATCGACGCGAGTGTCGCCATCTGAGGATCGCTGAGAAACTCCCTGCCACCCTCAAGGCCCTGGATGAGCTCATCAACGGGCGCGACATTGCAGTGAGCGAGGTGGTGAGGAGCTGGCGACTCTATGAGGGAGATGGCGATAGCGCTGAGGAGATTATGGATCGCATCATCGCCTTTGTTGGCGAGTCGCGCTCGGAGGGTGTCAGAGCCCTGTGAGTGCATTGACGCTCAAAGCCTGGGTTTAGTGGTGAGAGCACCGGCTCCCTCACCATCACCCCAGGCTTTGGGCGTCCACATATCAGAGCCTCGAGATCGGGCTTCGAGCAATCGTGCTCAATTCAGCTCTAGTGATTAGCTTGATCCCGAGGCTCTGGACATATCGGCGCCACCCATCTCTGAGGGGCATAGGTTTTGACAACCTGCATACTCAAATTGATGGCGCCGCTCATCTTGCCCACTTTGGGCTCGCGTTGGTCACTGGCGTTCAGTGGTTTTGATCTAGCCGAGGCCATCCTCGGCGCAACGTAGGACAGTTACACTGTAGAACTGGCAAATGTGCGGAGAAGAAGGGCATCGGGCAGGGGGCTCCACATCCATGGTAACTCGGCCCGTTGCTCTGTCCGGGGGAGGAGATGAGATGAGCTTGAGGTGTTTGTCGCTGTTTAGCGGCGCGGGTGGTGAGTCGCTCGCCACAGGGAGGATGCTCGGGTGGAGACATCTCGGGTATGTTGAGTATGACGACTATTGCCAGAGGGTATTAGCCCAGAGGATGAGGGATGGACACATCGACACCGCGCCGATCTTCGGCGATATCAGAGCATTCAACAGTCAAGGGTACGCCGCAAGATATAGAGGACTGGTTGATGTCGTCTGTGGTGGATTCCCCTGCCAGCCATTCTCGACGGCCGGGGCCAGACGAGGACTTGATGACGCCCGTAATATGTGGCCAGCCACCCTCACAACCCTTCGCATTGTTGAGCCCAGATGGGTGTACCTGGAGAACGTCCCAGGGCTCATTGCTGGAGCTTCTGGAGCCTACTTCGGCACCATCCTCAGTGACTTGGCCTCGCTCGGGTATGATGTCCGGTGGCAGGTGTTGGGTGCTCATGAGGTCGGTGCCAGACACAAGCGAGATCGGCTCTGGATTGTCGGTGAACAAGTGGCTAACGCCCACAGCGTCCAATGACACCTTCAGGCCTTGTGAGGGGACTGTGAGGCTCTTGAGGGCTCGCGTTGTGTCGGGCGCCACCACCCGCGCCGAGGCATCGCTCATGATGGGTGGTGATGTGGGCAAGGCACAGGGCAAGATCGAGAAGTGGCCAACACCCACAGTGAGCGGCAACCATAATCGTAAGGGCTCGAGCCCAAAGGCGGGAGATGGACTGGCGACGAAAGACTTTCGTCGCCATCGGCTCCCGACACCATCGGCAACCGACTGGAAGGGCAGCTCAAAGCCAGGACAAAGGAGAGGCCAGCTCTCGGAGATGGAGGCGGGAGTTGGACTGGTGACGAAAGACTTGCGTCGGCATCGGTTGCCGACGCCTCTGGCTACTGATGTTTCTAAGCAGCCTACAGACGGCTTAGAGCGGGTGCTCAGAACTGGCAGCGGTAGCGGCAGGATGAGGGATGCGTCATCAAAAGCAGGACGCCTCAACCCCGACTGGGTTGAGTGGCTCATGGGGTGGCCTGTGGGGTGGACAAGCCTTGAGCCTCTGGAGGAGGCCGAGATCAAAGACTGGCAATCAGAGCACGACATCCCCAGGCTCAAGGTCAAGGTCAAGGGGGATTGCCACCGTCAACGGCTCCAGGCGCTCGGTAATGGGTGGGTGCCTCAGTGCGGCGCGGTGGCGTGGGGACTCTTAACGGGTGGATGAGATGGACGGTGAGACACACCAGGGACTGATTGACACCATCAAAGACCTACAGCGTGAGCTGTCCTTGCTGAGGGCTGAGGCTCGCTCCTCCGATGATGCCAGAGCGCTGGCCGAGCTCGAGTCAAGGAGGTTGAGTGCTCTCCTGGAGCTGGCCGAGGGTGTGATGTCTCAGCACCTCGCGGCGCGAAATGCCTACTATGCCAGCAAGAAAATAATCATGGAGTGGGAGTGAGCAACGCGACACAGGGCAAGAGTCTCGAGGTCTGGATCCTCGCCGAGGCCAGACTGAGGGGCATCCTCATCACCAAACACGACCCAGGTATGTATTATCGCAAAGCGGCGCGGGCCTGGGTGCCATGCCGCAAGGGGTGGGTTGATATGTCGGCTCGCCTCGAGGGTGGCAGGTGCGCCGACTTTGACTGCAAGACTACCAGCTCAAAGACATCCTGGGCTCTCAAGGCCAGCATGAAGCAGGGAGGCCACCAGAGGGCGCTCCTCATGAGGATCCACGATCTTGGCTCACCTGCCTTTGTGTTTGTACGCAAGCTCGCGCCGCCCTCAGCCGACTATGTGGTGCCTGTGACTGGTGAGGGACTGCCCTTTGAGGGATCGAGCGCAAAGTGGGCACGGCTCGAGTGCTACAAGCTGGCACCCGGCAGGAGCTGGATTGATTGCGTCGAGACACCCGAGGCGTGGATCGCGTGGTGTGCTAGGGGCTTGGAGGCTTAAATGCCATCCACATTGAGATCGCACCCATCAAGAGAGCACCACCCCCTGTGGTAAATATAAAGAGGAGGACTCTCCAGGAGATCTCCCCTTTGCTCACCTGTCCCTCTGAGCGGGCCTTGAGGAGGATGGCAACATCACCCTTGATGCTTGCGACGTCTGCCTTGAGGCTTGCGATATCGAGAGCCACCCTGCTCTCTGACTCCCTCAAGTGAGCGCTCGCGTCTGAGGCCACCTTGACAATGCCAGCCGTGAGCTCGGCTTTGGCCGCGGTGTGGTCGCTCGCCATCGTCGCTTGACTCGCCGCGAGCTTCCCGAGCTGCTCTTTGATCGCGCTGAGGCGCTCGGTGAGCAAGGCGACTCCCGTGGTGAGGGTGCTGATTGTGCCATCACTCAAGGCCAGGGCTCCTGCAGTATCGCCATAAATGAGCCCGTAGCTCGCCTGAGGCGGTCCTCCTCAACCCTGGTAGCAAGGCCGATACACACGCCAGACCCCGCATCCATCACCGCACTAGAGAGAAACCACATCCCCACCTCCTTGCTCACCCATGCAGAGGCCGGTAGCTCGGGGAGGCTGAGAAGCTCTGCACCGAGGTGATCCTCAACGGATCCGGTGTATACCACCAGAGGGCCATCCCAGGAGCGGCGCACAAAGTGAAAGACATCTCGCCCTTGCAACCCGCACAGGGACATGTCCAGCACCACCACATCCACAGCGGGCGAGGAGCACAGGAACTGACGAGCCCTGTCCAGGGTACGAACGCTGGACACAGTAAGCCCTCGGGACTCAAGCTCACGCCGTGCTCTCTTGGTATCAACAAGATCATCCTCAATGAGCAGGACTCGCATGGCTCACCTCCTCTTGCGGGTGAGGTGGATAGAACCCGCGCCGCCTCCACCGATCAACACCCCGATCAAGATTTTGAGATCATCAAAGCTCACGATCTCGAAGGCCATCAAGCCACCGAGGAGGGATGAGACTATGATGAGGGCGCCAAGGATTAGCATCACAAAGGGCCAGCTTGTCACCCCAGGCACACCATCACCGTCGAGGTCTGCAAGGGCAGGGGCCGTGGCAGCTGGCACAGGGTCAAGGGCAGGGGGTGGGTTGTCCTCCACCAATACCTTGGCCACTTCTTCAGGAGTGGGATCGTTGCTCATGGTCTGGCCTCTTTGGTGGTGGTGGTCGGGAACACACGCTCGAGCAACGCGGCGAGCAGCTCTCGCCCCTTTGGGCCTCGACACACAAGCGCGAAGGCGATGTGATCGCAGATCCTGGGATCGAGCGGCGGCGCGGTGGTCACGGCATAGCGCTCATGCATTGACTCGCGGCGCGTCACAGTCCAGCCTCGGCCGCGAGCTGCTCAATGCTCGGGTCTGCCCACTCAACAGGCGCAAAGCTCGCGTCGTCCCTGTAGGCCCCGAGTGCCGCCAGGGTGCGCGGGCCTGCTTTGCCGTCCACTCGTCCAAGTTGATAGCCCAGAGCCACCAGACGGGCTTGTAGCTCGGCCACAGGCAATCGCCTGGGGGTGGGGGCGAGAGTGTAGGCTGAGTCACCCGAGGCATGTCTCAGAAAGCTAATGGTGGACTTGCGTCCCTTGATGGCCTTCCAGCTCCAATAAACAAAGGTGTCCACCCGATCACCGCAGGAGCTGGCCGCGGTGGAGAGCGCAACCTCGAGGGCCTCTCTCCCTGTGGGTGAGGGCTTCGGGTGGTTCTGAAAGCCCGCCATGAGCCCAAAGTGGATGTCTGCAATAAGGCCCTCATCGAGCAGGCCAAGCCACTGATCGGCACTGTGTCGCTGTATCGGGCCGGGTCTGAACATGGCGTTCCACGACCAGTGTGACTTTGGCTGGCCGTTCTTGTCTCGCTTGCTCTGGTACTGACTGTATGCCTGGGGCGCTCCTGTGACGTGGTAGCCCGCATCGGTGAGGGCTCTCATGAGGGCGCGGTCCTGGGCTCGCACGCCTTTGACGGGGGGGATGGCAGTGACACCCATCTTGAGGTTGCGGGTGGTAGGCTCATCCTTGAGCAACCTTGCCAGCTTGATTGATAGCTCCAGCCCGTTTCTGCCCCACCCGATATTGTTGTGATTGCCTTCGGCGTCAAACTCGATGCCTGTGGGGGTGGCATGAGCGAGCAGTCCAGGGAGTGAGGCTACAAGCTCCTCCACCCCTTTGGCTGTGGCAATGGGCCACACCATAAGCCACACCTCAACGTCCAGAGCTTGCAAGGCTTTGACAGCTTGCCCGAGCAGCTCGGGGCGCCACCTGGGGAGGTGATAGGGTTTGACGCCAGCATTGGTGACAATGCGAGCCACCGTGATACCTGCGGCGCGGATGCTCGCCGCCCACTTATCTACCGATCCCTTGCGGGGATGAGGGCCGTCAATCCATGCGCCGATTCTCACAGGGGCCTCCAGTGTCTACAAGCCGAGCTCACGCTCGATGGCTCTGATGAGTCCTGCCTCTGTGCCTGCATTGGTGGGTATGTCGTGATAGTCCACCACAGCCACCAGCTCGCTCACCTCTAGGTCTGTGAGGTCAAGGCCATCCTCTACATTGTAAGATGTGGCGCCTGTAAACCGAAGGTCCACAACCTCGCCTGCTTCGCCGCAGTAGATGACCGATGCCTCAGTGCTCCCCAGGGCGGCATTGATCACCGTTACCGATCCGCCTGTGGGGGTGATGCGAGCGGCACCGTAGAGCTTGAGCTTGAGCTTGTTCGGGTTGCCGGGCTCTGTGGGGACATGATGAGACACTTGAGAACCTCCTATACAACAAACAACCACGATTCGTGGATCTTCATCTGTGATTGATTGCTTGCCCCACCACCGCTGTTATAGACCAGAAACCTAAAGTAAGTCCCTGTGCTCGCGCCGAGGTCGCTGTACTTTGCCGCTGCAAACTCTGTCGCATCGGTGAGATTGTAGCAGACGGGGTTGTCAGATGATGATGAGTAGAAGATCGCCATCCAGGTCGCTGTGGTGCCGTTGACAATATTGGCTGGACCTATAGGTGTGTTCTGTGAGCTAAAAAAGCTGACATTCCCAGTGGTATCGGACTCGTCGAGTGAGATGAAAATACCCTTTGTCCCGTTGCTCAACTGCAGTCTGTTGTTACCGCTATTGGTGCCACCAACATTGACCGACTCAACCTTGCCAACCCACAAGAAGTCATCACTCTCCCCAGGCGCAAAGGTGCCGCTGAAACGTACCTCAGAGAGTGCGTTGTTGGTGGTCCCTGAGTCGATAGTCATTGGCTGACCACCCACCTTTGTCTCTGTGCCCGTGGTAACGGTTGAGACAACCCACCCTCTATCCGTCAAAGTGTCGCTCGTATCCTCATCATCTGCCAAGTCAAAGTAACAGGAGCCGCCTGCATTGCTCACCAGAGTGGTGGCCAGACTGCCCCACGATGAGGGGATGAGGACGCCCGTGGTGCCAGCTGGCTTTCTGTAGATAAGGATAGAGTTTGTGTCTGTGTCCTCGCAGAGGTCGCCATCACTCCCCGAGAGGCGAGCAAGGACGAGCAAGGCGTCAATCCCTGCCGCTGAGAAAGCAGCACCCGCGCCGATGGGTGGTAGATTGAATGATCCAAAGGGCATCTCACCACCTCCTCAAGCTTCGTAGACAACTACGTTCTTGGTTCCCGATCCCGCATGGATGGCAAACACTTGACCCGTGGGGCACCAATGCGCCGGGTTCTCCCAGGAGCCTCCAGAGGCAACCAGCAAGAAGTCAGTCACTGCGGCCGCGGTGCCATCAATTGAGATGTGGACCGCGGTATCGGAGATGTTCTGGATCGACAACACCTTGCGGGTTGCGAGGGCTGCGATGATGGAGGTTGAGGTGACTGCTACCGCAGTGGTTGACTGCGTGCCGATGCCCTGTGTGGGCCGGATGATAGAGAGCTGGAATCCCATAATGTCCCCTGATGTGGGTGCCTCGGTGAGAGGCGAGCTTGATGCTCGGGCCGTTGAGCCGACATCCAAACATAGCGCGGCGCGGTATTATCGTCAACGCGCTAGTCTATGGCCTCGCGGGTGTAGGCTGTCCAGGCCACAAGTCTGAGGGCTGTGTCGGCTTGGAAGATACCAATGCCGTCGTTGTTGAAGACATCAATACCGAAGGTAGTCTCAGAGGCAGGATCGCCTTGCATCTGGAGTCTGAGGAGGCGAGCGGTGGCCGAGGTCTGGGTGTCTGTGATCGTGATGCTAAAGGGGGCGAGCCCGTGTCTGCCGTTTATGAGCTCGCCAATCCCGAGGCCGCCCTGGAGATAATGGTAAGCCAGATTGCTCCCGGTGTGCCTGTAGTAGGACAAGTCTGCCGTGTCATTGGGATCGGTGTTCGTGAAGTTGGCGATGATGTTTGCTCTGGCGATGACGGTCGAGCTTGTGACGACATTGGTGGCCCAGGTCGGGCCTGTATAGGAGGCGAGCTTGAGGCGGATGTTGACGTTCACGACACCCGCCCGGACTGGGTAGCATACCTGGACAACACCGCGCACGGTGATGTGTGAGCGGGTCTGGGTGGCGCCGTCCTCGTCGAGACTCGCGTCGTATGGCCCCACCATGGTCGCGCCCATATCATACCACCCCGAGTCTCCACCGCTTTGATCCCATGCCCTGGTGTCATTCCAGAGGGTGATAGTCTGGCCGTCTGTGACGTGCCCAGGGTCATAGCCTCCGATGGAGTGCCATACCCTGGTGTGGTCCCTCCAGAGCTGCCGCTGGCGAGCGTAGAGTCGCTGGATGATGTTGGCCGCGGTGGGCAGTCCAGTGAGGAGGGAGTTTCTGACAAGGGCTCGAGCTGTGACCTGCTCCTCGATGATGGCCAGCGACTTGAGGGTACAGAAGCCGAGCTTGGCGATTGAGATGTCTGTGGTGGTGGTGAGCGGGTTGATGACGTTGGGTTGTCTAAACAGGGGCCATACATAGAGGTTTGGATCGTCGTTGAAGACACAGGTTCGGGGGGTGGGGTAGGAGATGTCGGGCTGAGTGCCAGCTCCACCTGCCTCAAACCAGATGACATAGCGCTCTGAGGCCGAGAGCGTAAAGCCATGGGCACCATCCGCGTTGAGGTCCAGGACGTTGAGGCCAGAGATGGGCGTGGTGGCTATAGAGTAGGACTGAGGGCTACCTGTGACTTCGGCGCCGAGCTCGCTCCTGATGAGCAGTGCAAGGAAGATGGTTCTACCTGCCATCCCAGACACGTCAACGGTGAGGTCTACGTTGACGTTGCTCCCTGTGACGGCCTGGGTGGTGGTGGTGTCGCGGTCCCCCTGCCAGAGTCCAGAGCCCTCGACATCCATAAACCCTAGTCCAAAGTTCATGGTGGCCGTGGTGACTGTGAGCCAGAGTCTCACTTTGATCTGGTCACAGCCTGGGGTGACTCGGTGCATGGCGAGTGGGAAGGCGAGCGTGAGGTGGCTGGCGATGAGAGGCTGTGTGAGCTCGCCTCCACCCGTCGTCTCCTCGTCTGGCCACCATGTCGAGTATCGGCGCAGGCGTCCCTTGTGAGCTGCCTCATTGTTGAGGTCGATGCCCTGGAGCAAGAAGGCGCTGTAGGAGGCTCGAGCTGCATAGGCCGCATCATCTTGAGCCTTGAACCCGTGGGAAGCATCGGTGGTGGTGCCGCTCTTGTCCTCGAGGAGTCTCACAGAGTAGAGTTTGCCATTCGTCGGATCTACGTGCCGCTTGATGGAGATGCGGAGGATCGCGTCGAGGTCGTTGCCATAGTCCAGGGTGACGCTCGTCTGGGTGCGAGAGGCCGAGGTGGCCCGGGCATTGTCGAGCAGTGATAGATTAGAGTCGAAGGCTTCGAGCTCGATGTCACAGCCCTCAAAATCGAGGTAGACAGTCACGGCGCCGCGTGATGCTCCGAGTGTAAAGATGCACTCTGCGATGTCATCATAGGCCGCGGCCGCGAGCGTCGAGGTGGTAAAGATCGGCGCCCCGTTCGTGGTGGTGTTGCCATAGGTGGTGAGCTCCGCGAGCATTGCCCGATTGATACCAGACCACGAGAACGTGCCGTTCTCAACGAGGAGCTGTGTCTCGTCCTGCCCGTCTGCCGTGGCGCCTCCACCGATGGGCCGAGCTCGAGCGATCTGGCCAGCTCCTGTGAGGTCACCATTGCCTGTGCCGATGACTTGCCACTTGTCGGGATTGGTGGTGCTCACGTCGTATAGTCCTTTGGATCGTCACTGTTGAGGGTGCCATCTGGATCACAGATGTATGCCCACTCTGCCTTCTGGGTGGCTGTGGCGCTCGTATAGAGGGCGCCCTGTATGATGTCGCCCGAGACTGGGCTGATGCCGACACCCGTCAAAATGAGGTCATTGCCAGCCTGTGAGCTCACGACCACATTGGCATCCCTAACGGCGCCGTATTGGTCAAGGATTGTGCAGACATCCGTTGCCGAGAAAGAGGCAGCATCCGTTCTAAATGGGCCACGATCCGACTCTGTAAAGGCGTTTGGAAAGAGGGTGAGGGTGCCTGTGCCTGCATTCCATGAGCTCACCCGGCCGCTCTGACCTATGCATCCCACCGCGGCGAAAGCCTCTCCCACGTTCCAGACGGTGAGGGTGATGGTGTGTGCCTCATCGGTGAGCGACTCGCGGCGCTCGAGCACCAGACACTGGGCCTCGGTGATGCCCATGGCTCCCGAGGCGATGAGCTTGTCGTGTGTCACCTGGACCACATCACCCGGCCAGAAGTCTGCCGTATTGAGACACTGGAGGGTGTAACCCCAGATCGGGTTGTGGAAGAACTGTATCACTCTGATAGAGAGCCGGATGGCCTCGGTGAGTGAGGTGGTGCCAGCGTCACCCAGATCCAGGTTCTCATGCTCGCCCCGTGGCGCTCGCTTGTATCGTATCGAGTCGGTGGCGTTGAGGCTATCCGGTCCGATCCCAGGTCTGTCGTTATAGGTGATGGACACGCTATCAATTGTGTCCTCAATGTTGCGTGAGCTGGCCAGCGACTCGGTGTTGATGATCTGGCTCTGGGTGATGGCATTGGTTGAGCCACAGACGAGAGCATCTGCGAGGTTTGCCACCCCCAAAAGTCCTCCCGAGGTTTGAACCATCACTGCGCCTCGAGGCGTTAGTATGCGGTCCTGGATCAAGTCAAAGAGATTGATGGGCTCCTCGTCATCATGGCCAATGTGGAAAGCATCCATGGGCTCTGAGCCATCACCCCAGGCCAGGAAGCTTGTCTGGTCGATGAGGTTGGCAGGGATGGCACCCGCGAGAGCGTTGATCCCAGTGTCGAAGTCGCCATTGTACCCAGACACCCCATTGTTCTCGGTGGTGAGCAGGAGCTGAAGGCATAGCTTGCCTGGGTGCTGTTGTAGGGGGAGGGTGTTGATTGCGGGTGATGCGGAGTTTGACGGGCTCACTGGATTGGTGGAGAAGAACTCCCTCACCCCGTACATGGTGTCGCTGCCGGGCTCTGGGGTGATACCCATAAACTCACCCATGGCCTCGAGAAAGTATACCGCGCCGGATGAGTCGAGGGTGTAGGTGACAACGCTGGCTCTGTCGTTGATGACGGCGAGTGCCTGGAGGGTGGCACCCGCGCCGCTATCAAAGACGATCTTGGCTCCATCGGTGGGTGGGGGGACAATGGCTCTCCCGATGAGCTCGCCGCTGATAAAGACCTGGGTGCTGTATGGCTCACGGTAGATCTTGGTCTGGCGTAGGAGCGTCAAGACATCATCGGCCTCGAGGTTGATCACGCCAGGGTTTGAGAGGCTTATCCTTCGCACTGTACCCGTCCACAGCACCACCTCATCGCCATACCCTGTCGAGCCGAGCGGCGCCCTGATGAGCTGGCAAAGCCTCCCCGCGAGCGTGGTGGGGTGCATAGTTCTAAACACCTCATTATCTTCGCTCGGCAGATTGCTATGGGGTGCGCCGTTTGTCTCGAGCTGGCCTCTGACCACTGTGTAGGAGTAGGTGGGGCCTCCTCCACCTCCTCCGCTTGAGATGCTTATGGCCTCGCGGCCTGCGTAGATAACGCCAGTGAGCGAGCCGACATCGAGGACGAGGGTGGTGGCCGTGGCGTTTATCGCGGTCTTGATGTTGGCCAGCGTTGCGGGGATGGCGCCGAGTAGGTCTGTGAGGGTGTCAGAGGTGCGCCTCAGCGAGTAGGACTGTGATCCTGGCTTGGGTGAGAAGCGCCTGAAGTCAACGCCAAAGGATAGCTCTGAGGGCCACCTCAACAGGCCGCTCACATAGAGACTATCGGGATCGGAAGATGAGGGGGTGGTAAAGAAAGCACGGTCCCAGGTGTAGCGGGTGAGCTTGTTTGTGGCGCTCGATGTCTGGTCGCCTATGCCCTCGATCCGTATGGCGTATTGAAAGGAGCCCATCTAGTCCTCAATTGCGATGATGGTGAGGTCAAAGCGATAGGGGTGGATGCTTGCCACAGTCACAGCTGGCGAGCGTGGGGACACATCTCGAAGCCAGTCCGACTCATCATAGGGCTTGAGCGTGGTGTAGGTGGCTGGCACCGTCCTGTCCTTTGAGTACCTCATCTCGGTGGCGCCGATGTCGATAAAGTCTTGACGAAAGCTGTCAAAGTTGCAGTTGAGATCGCCTGTGGTGGCGCCGATCTTCGCCGCAAAGTCTGCCTGTGAGGTGTAGTGCTGGAGCATGGAGGCCGCTGGGATATCCACAATCTCAATCTCGGCTCGGTTGATTCTGCCAAACTGGTCTACGGTGGAGCTGCCCGACGGCGAGGAGGTGATGACCAGCGAGTCATCTGTGAACACCTCAGTTCGGGTCTGGAACACCAGAGCGGTGGGGTGAGGGATCCATAGGTATTGCCTCATCCAAGTGCCTGTGACCACGTTGGCTGTGGCTGTGGGTGCATTTGAGTCATACCCAAACATCTTGCCCGTGAGCCCTGCTGAGAAGGTGATGAGGCTTACAGTCTTGCCATCGGTGATGCTCCCGCGGGTGAGGGAGAGCTTGCCCTGAAAGTCTCCGGCCACCTCACTGGCAGTCCAGGCCCCACCCGAGTCGGCCGAGCTCATGGCTGTGGCGACATAGGCCGCGGCATCTGTGGAGCTGCTAAACCTCCTGTCATTGTATCGGGTTGCGCTCACCACCGTTGCGGCTGTCGTCGAGGCATCGGTAAAGGTGATGGTGACTGTGCCAGCGACGGTAAAGGGGATGGCAAACTGGGGGACGGTAAAGGCCATCTAGACACCTCGCGGCATAAAGTTGTTAAACCTGTTGAGGCGCATCTGGTTATCCATAAAGCGGGTGAGCGGCTTGTCTATCTCCTCCCCGAGGATGACTACCTTGAGGTTGGTGACTTGTGGCTCATCTCGGCGCGGGCCTGTGGGTGCGAATTGACGCGCCGAGGCGCCGCCCGCTCCTGCTCGAGAGCGCGAGCCTGCGCCGCTGCCACCCTTGCTCAAGCCTCCCAGGACTCCTCCCAGGACTTTGAGTGCGACTCCTGCCGCTATGGACGCAACACCAGATCCGGGGATAACGGTGTTCATGGCGATCCCTGTGGCGACATAGAACCCACCCATCTGGGAGGCGAGAGCACCTAGCATGGAGAGCATCTTCTTTCCAAACCCTGCCATAGCATCACCACCCGCGAGGAGCTCGCCCGTGACACTCCCCAGAGCCTCAGCCATGCCGAGCATGGAGTCGGTGAGCGCTCCTGCCAAGCTCTCATCTAGATCCTTCATGAGCTCGGCGCTCTTGGCAATGGGATCGAGCATGTCCTTAAAGCCCTTGCCGAGGGCTATCACTCCAGGGAGGCCAGCACGTATGCCCTCCAGGGAGGCGGTCATGTCTGCTTTGCGCTGGGTGGCCATGCCCTGCTCTATGGCAACGCCACCCGCCCAGTCCTCTATGGTGGGGCCTTGTCCCAGGGCTCCAGCCATGCCACCCATCGGGACACTTTGCCGAGCGGCAATGATCTGAGGCCCGGTGTCCCTCTTGGCACCTCCACCGCCTCCTCTCCTCTTCTTCTTCTTTGTGCCTGCCCAGGCTCCCGTTATAGCTGCCCAGGCTCCCCCAAACTCCTTGCCAATCTTGGCTTTGGCAACGCTGGCAAGCTGCCTCAAGAGTCCGCCCACTTCTCCCGCGGCGCTCCTTGCTGCCGATCCGATGTTGCGGAAAGCCGCGGCGAGAGTATTGCTGCTCTGAGTCGATCTATCTGCGACTAGCACCGACACATCGAGAACGGCGCTCCAGGCAGCGGTGAGCGGATTGGTATAGATGAGAGCGCCACCTATGGCTCTAATCCCCCTGGCCACAGGGTGACTCGACTCTTGAGCAAGGTCGAGTAAGAATGTCAGTTCATCGAGCTTGATGGTGAGCCCGTCGAGGGCTTTGTCGAAGTCATCACCCACCAGCATTTTACCGAGGGAAGCCGCGAGGCGATCCGAGGCCAGCGCTGCTTGATTGGATGCCTCTGTTAGCTCACCAGTAGAGTCGATATATTTACCAATCAGGAAGGCGCCTGCCTTTAGAGCGAGCCCGACCGCGGCCAGACCACCCACGACTGCAGCAATCGAGGCACCCAGAGGGCCGGACATGACCAAACTGAGGCGCTCTAGCGAGTCACCCGCAAAGGTGCCAGCTGGCCCCATGGCTCGAAAGGCCATCGATGCCTCATCGAGCCTCGAGGTGGTCTTAACCAGTCCTTTGTTGAGGGTCTTGGTCGAGAGCACGCCCATGAGCTGAGATCGTCTAAAGGATCCCAGCTCCTTGTCTGCCCTGCCATAAGCCGAGGCGAGGTTCTGGGTGGCGCTCGCTTGCTTATTAAAGCCCGCGCCCAGAGTCCTGATATCCTTGATGAGCCGAGTGGTGGCAGCGTCCATCTTTCGCATGGCCGCGGCAGCTTTATCTGCCGCCGTGGTCAAGGTGCCAAACGATGCCGCGAGATCCTTGACTGGCTGGTTCTCTATCTCGACATCGACGAGGATGGTTTCGCGTGTTGTGGCCATCTATCTACGCCTCTTTGAGTCGCGCTCTCGCTTCTTTGCGTCCTTGGCGTAACAGGCACCCCAGGCCGCTCTTATGGCGTGTATGGCCTGTGTCTCGATGTCCAGCTCGTGTGCCAATGTCTTCGCGCTCCAGGGTCTAATTGAGCCGTTCTCGCTTGCAACATCTGAGTAGGTGGTGAGCATCCTCCACTCAAAGGGTGAGAGGCGCATTGTGCGGAGGCGGGCCGACTTGCCAGCGTGGGCATAGAGGACCGCCGCCTTTAGTTTTTTGCCGTCCTCGCGCCGAGGGTGGAGAGTGCCTGGGCCTCCTCCATGAGCAGGATGACATCGAGCTCATCGAGCTGAAAGATGGAGTCGATACGAGCGCGGGCCGCATCTACCCCGGTGAGCTTTGGCCAGTCCCAGGACTCGGAGCCGTTAAACTCACCCACGTACAAACCCCAGTCACCACCGATGCCTCTGACCAGGACGGTGAGCGCGACAAAGTTCTTGTAGTCGTCGGGCAGCTCCTCAGCGAGCGCTCGAGCTACCATCGCGTCCTTTGTCTTTGCGAGCCGTAGGATGAGGTGAGGGTGGCTGTGGCCCTCCACCTCAAAGCCCTCTGGAAAGTCGGCGCCCTCGTCGAGGGGCATGTAGACTTTGATCCTCCTCGACTTGAAATAGCTCCTGGACTTGACGATCTGTGCGGTGGTGGAGTCTTCGGTCATGAGCCTTGTCCTATGCTGTAGCAAACTGGAGGAGGAGCTTTGTGGCTGGATAGCCCGCGGCCAGGGTGAGGTCAATGCCCCTTGCGTCTCCGCTCGAGTCATCTGTGATGGTGTTGGCAGGAGCCAGCCCTGTGGCTGTGGTGCCATCCGCCGAGCGGGGATAGCGTAGCTCGAGGGTCAGATCGTAGGTCTTGTTGCCTCCGTCCTCACCCTGGGCAATGTCCACAATCTGCCCAAAACACGCAACCTGGAGGGTATTGCCTGCGGTCCCAGGCTGAGGGAACTTGAGGTTGACCTCAAAGCTTGTCGAGTTTGCACGCAAGACATAGGGATCGAAGGTGCCGAGGCTTGTCTGCTCGAGGGTGAGGTCAAGCGAGTGCATGACGGGCCGAAGGGCCACACGTCCGATCCCCTGCGCCGCGCTGATCCCGAGCTGCTCGGTGGGTGCCATGTTGCCGTTGATGACACATGAGCGCACAAGTAGATCATTGTTGGGGCTTGCGATGGAGCCTCCACCGTAGACAGTGCCGCTCGAATTGTCGATGAGTCGCGCCGTGGCGTTATGCCCGAGCAAGGGTTTGAGGGCGCTATAGGTCACGGAAGTCAAGGCTGATCCCTTGTCCTTGATGACATTATCCGTCTGGGTGGCCGCGACCCCTGTGAGGGCTTGAGCCACCCCAAAGCCGTTGCTCATGGCCAGGGTGATGATGTCGCCTGGGATGATGGAGAGCGAGAAGTCAGACCTTGCGCCAATGATCTTGATGCGATTGCAGTCGGTGTTGTCGGAGTTTGCTTCGCTGGCCCAGATCGATACTGACTCATGCTCGGCGGTGCGCAGGGCATAGGTGATGGACTTGTTGGCGCTCGCGTCTGGGTGTCGAGAGAAGCCCACGGCCCTCAAGAACATATCGCCGATGGGGGACTGGGTGGCCGCGGTGGTGATCGTCTGAGGCTGGATCTCAATGGTGCCAGCCCAGGAGACATGCCCACCCGTGGGGACGGACATGAGGCCCTGAGCCTCGGGCTGGAGTCCTGCTCTCGGCCTCATGTCCTGGCTGTAGGTGGCCTCGAAGTCCTCGACGTAGATGACATCTGCGGCGCCTGGACTCGCGTCTGTGCCATAGCTCGACTCGATTTTGGCGAGGATCACTCCGCGCCCTGGGATGATGACATTGGCCATTGCTTTAGCTCCAAGCGTTTTGAGTAAACACGCCCACAGTGAGCCTCAGCTCCATGCGATAGACGGGTCGTTTTGTCTCGGGTGAGATGAGGCTTGCGGGCCTCTGGAGGACATTGTACACACCCGTCTTTGCGGGTAGTCCAGCGACCAGGGCGTTAAGGACGCACCGAGCGGTGGCGCCGAGGACTTGTAGCGCGGCGTCCTCTGGCCATGCTGCGGTATCGGGATACCCTGCCGCGGCGCCGAAGGTCTGGTGCCTTATGCCCACCACTACCCTCAAGTCCCAGTTTTGACGCGACACCCCAGAGGCTATGCCCAGTGTCTCGACATCTGGTGTCGCCCTCACATTGACAAAGAAGTCTGACTGGGGGAGGTGCCGTCCATCTGCACCCTTGACCTCATAGCCATCTGAGGAGATGGCCGGGACACTGTATCCCGACATCGAGGACTCTTGATTGATCGTGGTCCGAAGGGCGGCGTAGTCTGCCCGAATGATGGCGACCGCATCCTGGGTGAGGCTCTGCCAGCCTGTGGCGAGGGCTACCATTAGAGTGTCCTCAGCTTGCGGAAGAGCATGGAGGCCACCGCATGGGATAGCCTTGACCCTGAGGGGATTGGGATCCTGTGGAATTGGTAGACAGCCTGGGGGAGGTCTGAGCCATAGGTGATCCTGCCACCTATCACACCCTCGACGTGATGACGATCACCGCGCCGGGTGAGACTCTTCATCAAGGCCCCTGTGTCCTTTGGGATCTTGAACTTGACTCGGCGATACTCTCGCTCGATGGCATTGAACACGGGCTCGGCATCACTATCGGTGATGTCATGTCCCGCCACATCCAAAGCATCCGCCAGCTCTCGCATCGCGCTAAGACCCTGGATCGTTATGCTCATCTGTCTGCCTATGCGTTAGAATACAAAGCCGTTCTCATCAACGCCGAGAGCGGCGCTCCTCCCGTCCCACTCTCGCCGCTTGCGATTGGCTGTGACGCTTGTGGTGTCGAGGCCGAGCGAGTGGGTGGAGGTATTGACGCCTGGGGTAAAATCGGTGTCACCCTCATAGCCGAAGAAGCCCGCGGGGTCCTGCCGCATCCTGACAAGACAAGCGGCTCGGCCGTCCTTGACCCTATCCAGATCCTCAGCGGCCTCGACGGTGCCATTGGTGGCCTCGATGAGACTCGGGTGGAGGATACACCAGATGGCACCCTGGGCCGCTATGTAGGCTGTGTCGGATGAGCCTAGAGCGTTGATGGCTGAGGGGGATCCAGAGCCGAAGGCCGCGGTGATGATCGCGTTGACGGTGGCAGCTGACTGATTGATTAGAACAGTCAAGCGAGCTGAGGTGATGAGCGCACCCGAGGCCACCTTGACCCATGGGGCAAAGCTGGCCACGAATGTCGCATCGACTCCAAATGTCTGCACTGTGCTCATCCGTCAAACTCCATCAAGCAACAAAGATACCACCGTTAGTGGTCGCGGTAAGACCTCTCATGAAGAAGCCCAGATCGGCGCCGACGCTGGCACCCGTGCCGCGAGGCACGATGATCCCATACGTGGTCCTGCCCCAGAACTCCTCCACCTCTTTGCGCTCGTCGATGACGTTGGCCACCATCGGGTCGCGCCCTGTGGCGAGGACAAGACAACCGTCTGGGCTGTCGTCGCTCTCCTGGGTGGTGAGGTCAAACTCACCGCGGCGATCAAAGAGCCCAAAGTGCAGGACGGCCAGGGTGGAGCTTTGCTGGAAGATGTTAGCTCGAGCTGCAGGCTGGCCTCTGTTGGCCGTGTTGCCCACCGATCTGACAACATGCACAGCGTCAAGGCCATGCAATGCCTTGAAGTACTCGATGAACGGATCCGCGAGCAGGGCCTGGGCCGTACCAGATCCGCCGAGTGCCGCGCCTCCGCTGTATGCCGGGTGACGCTTGAGGACGTTGAGCACCTTGCGGCTCATCGTACACTCGAGGCTGAGGCCGTTGAAGCCTTGCAGTGCCCAGAGGTCATCGAGCAAGTTGTCGATGTCCTGGTCTGGAGACTGGAGGCCCCAGTCCTCGGGGGAGTTGAGGCCCTTGCCCGTCGAGCAGGAAAAGTTGTTGCGCGTGAAGTTGGCCGTGTTTGTCATCGCCGCGGCGATATCAAAGTCCATCCCCTGCCAACACTCGGAGAGCTGGATGGGCACCACGTTGTTCCGCAGATCGCGGAATCGTTGATCCTCAGTGCGCCGAGCAGCTCGGACAATGCCCTCGGTGCTCTTACCGTTGATCGAGTAGCTCACCGTGGTCGCGCTGAGGTTGCGGTGGACGGGGGGATCGATGCCTGGACCCCAGTCCTTGAGGTTGCCGCCCGCGGTGAGCGAGTTGGTGAGCGAGCCCAGGCGATAGGACTTGTCACGGGAGTAGCCCACGCCGAGATCCAGGGTGCGAGCCCTGGGCATGAGGGGCGCGAAGAATCGAGAGTTGTCCTGCGTCCAGGACTCACCTACCAGGAGGATGTCCTGATCAACGGTGTCATTGCTGAGTGCTCCAGCCATCGGGAACCTCCTTAATTAGGCGAGTGTCTGTGTTTTGTTGGAGTAGAGCAGGATGCGGATGATGTCACCCGATCCACCATTGGCCATGGCCGCGCCATCATTGGCCTCGGGGAGATACATCCCCAGAGGCATCTTGGTGGCTCCGGAGTGGGTGAGGGCAAGGCCAGCGGTATCGGTCATCACCGAGGCACCCGCGGTCACTGCGGCGCCGCTCTTGACGCTTGTCCAGCCCTCGACCACCACCTCCACCATGTCGCCGCTCACTGCGGCAGACTGGCAGACTCCGATGGTGTCGCTCGCAGTGTCGGTGCCCTGGAGGACAACGGTGCCGGTGGAGTTTTTGACGAAGGAAAACTCGGTGAGTGTCCCACCTGCTCGAACCCAGATGCTAGTGCTCATGCGGCACCTCCTGAAGTGTTTACGTATCGTGTTTCGTAGAGGGCCAGGGCCTCGGCTGAGGTGCCTGTCTCGGCGCGACATCTGGCGATCTTGTCGGCCCTGCTCATGTCTGCCATGGGCTCGCTCGCTGATCCGCTCTCACCGAGGGCAACGCTTGCCCACGGGTTGAGGGTGATCCGCTTTGTCGCGGGCTTCTGGGCGAGCTCGAGGCCCTTGAACTGTCCCTGGACAATCTTGGCGAAGCCCTCGGGGTCCTTGGCGAAAGCCTCAAAGAGCAAGCCGCTCACAGCCTCGGTGAGGGTGAGGGTGCCGCCTAGGGGAAAGTCGCGTAGGAAGTTTGCCTCGTCGCGCTCTCGCCTCATCTCGGAGAGCTCGAGCCGAATGGTGGCAAGCTCGCTCGCCTCCACGGGCTCGGTGGCAGAGGCGGGCTCCTCGGATGTCTCCACCTCCTGTGCCTCCTGTGCCTGCTCTTTGGCGATGATGCCTGCGATCATGTCGCGCATCTCAAGGATTGCTCGGGTCATGTCCTCTGGGCTCATGACCTCAGCGGGTGACTCGGTGGTTGTCTCGGGGTCCATGGTCGCCTCTTGTGCGATGATGTGGGTGGTCTGGCCCTTCTGATGAGGGCTTGCAACCTGGGATAGCTCGCGGAGGACAAAGGGGAAGTCCTCGCCTCCCATGGGATTCTCAATAGGTCCGATGCCTGGGGAGAAGTAGCGGATCTGGCCCATCTCGATGAGCTTGGCCGCATCCTCGATGGCCCATCTCACGCCCGCGGCCAGCTCAAAGCCTTGTGGCCCCTTGCGCTTTGCAAGGATGACAACATCACCCTGGCGGCGCTCCTCGGTGTTTGCGGCGAGGTGGCCGAGCAACATCGGAGGCTCATAGCCAGAGGCCGTGAGCCGCGCAAACTCGGAGAGCTGAAAGTCTATCCAGTCCTCGTCAACGTCAATCCACTCACCCTCATACTTGAACCCAGGCTCACCCGTGACAAAGAGCCATGAGGTGTGCCGCTTGCTGCCATCCGGGGGGATGGCGGGGAGGCCGAGGGACTGTGATTCTTTGAGTATGACGCAGGACGGCATAGTAACTCCGCAGGTGTCAAGCAAAAACATAACGCCTTTAACGCATTGCGTCAACGCAGTGCGTCAAGGTGTGTCGGGCTCTGGTGCGGGTGGTGGTGAGGTAGGCTCCTGGGCTTGACCTCCTCGGGTGGACAACCACTCGGCGCGAAGCTCGGGACTCCACTCGGGCATGCCGAGCTTGTGACGTGCCCAGTCTGCATCTGCTTGCGTCTGGTAGAGGAGGCCGCCCTGTGATGCTAGGCGGGCCTGGAGGACAGCCTCAGCGGGCGGCATGGCGTCAACGGGTGCCTCCTCCGCGCCGCGCTCTGCCTCGATCTGGTCGATGGCGTCAACGGGTAAGCTGTGACGCTCGAGCAGGGCGCGGGAGATATCGGGGTGCCTGGGGATGTGGCCTGCATCGGTGAGGGTGGCAATGGCTGAGGCATCGCTTGCAAGTGTGCGTGGGTCTGCCTGTGCGGGTATGACCCTGGGCACAAAGAGCCAACCTGCCGCGGCGTCCTCGGGGAAGTTGACCTCGAGGGATCTGCGGAGGAGCTTCTCAAGCGGGCGAGCGATGAGCACGCGAGCCAGATAGTCATGAACAAAGCGGGAGTCTGCACTAGCCTCTTTGCGGGCCGCAAAGGATCCCGTTGCTCCTGTGCCGATGCCCTTGTGAGCTGTCATGAGGGCCTGGGCCACAGCCTGCTCGTAGACTGCCACTTGCTTTGATAGCTCTGGTACGGATGAGGAGGAGGTCTGGAGGGTTGCGCTTGCGCCTGGAGGCATCCGAAGCCAGGGGACATGCCCACCCTTATAGCTCTTAAAGTGGGTGTCTAGCCTGCTCGCGTGCTCATCGCTCATCGGTGCCTCTGGGCTGTCCTCGATGACCCAGGTGCCAATCCCGTTGATCTCAATGCCGAGTGCCTGGAGCTGGTAGCAGGTCTGGATCATTCGGAGGGGAGTGTAGGCACCCCGAAGAATTGAGCGGCCCTCGAGGTCCGATGGGCCAGCTGGCGAGAGCGGGATGTGGAGGAGGCGGTCCCAGGGGATCATGATCTGCGAGCGGCCCTCGCCGTTTCTGTCGAGGGTCTGTGAGAGCGTCTGCTCGATGCCTATGGGTTTCTCGTCCTGGAGGAGCCATCGTCTCACGCTCCAGCTTGCCCGCAAGTGGGGCAGCTCGGGGCACTTATAGTTTGCGAGGCCATCACCCAGATCCCACTCGACGTCCTTGGCTGTGATCTCGCCGAGGTAGAACCCGCAGATAAATGCAAAGAGCACCACATCACCGATCCACTCATCGAGCGAGCGATCTGAGCCAGTGCGCTGCCATGCGTCAAAGACTCTCTCGGCGTAGGCTGTTTGTCGATCTACCGCGGCCTGGGCCTCTGGGGAGTCCTGTGCCCAGGGTGGTAGCTCGGCGGCCTGGAGGGTATAGGGTCGAGCGGTGAGTGAGGCTGTAGCATCATCTACCGCGGCCTGGACTTGAGGCATCCCTCTGAGTTTCCAGTAGTTACCGATCCGCGTGCCGAGGCCGCGGCCGTTCGGGGGCTTGAGCTTTGGATGGTGCTCGAGCCTCAATGTGCCGTTGCTCCATGGGAGGCCGGGTGCCCCGAGCGGGTTTAGCTCGAGCTCAAAGGGTTTCTCGGGATCCTCACCGAGGCGAAGCCGCGAGCCCTTGAGATCCAGGGGGATGGTTAGGGGCTTGCGTGCTAGTGGCTCTGTGTGGTGGAGCGTGCGCTTGCTGTTGTCCATGAGTTGATCCCTGGTGTGTGGCGAGCTCTCGCTCAGTAGATGGTTGAGCCTGCCCGAGGTGCGCCGAAAGCAGGCGGGCGAGACAAGCCGAGGGAGAGCAATTTGACGGCTCCGCTCACCGCATCTACGCGGTCATCATGCCTACCAGAGGGGAAAGACACAACCTCGTCGAGGAAGTCAGACACCCACGGGCCGTCCACAAGTCGGACTTGGCCGCGCTCTGCTCGAGCTGCCCAGGGTCCACTACGAGCCACCTTGTCACCTGTGACGTGGGTTGTGACGCGCAAGGTGTAGCCTCTGAGCTCGGGTGTCCTGGCCAGCTCCTGCGCCGCGATCTTAAATCCAGAGATGGCCTCCACACCCACAACCACCTCTCGGCCGTCGAGTGCTGCGGTGGTGAGGATCCGCCTCTTTGCTTTCGGCCACTCCCACCGGCCCGCCACTATATCGGCAATGTAGAGGCACCCGTCTTGATAGCCACAAAGAGCGCCAGCTGTACGGTCTGCCGTCTGCTTTGCGGTGGTGGCTAGATCCCAGTACCTCACCCACTTGATGCCCTCGGGTGCTCGCTGGACTGTCTTGAACCATGAGCGGTCAAAGATGTCGCCCTGCTCGATGTCCCAGTCACCATGACGCAGGCGCCGATACTCGACACTCCCCAGGTTGCTCAAGGTTGCGTCGTACTCCTCGGTATCAAGCGAGGGATTGTGCTCGAGCCTCGCGGGGATGAAGATCCGCTCGGGGTGGTCATCGAGCAGGAAGCGCCGCTTGACCCAGGTGTGGCCGACTCCCCCTGGGTTGCTCCCCGATCTGACTCTCAGCGGCACATTGACGCCCTCGGCGCGGCGTAGCCTGGAGAGCATGTAGGTATACTGGAATTCAGAGAAGTGTGTCAGTTCATCCCAGGCGATATATTGCAGCTCGGATCCCTGCCAATCGTAGACTGTCTTTTCGTACTGCAAGTGTCCAAAGCGCAAGGTTGCGCCGCTCGGGAATGTCCAGGTTTTCTTTTGCTCGTTCCAGCTCGCGTCGGTGCCAGCGAGCCAGTCCATCGAGCGGGGGATGAGTCCATTGGCTGTGGTGAGCTGAGGATAGGTGCGGCGAAAGATGACCGCGCTATAGCCTGGGACGTGTACGTATTGTAGAGCGGCCTGGAGGAGGCTGTCAGATTTACCACCTCCCGCGGCGCCACCGTACAGGGCCTCGCGGTGAGGCATGAGCAGGAAGAGTGCCTGTTGTGCGTGGGGGTGATAGGGGGAGTAGTCATTGAGCTCTGGCCAGAGTCCAGCTCGAAGTCTAGGGCTTGATGAGACCAAGATCGGCCAGGGCTTGAGCGATGTCTGCGAGCTTGTCATTGCTTGGTTTCACCTTGACCTTGACCTCGAGGGGCTTGCCATCCTTGCCCGCGTGCTCGGTGTATTGCTTCTTCCCATAGTCTTTAAAGCGCCTCCGCTCGAGCCACCACGCGGCCGCGGTCCATGTATCTGCACTCGCCTTCTTTATGACAGCAACCATGCCAACCTCAGCGTCTGCCTCAGCCTTCTTTACTGCATCAAAAAACTCAAAGTGTAGCCCGGACTTAGCAGCCTCACCTCTGTTCATCCAGTTACAGAACGTGGCGAGGGTGATGCCTGCGTAGCCTGCCGATGCCGTGCGGGTATTGCCCACCCTGAGAGCCTGCACGATGCGCTCTTGACGCTCTGGGGTGAGCTTGGTGGGTCTGCCTGTCATTGGAGCACCTCAGACACAAGGGCGCGCCGCGAGCTGTACTCCCTCCCAAACCACTGTCGGCCTATCTCGAGGGCGATGCGCTGCATCATAAAGGGTGGAACGGACATGCCGCAGATGTAGCCGACCTTCTGGTTGAGGTATTGGAAGTCGAGCGGGAAGGACTGCGCGGAGATTATTTCATTGTTTGAGATGGATCGGCAGATCGTGGGGTGGCTGTACTGACCGCCGGAGATATGGGTGTCAATGGTGGGCGTAGGTAGACGCCTTGACAGCTTTCTGTAATTCCAGAGGTGGGCTTTGGGATGGACAGTACTGAGACTCGAGCCCTCGTCACATATAGCCCAGAACTTTTTTACAGCATCATTCATTTTGCCAACACCAACACCAGCATCACCCTCATCAATGGCACTGAAAGGAATCTCGGCCTCAGCAAAGCTCAAGGCTAGTTTATCGGCAGCAAGATCCATCCTCGACGCCACAAAGAAGGTGCGCTCTCTGCGCTGTGGCACTCCCATCCTGGAGGCATTGAGCAGGAACAATTGACACCTGTACCCTGCCACCTTGAAGGCCGCGAATATCTCTTTGACGTAGCCCCTTGCCTTGCCAAGGATGAGGCCCTTGACGTTCTCAGCGATGACCACTTTGGGCTGAAGTCGATGAGCGATCTTGATAAAGTCAAAGAACAGATCATTGAGTACCTGTGCCGCCTGTCCTTCCCTGAAGTGTGTCTTCTTGCCCCACTTCTTCTCTCTTGAGCCTGAGATTGAGAACGATGAGCAGGGCGGGGATCCGTCGAGGATGTCCAGGTCGAACAATTCTTCGGGGATGTCGCCGTCTGGTAGCTCTACGAACTTCTGGACAGGCATTAGAAAGGAGTGCTCGGGGTGATGGTTGGCGCGGTATACCTTCATCATGGCGGTGTCTATCTCGACACCGCCGAGCACCTCATAGCCCGCGAGCTTGTAGCCCATCGAGGAGCCTCCGCCGCAGTGAAAGCAGGAGAAGACCTTGAGGCCATTGCGCTTGATGCGTGGCAGGTCTGCCAGCCTCCACGGGCCGACAATGCGCCATGGATCATGAGTCAAATTCAAAGCTACACCTGGGGCACTTATGCTCAAAGTCTGAGAAGTCGGCCTCATCCAGCTCATGTCCCCCGTGGGCCTCATCAAAGATCGGGTTGAGCTCCTCGAGGAGCGCTGCCAAGTCCTCCTCCTCATACCCTGTGCCCAGGAGCCCACCGTCATCATGCAAGCCCTGGAGCATCGAGGCGAGCACTGCGCCGTCATAGTCCCCGAGGTCGCTTGTCCTGTTGTCTGCAAGCAAGATGCGCCGCGCCTCGGCCTCTCCCACGTCCACCCACACCACGGGGATGTCTTCGTGCCCCAGTGACTTCGCTGCAAGGTATCGGTGATTCCCTGCTAGGATGTGGCCTGTCCTCTTATTGGCTACCACCGCGCCAAAGAATCCGTTGACATCAACGCTCGACTTGATCGCGTCGAGGTTGCCTTGTCTCGGGTTGCGCGGGTGGGGCTTGATTGTGGCAATCGGCACCACCTCATAACCACTGTTGACCGTCCTGGGCTGTGGCATCCTACAGCTCCCCAGAGCGAGCAAGGCCAGCTCCCTCGTCGCTCTCTTTGATCTCGAGCACAAACTTTCGGACCTCGATGGCCGCGGCCCCATGGATGCGAAGTCGATCCGCGCTGTGATGTAGCCAATTGTCGATGGGCAGGGTCCAGGTTGCTTGAGGTGACTCCACCTCCACCATGTCCTCGCCGAGGTAGGTGATGCGGTATCTCAAAGACTCAACTACGAAGGTCTTTCGTTTCATGCCTTGCCTCTCTTTGTCCGGCCTCGGCGCCGCCTTTGCTCGCCTCTCAAGATCAAGCTCACAGCCTCCATCATCACCGCTCTGTCACCATCGTCCTCGAGTCGATCCGCTATGCGGCGCAGGCTCTGAGCGAGCTTGACACACTCGAGGTGAGTTGAGGTGGGTGGTGGCTTGTGGGTCATAGGGTGAGCTGGCCTCCTGTCCTATCTAGTCTAGGCGCGTTGGGGATGCTGTCAACCACCGACTCGAGCAGCACAAGGGCCTCGGTGGTGTCGCGCTTGCAGTGGTGGACGGCTGAGGCCCAGAGGATGGCTAGGTTGTGGATGAGTCCGACTCGCGCCGATGACCCCAGGCACCTCGGGAGATAGCCTCTGGTACGCTCGCCCTCTGGTGATGCCCATGAGGGATAGGATCTAAACCTCCATGCAATGCGAGCGATGCGCAACACCTCGGCGTGCTCGGCGTCTGTGAGTCGCAGGCGGGCGGCAGGAGTGGGAGGTGTTGGGGGTGGTGTGGTCACTGTGGCCTGTGGGTATAGGTGATGGGTTTAGAACAAGCTCTGTTGACCCTTGAGGGGTTGCGCGATGGGCTCGCCCTTGCGTCTGGTGATGGCACCCGAGGGATCGGCGTGGTTGACCCTTGCCCTTGCGATGGCGACATACTCCTCCTCTCGTTCGCACCCCAGGAAGCTCACGCCCTCATGGACACAAGCCAGAGCGGTGGTGCCGCTGCCTGTGAAGGGGTCAAGGACGGTGGCGCCTGGAGGGGTGATGAGGCGCACAAGGAATCTCATCAAGTCGATGCTTTTGACCGTGGGGTGATGGTTGCCGAGCTGCTCTTGTCTGCCTGTGGCCTCGGCGCCTGTCCTCGGTGGGAGGTGGCCACACCCTGCCTCTCTCTCAGCCCTCGAGGGTTTGGGTGAGTATCGGAATGTGGGGAAGAATCGAGCGGCGGTGCCTGTGTCGTCAAATCCTGCCCAGTCTTGATTTGTTCCCGATCCACCACCCATAAAAGATCCATTTGCGAAACCCACCTTGCCAGCATTGACAGGCGCCCCACTCTTCCTCACCCCAGATTGACGGGCGAGCTCACCCACAGGGCAGTCCTCGGCGCAAGTGGTGTCGGTGCATGAGGCGCTGTGGGTAAAGAGGGTGTTGGGTGGCCATCTTCCCTGAGTGGTGGTGCCCTTTGCTGTGCCTCCCTCCAGGCCAGATCCGTAAACATTGCCAGTCTTGCCTAGTGGGACAATGTTTACCCGCTCGCCTCCCTGTACCCTACAGGCATCAATGTTCAGCCCACCCACACCCCACGCCATCACGTTGCTCGCCAGTGTCCCGGTGAGGGGCTTGCGAATAAGCCACCACACCTCGTGACTGGGCTTGATCGCTGATCCCCACCCCTCCCACCGTTTAGCCTGTGGGGTGGTGGGTGTGGATGTTGGGATGACATACGAAGACTCGCCGCGATCAAGGGCTTCGCGCCCTTCTGCCGTCCACTTGTCAGATGCAACGGTGCGACCACCCACAACCTCTCTCTCCACCCCCAGATGAGCATCGATCCCCTTGCTCACATCGTGACTCTTCGGGAACCCGCTGCCGAAGTGGTGGTGTATCGAGTCCCTGATCTCAAAGCCTGCCAGCCTCAATGCAAGGCATGTCAGATCGCTAGTCCTTGGCAATGCCCAAACGAGCCCGTGACTCCCAGGCTTGAGCACCCGGATCGACTGGCTCATGATGTCGAGCATGAACGCGACAAACCCAACCTCCCAGGCTTTGAGGCCGAGCAGTGACAGGAGCCTCAAAGCCTCGGTGCCCTTGGCTGTGCGTGGGGTGTAGGTGTTGTGGCGGTCCCAGGACTTGCCCATAAATGCAATGCCCGAGGGCGGGTCTGTGACGAGGGCATCAAGGCTCGCGTCTGGTAGCTCGCGTAAGAAGTCCAGGGCGTCCTGGTGTTTGATGGTGATCATGGCTCAAGCTCCATGTAGGACTCGCAGAAGGCGAGCAGGGAGTCGAAGGTGGGATCCTCGGTGATGGGTATCCCTCCGCGCTCCTGGGTATAGGTGAGGTGAGCGCTCTTTGAGAGCTGGCCCCAGATCCCGTCAATGGATCCTGTGTAGAGTCCCAGGATCTTGAGGATGTTCTGGACGCCCTCGAGTCCTGGGGGTGGTGACTCGGCGCCGAGACAGATTGATGAGATCCAGGCTTTGCAAGGCCCTGCCCACTCTGGAGGGCTGGCCTTGCTCGGCCATGTCTGCTTTGCGCTCCAGAAGCAAAAGCGGCGAGCCAGTATCCCCAGGCCGCGGAGGTGGTCATAGCTCACTTGACATGCCTCGGCGTACTGAGGGTATGGGGCCGGGTGCCATTGGTTGAACACAGCGAGCCCAAAGGACACCACCTGGACGATGTTCCTGTCCATCAATGACTCTTGAACCTCATAGCAGATGTCGAGCCAGGAGCCACCGGGCCGAAAGGCGTCATTGTGCTCATTCCAGCTCAAGACCGCTGTGTAGGCTTGGATCGTGGCGAGCACCACGGCGTCACAGGAGAGCACCTCGAGGACTGAGGGGACGGGCTCTCTGTCTGAGATGACGACGTTGGCAAAGTTTGCGGCGATGTAGGTGACCCACGGGATCTGGGTGATGCCGTTGACGAGTCGCGCCGCGAGCTCGGGAGTGACATTGGATCCCCACCCCTGGTGTCCAGGCTCGAGGTCAAGCTCTGGCATGATCTGCCACACTGGGCACCCGAGCTGGTAGCCTACGGTGTAGAGGTTGAGGAGGTCGGCGTTGTGCTCATCAATGGCGGCCTCGGTGGAGTGAGGGTAGGTCATCCACCTCACCCCGAGGCCAAGCTCAAGACACACCATGCTAGCCTGGGCCAGCTCCTCGGGGTCTACTGTGGAGAGCCATCGGTCGCCGTTGCCTGGGTTGGTGACGATCACAAGCCCATCGAGGCCCATGTCGAGATAGTACGCCGCAAACTCGAGCATGGTGTCGAAGGCTCTCCAGGTGGGCCAGTCAACCCAGATCCAGTTGGTACCTGCCTCGGGGATGTTGTCGAGCTGCTCGGTCATGAGTCCCCCAGGCTGAGGACGGCCGCGCCGAGGCGCAACATGATGAGCGGGCGGGAGAGTCCAGCGCTGAGTAGGCTGTGGGTGGCTCGCTCTATAGTCATCGGCTCGGACAACCGTTGTCCGGTCCCGGGATCTATCGGTGCATAGAGAGCCCGCATCCCTGCGCCGTGATGACAGGTTGACTCGAGGACACTCCAGGCGAGCCCAGGGTGTCCAGCCTCGGAGAGGTGGGTGGCTGTGGTGATGGCCGCGGCGAAGTGGGTGTCGTGCGCTCGGGTGGTCTGGATCTCCGTCATTGTCCATAGGGCATCCACGATGCTCATCGTCTGCCTCCTGTCCTTGCGTCTGTGCTGCTCAGTTCGATGTGGCGCAGGGGTGCTACCCTGGTGACGTGCCTCACCTTGTTATCGGGCTTTGTCGTGACACCAGAGGGGTTTGTGTCTGGAGTGCCCAGTCTGGTGAGGGTGAGGTTTACCAGGGCATAGAGGGTGAGCAGGGTGCCAGCCAGGGCATACATGGCAAAGCCCGCGGCCTCCACCTGGTGGGTAAACTCAAGCATCGTGCACCCCACCGTAGAGGTTGTGGGTGCGCTCATCTGCCATCGAGTCAAACCTCATAAACTCGAGGTTGGAATGGAGGGTGACTGTCCCTGTCTCGCCCTCATTGTTCTTGGCCACGATGACCTCTGTCTCACCTGGACACTCGGTGTCTGGGTTGTAGTACTCGTCGCGGTAGATAAAAGACACCGTCCTCGCGTCCTGCTCGGTGGCTCCTGACTCTCGCAAGTCCGAAAGGGTGGGGCGTTTGTTGGCTCGCTGCTCGACGCCTCGGTTGAGCTGTGAGAGCAGGACCACGGCGCACCCAGTTGTGCGCGCAAAGGTGGCGAGGTGAGCGGTGATGTGCTCGAGGTGGAGCCTCTTGTCGAGCTTGCGAGTCTCAGCGCATCTGGCAATCAGCTCCAGGTGGTCTATGTAGAGGGTGTGAACCCTGGGATCCTTGACCATGGCCGAGCGCATGGCCGCGGTGATGGTGTAGACATTGCCTGGGGTGTCCTGGGTGTAGATCGGGAGTGAGGAGAGCGGGCCGAGAGCTCGAGCGATGCGATCCGCCTGGGCCAGCTGGACATCATCTCTGTAACTCAGCGGGTGGGTGATGGCGCGGGTGGGGACTCTGGCCTCTGCCGCAAGATCGCGGGTGGTGATCGTGCGTGTGGACTGCTCGAGCGTGCAAAAGAGCGAGCCCTCCCCCTTGTGTGCCGCTCGCCTCCTCATGTTGCCCACAAGTGCGGTCTTGCCCATCGACGGTCTGCCGCCGATGACATTGAGGACGGGCCTCCACCCACCACCGAGGATCCTGTCGAGGTCTGCGAAGCCCGTGGTAAAGAGGGGCGGGGATCGTCCATCTAGCGCGGCCTCGTGCATGGCGTAGACTCCCTGGAGGCTTGTACTGATATGGGGTGTGGTGGTCTGGGAGGGCTGGATGGTGAGGATCCTGGACTGGGCTCGCTCGAGCAGGGCCGAGACATTGGCACAGGGCTGAGAGGCTTCGTGCCTCAGCTCGGTGAGCATGGCCTCGATATCCCTCTGGGTGGCCAGCTCGCGGAGCCTCTGAGCATGGATCTCGATCTGCTCGATGGTGATCCCGATGGCCCGCGATCTGGCCTCATTGTGGAGCCGAGTCACGGCGTCCCAACCACCCGCGACACTTATCAGGGTGCGCCCATCCTCCCGCTCCTCGCACCTCAGCACCTCAATGAGGGAGGCCATGCTCGCGTCTTTACCGCGCTCTGCAAGCCCGACCAGGGCGCCGAAGATGACCCTGTGTGCCTCGCACCAGAGGTGATGAGGCTCAAGCCACGTCGAGGCGCTGTGTGTCCACTTTGGGTGAGCGATGAGGGCGCCGAGCAGGATCCGCTCAAGGTCAAGATTGATGGTGTGTTTCTCGCTCATGACAGCTCCTTGATGTGGGCAAAGAAGGCATCAACGCGGGCTCGATGCTCATCGTGGTATGTCTGGGGATCGCGGGCCGCGGTGATCGCGGTGATGGCATCCTGTACCCTCTTGATCTCAGCGAGTCTCTCTGGGGTGGGCTGGATGTCGGGTGATGGTGGTGATGACTCTGACGGCGCAGGGGGTGGCTGTGCATGGCGAGCAAGGGCAATCCGGCGCCCTGCGTCGCTCTCCTCTCGCAACGCCCTCATTGAGTAGGCCGTGGGTGAGGTGACTCTGACCCCGCGCTCCTGGGAGGACTTGACCGCCATCTCCATGGCAGCGAGCGCAATGGATCGCTGTGACTTGTCGAGCCACTGCGCCAGCTCCTTTAGCTCGGGCAGGTTGCAAGCCCTCAGATCCCACTCGCAATCCAGGCGCTTCTCCCAGGCCGCGATGAGCTTCTGGGCTCGCTCGGTGTCACAGCCATAGGCCGCAGGATGTTGCGGCCTTGCTCGCCTTCGGTGAGTCCTGCCTCTGGGTGGAGGCTGTTGGTTTATAGGGGATGGTTCTGACCTCCCCCTAGATACCCCTGCGGCGGCGGTGTGTTCCAGCTCCTCAGCGGGTGGGGCTGTCTGGGGTGTCTGGGTTGATTTATCCACCACCACGTGCATGCGCCTCGCGGGTGCGTCCGTCCCAGAATCTTGGCTGTGGGTGTCTGGTGATGTTCTTTCCTTCTCTCTGTTCTTTAACTCTGT
>TARA_R110000751_G_scaffold69891_3_pt1 | contig 35305 bp, 33 predicted proteins | sample TARA_R110000751 | Tara Oceans TARA_R110000751 (sample SAMEA4398001) | marine metagenome | biome: Polar Biome; feature: [MES] marine water layer (ENVO:01000295) within the mesopelagic zone...; material: water (ENVO:00002006), including particulate matter (ENVO:01000060) such as...... | reverse complement strand
AGTAGGAGACACCGACATGCAAGTGATTCTTCTTGAACGCGTCGAGCGCCTTGGAAAGATCGGGGACGAAGTCTCCGTGAAGAACGGCTTCGCCCGCAACTTCCTCATCCCGCAGGGCAAGGCCCTTCTCGCCAACGACAAGAACCGTGCGCGGTTCGAATCCGAGCGTGAAGCGATCGAGCAGCGCAACGAAACGGCCCGTGCCGCGGCCCAGACAGATGCCGAAAAGCTCGAAGGCGAGATCTTCACGATGATCCGCCAGGCTGGCGACACCGGCCAGCTGTTCGGCTCGGTCACGGCGCGCGACATTGCCGAAGCCGCCAATGAGGCCGGCTTCAAGGTGCCCGTCAGCGGCGTGCGCCTGGACAAGCCGATCAAGGCGATCGGCCTCTATGACGTTGCCATCCGCCTCCACGCGGAAGTCACCGTCACCGTGCAGGCCAACGTCGCCCGCTCGACAGAGGAAGCCGACCGTCAGGCCAAGGGCGAGGACATTGTCAGCGCCCTCCAGGAAGCTAATGCCGCGTTCGCATCCGAACAGGCCAGCGAGCTGAAAGAGGCCGCGTCCGAACTGTCCGACATGATCGGCGGAATGGACGAGGACTAGTCTCCTTTCGCTCCGGCGATCCAAATCAAGAAGCCGCAGCTTTTCACAGGCTGCGGCTTTTTTTGTGAGTCGCACCGGCCCAAAGGCAGAACGCTGCCAGATGTATGAAGCCATCGCGCCCAAGGTGGGCTAGAATTAACCAATGCCTCTCGACGATCACTCCCCCGAGCCGAACATCATCGCCCCGAACAACCTGTCGGCCGAGGCCGCCGTTCTGGGCGCGATCCTGTTCGACAACAATTCCTACCAGCGTGTGGCCGATATCCTGCGCCCGTCCGACTTCTATGCCCCGGCGCACCAGGAATTGTACGACGTCGCGGCGACGATGATCCAGCAGGGCCGGGTCGCAGACGGCGTGACTTTGCGCGAGCATTTCGAGAAGGCGGAGAAGCTGACCGAGATCGGCGGCGCGCGCTACCTGGAGCAATTGCTCGACAGCGCCGCGTTCGGGCCGGAAGTCTCCGACTATGCCCACATGATCCGCGACCTGGCGATGCGCCGGGCGCTGGTCGATATCAGCGGCGAGCTGAAGGGCCGGGCCCTGACGCCGGGCCCGGACGAGAGCGGCGAACGCCAGATCGAACTGGCCGAGCGCCAGCTTTTCGACCTCGCCGAGCGCGGCGCCACCGGCCGGGGCTTTACCAGCTTTTCCGAGGCGCTGGTCGAATCGCTGAAGGCCGCCGAAGCCGCGTTCAAGCGCGAAGGCAAGATTGCCGGCATCCCGACCCTGCTGCGCGACCTCGACGAGAAGCTGGGCGGCTTCCACCGGTCCGACCTCCTGATCCTCGCCGGGCGCCCGTCGATGGGGAAGACCTCGCTGGCCACGAACATTGCCTATAATGCCGCCTCGGCCTACCGGGCCGAAGTGCAGGATGACGGCTCGAAAAAGACGATGGAGGGCGGCATTGTCGGCTTCTTCTCGCTCGAAATGTCGAACGAACAGCTGGCCACGCGTATCCTCGCCGAGCGGACCGGCATTACCACTCACCGCATCCGCCAGGGCGATCTCGACAAGGCGGACTTCGAACGCCTGCGCGAGGCCACCGAAGAGCTGCAGAACCTGCCGCTCTATATCGACGATACCGGCGGCATCTCGATCAGCCAGCTGGCCGCCCGCGCCCGCCGCCTGCAGCGCTCGGTCGGGCTCGACCTGATCGTCATCGACTACCTGCAGCTGATCACGGTCAGCAATAGCGGCTCCAACACCAACCGCGTGCAGGAAGTGACCCAGATCACCACGGCCCTCAAGGCGCTGGCCAAGGACCTCAACGTGCCGGTCCTGGCCCTGTCCCAGCTCAGCCGCGCGGTCGAACAGCGCGACGACAAGCGCCCGCAACTCTCGGACCTGCGCGAATCCGGCTCGATCGAGCAGGATGCCGACGTCGTCATGTTCGTCTACCGGGAGGAATACTACCTCGCCCGGTCTGAGCCCGGCGCCGACCCGAACGATCCGTCCTCGAACGAGAAATGGACCCAGTGGCGCGCCCGGATGGACCAGATCTACGGCATTGCCGAAGTCATCATCGGCAAGCAGCGCCACGGCCCCATCGGCAAGGTCGACCTCGCCTTCGACGCCAATATCACCCGCTTTGGCGACCTCGAACGCAGCCGCCACCTGGAAGACACGAGCGAATAGGCCTGCACTTGCGGCCGCAGGCCTGCTCAAGGCCTCCGGCAAGGATGCAGGTTTTAGAGGCAAGGGGCGCAGGCCTAGGACGTGTCGATCCCCGGGGCGGGCCAGCCGTGCACGGAGCGTGCCCGAACACTGCCCGGAAAAACCCCGGACAGGCCCGGATGCCCGAACGCGCGCGCGCCGGGGCACGGAGCGGCCTGTTCCGCCACCGCGACGCGCTGCCAGGCCGGCTCGCGCGGGACCACAGGCCGCCAGGGCGCGGCCGCCACCGGGGCATCTTCCACGAAGGCCACACGGATACGCCCCGAGCGATGACAGACCCGCACCAGCACCTCGCGCTGCTGCCGGTTCATCCAGCCAAACAGCACGACCAGCTGCAGCCAGACGAACGGCCACAGCCAGACGGGCACGGAACGGAAAATCTGGGTGATCGCCTCACGGTTCATGCAGCGCATTATACGGCAGGATGCGAGGGGGGAGGATAAGGGGGGGCTTGTCCTACGCTTTGGGTCGGCGCAATCTCTCCAACTGCCGCGACACTCAGTTTTGGTCTCGTCATCGAGCAAGCGGACAAAATCTGGTCTAACTACCTCGTCCGCTACGAACACCTCCGAGAATCGAGCTCTAACCGCCTCCTGCTCAAAGTGCCTTATAGAGTGATCGAGTTCTCCGTTGCATTGACTCGTCCGCTACCGCTAGATGACATCGGTGGGAGCTGAGACGCGATGGAAGAACTTGAGCAGATCGTTCTAGAAGTACTGGCGCAAAAATCCGGCGTTCAAGTAAAGGAACTTGAGACGCTAACTATGCGCGCGTTGGGGAGACCCATCGACAGCTCTGCTTACAAGGACGCATTAAGTTCTCTTCAAGCCAGAAAGCTTCTCTCCATATCAGGATCTGACGTTCGAAGAACCGAGCCGGACTTTCCCGAGCGCCTCTTAGAAACGCCAGTGGAGCAGTTTTTATCATCCAAAGACGCATTCTCGTATCTTCGGCTAGAAGCTGATTTCACTGTTTGGCAGCGTACTGCACGAGGAGGTCGCGCCGGCACGGGTATTTGGTCGCGTCCAGATTTCACGATAGCGACTATCCGACGCCGCAAATACGACCCGGTTCGCCACCTCGACCTCATTGCTTTGGAGTTGAAGAACTTAGCAGGCAGTACTGTGGTCGCCGTCCACGAGGCGCTCGCACACACTCGGTTTGCGCACTATGCTTATCTCGTTTGTCCTCGTTCTGTGATGACTGTTGGAGTCCACACAGCCATCGAGGATTCGTGTCTACAGCATGGTGTCGGACTAATCACATTTGAAACATCCGTTGGACCAAACGATACGCCCAACCTTACGGACTATCAGTTCGAAGTTGATGCTCGGCGTCAGTCTCCCGAGCCTGACACGGTGGACAATTATATTGATGATAGACTCGACGATGAGAACAGAGCACGACTCATAAAAATCGCGGCGGGTTGAAGCATGGGACTGGTTGTTACAATTGCAAACCGAAAGGGAGGCGTCGGCAAGACGACTCTCGCGATAGCACTGGCGGAAACATTTGTATTCGAGCACAAAAAGAGCGCTGTCATTGTCGATCTTGACCCTCAGTCGAGCGCGAGTGAAATCCTGCTATCTGAGCGAGAGTACGCTGATCGGCTAGAGCAGCAAAACACCCTTTCCGGTTTCTTCAGATCCGGTCTTTCAGACAACAAACTCAACATCTCCCGCGTCTTGTCTCACGCCAAGCATAGCTTGAGCGGTCGAGGTACTGTTGATCTCGCGGTGGCGGTAAACTCGCCAGAACTTTGGGACCTTGAGTACGACGTGCTTCGGTCTAATCAGGAGGTCGAATATAGGACGGCCGTTAAGCGAGCAATCGGTCAACTGTCGGAGACCTTTGATGTCGTGATTATCGATTGTCCGCCGGGGAAAATGATGGCTGCTGAAGAAGCCGTTTTGTCTTCGAATATGGTACTTTGTCCTATCGTTCCAGAGCGCTTGTCCGTGTGGGGTATGGACAAAATGAAGGACTACTTCTCGGAACTTTCGGTAAATCACACCATACCGCCTTGGCGATTTGTCATCTCTAGATTTGTGGGAACCACAACAGAGGCCAAGCGCCAAGTTGAACTCATCTATGAGCAATACCGGGAACACTTTCTTACTGAGATGCAGGGATTCGTTGGGTTCAGACGCAGTGAATTTATCGGTCTGGACCGCGCTGAGATCGTCGTGAAGCGTATCGCGATGTTCAGAGACAAACCGGATGACATTCGCACGCTTGAACAGTTTTACGGTCCTGCGATCACAAAACAGCTTCGAACAATCGCAAAGAAAATAGAGAGCACACACGCACAACATGGTTGATAGAGTAAAACTCGTAGCAGAGCTTGGCGCGCTTCCGCTTAAACTGACGAGCACCGCAGAGCGTGGCTTGGAGAAGACCTTGAACAAGGCCATCAGCCAGATGCTGACTGGACTGGAGCTCGATACAGCAAAGAGCGCGCCTGGGTCGGTGAGGCAGCATGTGGCTCAGAGCTTAAGTGACGCACTTACGATGGCCGAACTAAAAAAGGTGTCCAAACTGTGGGAACCGAAACGCACGGTCACTGCAGGAGTTGCGCACGCAGAGCTTGCGCGTGACTTGGTGGAACTTTTAGAGGGAAGACGCTCACCTTTCGTGCCAACAAAACTATCTCTTCCTCAGGCAAGATCACTCGGTGGTGCCGCCAAATCTGAGCTTGCATCTGGCATTCAGCACTTTTGCACTCCGCCACAACTGAAAGCTTTGCTCAAGAAATGGGACAAGCATTCGGATATCAATAAGGCTTCGGATATGAACTCTATCCGTCATCGACTACTGGCTTTGTTGTCGGGGGAGGTCGTAGCGGCTCCAGCTCCCCCCAAACCTAAAAAGTAGCAATTCGCTGAGCGGGAAAAGCTCTGTCATGGGAGTCAAAAATGACGCTATTCTTGTTGGCTATGGTCGTTGTGCTACTCGCCATGCTGGTTGGCACAACTCAAAATACGGATGATGCAGTGACCGAGATGTTCGGTGCACTCATTCTTGCTGCGGTCGGCGCGGTAGTGCTTCTTTTCGTTGCTTGGTTAGCTGTGCAAGTCTTATGGCCACTTGCTCTGGTTTTGTTCGCATCGCTTTGGTCGGCTGTCATGACAAGATTTGGATAGTCTCGCTCGCTAACGCCAACCGAGGTTACCGAAAGACTTGAACTTTGTCTTTTTCGTTCGTCTCTGGACTCGCAGTAGCGGACGAGTTGTCTTCTCGAAAGTTGAACACTGGCGATATCGTAACGTTAGTAGGCATCAGTTTTTGGCACTCGTCCTCGTTGGCCAGAGCGGCGATTGCTTCCAAAACTTGGGTTTGATCTCGATGCTCACGCGTAGACGCCAAATAAGTCAATGTGATTGCTCCAACTACTACAACAAGCGCGCGAAATGACCACGTCAAAACTTTTTCGATTTGCTGCCGTTCAGCAGAGGGTACAGCACGTGAGGCGGTCCTAGCGGCGGAAATTGGAGTGGATAAATCAGATTCACTGTCGTTGGCACGTTGTTCCAATTCTAAAAGGTCGGGGATGTCGGATAGCGCAAATTTGCGGGTTATTTGTCCTCGTTCATAACTCGAACCTTTCTGACCAAAGATGCCAGGCGTCGACTTTCCAAAAGTCACAGAGCCGTTTTCAATGCTGCCACCGAATACATCGTAAGCTGATAGAACAATCCCTCGGAACCACTTTTCAACATTCGCTAGCAAAATGGCGTTGGTTAAAAGTTCGGCCGGGTAGGCAACAACAATTTGAAGAACACCGTCGGGAATTACAAAGCTCGAAATATGCGGTTCGCCGAGGACGTGGACCTGTCTGATTTCTGGAAACTCAGTTTTCAAACGCCGATCTATGTTTCGCGAAAGTGCAAGGAACTGAGGCACACCCTGCGGAATTCTTTGACCTGTCACATCGCGTTCGACTTCTGGCACGAAAAGCGATGAACTCAGGTCAATGTGCAATTCAAAGGGGATGTCGACGACGTCCATATTTTTCTCCTACGATTGTAGTAGAGCGTGGAGCGCTGTCGTGAAGTAGGTTCGCCTTAGTGGGGAACGCCCCAACACGCGACGCCTCAAAAACGAACCATTCTGAGACCGCTATTCGTTCTCAGCAATATGCTCATTCCGGCATCAAAACAGCGTCTGGTAAGCCATCTCGAAAAATCCGCGCGCGCTGTGCAAGCGCAGGCAGGCACCAGAAGCAACTATCAGCCCCCCCTCATACAACTCCTCACCCCCCAGACCATTCCGCCGGGCGTTTGGCGAGGAAGGCGGCGATGGCTTCCCTGTAGTCGGGCTGTTTGACCATGGCGCTCATCAGGGCGTTGGCGTCGCGCACCGAGGCGCCGACATCGCGGTGGAAGTCGAGATAGGTCTGGCGCTTGGTCTGGCGCAGCGCTTCGGGGGAGACGCGGGCGATCAGGTCCAGCGCATAGGCGCGCGTTTCGGCAATCAGCTCGCCTGGCGCGACGAGGCGGTGGACGAGGCCGATGGCATGGGCCTCGTCGGTCAGGAACTTGCGGCTGGACAGGAGCAGTTCCATGGCGCGCGCCCCGCCGATGAGGCGCGGCAGCAGCCATGACAGGCCGTATTCGGCCGGCAGGTTGAGGGGGCCGTGCGCCGTGGTGAGCTTGGCCCCCGGCACCGCGAAACGGATATCGGCATAGCAGGCGAGCACGAGGCCCGCGCCCGCCGCCGCGCCGTTGATGGCGGCCACGACCGGCTTGGACAGGGCGAAATGATAGGCGAAGTCTTCGGCGAAGGGCGCGAAGGACGGGTCGCCCGGCGTGACGAGGTCTGCCGGCGTGCCGGCGTCATAGGCGCCGGATTTCGAATGGCCGTCGAGGGCCTGCGAATCGCCGCCGACGCAGAAGCGCTCGCCGCTGCCGGTGACGAGGATGACCCGCACGGCGGGGTCGGCGTCGGCCTCGCCCAGCAGGTAGCGGTATTCGGCATGCATGCGGCCGGTCCAGGCATTGCCCCGGTGGGGGCGGCTGAGCGTGATCGTCGCGATCCGGTCATCCACGGCATATTCCGTCGCCTTCAGGTCCATGGTCCGCTCCTTGCCTGCCGCTTGCCGCGCCCGGCAACTATTGGCGACATGGTGGCAGAAGTCCAACGCCGCCGGGAACTGCCCCTGCGTCAGGGCCCCGGCGGGCGGATTGCCCCTGCCCGGAAAAGCCCGCATGGTGGGGCCAGCGAAACTGAAAAAATGCAGGATGGACACCCATGACGGACCTCAACAGCGAACTCTTCGAACTCAGCATGTCGGAAAAGGCCAAGCCGCTGCTTGAGCGGGTGATCAAGCACCTCGAAGAGAATGTCGCCCCGTGGCGCGACGAGTTCGAGGCGCTGAACGAGGAGAAGGAAGACCGCTGGACGTGGCACCCGCGCCAGCTGGAGCTGATGGAAGCGGCCAAGGCCAAGGCGAAGGAAGCGGGCCTGTGGAACTTCTTCCTGCCGGACGCCGATACCGGCGAGGGCCTGTCGAATCTCGACTATGCGTATGTCGCCGCCGAGCTGGGCAAGCATCCCTATGGCTCCGAGACGATGAACTGCAACGCGCCCGACACGGGCAATATGGAAGTGCTGGAACGGGTCGGCACGCCGGCGCAGAAGGAACAATGGCTGAAGCCGCTGCTGGCGGGCGAAATCCGCTCGGCCTATGCGATGACCGAGCCGGGCGTGGCCTCGTCGGACGCCAAGAATATCAGCACGACGGCCGTGCTCGACGGCGACGAGTGGGTGATCAATGGCGAGAAATTCTACATTTCCGGCGCCGGCAACCCGCGCTGCAAGATCATGATCGTGATGGTGAAGACCAGCCCCGACGCGCCCGCCAGCAAGCAGCAGTCGCAGATCCTGGTGCCGATGGACACGCCGGGCGTGAAGATACTGGGCGCGATGGAAGTGATGGGCGAGGACCACGCGCCGATCGGGCACATGCACCTGAAGTTCGATAATGTCCGCGTGCCGAAGGACAATATCCTGCTGGGCGAGGGGCGCGGCTTCGAGATCTCGCAGGTGCGCCTCGGCCCGGGCCGCATCCACCATTGCATGCGCTCCATCGGCAAGGCGGAACTGGCCCTGGACATGATGGTCCAGCGCGCCGGAACGCGCACCGCCTTCGGCCAGAAGATCGCCAAGCTGGGCAAGAACCTGGAAGTGATCTCGCGCGCCCGGATCGAGATCAACGCGATGCGGCTGGCCGTGCTGCAGGCCGCCAAGGCGATGGATGTGCTCGGCAACAAGGAAGCGCGGATCTATGTCAGCGCCGTGAAGGCCATGGTGCCGGAGAAGGTCTGCCTGATCATCGACCAGGCCATGCAGATGCACGGCGCGGCGGGCATGTCGCAATGGTTCCCGCTGGCCCGGATGTATGCCGACATGCGCCACCTGCGCTATGCCGACGGCCCGGACGAGGTGCACCATATGGTGGTCGGCCGCGCCGAGGTGCAGAAGCACGGCCTCTGGTAGGCTGGCGCGCTAGCTGGGCCGGGCCCGCTGCGCCGGAATGACGGCGACGGTGAAACGGCAGATGCAGACGAGGCGGTCGGATTCATCCGTGATGCGGATGGTCCAGACCTGCGTCGTGCGGCCCAGCGCTTCGGCTTTGGCGGTAGCATAGACAAATCCGTCTTTCACGGGGCGGACATGATTGGCGTTGATCTCCAGCCCGACGCCGACGCTCTCGGCTGAATCAAGCGCGAGGTTCGCGGCGATTGAACCAACGGTTTCGGCCAGCGCAACCGAGGCACCACCATGCAGGCGCCCGTGCGGCTGGAGCGTGCGGTGGTCGACCGGCATGCGCGCCGTCAGCGTATCCTCGCCGATGCCGACCAGCGTGATGCCGAGGACGCCGCCCATCGTGCCTTGCTGGGCGGCGGTGATTTGCTCGAGGTCGATATTCGTTTGCCGCCAGATGGACATGCGCAAGCCTTTCCAGGTTTCGAAAAGGGGATGCGCAGGCCCGCGTCCCCGGATGTGACCGGCCCATCTGGCACACCCGCCGCCCGCCCCACAACCCGCCGGGGCCTTGCCGTTGCGGCATGTCCGCCGGGCCCGCGAACCTCGTAGTTTCCCCTATTGCGGATCGCCGCCTGGCACGCCGTAATCGCCTTCCCGCCCCGGCAAAGGGAGAGCGACATGGATGGCAGCTTTCAGGTAACGCAACCGGACACCCGGACCGCGGCGGACGGACGTGCCGGTCCCGCCTTCCGGGCCGAGGTGGATGCTTTTCTTGTCGACGCCCTGACCGAGGACCTGCGCGCAGCGGGCCGCGCGACGACCGGGCTGAAATCCGCACCGGACGCGTGCCGGGCCTGGCGGGACAAGCTGCATGGCCGCGGCTGGTACGCGCCGACCTGGCCGGTGGAACATGGCGGAGCCGGCTGGAGCACGGCGCAGCGCCTGTATTTCGAGAATGCCTGCGCCGCGCGCGATGCGCCGTTGCTGATGTCTTCGGGTGTCCGCACCATCGGCCCGCTGATCATCGCCGAGGGCACCCCTGACCAGCAGGCGCGCTACCTGCCCGCCATCCTGCGCGGCGAGCACGAATGGTGCCAGGGCTTTTCCGAACCGCAGGCGGGCTCTGACCTGTCCGCCCTCTCGCTGAGGGCGACGCGCGACGGGGACGACTTTGTGCTGACTGGCAGCAAGCTGTGGACGAGCTTTGCCCAGTACGCCACCCACATGTTCCTGCTGGCGCGGTGCGACCCGGAATCGAAGGGCGGCGACGGGCTGGTCTTCCTCCTGGTCGAGATGGACCGGCCGGGAATCGCGGTGCGGCCGATCCGCTTCATCGACGGCGAAGACGAGACCAATGAGGTCTTCTTCGACAATGTCCGCACGCCGGCCGCCGACCGGATCGGCGAGATCGGCAAGGGCTGGAAAGCGGCCAAGCGGCTGATGGAGATTGCGCGCTCAAACAACACGACGACAGGGCTGCTGAGGCGTGCGCTGCGCGCGGCGCAGCGCGGCGCGGCCGAGTCGGGTGCGGTGGACGCCGCCGGTCTGGCCCGCCTGTCCGGGATGGCGCGGCGGATCGACGAATTCGAGGCGCTGGAAGCGCATGCGTCTGCGGGGCGGATCGGCGTCGCCGCAGCGCCGGCGACGTCCGCACTGAAGCTGCTTGCAACCGAACTGCACCAGTCGATTACCGAAATCGGGCTGGAACTGGCCCCCGACAGCACCTTCGCGCAGGCCAAGTATTTCGCAACGCGGGCGGCGACGATCTATTCGGGCACCAGCGAGGTGCACCGGAACATCCTCGCCCGCGCGATTGGCTGCCCCTGACGGTGCACGCCGCGCGGCCCTACAGCCCGCCGAGCCAGTCGAGCAGCAGCGTGTTGACGGCGTCCGGGCGTTCCTGTTGGGTCCAGTGGCCGCAGCCTTCGAGCAGCGTGGCCCCGCGCAGGTCAGACAGGTTTTCCTTCATCGCGGCCAGCATGTCGCCGGGCGACATTTTCAGGACGAGGTCCCTTGTGCCGCCGATATAGAGCGAGGGCTGGGCAATGGTCATCGGCGCGGCATGGCCGGTGAGAAAGGCATGGTCGCGGTGCCAGTTGCGGTAGCGGTTGAGCGGCCCGCGAAAGCCGGACTGGCGGAACTGGGAGTCGTAATAGGCGACATCCTCGGCCGACAGCCATGGCAGGGGCATGGGCGGCTCCGGCAGGCGGTGCAGCAGCGTGTCGCCATGCTTCTTGTCGGTCGGCCATGTGCCGTCCGGCGCATCGCCGGAGATGGCATAATAGAATTTGCGGATCGTCTCGGCCGGATCGTTTTCGAGCTCCGCCTCGGGTGGGCCCTGGTCCTGGAAATAGACCTGGTAGAAGAACAGGCCCCGGTCGGTGAAGAAGGCGTGCACGGCATCGATGAACACGACCTCGTTCGGCGGAATATAGGGCACGGAGAGGCCGGCCACCGCGCGGAACGTGTCCGCGTGGAGCCGGGCCGTGTTCCATGCAATCGGCGATCCCCAGTCATGGCCGATCACGACGGCCTTTTCACCCGGTGACAGGGCATGGGCGAGACCGGCAATATCGCCGGTCAGGCTTTCCATGTCATAGGCCTCGACGGCGTGAGGCCGGTCGGACCCGCCATAGCCGCGCACGTCGGGCGCCGCGACGCGGTAACCCGCCGCCGACAGCGCCTTGATCTGGTGACGCCAGGAATACCAGCTCTCCGGGAAGCCATGCACAAGGATGACCAGCGGGCCATCGCCCGCTGTCGCCACACGCAGGTGCACGCCGTTCGTCTCGACGCGCTGAAGGTCCGGCGTCATGTGAGGCTAGTCCTTGCCGCCGATCCATGTGAATTCCGGATCTTCCCACCAGGGGAAGAAGTTCGGCATGCCGTCCGACACTTTCACCGGATAGACCGGCTTGCGCTTCTCGAGGAAGCTCATCACGCCTTCCTTGGCGTCCGGTGTCTTGCCGCGCGAATAGATCGCCGCGGAATCGACGATATGCGCCTCCATCGGGTGGCTGGCGCCCAGCATGCGCCACATCATCTGGCGCGTCAGCGTGGTCGAGACGGCTGCCGTATTGTCGGCAATCTCGCGGGCCATGGCCTTGGCCACGTCGAGCAGTTCCGCCTGCGGGTGGACCGAGAGGACGAGGCCGCCATCGAGCGCTTCCTGCGCCGGGAAGACGCGGCCCGAATAGCACCAGGCCAGCGCCTGCTGGATGCCGACCAGACGTGGCAGGAACCAGCTGGAAGCCGCTTCCGGGTTGATGCCCCGGCGGTTGAACACGAATCCGAAGCGCGCATTGTCGGACGCGATGCGGATATCCATGGGCAGTTGCATCGTGACACCGATACCGACGGCTGCGCCATTGATCGCGCCGATCACAGGCTTGAGGCTGTCGAAGATGCGCAGGGTGACGCGGCCGCCGCCATCGCGCTGGATGTCGACATCGGCCGAGCGGCCCTCTTCACCGGTTGATGCGCGCGCATCATAGTCGAATGTCTTGGCGCCCTCGGACAGGTCTGCCCCGGCGCAGAATGCCCGGTCGCCCGAACCGGTGACGATCACGGCGCGCACGCTGTCATCGGCATCGGTAATATCGAACGCCTCGATCATTTCGTACATCATCTTGCCGGTAAAGGCGTTCATCTTTTCGGGGCGGTTGAGCGTCAGGATGGCCACGCCGTCCTCGATATCCAGGATAATCTGCTCGAACTTCTTTGGCTGTGCCATCATGTATCTCCCTTGGGGCAATTGTTGGCCCCACACTGCCCGCCCGGCCGCAGAGGTCAAGCGCGTCGCAGGGGAAACCAGTGCCCGGCTTGACCGCCCGGCGATTTCGCCCTGATAGTCGCGCCAAATCCCACCTTACAAAGGCCGTTCCCATGCAGTTTTCCCGTCTCGTCCTCGCCGGTGCCGCCATGCTGGCAGTGGGCGCAGCCGCTCATGCCGCCCCGGTCTATGTGAAGGCCGGCAGCCTGATCGATCCGGGCAAGGGAACTGTCACGAAGGACGCCGCCCTTGTCGTGGACGGGGGGAAGATCATCGCTGCAGGCACCCAGCGCGCCACGAAAGTGCCAAAGGGTGCGACGGTGATCGACCTTGGCAGCGAGACCGTGATGCCGGGCTTCATCGACATGCATACGCACCTCACCGGCGACGCCGAAACGGGCGCCTATGAATCGCTCGGCCTGTCAGACGAACGCATGGCCATTACCGGCGTCAAGAATGCGCGGCTGACGCTGCTATCCGGTTTCACGACCGTGCGCGATGTCGGCGCCGAGAGCTACAGCGACGTCGCCCTGCGCAATGCAATCAATGAGGGCGACGTACCCGGCCCGCGCCTGTACGTGTCCGGCCCGCCCGTCGGCATCACCGGCGGCCATTGCTCCGACATCAACCTCCTGCCGCCCGAATACCACTTGCAGGGCGAAGGCGTTGCCAACGGCCCGTGGGAAATGCGCGCCAAGGTGCGCCAGAACATCAAGTATGGCGTCGACCTGATCAAGACATGCTCCACCGGCGGCGTGTTTTCCAAGGGCACCAGCCTCGGGGCGGCGCAGGGAACGCTTGAAGAACTGACGGCGATTGTCGAGGAAGCCCATGCCCGCGGCCTCAAGGTCGCCAGCCACGCCCACGGCACGGTCGGCATCCGCAACGCCCTGCTTGCCGGTGTCGACACGATCGAGCATGCCAGCATCCTCGACGATGAGACGATTGCACTCGCCAAGGAGAAGGGCGCCTATCTCTCCATGGACATCTACAATACCGAATACACGCTGGCCGAAGGCGAGAAGAACGGCGTGCTGCCGGAATCCATCGAGAAGGAGAAATCGATCTCGAAGATCCAGCGCGCCAGCTTTACCGCCGCCAACAAGGCCGGGGCCAAAATGGTGTTCGGATCCGACTCCGGCGTCTATCCGCATGGTGACAATCCGAAACAGTTTTCGCGCATGGTCCAGTTCGGCATGACGCCGATGCAGGCGATCACGGCGGCAACGGCAACCGCTGCCGAAGCGCTAGGAAAGCCCGGCCTGCTCGGATGCCTTGACGTCGGTTGCGCGGCGGACCTCGTCGCCGTCAGCGGTGATCCGCTCAAGGACATTTCCATTCTTGAAAAGGTCGGCTTCATCATGAAGGATGGCCACGTCTACAAGCAGGACGGCATCGAAGCCGTGGGAATCCGCTGATGCCACCCGAATGGCTGTCAAAGATCGACCCGACGACGCTTGCCGCGCCGCTGTTCATCCTGTCGGTCATCTGGGAGTGGTGGGCGGTCAAGACAGGCCGCGCCAAAGGGCGCTATGAGACCAAGGACGCTTTCGCCTCGATGGCAATGGGCACCGGCAATGTCGTCGTCAACACGCTGACGGGCTTTGCCACGCTCTGGATGATGATGCTCGTCTGGCCCTATCGCCTGGCAACCATTCCGTTTGCCTGGTGGAGCGTCATTGCCTGCTTCGTGCTGTATGATTTCACCTATTACTGGAAGCACCGTTTTGCCCACCGGGCGCGCTGGTTCTGGATGGAGCACGTTACACACCATTCCAGTACGCACTACAATCTCACAACGGCCCTGCGCCAGCCCTGGTTCGGCCCGTTCACCGGATTGATCCTGGTCGGCACGCCAATGGTGTTCATCGGCTTCCATCCCTATGTCATCTTCTTCGTCGGCGGCCTGAACCTGATCTACCAGTACTGGATTCATACCGAAGCGATCGACCGGATGCCCGGCTGGTTCGAGGCGGTGTTCAACACGCCCAGCCACCACCGCGTCCACCACGCCACCAATCCCCGCTATCTCGACACCAATTATGCCGGCGTGTTCATCACCTGGGACAAGATGTTCGGGACATTCGTTCCCGAGTTGGACGAGGACAAGCCGGTCTATGGCATCGTCAAGCCGGTCGGCAGCTATAATCCGTTCGTCATCGCCTTCCACGAGCTTGGCGGCCTGCTGCGCGACTGTGCCCGCGACGGCCTGCGCCCCGACCGCTGGATCCGCCGCGCGATCAATGCGCCAGGCTGGAGCCCCGACGGCGCGCACAATCGCTCCGTCGAGCTGAAGGCCGCCTATGTCACGGCGCATCCGGAACATGCCGGGACGCCCGGCCTGCCCGGGGCCTGACTTTCCCCTGCGTCGCCAGTGGACGCGGGCGGCAGGTCGGATAAGTTCGGCGAAACAATCCGGCAGGCCCCGCAAGAGGCGCCGCCCCCCAATGGAGCGAGACGACAATGCATCCCTTCCATCATGCCAAGTCCCGGCCTGATCACCCCGCTTACACGATGGCCGGCACCGGCGAGGTCGTCACCTTTCGCCAGCTCGACGAGCGATCCAACCAGATCGCCCACGCCCTGCGCGAGGCCGGCTGCCAGCCCGGCGACACGATTGCCTTGTTCGCGGAAAATTCGCCCCGCTATTTCGAAGTCTGCTGGGCGGCGCAGCGGTCGGGCCTCTATTTCGTGTGCATCTCGTCGCGCCTGACGACACCGGAAGTCCAGTACATCATCGAGGATTCCGGCGCCAAGCTCCTGATCGCCGACGCCCACAAGTCGGCGGTCGCGCAGGACGTGAAATCGGTCACCACGCTGGACCATTACTGGTCGATCGACGGCGACATCCCTGGCTTCGCTGCACTGGAAACGCTGCAGAGCAAATATCCTGTCACGCCCGTTCCGGACGAGATGGCCGGCACGGACATGCTCTATTCGTCCGGCACGACCGGACGGCCCAAGGGCATCCGCCCACCGCTCGAGCGCGGCCTGCCGATCGATGCCGACAATGTGCTTGTCCAGATCTGCCGCGGGCTCGCCGGGGTGACCGAGGACTCCATCTACCTGTCGCCCGCCCCGCTCTATCATGCCGCGCCCCTGCGCTGGAGCATGACGATGACCAAGCTCGGCGCGTCCCTGGTGATCATGGAAAAGTTCGACCCGGAAAACTATCTCCGCCTCGTCGAGAAATATCGTGTCACGCATTCACAGCTCGTGCCGACCATGTTCGTGAAGATGCTGAAACTGCCGCCCGAAGTGCGCGAGAAATACGATGTCTCCAGCCTGCAATTCGCCATCCATGCGGCGGCCCCCTGCCCGATCCCGATCAAGCAGAAGATGATCGAATGGTGGGGACCCATCATCGATGAATATTATGCCGGTTCCGAAGGCAACGGCATGACCTGGGTGCGCAGCCCCGAATGGATGACCCACAAGGGCACGGTCGGCAAGCCGGTCCACGGCGTCGTCCATATCTGTGACGAGGAAGGCAATGAAGTGCCGGTTGGCGAAGAAGGCCAGGTCTATTTCAGCGGCACGGTCGCGCCGACCTACCATAACGATCCGGAGAAGACCAAAGGCGCCCTTCATGCCACCCGGCCCGACCTGTCATCCCTCGGTGACGTCGGCAAGCTGGACGAGGACGGCTTCCTCTACCTCACCGACCGCAAGGCCTTCATGATCATTTCCGGCGGGGTGAACATCTATCCGCAGGAATGCGAGAACATCCTGATCACCCATCCCAAGGTCGCCGACTGCGCCGTGATCGGCGTGCCGGACGAGGAATTCGGCGAAGCGGTCAAAGCCGTTGTCCAGCCCGCCGCTGGCGTCGCCCCGTCCCCCGAACTCGCTGCCGAGCTGATGGCCTTCTGCCAGGCCAACCTGTCGAAGATCAAATGCCCGAAATCGGTCGACTTCGATCCGGAGCTGCCTCGCCACCCGACCGGCAAGCTCTACAAGCGCCTTGTCCGCGACCGCTACTGGGGCAAGACCGGCAGCCGCATCGTCTGAAACTGGCTCGAAACGAAAACAGCCGCTCCTTCCGGGGCGGCTGTTTTGAATTCGGGTTCCGTCTGGCGGCCTAGAACAGCCAGCTGCCGGGATTTTCGATTGGCTGGCCAGTCGACAGCGCCTGCATGCCTTTGACACAGCGAACGATGTACCAGACCAGCGTGGCCAGTCCCGTGAGAATGCCGAGCCCCAGGATGGGGATCAGGATCAGGCTGACGACCGAATACAGGAGCGCCTTCCAGAAGATGTTGATCTGGTTGTTGTAATGGCTTTCCAGAACGGCATCGCCCTGGCCTTTGCCGATATAGGCCATGACCACACCGACAATCGCGGTTACGCCGACAACAATGCCGACAAGGTAAAGAATGTAGATGAGGTTCGCGTTGCCCCGAGTGTTCGGATCAACCGAAATCTGGTTTGAATCTGTCATGATGCGTCTCCCAATTCAGCCCATCAGAGCAGTATTTGCGAGAATCACCCTCAGGTCCAGCAAATTGACGCTCGGGAAACCTTGCCGGACCGCCTTGCCCACGCCAGAACAGGGGCCAGCAGAAACCCTGGAGGAACTCCCCAATGGCCAACCCGAAAAAAGTCGCTTTCGCCGACCTCGAATCCCTTGCCGGCACCGAAGTCGGCGTGTCCGACTGGCATCAGATCGATCAGGACCGCGTCAACAAGTTCGCCGACGCGACCGGCGACCATCAATGGATTCACGTCGACGTCGAGCGCGCCACCAAGGCGATGGGCGGCCCCATCGCGCACGGCTTCCTCACGCTCTCGCTCCTGCCGATGCTCGGCTCGGAAGTGCTGAACGTGTCCGGCGTCACGCGCGGCATCAATTACGGCTCCGACAAGGTCCGCTTCACCAACATGGTGCCCGTCGGCTCCAAGGTCCGCCTGCGCCAGAACTGCAAGTCCGTCACCGAGAAGTCCGGCGGCAAGCAGATGATCATGGAAAGCACTGTCGAAATCGAAGGCCAGGAACGCCCGGCCCTCGTCGCTGAATCGATCACCGTGCTTTACGGCTGATTAGCGCCTATATTGGGAGGGAACCAGGATATGGAGCCCTCCCGATGACCCAGACCAAGATCGACCGCTCAGACCGCGAATGGCGCGAACTGCTCACCCCGGAAGAATTTCGCGTTGGCGTGAAAGAAGGCACCGAGCGCGCCTTCACGCCCGGCAATTACGAAAGCGAGAAGCGCGAAGGCCTCTACCATTGCAAGGGCTGCGGCACCGCGCTCTGGTCGTCCGAGCACAAGTTCGAGAGCGGCACCGGCTGGCCGAGCTATTGGCAACCAGCCTCCGAAGGCGTTGTCGCCACCAAGACCGACTTCAAGATGATCATCCCGCGCACCGAGTGCCATTGCGCTACCTGCGGCCTGCATCAGGGCCACGTCTTCAAGGACGGCCCGCCACCTACGGGAGAGCGCTGGTGCATCAATGGTGTGGTCCTCGAATTCCGCCCCGCAGAATGAGGCTGGACAGGCCGCGCCCGGCCTGATCCATTCCCCGCATACTCACCCCCTGAAGCCAAAAGGAGCCGGCCTCATGCGCCTTTCATTTCTCCTCGCCAGCGCAGCAACGGCTGCCCTTCTGACCGGATGCACCATGACTGACCAGACACTCACCGACGCGGCCGCGACCACGCCCGTTGCCACAACCTCGCCCCAGCCTCCGGTCGCGCCCCGAATCGATAATGAGATCACGCAGGCGAACCGCACCCGCAACGACCCCTATCAGTGGATGAAGGATGACAACTGGCAGGAGGTGATGCGCGACCCGACCGTGCTGCGCGCCGACATCCGCACTTATCTCGAAGCCGAGAATGCCTACACCAAGGCCGTGCTCGAAGACCCGACAACCGCGCTGCGCGACGAACTGTTCAAGGAAATGCGCGGCCGCATCAAGGAAGACGACAGCACCGTGCCCGAGATTGACGGGCCATACGCCTATTACACGCGCTACCGCCAGGGCGGCGAATACCCGATCATCGCGCGCCGCGCGGCTGCGGATGCCTTCAATCCCGACGCCCCCGAGACGATCCTGCTCGACGGCGACGCGATGGGGAAAGGCAAGGACTATTTCTCCTTCGGCGGCATCGACACCAGCCCCGACCACAAGCTGGTCGCCTATTCGACCGATACGCAGGGCAGCGAGTTCTACCAGATCCACATTCAGGATATCGAGACCGGCGCGGAAACCGCCGCCGTCATCGACGATGCCTATGGCAGCTTCGAATGGTCGGCGAACGGACAGGCCATTGTCTGGGTCCACCGCGACGAGAATGCCCGCCCCGACGCTGTCTACCAGCGCAACCTGGCGACGGGCGAAGACACGCTCCTCTATGAAGAGAAAGACCCCGGCTTCTTCGTCGGCGTCGACAAGAGCGCCAGCGAAGAGGTGATCTTCATCAGCGCCTCCGGCCACACGACATCGGAAGTCCACTGGTTCAAGGCCGATGAGCTGAACCCCACTCTGCGCACTGTTGCGCCGCGCCAGACCGACAATGAATATTCCGTGGTCCACTGGGATGGCCAGTTCTACATCTCGACCAATCTGGATGGTGCCGTCGACTTCAAGGTGATGAAGGCCCCGATGGACGCGACCTCCCGCGACCAGTGGGAAGAGGTCATCCCGCACCGCCCCGGCACGCTCCTACTCGGCATGCAGCCGCAGAAGGACTATCTCTCCCGCATGGAGCGCGAGAACGGCCTGCCCCGTATCGTCGTGCGCGCCCGCGCTGATGGTGCCGAACACGCGATCAGCTTCGACGAGGCCGCCTACGATCTCGGCCTCGACAGCGGATACGATTACAACACGCCGATCCTCCGCTTCGACTACGCGTCCCCGACCACGCCGGACCAGGTCATCGACTATGACCTGGCGACCCGCGAGCGCACCCTGCGCAAGACCCGCGAAGTGCCGTCCGGCCACAATCCGGACGATTATGTCTCGGAACGCGTCATGGCCCCCTCATGGGATGGCGAACTGGTGCCGGTCACGCTGCTGCGCCGCAAGGACACGCCGGTCGACGGCACCGCGCCGCTGCTGCTCTATGGCTATGGGTCCTACGGCATCACCATCCCGGCAGACTTCCGGACTGGCCGCCTCAGCCTCGTCGATCGCGGCTTCGTCTATGCCATCGTCCATCCGCGCGGCTCGATGGCCAAGGGCTATCAATGGTATCTCGACGGCAAGCTCGAGAAGAAGACCAACACGTTCAAGGACTATATCGCGGCCGGCCACTACCTGGTCGACCAGGGCTACACGTCGAAGGGCAAGCTCGTCGGCCATGGCGGCTCGGCAGGCGGCCTGCTGATGGGCGCTGCAGCGAACATGGACCCGGAACTCTTCGCCGGCATCATCGCCGCCGTGCCCTTTGTCGACGTTCTCACCACGATGTCGGACGCCACATTGCCGCTGACGCCGCCGGAATGGCCCGAATGGGGCAACCCGCTGACCAGCGAAACCGACTATGACACGATTGCCGCCTACAGCCCGTATGACAACGTGACCAACCAGAACTACCCGGCCATGCTGATCACCGGCGGCCTGTCGGACCCGCGCGTGACCTATTGGGAGCCCAGCAAATGGGCTGCCCGCCTGCGCCACGACGCGCCAGACGGCGGCCCCTACTTCCTGCGCATCAATATGGAAGCCGGTCATGGCGGCGCCTCGGGCCGTTTCGAGGGCCTGAAGGAAACCGCCGTGGAATACGCCTTCGCGCTGGCCGCTGTCGGCAAGACGGACGAGCTGGACCTTTCCGGGGACGACTGAGCATCTTCTGGCGGCCCGGAGCTCAAGCGCTACCGGGTCGCCGACTTTTATCCAGCCGCGAGAAAGCATGGTTGGATAGCTTCGCATAGTTGGAAGGCTTGGGCTGCTTCCGTTGTCGGAGCGGTGGCCCCATGCGGTCGCTACCGCCGGAGCCGCTTCACGCTCCACACAATGAGCGACAAAGCGATTGCACCAATGACGATGATTGCAAGGAACTCATAGAAGCCTCGCCAAACCAGATAACCCATGAGTGCGAGTGCGAGAACCAAGCGCAAGTGGAGTGATCTCTTGGCTGAAGTTGGGAGCATCAAAAGGACTCCGAACAGCATAACCCCCGCACCAAAGGCAACTGATACTTCCAGTCCATGCTCTAGCCCAATCACAACCATTGCGACGCTCAAGAGTAATGCGATTGTCCATTTAGGGACCATTATTTCCAACGTTCCTGATATGCTGCTGAATCAGTGCCCCATAAAGCAGAGACCGCCCTTCGAGCATGAGGCAGCGGAATGTGCAATGGACTGCTTAGGGCGCAGGAGCAGGCAAAACTATTTGATTCGGCGCAGTTTTCTGATCCGGCTCTTAACCCGCTCCGACGCACTTGGATGGACTTCCAAATCTGAAGGCACCTTCAGAATTGAGTTAATCAAGTAGACCATACTCCAGCCATAGCCTGTCGCAACGAATATGAACCAAGCGAGAAGGTCTTTTCCAACGTCCTCCCAATCGTTTTTTGCTTCAAGTCCACGTTCAAAAAGCCCCAAAATCGCAAGTGCTCCAGCCGCAATCGTCCAATAGAATATTTGCTTGATTGAAGGCTGCTCTGCTTTGGGAATTGCATTCAATCGGTCTACATTGCTTAGAAGCACTACAATATACAGCGTGAACATGCCGCCAGCTGCGCTGGGCAAAAAATATGGGTTCAGCTCAAATGATTCCATGCTTGGGAGTTAAGGGTGCCCCAGTTCGTTTGCAACAAAATCGGAATCCGCAGCTAGAATCAAAACACTCTTGCGTCCGCTTTCGGGATAAAACGATCAAATTACATCTTGCGGACCATGCCTCCTACTGACCCATGGCAAATATTGGAAAGCCCTGAGCCCGGTTCATGTGAGGCCCAAAGGGCCGATACGGAACCAGAGAAAAATGGTCGGAGCGATAGGATTCGAACCTACGACCCCTCGCCCCCCAGGCGAGTGCGCTACCGGGCTGCGCCACGCTCCGACTTGAAGCGGCTTGTAGCCAAGCCACCGGCCTTCCGCAATCGCTTATATGGGTTTAGGCAGCCCGCTTGTCGCGCATCGCGTCGAGGCGGGCCTTGAGGTCGGTCAGGCCCACCAGTGCGCCTTCGAGGCGTTCCTGGCGCTCTGGCGCCGTCTCGGACGAAATCTCGGCGTCGAACGCCTTGGCGACCGTCTGCTGCAGCTCGCGCGCCGGGCTGCCGACCGTGCCATTGCCGAGGGTCGCCGCGCCGGACAGCACGGCCTCGAGCCCCTGTTCGGCCATCAGCGATTTCGCGCCCTTCAATGTCAGGCCGCGCCCGTGCACGAGAATCTGGATGGCGCGCAGGGCGTCAATATCCTGCGGGCGGAACAGGCGGCGGCCATCGGCGCGCTTCACCGGTTTCACATCGCGCGGAAATTTCGTTTCCCAATAGCGAAGGACATGCGTTTCAAGGCCAAGTTCTGCGGCCGCCTCGCCAATCGACCGAAAGGCTTTTGCTGATTTCTCGACGCGGTTCCTGATGGCAGTCATGTCGCTATCCTTGTATTGGCTCAGCCCTTGTCGACGCGGGCCTTGAGCATGGGGGATGGGCGGAACGTCACCACGCGCCGCGGCGCGATAATGGCTTCTTCGCCGGTCTTGGGGTTGCGGCCTTCGCGGGCGGATTTCGACCGCACCACGAAATTGCCAAAGCGGGAGAGCTTCACCTCGTCTTCATGCTCCAGCGCCTTGCCGATCATGTCGAGCGTACGGTCCAGAAGGTCCGAGGATTCCTGACGTGTCACGCCCACTTCGCGGACGATCGCATCAGTCACTTCGGCACGGGTCAGGGTCTGGTTGCTCATGAGGTTCTCTCGCCTTTCGTTAATGGATAGCGAATGAAACTTAACGGATTCCTAGCGAAACCGTCAGCTTAATTCGTTGAGATGGTTCGATTTGTCCGATTCGGCGCAAAATCTGTGGATCAAAATGATACCTGTCGCTTAAAGGCGGAACAGGCTCGCGCCCCAGGAAAACCCGCCGCCCATCGCTTCCGACAGGATCAGGTCGCCCGGCTTGGCCCGGCCGGTGCGCACGGCATGGTTCAGCGCCAGCGGGATCGAGGCCGCCGACGTATTGGCATGCTCGTCGACCGTGATCACGACCTTCTCCTCGGGAATGCCGATCTTCTTCGCCACGCCGTCCAGGATACGCTTGTTAGCCTGGTGCGGCACGAACCAGTCAATATCGTCCGCCGTCAGGCCCGTCTCGGTCAGCACGGCCTGGATTGCCGACGAGATATTCGTCACCGCATGCTTGAAGACGCGATTGCCCTCCATGCGCACATGGCCGATCGTCCCGGTCGAGCTGACGCCGCCATCGACATAGAGCAGGTCGGACTTCGTGCCGTCGGTGCGGATATGGTGCGTGATGATCCCGGCATCGTGGGCGCCGGTCCATTCCACGGCCTCGATGACAACCGCGCCGCCGCCATCGCCGAAGAGCACAGCCGTGCCCCGGTCAGACCAGTCGAGGATGCGCGTGAACGTCTCCGCGCCGATCACCAGCGCCCGGTTGAACAGGCCCTGTTTCAGCATGCTGTCCGCCGTCGCGAGCCCGAACAGGAAGCCCGAACAGACCGCCTGCACGTCAAACGCCGCGCTCGGGCCGCACCCGAGCTTTGCCTGCACAGCCGTTGCTGTCGCCGGGAATGTCTGGTCGGGCGTCGTCGTGGCGAGCACGATCAGGTCGATATCGGTTGCATCAAAACCGGACGCCTCCAGCGCCTGGCGCGCGGCCGCCGTCGCGATGTCAGATGTCAGCTCGCCATCGGCGGCGACATGGCGGCGCTTGATTCCCGTGCGCTCGCGGATCCACTCGTCCGACGTGTCGAGCATGGCCGACAGGTCCTCATTGGTGAGCACCTTCTCCGGAAGGTAGCCGCCTGTACCGCGAATGAAACTGCGACGTGTCATAGAAATCCTTTCCGTGCCGGCCTGCCTTAATCGGCAGCCAGGCCGCCTTCCCTGATACGTAGCAGGTTGGCAATTATCTCGTCCTGATAGTGGCTGGCGGCGAGGTCGGCGGCCAGCAGGCAGGCCTGCGCAAATCCGCGCGCATCGGTGCCGCCATGGCTCTTGACCGAAACGCCGCCGAGGCCCAGCAGCACACCGCCATTCACATTGCTCGGGTCCATTTGGGCCCGCAACTGTTTCAGCCCGCCCGACGCGAACACGGCGCCAAGCTTGGTCATGATATTGGCCGTGAAGGCTTCGCGCATCCGGTTGCCCAGCATCCGCGCCACGCCTTCGCCGGCCTTCAGCGCGACATTGCCGGTGAAACCGTCAGTCACCACGACGTCGACGGCGCCTTTGGAAATGTCATTGCCCTCGACAAAGCCGCGATAGTCCATGTCCAGCTTGGCCTCGCGCAGCCATTCATGCGCCTCGCGCACCTCGTCATGGCCCTTCATCTCTTCGGAGCCGATATTGAGAATGCCGATCGACGGCTTTTCGATGCCCAGCGCCGCGCGGGCATAGGCTTCGCCCATGATGGCAAAACTGACGAGTTGCGCCGCATCCGCTTCGAGATTCGCGCCGACATCCAGCACGACGGTGCGACCGCGCATGGTGGGCCACAGGGCCGTCATCGCCGGGCGGTGGACGCCGTCCATCTTGCGCAGGATCAGCATCGAAATCGCCATCAGCGCGCCGGTATTGCCCGCCGACACGGCAGCCGCCGCCTCGCCGTTCTTCACCGCCTCGACGGCGTTCCACATCGACGATCCCTTGCCCCGGCGCAGCGCCTGGCTCGGTTTCATGTCGCTCGTGATCACGCTGTCGGAATGAACCAGCTGGCAGCGGCCCGACAGGACGGGATGCGCTGCCACGAGAGGGGCCAGTAAGGTTTCGTCGCCATGCAGCAGAACGGCAATATCCGCGCGGTCGGCCAGCAGGATCGCCACGCCGTCAACCACGACACCGGGCGCAGCATCACCGCCCATGGCATCAATCGAAAGAATTGTGCCGTCAGCCATTCGGGCCTTCCAAATCAGTCGGAAACGCAATGATTCCTGATGCGCGGTGTTTACGGCGCGTCACGGGGGTTGGCAACGCCGCGCCTGCGCCTGCTACAGCACTTCGCTGGCCGGAACCCAGTCGATTGCTCCAGCCAGTATTCCAGCATCGTCCTGCTGCTCCAGGCGCATCGCAATGGCGCACAGATAGGCCGCAAGTGCGGCTCCACGGCCCTTTTGCGTCACGCCATTGCGCTCAAGCACCGCGATCACGGCCGATTCCCCGCCATCGCTGTCCAGTGCCTGCGACAGGGCGGTTCCCAGCCCGTAATGCGCCTCGGCCAGTTTTCGCACTTTCCGCGCGATCGAGGAATCGCCGACGCCCTGTTCGCGAAAGGCCGCGTCAAACCCGTCCAGCACGCGCGCACTCAGCGCCGCAGCGATTTTCGCGGATTCTGCGCCCGGAAGGGCGTTCATCCGCCGGATCGCCAGCGCCGCATGGACGGTGACCATCTGCGCACGCCCGTCGAACGTGTCGGCAACGTCGCCCGTCAGGTAGAAATCCGGCGCCAGCGCCGCTTTCATCAGCCCGCCATAGGCTTTTCCGGCAGCAGCCTTCCGGGCCCGTCGCCGTCCCAGCCAGCCGATTGAAATTCCCGTCACCATGTACTCCTGTGTTGCCAAGGGGGGGCTGCAGCCGCTAGGTCTTTCGCGAAGCCTTATCAGGAGTTTCTCCATGTCGCGACGTGCGATTTTGGCCATTGGCCTTCTCACCCTGCCTCTCACCGCGTGCCTCACGCCGTCACGGGATTTCCACGGCTATGTGGCGGACGACGCCCAGCCGCGCGACATTAAGCCGGACGAGGACACACGCTCCTCCGTCCTTGCCCAGCTCGGCAGCCCGTCGACGGAAAGCGTATTCGACAACAAGACCTGGATGTACATTTCCGACGTGCAGGAGCGCGTCGCCTTCCTGAAGCCGAAAATCACCAAGCGCTCGATCACGGCCATCCGCTTCGGCGAGGACGACAAGGTCGACGAAGTCCTCGAATACAGTGCCGAGGACGGCGAGGTCATCAATTATGCGGCCCGCGAAACGCCGACCCGTGGTCGCGAACTGGGCCTTTGGGAACAGATCTTCGGCACGGTTGGCGGCGTACGCCTGCCGAATTCGGACGAAGCCACGCCTGGCAACCCGACCGGCCGCCGCCAGTAGCGCAGGCCGCCTCCCGAAACAGACAAGCCCTGGAACCCCGGTTCCGGGGCTTTTTCGTTGGTGCCTGAGCCAATTTCGCCGGGCTGTCCGTCCCTGCCGTGTGTTCAGGGTCATCCGGCCTGGCTCGTGATTGCGATGCGTCAAACCGCGTCACATAGAACCGCCCTATAGCTCGACTTCATAGAATCGATTGGATCAATGGGTACAGGAACGATAGCTTCCCTTATCAGGCGATAAGTGCCGAACGATTTCAGCAATGGGAGAGCAATATGGACGGAAATGATATGAGTGGCGCCGGCAAGTGCCCGGTCATGCATGGCGGGATGACTTCAATAGGCAGGACGGTCATGGAATGGTGGCCCAATGCGCTCAACCTGGACATCCTGAGCCAGCACGACACGAAGACCGACCCGATGGGCAAGGACTTCGACTATCGCGAAGAACTCAAGAAGCTCGATGTCGCAGCGCTCAAGCGCGACATGACGGCCATCATGACCGAGAGCAAGGCCTGGTGGCCGGCTGACTGGGGCCATTATGGCGGCCTGATGATCCGCCTGGCATGGCATGCGGCCGGCTCCTACCGGCTGTTTGACGGTCGTGGCGGCGGCGGCACCGGCAACCAGCGCTTCGCGCCCCTCAATTCCTGGCCGGACAATGGCAACCTCGACAAGGCGCGCCGCCTGCTGTGGCCGATCAAGAAGAAATACGGCAACAAGGTTTCCTGGGCCGACCTGTACATCCTGGCCGGCAATGTCGCCTACGAATCCATGGGCCTGAAGACGTATGGCTTTGCCTTCGGACGCGAAGACATCTGGGCGCCCGAAAAGGACGTCTACTGGGGCTCGGAAAAGGAATGGCTGGCCGAAAGCGTCCAGCGTTATGCCAACGCCGAAGACCCGGCCTCGCTCGAAGCGCCGCTCGGCGCCGTCCATATGGGCCTCATCTACGTCAACCCGCAGGGCCGCGACGGCAAACCCGACCCGCTCAAGTCTGCCCAGGACGTACGGGTCACCTTTGCCCGCATGGCGATGAATGACGAGGAAACCGTCGCCCTCACCGCTGGCGGGCACACCGTTGGCAAGGCGCACGGCAATGGCCTGGAATCCAATCTCGGCCCTGCCCCCGAAGCCGCTCCGATTGAGGAGCAGGGTTTCGGCTGGATGAACCACAAGACCCGCGGCATTGGCCGCGATGCCGTGACCAGCGGCCTAGAAGGCGCCTGGACGACCCATCCGACCAAATGGGACAATGGCTATTTCGACCTGCTGCTCAACCATGAGTGGGAGCTGAAGAAGAGCCCCGCCGGCGCGTGGCAGTGGCAGCCTGTCGACATCAAGGAAGAAGACATGCCCGTCGATGTCGAGGATCCCTCGATCCGCTGCATGCCGATCATGACGGATGCCGACATGGCCATGAAGATGGACCCGGAATACCGGAAGATCTCCGAGCGTTTCTACAACGATTTCGAGTATTTCTCGGAAACCTTCGCCCGCGCCTGGTTCAAGCTGACCCACCGCGACCTTGGGCCGAAGGCACGCTATTTCGGTCCGGAAGTGCCCGCCGAAGACCTGATCTGGCAGGACCCGATTCCCGCTGGCAAGACCGGCTATGACGTCGATGCCGTGAAGGCGAAGATCGCAGCCAGCGGCCTGAGCCTGAGCGACATGGTCTCGACGGCATGGGACAGTGCGCGCACCTATCGCGGCTCTGACATGCGTGGCGGTGCCAACGGGGCCCGCATCCGGCTAGCGCCGCAGAAGGACTGGGAAGGCAATGAGCCGGCCCGTCTGGCCCGGGTCCTGAAAGTGCTCGAAGGCATTGCCGCCGAGACAGGTGCCAGCGTGGCAGACGTGATCGTCCTTGCGGGCAATGTCGGCGTCGAGCAGGCCGTGAAGGCGGCAGGCTTCAATGTGAAAGTGCCGTTTGCACCTGGTCGCGGCGACGCGACGGCTGAGATGACGGATGCCGATTCCTTCGATGCGATGGAGCCGATCAATGACGGCTATCGCAACTGGCAGAAGGCCGACTACGACGTCAGCCCTGAAGAACTGATGCTCGACCGGACCCAGCTCTTGGGCCTGACGGCACCGGAGATGACGGTCCTTGTCGGCGGCATGCGTGTCATGGGCACCAATCACGGCGGCACCAAGCATGGTGTGTTCACCGACAAAGTGGGTGCACTGACGACCGATTTCTTCGTCAACGTGACCGACTCGGAAAACTACTGGCGGCCGTCCGGCAACGGAATCTACGAGATCCGCGACCGGAAGACGGATGCCGTGAAGTGGACGGCGACTCGCATGGATCTCGTGTTCGGATCGAACTCGATCCTTCGCGCCTATTCGGAAGTCTATGCCCAGGACGACAACAAGGAAAAGTTCGTGAAGGACTTTGTCGCCGCCTGGACCAAGGTGATGAACGCGGACCGATTCGACATCGCCTGATCGGCATCCCTACCCCAAAGGAAAAGGCCCCGGCGCTTGCGCACCGGGGCCTTTTTTGTTGTCGGACTGGACTGGCCTAGTGGCCGGCAAGCACCGCGAGCATCAGCAAGGCCACGATGTTCGTGATCTTGATCATCGGGTTCACAGCCGGACCGGATGTGTCCTTGTAGGGATCGCCAACCGTATCGCCGGTGATCGCAGCCTTGTGGGCTTCAGAGCCCTTGCCGCCATGATGACCGTCTTCGATATACTTCTTGGCATTGTCCCAGGCACCGCCGCCCGAGGTCATCGAGATGGCCACGTACAGGCCGGTCACGATCACACCCAGCAGCATCGCACCGACAGCCGACAGGGCCGCGCCGGCACCGGCAATCAGGAAGATCACGCCGAACAGGACGATCGGTGACAGCACTGGCAACAGCGACGGCACAACCATTTCCCTGATCGCGGCCTGCGTCAGGATATCCACAGCGCGGCCATAGTCAGGCTTCACTTCGCCTTTCATGATGCCCGGCATTTCGCGGAACTGCCTGCGCACTTCCTCGACCACGGACTGGGCTGCGCGCCCGACCGCCATCATCGACATTCCGCCGAACAGGAACGGCAGGAGGCCACCGAACAGGAGGCCGACAACCACGTACGGGCTGGAGATCGAGAAATCGACCACGACATTGTGGAAGAACGTTCCCGGATCGGCCTGCGCAATGAAGTATTTCACGTCCTCCGAATAGGCCGCGAACAGGACCAGCGCGCCGAGGCCCGCCGAACCGATGGCATAGCCCTTGGTCACGGCTTTCGTCGTGTTGCCAACAGCGTCCAGCGCATCCGTCGTCTTGCGGACGTCAGATGGCAATTCGGCCATTTCCGCGATGCCGCCGGCATTGTCCGTCACCGGACCGAAGGCGTCGAGGGCAACGATGATACCGGCCAGCGCCAGCATGGTCGTCGTGGCAATGGCGATACCGTAGAGGCCTGCCAGGTTATACGTCAGCAGGATGCCCGCCATGATCGAGATCGATGGCAGCGCCGTCGACTCGAGCGAGACGGCCAGGCCCTGGATCACGTTCGTGCCGTGGCCCGACTCGGACGCCAGGGCGATCGAGCGGACGGGACGGAACTTGGTCTCGGTATAATAGGCCGTGATGTAAACGATCAGGCCGGTCACGACGAGGCCGGTCACACCGCAGAGGAACAGGTCGAGGCCTGTTATCTCACCCGTCATGCCGAGGCGCGCAGCCGCTTCATTCAGCACACCGAAGCCGTTCGGCAACACGCTGTTGATGGCGATGGCCAGGCCACCTACCGACAGCACGCCGGTCACGATCAGGCCCTTGTAGAGCGCCCACATCACATCCGTGGAACCCTTGCCGAGGCGGACGAAGAACGTGCCGATGATGGAGGTGATGATACAGACGGCGGCAATCGCCAGCGGTAACATCATCACAGCCGAAATATCAGCCGACCCGGAGAAGTAGATACCGCCCAGGACCATCGTCGCGACCAGTGTCACGGCATAGGTTTCGAACAGGTCAGCCGCCATGCCGGCACAGTCGCCGACATTGTCGCCGACATTGTCTGCGATGGTGGCCGGGTTGCGCGGGTCATCCTCGGGAATGCCGGCTTCCACCTTGCCCACCATGTCGCCGCCGACATCCGCACCCTTGGTGAAGATACCGCCGCCGAGACGGGCGAAGATCGAGATCAGCGACGCGCCGAAGCCGAGCGAAACGAGGGCGTCGATGACTTGCCGTTTATCGTCGCGAACCGAAAGGTCCAGATCGAGCGGGCCTGTCAGGAGGCCGTAATAGAGAACGATACCGATCAGGGCGAGACCGACGACCAGCATGCCGGTAATGGCACCCGACTTGAACGCCAGCGCGAGACCGGCGCTGAGGCCGCTCTTGGATGCTTCGGTCGTGCGCACATTGGCCCGCACCGACACAAGCATGCCGATAAAGCCGGCTGCGCCTGACAGGACGGCGCCCAGCACGAAACCGAGTGCAGACTTCCATCCGAGCAGGACGAGCAGGATCACGGCGACAACAACGCCGACCATGCCGATCGTGCGATATTGGCGCTTCAGGTAGGCGTTTGCGCCCTCCTGAATAGCCTGCGCGATTTCACGCATACGCTGGTCGCCCGACGGGGCCTTCATGATCGAGTTGATCTGTAGGTATCCGTATAGAACCGACACAACGCCTGCGGCGAGTGCGAGATAAAACCACATGGGGATTTCCTTCCTTCCCTGAGCCTTTGAACGGGCCCGGGTTGGCCCCGGGTCTCCAAAACTTAGTTATTATGAGCCTTTGCCTGCCAGTCGCTCCTTGATGAGGCAACCCGCCTCGCTTTAGGGGCGAGTCACAGGTGACCCGACTCATCCATGCTCGAACCCCAGGGTTTCGGGGAGGTTAATTTTTTTGCCCTTCAACCCCAGCGACAAGCCTGATCCGATTATAATTTTCCCGATTCGGGCGAGTTGTATGCCCCGATCACTCGCCTCATGCGCGATCTGCTCTGACAGGCTTTCCGCGGCCGTGAACAGGACCTGGTAGTCATCTCCCCAGGTCGCGAGCTTCAGCATTTCGGCTTCGTCCGCCGCCCCGCCGGCAAACGGCACCGCGCCAAGGTCAATATCGAGGCCCACCCCGGAGGCCTCTGCCAGCGACCGCGCATCGATCAGCAGGCCGTCAGAAACATCCATCGCCGCGCTTGCGTGGCGCGCGACGAGGCCTGCGGTGGCAAGCGGCGGCAGGGCCGGAATCCTGTAGGCGTCGACCCACGGCCCCGAAACGCCCCCTTTGCCCGGATGTGCCGCCCCCTCGGAAAGGACGCGCCACCCCCTCGCCGCCCCCCCGACACACCCCGTCAACCACACGAAATCGCCCGTTTTCGCCGTTGTCCGGCGTACCGGGGCGGTGGACAGGCAGCGCCCCGTCAGGGTGAGAGACAGGAACAATCCCTGAGGATTGGTGACGGTGTCTCCGCCGATCAGCTGCGCGCCCCAGGCGGCCAACTCATCGCCCAAAGCTGCTGCAAATGCTGCGATTTCAGCTTCACCGCGCACCGACGGCCACCCGAGCGTGAGCAAGGCTTCGGCCGGCTCCGCGCCGCTCGCCAGCAGGTCCGACACGTTCGCCCGCACCAGTTTGCGCGCCACGGTATCGACAGGATCCGAGGCCAGGAAATGCACCCCCTCCACCATCGCATCTGTTGTAATGGCTACAGGACCCGACGTCCCGAGCAGGGCCACGTCATCCTTCAGGCCCGCCGCACCCTGCCCCTGTGCCAGCGGCGCAAAGTAACGCGCGATCCAGTCCTTTTCCGCCATGCTTAGTCTTCCAGCGGCCGCTTTTCACCCGCCAGCACGACGCCCCAGATCGGAATTCCGGTCCAGTTCTCCCCCGCCACATCCAGTGGATTGGCGCCGAGGATCGTGAAATCGGCCCGCTTTCCGACCTCGATGGAGCCGATTTCGGCCTCTAGACCGACGGCCCGCGCTGCATCAAGCGTTACAGATTCCAGCGCTTCGTAGGGCGACAGCGCCATGGTTTCCTCATAGACGCCGCCTTCGCGCGTCGCCCGTGTGATATGCACGCTGGCTGCCCGCAACGGCTCCGGCGGCGCGAGCGGCGCATCGGAATGCACGGTCACCGCCACACCGGCCTCGGTCAGCGCGCCCAGCGGCGAAATCCAGCGGGCCCGTGGCTCGCCCAGCGGGTCGGCATACGTGTCCGCCATATAGTAGACATAGTGGCTGGCCGCAGAGACGTTGGCCTTCAGCCGGCCGGCTTCCTCCACCTGGTGCGGCGAAAACAGGCCGCCATGCTCGATCGTGAAGGAATTGTCGCCGCCGCTATTCCGCAATGTTTTCAGCGCCATGAGCGTCGCACCCTGCGCGGCGTCGCCATTGGAATGGATGTTCACGCCAAGGCCGGCATCCCAATAGGGCTGGATCGTCGGCGCGATCTCGTCCGGTTTCATCACCCACAGGCCTTCACTGCCCTTCGACTGCCCCGAAAGGTAGCCCGGCGGCGAAAGCCGCATCGTCTGGCTATAGAAAGCGCCATCGGTGAAGAATTTCACACGCGGCAGCACCGGCGCGGCGGCCGGGCGGACGCCGCTGACCAGATCGCGGACAGACTGCACCCTGTCCTCGCCGAACGAGCGCTGCAACGCCCGGTATTCCGGCACGAGGTAGAGATTGTATCCCGCCGACTGGGCATCGCCCCAATTGCTGCGGATGTTCGCGTCTTCCATCTCCCAGCCGAACAGCCCGTAGCCCATCTCGACCGTTGTCGTGACACCGGCCTCGCGCAACATGCGGGAGAAGCCCTGGAAACCCGCGCTGACATTCTCCGGCGCCAGCATCACGTCAGAGAAGGCGCCCAAAACGGCAATTGCGGCGTCCTCATAAATCCGGCCCGTCAGCTCACTATTTTCATCAAGGTCGACGCCATGAAACTTTTCCGCCAGCGCGGGCGTGAAGCCCGCCCGCTCAATGGCGGCGCTATTGAGGTAAAAGTCGTGGCTGGAATAGTGCCAGATCACCAGCGGACGCGTGGTCGATATCGCGTCGAGATCGGTACGAGTCAGGTCGCCGTGGACCAAGTTGTGGTAGCCATAGATGACGGCTGGTTCGCCGGGCGCCATTGACGCTTCAATGGCGGCAACCTCCGCGAGGAACCCTTCGCGAGTACCGATCCCAGCCCGCATCCCGTGCGGCGTCGCCATTGGCCAGGGCGGCGTCAGGGGGAGATTGTATTGCAGGGCGCCCAGCATGACGTGGACGTGCGGATCGATCAGGCCCGGCACGATGACCATGCCTTCAAATGTACGGTCGACACTGGCTTCTGGCAGGGCGTGCGTCAGTTCCGCTTCCGTGCCGGTTGCCAGGATACGTCCGTCCTTTACCGCCACAGCCGAAGCGACCGCATCCGTCGCAGCCATCGTGACAACGCTTGCCGCTGGGTAGATGACAGCGCCGTCGCCAGCAGCCGCCGCATCATCTGCGCCGCCCCGGGAACAGGCCACGATCAGCAGTAACGCCCCGCCAATTAGGATATTTCGCATGGATAGCCCTCTATCGATCTAGCGCGCTAGCCTGACCGTTCGGGCGAATGATTACAAGCAGCGCCTAAGCGATCTCGCGGCCAATGGCATAGAAACGATCCCGGCGCTGGCGACGCAGTTCCTGCGGCGACAAGCCCTCAAGGTCCTTCAGTGCGGTGTCCAGCGCCTTGCCAGCAGCGGCCATGGCCCGTTGCGGGTCGCGGTGCGCACCCCCGACAGGCTCCTTGACGACGCCGTCAATCACCTTTGTTTTCAACAGGTCCGGCGCGGTAATCTTCATCGCATCCGCCGCGTCCCGGGCCTTGGCCGGGTCACGGTAAAGGATCGAGGCGCACCCCTCTGGCGAGATCACCGAGTAGATCGCGTGCTCCATCATCAGCACCTTGTTCGCCGCCGCGATGCCAATGGCGCCGCCCGACATGCCTTCACCGATAATCAGGGTCACGAACGGCACGCCCAGCGACAGGCCGCGCTGGGTGCCGCGCGCAATCGCTTCGGCCTGCCCGCGCTCTTCGCCGCCCTTGCCGGGATAGGCACCTGCGGTATCGGGGAAGCTGAGGACGGGCAGGTTGAACTTCTCGGCCATGTCCATCAGGCGGACGGACTTGCGGTAGCCCTCCGGGTGGGCCATGCCGAAATTGTGCTTCAGGCGTTTCTCAGTCGTGCGGCCTTTCTCATGACCCATAATGACCACCGAACGCCCCTTGAACCGGGCGAGGCCGCCGATGATCGCTTCGTCATTGCCGAACAGCCGGTCACCAGCCAGTTCCTCGAAGTCCTCGAAAATTGTTTCAATATAATCAGACAGGTGCGGCCGGTCGGGATGGCGGGCAACTTGCGTTTTCCGCCAGGCCGAAAGATCGGAGTAGATGTCTTTCAGTTGCTTGGTCGATTTGGCCTTCAGCTTGTTCAGCTCGTCCTTGATGGACGGCCCGCCCTTCTGGCCGGAGAGGGCTTCGAGCTCGGCAATCTTGGCGTCGAGTTCGGCGATGGGCTTTTCAAAATCGAGATATGTCGTGCTCATGGTGCAATGTCTAGCAATCCATACCTGACTCGCCTAGCGCCGATTTCACTACAGTACGCCCTTGAACATCACGACCGCTGGCAACGTCAGCACGCCCAAAAGCACGGGAAAAACAAAGAAAACCAACGGAAGCGTCAGTTTCGCCGGCAAAGCCATGGCTTTTTCTTCGGCATAGAGGATCCGGCGCTGGCGCATGTCGGCCGAAAAGATGCGAAGGGTCTGGCCAAGGCTCGTCCCCATTTCCTCTGCCTGACGCAGCATCGTCGCCAATGATCCGGCCTCCTCGATGCCCATCCGGTCGGCAAAGCCGCGCCAGGCGGATTTGCGCGCCCGCCCTGCCCGCAGCTCCAGCGACAGTGTCCGCATATATCCGGCAATGATCGGGTGGCGCAGTTCGAGTTCCTCACCAACGCGCTGGACCGATGCATCGAGGCTGAGCCCCGCTTCCACGCATGCGACCAGCAGGTCCATCATGTCGGGAAAACCGCCGGAGCATTCCTGCCGGCGCGACTTGGTCCGTTTGTCGAGATACATGCCCGGCGCAATGAGGCCGATCATGACGAGCATCACGGAAATCACGAGCGGTGTCGTGCCCGGCAGGTTCGAGAGATAGGGCAAGGCTGCCAGCAAGCCGAGCTGCGGCAGGACGATGCACACCAGGCGCACGAAATAGTACCGGCCAACGGCAGACGGTCCGACGAAGCCTGCACCAGCCAGCCGCGCCTTGGCCGCACTGACACCCTGTTCGTCATCGCCGGGCGCCATCTGGTCGGCCAGCCCGGTGACCGCCTTGCCGATCCGGCTGGGGTTCCGGCGCTGTCCCGTCTCAGCGGACACCGGCCCGCGGCGCGCCAAACGGCGCTCGACACTTTCGATGTCACGGCGATTCCTGAGGAAAGTCAGGATGCTTGGAAACAGCAGCGCCAGCGCTGCGCCCAGCATCAGCACAGGCGCCCACATTCCGGGGAAAGAGGAAGTATCCACGTTCACTGGCCCGC
>TARA_R110000751_G_scaffold17248_3_pt1 | contig 35385 bp, 30 predicted proteins | sample TARA_R110000751 | Tara Oceans TARA_R110000751 (sample SAMEA4398001) | marine metagenome | biome: Polar Biome; feature: [MES] marine water layer (ENVO:01000295) within the mesopelagic zone...; material: water (ENVO:00002006), including particulate matter (ENVO:01000060) such as...... | reverse complement strand
TCTCCCCGCATCAATCCCCGCCCAAACACCCGATGCAAAACCGGCTCCATCGGCGTCCTCGGCCATTTTCGCCCTACCGCAGGCAGCACAGGCACCAACACCGTGGGGATCAAACAATGAGCCGTCACCGCTGCCTGCACCAGAGCGCGACACCACGACAATGACAGCGCCCTCTGCCCCGCCAGGCGGTCCCACAACGGCCATAGCGGCGTCACATCCGGCCTCGGCCATACCGCCCAGGCCCCCGGTTTCAGGTGGCGGCTTTGTGCTGCAGCTTGGCGCCTTTCGGACAGCCGTTTCGGCAGAAACCTATTGGGCCAGCTTTGCCATTCGCTACCCGGAACTTGCACGCCAGCACCATCATTACCTGGGTATTGTTGACCTGGGCGACAAAGGCCGGTTCCATCGTCTGCGCATTGGCGGTTTTTCATCCTTGGCACAGGTCAAAGAAAAATGCCGCCAGCTTGCGACTGACGGCACGGCATGTATCGGGTTACCCCAATAGGGCACGACCCGATAAACTTTACCCGGAATTACTGCCCGGTCTTCGCGGGCACCAGCAAGGTGATTTTATCGACAATCAGGGTTGATGCTTCGCGGCACGTGGTCATCAGGGCCGAATGCCCGGTTACGCGAACACGGTCACCAGGGCGAAAGCCCGATGCCTTGTTGGCCAGCGCATAAAGCGTGCCGTCATTGGCCCGAAATGTCACACATTCCTGCCCCTGATCGGTGATTTCGCCCGTTGCGGTGATGCTGTCACGGTTTAGCGTACTGCACGCCCCCAGCATGAGCACCATCGCCGATGTCGCAACAATTTTGACGTGCCTGTTACCCAACCAGAAATTCATTTTTCCACGTCTCCTTGACGGATTTTCATCAAAAACCCCGGATTTAAAGATGTTGTTAATACTCTTGTAACCGAGAGTTTGTAAAAGAACACTTGAGATTCCTTATTTTGTAGCCGTTTCGTCGCCCCGTGTCATTGCCAGAAACAAACGATGGACAACATGAAAGATGTTGATCTTCCCCTTCTGCAATCCTTAATAAAGGCGGCATCCATATGCCCCGATCAAAAATCACGCCAAACTGCCCGTTTGACACCGGAATTGGCCCCGCTGATCAAACAAACCCTTGCCTTGCAAACAAAGTTAAAACAATCAGAAATCCGTGTTCGTCAACTCGAACGCCAGCTTGATACCGATGATCTGACGGGGCTTCACAACCGGCGCGGCTTTATCCGCCTGTTAACGCTGGCCCTTGATGCCAACGCACAATCTGGTTACCAAACCGAAGTCATCATCGCCGATTTAGACGGTTTCAAAGGCACAAATGACCAATATGGTCATGCTGCGGGTGATGCAGTATTGCGCCATGTCGCCCGCCTTATCAAAAGACATCTTGGGGAAAACGATTTTGCCGGGCGTCTGGGCGGCGACGAGTTTGCGATTGCGCTGGTTAAGTGTAACGACAGCAAAGCAATCGCTTTCATCGAACAGGTTAAATCCTGCCTCGGCAAATCACCTGTTTCATGGCAGCATCACCATCTGGTCGTTATGGCCAGTTTTGGCCGCGCCAACAGCAATGACCATGCCAGCATGACCAAACTTTTGCACAGTGCCGACCTGGAAATGTATCGCCATAAACATGCAACACAAACAATTGCCGCAAATCCAGCCTCTCCGACGTAAAAAAAGCAATACCACCAGCACAACCCGGAACGAATAGACCGGTTTATTTTTTTGGGTTTTCCTTCATTATCGTTGCAAGAAGCGCTATCTATACCATTGGCAAGCCTTGATGAGCCTGCATATACCGGTTCACAGCAACATCAAAATAGCGTGGCGGTCATGGAATGACGGAATACTCTTCGGCCGATATTGGCGAAACAGACCGCGACCTTCTGGCCGCGATGGCGTTTTGCTGGGCTGATATGCTGCTGGAAGTAGATGAAAACGGCTATGTTCTTTTCGCGGCCGGTGCCATTGAAAGTTTGCTGGGATGTACGCCTGAACGTCTGGTGGGCGAAGCCCTGGAACAATTGATCATTCCGGCACAACGTCCGCTTTTACGTGCCTATCTGCATAGCAGCACCGGCATCAAACGCCTTGAAGAACTGGATCTTGACCTTCTGGTTCTTGCAACAGAAAACAATACCGGTTCATCCGTGCTGCCCGTATCCGTCAGTGGCTATCTGATTTCGGACCCGGTGGGCCGCTATTTTCTGGCGATACGTCATCGCGCCATCCGCCCCCGGGCGCGCCATGGCATAGACCAGTTGATATTGCAGCAAGGCATGTCGGGCAAAACCCGTCTGGCGCGCAAAAAACCCGTTGGCAACGCGACCGCCCCCCATATCGCGGCATCGCGCTTTAACGACCTTGACGATACGGACACGCCACAAAAAAACGCCCATCACAACGCCGCCCTGATCGTGCTTGAAAACATGGCCGCTGCGCGCCGCCGTGCTGAAACCGATGCTGCCAATGAACTTTCCGACATGATCCGCCAACGCAATCACGAAGATCCGACCGCTGCCGGGCTGGTGCAACGCCCCGGCATGCACGAACCCATGATCGAACTCGAACGCCGGATCGTTGCCTATGCCAGTGCCCTGCGGGCAGACGTGAATGACCCGGCCTATACCAGCCCGCAAAAGGACCAGTCCCCATATGATAAAGCCGCAGATATAGCGGACCCAAACACCCCTTCCGGGCCTGATGGCGCAACAGAGCCGACCCTGCATCGCGATCCTGATGTTCCCGCCGCCAGCACCCTGCCTGGGGCAAATCCGGCCTCTGTGACAACAGACGCCCTCGCCGCAATTCATGCAATTGACGATGAAGCGATTACACATTCCATAACCGAACGTGAAAACAGCCTTGACGAACCGGTTTTTGAAGGCCCCGATTATGACGTGGCACATGCGGTTCATCATCAGAAAAGCGTTGACGGAGACGGCTTTGCCACCAATCTGACCCGCGCTGTTGCCTATGCCTTGAACCGGCTGCATGCACGTCGCGACACCCGCGATGACGTCAGCGCGGCAAAACTGTCGGCCAGCCTGCCCGGATTGATTCAGGAAACGATGAAATCGGTCCGCGCCTTTCGCGAGATTGTCAAAAACGGGTCGTTCACGGTCGCCCTTCAACCAATCGTCAACCTGAGTGACGAACAAACACATCATTTCGAAGCCCTGGCCCGCTTTACCGGAGCAGATGATACCCTGGCGATCGATCAGATCATTCATTTTGCCGAAGGCACCGGACTGATTACTGAATTTGACCTGGCGATGTGTCGCAAGGTTCTCGATTATATGGCATCCGCGCAATGCCCGGCGGGCATCCATATCGCCATCAATCTCTCGGGCCATTCGCTGGAACAGCACAATTTTGACGTCGCCCTGCTGCATGTTCTTGATGAATTTGCCATCGACCCGTCATTGGTGTATTTCGAAGTCACCGAAACGGCACGCATCACCAATTTACGAATGGTCAATGCGACGTTGCAAAAATTGCGGACGCGCGGCCACATGGTCTGCCTGGACGATTTTGGTGCCGGTGCGGCCAATTTTGAATATCTGAGTGCGCTTGACGTCGATGTTATCAAATTTGATGGTCGCGCCATGCAAACCGCTTTGGTCAACCCGAAAGGAAGAGCATTTTTAAAGGCAACAGCATCGCTATGTCGTGATTTGAAAATCCGCACCATTGCTGAAATGATCCATGATCAGGCAACCTTTAAAATGCTGCGCGATCTGGGCATTGATTATGGCCAGGGCTATCATTTTGGCCATCCTGAAACGGTTAGCTTTACCCCGAAAAACAGTCCATTGGCGGACATATGCGACACGACATCCCCCCCGCCAGCAGGAGACCGCCGATGATTTCGCGCCTGATTAACCGTAAAAAGAAATCACTCAGTGAAAAAACATCTGCGCAGCAGCCTGAACATGGCGCAGACCAGCGGGAAAATATCGGGGGCGATATTTTGCAAGAGCGCCACGAAGCGGCCATCAACGGCACGCTAAGCGCACATGACGCCAAAGATGTTGACCTGAACGCCCTGCGATTTGAACTGGACCCATCGACAATGGCGCAGGCAGAAGCCCCGGTCATGGTAATGCGGTCCAACGGAAAACCACTGTTTGCCAACAAAAATGCCATGGGTTTTGCCGATGGCATCCGCGAAGGCCTGTTTCCCGAAATTGTCGCGCTGATTGCACGCGCACTGGAAACACCTGGTGGTGTGGTCGAACTTTTGACATTCGAGGTACAGCGTGGCACGGCAACGCTGGAACTGACCGCCTTGCCGATGCGCGATGACCTTATCTTGTTGCTGCCCCGCGACGTATCAATGGACCGTAACCTGCGCGAAGCCCTGATTGATTCACGCCAGCGCTATCGCGACATTGTCGAGGTTTCATCGGCCTTTGCCTGGGAAACAGATGACAGCGGAAAGTTTGTTTTCGTCTCCCCGCGCGGCGCAATGGATTATCAACCAAAGGCACTTCTGGGTCGGTTACCAATAGAATTCATGATCGAAAAAACCGATCAGGATGCCGAACAGGTCTTTAAAACCACCCGCCCGGTACGCGATATGCCCATCTGGTTTTACCGCGCCAATGGCAGCAGCGCCTGCCTGTCGGTATCGGCAACACCGATTATGAACCGCGACGGCAAATGGTGCGGGGCGCGCGGGCTGGCACATGACATTACCGAACAACGTCAACATGAAACCGAAGTTGCCAATGCGCGAAACCGTGACCGGCTGATCACCTATATTGTCCGCGCCATGCGCGATGAAATCAACCCCACCGAAGTCTTGCGCAACGCCGCCACGGCCAGCACGCGCGCCCTTGCCTGTACCGCCTGCGTTATTTTTCGCCCGGAACACGAAGGCGGCGACATGGTCGAGGTTGCCAGTCAGGGCGATGAAAGCCTGCACAAACTTGCCGCCGACATTTTAAATGAGCTGCCCGCCGATATCGATAACCAGGAAATCGTCAAGGATGATTACTGGGTCAAAATTCGCCGGTGCCACTATCACCATCGGGTCAATGGGGCGGTGGCATTTATGTTTGCAAACGACCACCCCATTCCCAATGAAGGCGAACGGGCGATCATGGATGACGTTGCCGACCAGATCGGCATTGCGATCGAACAGGCCGACAACCACGACCGTATCGTAACCCTATCGCGGACAGATGGTCTGACAGGGCTTTTGAACCGACGCGCCTTTTTTGATGAGCTTAAACGTCGTTATGCCCGGCTGATACATCAACCAAGCCCGGCAGCCCTGATGTATGTCGATATGGACAACTTTAAACTGGTCAACGACGTCCATGGTCATCAACGCGGCGACGAAGCCATTCTGACCTTAAGCCGCCTGTTGCACAACAACACCCGCCCGGGCGACCTTGTGGCGCGACTGGGCGGTGATGAATTTGTTGTGTGGCTGGATGGTGCAGACCGCACTGCAGCCGAAAAACGGGCCAAAGACCTGATTGAAGCCAGTGCTGTCTTGCGCCCGTTATCGGGCCGCGAAGACCGACCGCTGGGCATTTCGCTGGGCATCGCGGTCCACGAAGTTACTGAAACCGAAAATATTGATGATCTGGTGCAACGTGCCGATGACACAATGTATTTTGTAAAAAAACACGGCAAGGGCAGCTATGCCATTGCGGAACCTGTTGGTATGCACACACCAACCAGAACTGACTAGGGAGCCAACCCGATGAAGGGTTTTTTGCAGCGTGTCTTCAATCGACGCAAGGAAACACCGATTTCCTATGAGGAAGCCAAGGATATGGCCGCCAGCACGGCAGCGCATGTGCGCGGCACCCTTGCACAGCGCCATGACACCCGCCCGGAAATTCTTTATTTTCTGGCCAATGATGCCGAACCTTCGGTGCGGCGCCATGTTGCCGAAAACGAAGCCACACCGGTTCAGGCGGATTTACTGCTCACGGACGATAAAGATGATGATGTTCGCGGTACGCTGGCGCAAAAAATCGCCAATCTGTCAGACGGTTTAACGCCCAACGAAACCGACAAACTGCGCCGTATGACCTATCAGGCGCTGGAGAAACTGGCACGCGACCAGGCCATTCAGGTGCGTCAGGTTATTGCCGAAACGCTCAAAGACCTGATCAATGCCCCGCAACCGATCATCAGCCAGTTGGCCCGCGACACCGAAACTGTGGTGTGTGGTCCGATTCTGCAATATTCGCCGGTTCTGACCGAACTTGACCTGCTTGAACTGATCGAAACCAGTACCGCATCAGGGGCGCTCAGCTTTGTCTCCCAGCGCCGTAATCTAAGCGAACGCCTGTCTGATGCGATTGCGGCCAGCACCGACACCGATGCCATTTCGCATCTTCTGGGGAACCGGTCGGCCCAAATTCGCGAAGAAACCCTTGATCAGCTGATTGATCGCGCCCCCGATATTGAGGATTGGCACGAACCCCTGGTGCAGCGCCCGGCCCTTGGCCCGTCCGCAGCCGGGAAACTGGCCCGCTTTGTTGCCCAGAACCTGATCTCGGTGCTTGAACGCCGCAAGGACCTTAAAGAAGACCAGCTTGCTATGGTGCGCAAGGTTGTGGAGCGCCGGATCGAAGCCGGAGAATTTAGCACCGCCCTCGCCCGTCAGGACAAAGAGGATAAAGACCCCAAAAAGAAAGCTTCCGGAAAGGACAAGAACGCAGCCCCGGCAGAGGAAGACGCAAGCTCCAATGAAACTGCGGCCTATCTGAAGGCACTGGACCTGCACGCCAAAGGCAAGCTGACGGATGCGCGCATTTCAACCGCGATGACCGAAAACGATGTTAAATTTGCCCGTGCTGCCCTGGCGGTTCGCGCCGGCATTCCCGCCGAGGCCGTTGCCAAGGTGCTTAACACCCATTCGGCCAAAGGGGTGGTTTCATTGGCATGGAAAGCAGGCCTGCCAGCGGATCTGGCGGTGAAAATTCAGGTGAAACTGGGCCATGTCCCTCCCGGTCAGGCGCTAAACCCGCGATCCGGCAACAGTTATCCGCTCAGCGAGGATGACATGCTTTGGCAGCTTGAATTTTTTACCGGCATGGCCACAGTTGGCGTGCGTTAAAAACAGGTGCCGCCATCATGGGCACCTGTTGCGTTTAAATCGGCGCGTTATCGACCGACGCCCGTCGCATGGAAATATGGGGAATACCATCCTCGTCAAAGGGTTCCCCCTCCTGCACAAAACCCAATCCCTGATAAAACCGTGCCAGATGTTGCTGGCCATTTAAGAAAATGCCCGATTCCGGGAAGTATTTTTGACATGCCAGAATCGACTGCATCATAATGTCACGACCAATTCCCATCCCGCGTAATGACGATGCCGCAACCACCCGGCCAATCGCCGGATCAAGGCCCTGCTGGCTGTGATGCGGGTCAATCCCCGGCGGGACAATCCGCGTCGCAGCGACAACTTGCCCGTCACGCATCCCCACAACATGAAATGATAGCGGATCAAGGCCATCAATGTCGGGGAAAATACAATTTTGCTCGATGATAAAAATCTGTTGGCGCAACATCAGCAAATCGTGAAGTTGCCGTAATTCCATACCGTCAAAACGGCCATGCCACCAAACAACGTTATGCGTTTTCATAAGAACCTGGTCCTGTTACTTGCCACGATGCTCGATGTGGTAAACAAACACATCATCTTCTTGCAATGATGCCAGCAAAACATTACCCGTCATTTCGCAAAATGACTTCATGTCAGCGACAGAACCCGGGTCGGTTGCCATTACCTTGATAACACCGCCGGGCGGAACATCATGCAATGCCTTTTTGGTCTTTAAAACCGGCATCGGGCACATCAGGCCGCGCGTATCCAAAATCAGGCTAAAAGGTTCCCGAGACGAAATTGTCATGGCTTTTCCTTCATATTTTTGCTCATCCGGGCTGTCAAATGACTGCGCCGATGATTTGGCGATTGTTGCATTTGCACAATATGTTAGACTGGCCTTCAATAATCAATCAAACGCTCACGCCTGTGCTGCCGCAATGCAAATCTATCTGCCTATCGCCGAGATGTCGGTAAATGTTCTGCTAATTTTAGGTCTTGGCGGCGGCGTCGGATTTGTGTCCGGATTGTTCGGCGTTGGCGGTGGCTTTTTGATCACCCCGTTATTGATCTTTTTTGGCATCCCGCCAGCGGTTTCAGTTGCGACTGCCGCTAATCAAATTGTTGCGTCCTCATTGTCGGGTGTCATCGTGCATTGGCGACGCGGCAATGTTGATGTCAAAATGGGGCTGGTTTTGCTGGTGGGCGGCCTTGTCGGGTCGTCGTCCGGGGTTGGTGTTTTTGCCTGGCTGCGGTCACTCGGGCAAATCGATCTGGTTATTTCCCTGTGCTATGTCATATTTTTAGGGACCATTGGCGGCATGATGCTGATCGAGGCATCGCGCGCCATTTTCCGCACCCGGCGCAAAAGCGGCAACCTGCGGCGCAGCAAAAAACACCAGCACGGCTTTTTCCATCGCCTGCCCCTTAAAGTCAGATTTTACCGGTCCGGTCTTTATATCAGCGCGTTGCTGCCCCTGTTGGTCGGATTTCTTGTTGGCTTGCTGACAGCTTTGATGGGGGTTGGTGGCGGCTTTGTCATGGTTCCGGCCATGATTTACATTCTGGGCATGCCAACCAGCGTGGTAATTGGCACGTCTCTGTTTCAGATCATTTTTGTTTCGGCCAACGTCACCATTTTACAATCCGTTCAAACACACACGGTTGACGTGGCATTGGCTTTGCTGCTGGTTTCAGGTGCGGTTGTTGGTGCACAATTTGGCGCGCGTTTTGGCGCACGGATCAAGGCCGAATATCTTCGTGCCGGTCTGGCGGCCCTGGTGCTGGCGGTATGTATCAAACTTGCACTGGACCTTGTTATCACACCCAATGACCTGTTTTCCGTTGCGCCGGGGAATTTGTAATGACTGTGTGTTTCCCGGGTTTTACCGTTTCGGCCTTGCCTACCGCACGACCATCTGTGTCTCGCCATCCTCAACAAAACGCAAAAACGATTAAAAATATGCGCCTGCGTATGACCATTATCATGGTGGCAACGCTGCTTTTTGCCGCCATGTCGGTATCAAAACCGGCCAGAGCCGACCCCCTGGTTGTTGATTTATCCAATCATCTGGTCGCGATCAGTACCGGGTTTACCGGCACTGATGTTTTGCTTTTTGGCGCAATCGAAAACAAGGGCGACGTCGTTATTACCGTTCGCGGACCGGAACGCGACGTGGTTGTGCGCCGCAAGGAACGCAAAGCCGGCATCTGGATCAATACAAAAAGTGCTTATGTGCGCAATGTACCGGCCTATTATGCCACTGCCGCCAGCCGCCCGATCGAACTGATTGCCAATGACCGCCTGTTTGCATCCTATCATATCGGGCTGCATAATCAGCGATTTGTCACCACAATGGACGGCGACGACACCGACGACAGCCTGTATCGCGACGCTTTGCTGCGCAACATGGAATATGTCGGGCTGTTTAATGACAAGCCTGCAAAAATCAGTTTTCTGTCAAACCAGCTGTTTCGCACCGATATTCATTTTCCGGCCAACACCCCAACCGGCACTTATTTGATTGATGTATATCTGATCCGCGACGGACGGATTGCCAGCATCAAAAGCACGCCGCTTGTGGTTTCAAAAACCGGCATCAGCGCCGAAATATACGACTTTGCCCACCGTTATTCCGCGCTTTACGGCATTATCGCCGTCATCATTGCCGGGATCGCAGGCTGGATCGCAAGTGTTCTGTTTCGCAAGAACTAAAGCACATTTCCTTTAATATGACGGATATTTTAGCCCTGCGCAAATCCCGCTTTGCTAACGAAAACTAACAGATTTATCACCATGGCAACTGCCTGTCCTGGCTGTCAAGCTGGCATCGTGTTAATTTATTGCATATCCCCATGCAGCAAAACGATTAAAAATAGCTTGGATAATCACCCTTTGATGCGGCACAATTTCACGAAAACATGGTGCGCGTTCGCAGGCTGGCTTGTGACGACACCGCACCCCACCGTAAAATCATCACAGGGCAGGAACAGATATGAACGCCAACCAAGATGATCGAGAATTACTGAGTTCGAATAATCGAACCTTTCTGGTCGTTGTCGATGATAGCGATGAAATGACCAAGGCATTACGATATGCCTGTCGCCGTGCGCAACATACCGGCGGACGGGTCGCGTTGCTAAGCGTTATTGAACCCGCCGAGTTTCAGCACTGGATGGCGGTTGGCGATTTGATGAAGGAAGAAGCCCGGGAAAATGCCGAAACCCGGATCAATGACCTCGCCGGTTATGTTCATGAACAAACCGGGTTCATGCCGCTGTTGTTTATTCGCGAAGGGCGGATCAAGGACGAACTTTTAAGTGTTCTGCAAGAAGAACAAATTTCCATTCTTGTCCTTGCTGCCAGCGCCAATAACGAAGGCCCCGGCCCGCTGATCACAGCACTGACAAAAAGCGATGTGGTCGGTCAGCTTCGCCTGCCCCTGACCATCGTGCCCGCCGCTTTATCCGATGCCGATATTGACGCGCTCAGCTAAAGAACTTTTCTTTTAAAACGGCCTGAACATTTTGTCAGGCCGTTTGCTGTTCTAAAAAATCCATATAGGCAATAAAGGATTCTTTCTGTCCGAAAAGAACGTGCGAGCGGGTGCGAATGGCCTGTGCAATAACCGAACGGCGACGTTTATCGGTTGCCAGCGTCAGCGCGGTTTCAACATAATCGGCCGAATTATAGGCCACACAGTCAAACACCGAAATTTGCCGATAACAAGTATGGCTACGGCGCGTTCGGGCTTCCTTGCCTGGCAGCGTCACCAAGGGCACACCCAGCCCAAGACAATCAAACCCCAGCATGGCATCGTTCCAGGCCGGGCTTTCCAGCACCACGTCAACCGCACCAAGCAATGACAGCATTTCGGCCCGGTTGCGCACATTCACAAACCGCATCCGCCCCGCAACATCGCCATGATTAACCGCAAAACGCCGCCCCCATGCCGCGTCCCAGGTGTCGCGCTCTGGCGCAATCAGCAACAATTCGGCGGTTTCATCAAGGCGCAAAATTTCAGCAATCAGCGGGTCAAAATCGGCACTTAGCACGTCAAGCGGCTGCGGGCATAAATAGCTGTTGCGGTCTTCGTCAATGCGCCATTGGCGTTGCAAATCGCGCGGCGAATGATCGGGCACCGATGGGCATTCGCCATTCACAAACAGGCCCGGCAACCGCACCAGTTTTTCGGTATAACGTGCTTCGCCGCCTGCAGCTTCCCAGTCATCGGCGACAAAATGGAAATCCATATTTGAAAGCCCGGTGGTTGCAGCAATACCACCGCCAGCCACCTGTATCGGTGCCAAACGCCAGCTTGCCAGCAACATGGTATAGGCATCGGCCTGGGCATCGACATAATGCAACACATCAAATTCAAGCCCGGCAATGACCCCGGCAGAATGTTTCGGGTCCAGCGGCAGGCGCACCACCAAATCGGCATTCACATCAATGCGCGATGTAATGTCGTCTTCTCCCAATGGCGGGCGCACAACAGTAATGTCAAACCGGTCCCGATCCAGGGCTGCAACAAAACCGGCAATCCAGCGCCCGATACCATTATCGCACATATTGGCCGAAACAATGCCCAACCGGACTTTTCGCCCCTGTGTCGAAACCGGGTCATGAACCGCCGGAATATCAGCATCTGCGGTTAACTGTTCCCAATATCGGCCTACCGCCATCAATTGTTCGTCGCCTTGCGGGCGCAATGCCGCGCGCCATACCGGCGGAAACCGGGTCAGGGTCATCGGGTCGATACGGCCAGGGGCAGCAGGTGTCCCGTTTTGTTCGTCTGATAAAATCGCATCTTCAACGATGTCGCGAACGACTTCGTCATTTTGGGCATTTATATCTGCGGGAACCGGCGAAAACAGCAACCGCCGCGCGGTGCGAAACAAGGTGGCGTCATTGCCATTGCGAATTTTGCGATCAATGGTTTTTTGCAAAACCTCGTGTGCCATTGCCGCATCGGTTTGTTCTGACAGCTCTACCGCCAGCCGAAACACCGCATCATCGCCACCGCCCGCACCAATGGCCGCGCCAAACCGTTCAACGGCTTCGTTATGGCGGCCCGAAAGACTTAACCCCTCGCCCATCATCAGTAACAATTCCGGGTCATCGGGGTAACGGCGTACCAGCGGGTCCAGGGATGCAATGGCCTCGGCCCCCTGGCCTGTCCGCAAATTCAGCAAGGCCAGCGTGCGACGCGCCCCTTCGGCTGCGGGGTCCAAAGCCAGCACCTGGCGCAGGAAATGCAGGGCACCCGCGAATTGACCCAATCGAAATAACGCCTCGCCATACGTCGTTAATGCCGTTTTATGGCCCGGCGACAGGCGCAACGCCCGGATCAACGGGTCGGTTGCCGATACCGTTCGCCCCTGATCGAGCAAAATTTTTCCCAAAAGAACCTGTGCCATAACAATATCGTCGCGCAATGATAAAGCCAGCCGACACGCGGTTTCGGCCCCGTCCAAATCGCCACTGTCGCGCAGACAGGCCGCATAATTGGCGTTGATATCGGCACTGTCCGGGGCAAGGTCGAGCGCGATGAGATAGTTTTCGCGGGCATGGTCGAGATCGCCAAGATCACGATAGGTATTGGCAAGGTTGCAATACAGCGCCGCCGAGTCCGGGCACAGGCGAATCGCCCGCTTGAACGCGCCCACCGCGTCGCGGTTTTTGCCAGCAGCCTTTAAGGCCCGTGCATGGTCGTGCTGAACTTCCGCATTGCTGGCATCGGCAATGGCAGCCCGCCCCATCCGTTCGGCGGCAATATCAAAGCGGCCCTGTTTAAGGGCAACCAACCCGGCAAGATGCATGGGTTCAACCGCTTGCGGGTAAGCAAGCGTCAATATGCGGCAGGCATCTTCGGCCTCCGCAAAATGACCGGCCTCGAACAAATCAAGTGCCGAATAAAACATCTCGCCCAGGTCAGACAATGAATTTTCAACCATTCGATCAGAACGCACATAGATATTCATGCGCGAACAATAACGACGAAGCGTTAACAAACCACGCAATTCAAACGCGAACAATCAAACAGATGGCGGCAGGTCGGATCAATGATGATTTTATACCTGCCGGGTCAAAAAATCTGATTTTCTGAAATTCCGGTTTCGCTGACGTTTAAAACTTTCCAGTCCGCTGTCTGGGCATTAATCAGCCCTCCCTGACGCAAACATTGTGCAAGCAGGCCATTTTGCCGCAACGCCTTTAAGCCGCGATTCAAAACCGCAATAATTTCCTGTGCTCGCGCATCTTTACGCGACACCATAAAATGCTGGGAACCAGGCATTGCCACCTTTACACCCGGTGCTGGCACCAGCTTTTCCCCGTCAAATTCGCGCATCATGTCGGCCCGTGGCGAAAATTCCAGCAAAGTAAAATCAACGCGCCGCTGCGCAATCAAATGATACATCTGCGCCGTGGTGCTGACCGGATATAAACTGGCAAGTTCCATGTTTTTCAACACCTGCCAGTCCAGCCGCCAATGCGGGTTGGTCGCGGCAATCAAGGGCCGGATATCGCCAATGTCGCGAATGTTGTGCAATGACGTATTATCAGGCAAGCCATAGACCCCCTTGAACAATTCGCCTGACCGGATAAAGGCGTCACTTTTCAGGACCAGGTCATTGTTATCTATGTTGAAATTCCAGTCGGCCTTAATCGTTGCAACCCCGGTTTCAACCATCATTCTGCTGCGCGCCGAATTGGGGGAATCAATGCCGACCAGTCGCACATCCATGCCCCCGGCTTTCAGGGTTTCTCGCAACAACACATAGTTGGTCAGTGAATTGTTATTGTTGTTCGGGCTTTTGCACCGGTCGCAGAAACCACTTGATTGCGGGTCATCATAGCATTTTTGCACCCCTTCAAGATCGGTTGATCGCACCGGCACAATCAGGGGCGGATCGGCCTGCGCATCATTTAATGCCCCGCCAACGATCACGGGCAATAAACCGGCAACAACTGTTACAAAGCCGTTGTTTAATATGTGCCAACACCGCATTTACGCCCCCCTTAACCAGGTGGTCCAGACAGTAGCATATTTTTATATCGTGCCATCATACGCGATGTTCAACTTTTGCGTTAGACACAAAACGAGAGTACGTAGGCGCAGGTAAAAACGGGCCTGCACCTGGCAAGCCCGCTTGTAAAACCAAGTCGTCTGGTCAGAATATTCAGGAACTATGCTGGTAATAGCGACCAAAACGGTTGGCCAAAAAGTCGTTCAGGGCAACCTGTTCTTGCTGGATATATCCCTTGCCCGGCAAGGTTCCGGTCAACACCATATCCATCACCGCGCACAAACCTGCCGATGTCGTCACCTGAATGGCCGACCATTGACGCAGGCCAATTTTGGTGCCATGCACCTTGCGAATGAAGTTTTCTTCGCACAAATACCCGTCACGTTCGCCCACGGCATCGGCAAATATCACAATCACATCCTGGCTGGTGATCGGCAGGGATTTTTCAAAAATATCCTTCAGCAATTCCGGGCGTTGCCCCAGTGCCAGATCTTCAATCAGGATTTTCAAAATCTCCTGATGGCCGGGATAGCGCACGGTTTTGTAATCCAGACTGTCGAGCTTGCCGTCGAGCATGTCGCACAGCGCACCAACACCGCCTGATGTATTGAACGCTTCGTATTCGGTGCCATCAAGGGTGAAACGCTCGTATCCTTCCAGCGGCAAAACCTCGATCCGTTTGCCTTTATGGATCGCTTCGCACGGGTTGAGATATTCGTTAATCAAACCATCGGTCGACCATGTCAGGTTATATTTAAGGCGATTGGTCGGGTTTTGCGGCAAAGCCCCCACGCGCAGGCGCAAACTGCGAACCTTGTCAAACCGCTTGAAAAGGTCGTGTGCGGCGATCGAGATAAAGCCCGGTGCCAAACCACATTGCGGCACAAACGCCCCGTCAGCGCCCTTTGAAATTTCGCGAATGGCACGGGTGGTTTCCACATCTTCGGTGACATCGAAATAGGATGCGCCAATATCACGGGCAACACGGGCAATGGCAACATTCAAATAAAACGGGCATGTCGACAAAATGGCATCATGCCCGCTCGCAACCTCACGCAAGGCAGCTTCGTCGGTCACATCGACCTTCACCAGCTTTGCGGCACCATCTGGCGCGCACACTTCAAGCATCTGCCCGTTCGCATCGGCCAGGGTCACCGCGTAGTCACCAGTTTCATGCAACATAACAGAAACGATACGGCCAATTTTGCCCGCACCCAGAACCAGAACTTTTTTCATTGCCATCTCCCGATAAGATATTGCCGCCTGAAACGACGATCATGGATCGTTGGGGTTTGAATAATTTTAATCTCTGAATGTTCTGCCTCTGGACTGCCGGAAACAACCCGGCAATACTGTCAATCCGTTAAGTTTTTCCGTCATATTTATGGGTAAAACCGTTGAAACGCCAAATCGATGACATCGACCGCCGCCTGATCGCCCGCCTGCAACAAGATGCCCGCCTTCCCACAGCGGCCCTTGCCCGCGACGTTGGCCTGTCGCGCAGTGCCGTTCAGGAACGCCTTGCAAGACTTGAAAGAAGCCAGGTCATACGCGGATATACTGTTATTCTAGGGCAAGAAGCCCGCCCGCGCCTGCTCGCCGAAGTCATGATCCAGGTTGAACCGCAAAAATCGGCCGGTGTTGTTGGTGCCTTGCAAAAAATTCCCGGCTGCATTCGCTGCCTGGCGATTTCCGGTGAATTTGACCTGATTGCTGAAATTTGCGCCGATGCCCCCGAAGAGCTTGACCAGATGCTGGATCGCATCGGTACATTGACCGGCATCAAGCGCACTTCAAGTTCGATCATTCTCTCAACAAAGTTTGATCGCCGCCAAACCCCGTAAATCCATTCCCAAAGCCCCCCAAACACAATAGGATTACAGGGCAAATTTCGCTTTCCGCCACCATGCCAAGGCTTTGATACGTGAAAATAAACCGGCGTTTTTCTGTGCTGAGTGTTCTTCTGGCAAGTTTTGTTGCCACAAGCATTGGCGGTGTTGGCATTGCCTTATATCTGGGGCTGAATGCTGCATATGAAAACACACGCAATCTTTGGGTGCTGGTTGCTGATAACGAACTGATTTCGTTACAACAAGCCATGAAAGATCGCATGAAAAATGTCGGGGCACGTGCCAACTGGGTCGCATCCCAGGTAACACAGGGCCGCCTTGACCCGGACTTTGATCTGGGCTGGGACAACACCATGCGCGCCCTTGCCGCCGATGAAATGAATGTGATGGCCTATGGCCTGATTAAAGGGTCTCGTCAGTTTTTCGGCTATAATCCGCGCGACATGACCTAAATTCGCCGCCTCCTGCCGGTCGACGACATGTTGATATCGGAAATTTCGCAATTGCGCGAACCCACCAACAATAAAACCAGCTTTCCCCGCTGGGATGCGTATTTTAAACAACCCGTGATTATTGACTGGGTGCCGCTGTTTCGCAACGGCCACTATCTGGGCACCTTTGTTCAATATCTGTCGCTATCAAACCTGTCGCACAATCTGGTCCGTGGGCGCGAAAATTCACCCGGTGTGCCCTTTATCATTATTTCCGGTAATCGGGTTCTGGCCCATCCCATGCTGCAAAGCTGGGGGGATCATGTGGCTTCGGCGCTATCAGATGGTGCCGACCAGATCGAACGAAGCCCGGTTCCCCTGCCGCGCACCGTTGATATCGGCGATCCGGTTCTGGCCAATCTGGGCCAATCAAAGAAAATGGATTACCCCGCCTATAACAAAGGCACCAGCACCAGTGACGTCCAGATTTCCGGGCTGGATGTAAATGGTCAATATTCCGTCATTGTCACCAAACAGATCTCTGGAACCCCGTTTTCACCGCTTATCATCGGCATTCATTTTGAAGAAAGCCTGTTTGATGCTGAATTTGACCGGCTGGTCCTGACTTCCATCCTCGGGGCGATTGTGCTGGGTCTGTCGATCGTTCTCGCGGTGTTTCTTGCGCGTCACTTTACCCGCCCTATCCGCCGCTTTGCCGCTGCCGCCCGCAGCCTGGAAGCAGGCCATCTGGACCTCACCCCCACCCTGACGGGCAGCCGTATCCGCGAATATGACGATGCCGCCCGCTCTTTTAACCATATGATTATTGCCCTGCGTGACCGCGAACGCATCAGCAGCCTGTTTGGTAAATTCCTACCGCCCTCGATTGCCCGTGAATTGCTGGCATCCGGAACAGATTCGGGCGTTTTACCCCCGCAACAGCGCGACGCGACGGTCCTGTTTGTTGATATTGTCGGCTTTACCAGCATGTGCGAACAGCTTGACCCGGCAAGTATCGTTGCAATGCTAAACGCCTATTTCGATACAGTTACCAATATTATCGAAGATCACGGCGGCATCATTACCCAGTTTCAAGGCGACGCCGTGCTGGCCGTTTACAATGCGTTTGATGATTTAAACACCCATGCCGACGCCGCCCTTGATACCGCGATCAACATTCAAAAGGCGGTCAGAAACCAGTTGTTTGACGGTCAGAAAATCAGCTGCCGGTGTGGCATCAATACCGGCCCTATGATTGCTGGCAATGTTGGGGCAACCGACCGCCTGTCCTTTACGGTACATGGCGATGCTGTGAACAGCGCATCGCGGCTTGAGTCAGAAAACAAACGCTTTGGCACCCAAATCCTGCTTGCAGACAGCACCCGCAATCAGCTGTCAGACCCGGACCGGGTAACAGTTGCAGGCGACATCCTGTTGCGTGGCCGCAGCCAGACAACCGCAGTTTATACTGTTCGCCCGACTATCATCTGATCATACATCGTCGGCACTGCCAGCATCACCCCAAGCGCCAGGATGGCATCAGCGATAAATATAAACAGATGCGCGAAATACAAAACGCCACCATCGCTAGGATGGTGGCGTTTTGTAAAACCTGTTTTTCCGTCCGTAAGGGAATTAACCCTGACGTGCTTTAAAACGGGGGTTCTTTTTATTGATGACATATACGCGGCCACGGCGGCGCACGATACGGCAGCCTTTTTCCCGCAGCTTCGCGGATTTCAATGAGTTCCGGATCTTCATAACAGTAAACCTTAGAAACTTTGGCCCTATTGGGAGCCGGGAAAATAGAAGGCACCCCAGTCCCTGTCAACACTTAAAACGCAATAATTTTGCCTCAAGTTGTCAACCGGGCTGTGTCAGTGCGTTAGTCGTGCGTTGCGTAGAACCGATAATAGGCCAGTTCACCATTTTCAAGCATTTTTACCCTTCTCATCCACATTTCCATGTCATCTTCGAGAAAAGCGGTGAAATCGGGGTCCAAACCGCTTCTTTGAAGCTCGGCGAGAAAAACTATCCAGGCACTTTTGATCTGTGAGACATGCAATTCGGTTTCATCTTTGGCGATGCGAATATCAAATCGCAGCTTTCCGAGCACGTCTTTGTAACGATCCGCCGTCCATGGATGAGGTTTTATGTCCTCTTTTTCGACCCATTGACGATAATTTCCCGAAGACTCGTCAGCTTTTGCTGTCACCACATAATCGGTAATCAGCAATTGACCCTGTTCGCGCAGCGATTCGGTCAGCTTTAAAAGAAAGGTATCCTTCTTCTCGACAAGGAACATTTCCCCAAACGAATAGACCACATTGAAATACTTGGCGCGAAAATCCGGTACCAGCGGATCATATTGCTGAACAGGCACCTTTTTCTGACTGCCCGTCGCAACAGATCTCTCCATCCCCCGCAGGGCAAGTTCGCCATCCTGTTCCAGTGCCGTAACCCAGACTCCGAATTTGTCGGCCAACAGTCGGGCAGTCCCGCCAAGGCGCGCCCCGATTTCAAGGCAGCTCATGGTTTCGTCAAGCGCCAATGGTTTTGCCAGCTCCATCGCATATTCATGCCCGCCCGGCTTCATGATGCCGCGATCAAACAGTTTGCCATAAAGCTTCAGGCGTTCTGGCGGCCAATTCCCGACTTCGTCATCAAGGTCAAGTTCACCGGCTTCTTCTTCCACCGGCATCGCGGCTAAAACCATCATCCGTTGCAACCAGCGCCGATAATCGTCTAGTTGCTGTTCCATCAGATAATATTCAACCGGGTCATCGTACCCTTCCCAGCGCGCACGAAGGCGCTTGCGAAAAGGCACCTTGACCGCTTCCGTCACCGCAAGCGGGTCATCTTGTGAACCGGCATCGTCGATATAGGGATTGGCATTCGATGATTTTCGTTGCCAGAACTTGAATTTCAATGGCATCGCCCGCTTGTGTTAAATTGTTCGACATTCATGCCCCCCCATCATCAATGATCCCCCCGGCAAGGTAAAGGATGAAAGCATGGCAACACAGCGCACCACAGAGGCCCTCTGGTCCGACCCATAACCACAAAAGCAATCATAACTAGCATACCAATGCATTTGCATTCCTGATAAAACACAAACAAGTGTGGCGCCAAACGCCCTGATATTTCACAATATGCCTGCCTGTAATGGCGGCACTGCCTGATAAACGGCGTTCTTGCGGGATACTCCGCTGGCCTGACAGACCCAAGAGACAACAAAAACCGCATGAGCCACGACCCCCTCATCCCATATTATCGCCAGTTGGGCCTTAACCCCGGTGCCAGTGAAAAAGAAATCAAGCTGGCCTATCGACAAATGGCATTTAAATTTCATCCTGACCGCAATTCCGATGCCGATGCGGAAGACCGGTTCAAGGATGTGACCGAAGCCTATGAAATTCTGGCCGGGATTCGCCGCCGCCCGCCAAATGGGCCGCGTACGGGTGCGGGGGGTGCCGCCAAACCCGATGCCACATCACCCCAAGGCGCGAAAACCACCAAAGGCACAACCAGCGACGCACCGGGTGCCGATCGTGCCCGCGCCACCAAACAGGGCTTTGCCGGGGCGGGTCGCAAACAACAGCCCCATGACCGCGAAGATCGCTATGCCGAAGCAAGTTCCGCCTATCAGCGCCACCAGGCCAAAACCGGGCAGCGCGACCCAAAGGTTAATCCCGGTGCCCGCCGCCATCATAAATCATCCAGTCGCAATGGCGACGCCAGCGGCTTTGCCCGCTGCGCCATAACCGATGTTATTTCAGCCCAGCCGCGCCATATTGAATTTACCGTGATTCACGGTTTTCTGAATTCAATGCGCCGCCAAACCGTCAGCGCGGTTTTATCGCCCAAAGGAGCGCGTCGCATGGCGCTGCGCGCCAGCCTGCGCACCTGGCTGGGTGGGTTTTGGGGCTGGCGCAGTTTTTTTCCGGCATGGCGGGCAATTATTTCCAATATGCGCGGCGGTGTGTTCCCGCCCGAAGCCAACGCACAGCTTTTGTTTAATCAGGCCACCGCCTTTGAACGCAACGGCAACAAGCCACTGGCCCGCGCTGTTTTGTTGCAGGCATCCGATTTTATCGGCAACAACCGATCGGCCCTGGCCGAACAGATCAGGGCCAATTTACGCCGCCTTGATACCGGGCAACCAGCACGGCGCGTGCGCGATGAATGGAAACGGGTCGCCATGCTTGACGCCTTGCTGCATTTAGGGCCGATATTCGTGGTGATCTTTTGCCTTCTTCTGGCATTTGGTCCCGCCCACACCTATTTCAGCACCGATTTCCCCGCGCAGGTTCGCACAACCATTGCAACCCTGCGCAACAAAATCGACGACCTGATCTCCCCTAAAACCGATCCTTATTATGTCGATCGGCAATTTTTGAATTTACGATCAGGGGCTGGCATCAAATTTCCGGTCATGCGTCAGTTGTCCCGGTTTGAAACTGTTTTTCTGATTGGCGAAAATCAAAATTTCTGGATCCGCGTCGAAACTGAAATTGGCGAAGACGGATATGTAAACGCCGATGCGCTGGTGCCCGGCGATGGCAGCGCCGCGCGTGATGAATGGTGTAAAAAGAACAAATGCGACTGACCCAAAAGCCAGTCGCATTTAAAAATGACCAGGCTATTGCCCGCCAAAATCAGGCAGCTTTTACCGGAATGGCCTTTAACGCCGCCTGCAAATAATCCCAAAAACGGGCCACAGCAGGGATATGGGCGCATTCATCGGGGCTATGTGCACGTTTAATGGTCGGCCCAAACGAAATCATATCCCAATTAGGATATTTCGACCCTAAAACACCACATTCCAGCCCGGCATGAATAACCTTTACCTCGGCATCCTTGCCAAACAGATCCCGATGCACCGCCTGCATCATCTCAAGCACTTCGCTGTCCATATTGGGTTTCCAACCGGGATAGGCATCGCCCCAGGTCACAGTCGCCCCGATATTTTCAAAAACAGCCGTCGCAACATCGCGCGTCGCATCACGCGCACTGGAAATGGAACTGCGCGCCGAAAGCGTTACCTTCGCCTGCCCGTCCGCCACCGAAACAATGGCCAGATTAATCGATGTTTCAACAATACCGGGAACACTGGTGCTCATGGCTTGCACCCCGTTAGGGCTGCCCAGAATGGCGTTATTAAAGGTTATGCTATCGGCCGGTGTCATTGCACTTTCCGGCAAATCCACATTCGATGCGGCAATGGCAAAATTCGGTTCAATATCGGCATATTCGCCGATCACGGCATCGCGAAATGCGGCCAATGCGCTATCAAATGCATCTGAATTATCAGCAGGCAAGACAATGGTGGCAAATGATTCGCGCGGAATGGCATTGCGTGCGGTTCCTGCCTGGATCGACACAATCCGCGCATCAAGATCGCGCAATAACGGGCGCATAAACCGCGCCATCAATTTATTGGCATTCCCCAGCCCCAGAATAATATCAATGCCTGAATGCCCGCCTTTAAGGCCGGTCAGGGCAATTTTACGGGCAATCAAATCGTTGGCGACAACATCGGCACCATATTGCCAGCGCGCGACCAGATCACCGCCCCCCGCACAGCCAACATAAAGTTCGTATTCATCTTCGGTATCAAGATTCAGCAGGATTTCACCCTGTAAACGACCGGGCTCCAAATTCATCGCACCGGTCAGCCCGCGTTCTTCATCGACCGTGAAAAGCAATTCCAGCGGGCCATGCGCAACCGACTTATCGCACAGAACCCCAAGCATCGCCGCAGCGCCAATCCCGTTATCGGCCCCCAGCGTGGTGTTATCGGCCGTGACCCATTCACCATCAATATAGGCATTGATGGGATCGGTATCAAAATTGTGGGTCGATCCGCTATTGGCCTGGGTCACCATATCGACATGGGACTGCAAAACCGTCATTTTGCGATCTTCATAGCCCGGTGTCGCTGCAACATTCACCACCAGGTTGCTACCGCTATCGCGATAATGGCTGCACCCATGATCATCGGCCAGCTTTTCAATCATCTGCAACACAGCCTCTTCCTTGGTCGAAGGACGCGGAATGTCACACAGTTTCTGAAAATTGGCCCAAATTGCAGTTGGTTCTATTTGGCTGATATTGCCCACGGCGGCGCTCTCCTGTCTGGATCGAAACATGCAGGCCCAAGAACATCGTTGCTTTCAGCAATAGCATCACCGTCGCGAATGGATCATAACGCCCCATAAACCACCCCGCACAGGAAACGGTTTATGTGGGGATGCGCAATGACGTTGCCCTGAAAGCCTGTTCTTCAAAACCCGACAGCCTACTGATTATCGCATATCGGGATGCATTTCCACCGTCTCGTCAGGGATTTCCCGCACAGCCCAGGCCAATCGTGCGCACCAAACCGGAATGCTGCCGATCGTATCACAGCAACCAAAGATACAATCACGCGGGTGTTTCATCGGACCGGGTGTCGTTATCTGGCAGAACCTGTGTCGATGGCAGGGTCGGGTCGGCATAAACAACCCGGTTACGGCCATTTTGCTTGGCCTGATACAGGGCACGGTCCCCGACCAGAAGGGCTGTCGGCAAATCAATTTCACGATCCCCCACATCCCCGCCAATGGTGACACCAATGCTGACGGTAACAGTCACCACGGCGGCATCACCACCTTTAACAGGCAAACGAATGTCGCTGATCAGCTGTGCCAGCCGCCCCGCAATGTCCATGGTCACGCGTGCCGTGGCCGATGGCAGCAAAACAGCAAACTCCTCGCCGCCCAGCCGAACAACCAGGTCATCCTCGCGCAGCGCCCCGCGCAACACGGCGGCAACCTCCTGCAATATCCGATCGCCACAGGCATGGCCAAAATTGTCGTTGATCTGCTTGAAATAATCCAGATCAAGCATGGCAATACCATATAGCCAGGCCTTGTTGCGCAACCGTCTGATATCCTCGAGGCGGCTGACAGCGCCTTCAAAACCGCGTCGGTTCAAGACCTCGGTCAAAGGGTCGGTCGAGGCCAGAACCGCCAGTTGCTTTTCCACTTCCTTATGATCGGTCACATCAAGGGCGGACACCATCATGCCGCCACCTAGCAAACGATTGCTCCGGATATCGGCCATGCGCCCCGACGGCGTCATCACACCATTGCGATCGGCGTGGTCATGACCAGCCAGCACCATTTCCCGATAAATCGCGTGCAGGCCCGATACATCAAATTCCGGTGTGGCGGCAGGATAGACACCCGGGTTTTGCGAAAACAGGCGGGAAAATTCACGATTGAAATGCAGCACATGCAATTCTTCGTCAAACATGGCAACAGCGCTCGGCACCATACGGATCACCTCGGCCACCGCATTTTCCAGACTGTTTTTATGGCGCACCAGCATGTTGGTCATGCGCACTTCTTCGCACACATCATGCGCCGTCGTTAAAACCGCAGGTTTGCCATCATGCCACAAAATGCGCTCGTCGGTCAGATCCCACCAAACTTCACGACCATCATCCAGGCAAATGCATTCGCGGCGGCGCTCTCCGGCGACAACACCCTGCAAAATCTTCTCGCTATAAGCTGATCGTTTTTCGCGCACTGACACATCGATAAACCGGGAAAGATCGGGGTTTTGCATAAAATCGCTGGCATTGCCCGCCCCGAGCAACCGGGCGAAAGCGTCGTTCACATATAAAGCCTGCATCCCGCGATGAACGGTTACCCCGACAAACGACCGACCCATCATATGGTCAACCTGCATCGCGGTTGTCCCATTTTCGATCATCTGTGCTGTGGTCATCAGGGCGCGGCCATCTTCCCACTCAATGGTTTCATCGCTGATTTCAAGCCATACCGGCGTGCCGTCACGGCGAATATTATAGACCTTTTTCCAGCCGTGAAAGCCGGTTGCCATCATGAACTTATCGTAAAGTGCCTGGGATTCGCGGTGAAAGGCGGGGGGAATATAACGAACAAGATCAGGGTTCTGCATAAAATCGGCGGCATCCTTGCACCCTGCCATGCGGGCATAGGCATCATTGACATATATCGCCCGCAGATCGCGATGAATAACAACACCAACAGCAGATTGCCCATAGAGACCTTCAATCTCTTTTTTCTCGAAGCGCGCCAACCTGTTCCCCCGGTCGCAACAATAACAGCCATGTCAAACGCGATCCATGCGATCACGTTTGACAAAGGCTACGCATACCACCAATAAAACCCATAGTTGATGGAGACTGCTTTTCTGCGATATCTATAATATAGCAGTCCTTAATATAGTATTTTTCACGAGGAATTCATGCCAACCAGAGCTTTAATTCGTGAATTGTGCATATTGTATAGCTATCGTACAGATACAGAAAAGGGCGTATATGCCTAAAAAACAATAAATTATGTGACTTTTTTAAAACAAATTCGAACAATAACTATTCTTTTAGCCAGGATTCGCAGGGCCTCCCATTCGAAAGCATCATCTCCCTAACCCAAAGACGACTTATCCTTTTATCGCCACAAAAGAAGACGAAAACCGGCTCTGCCCTGACGATATCCTGACTATAGAATTTCAATCATAGATTGAAAATTGGACATTTAAAGGTGGGATGCCTCAATATCACTAACCGAGATATCAAACGCCGACAGACCTTCCTCGATATATTCGCCCAGCATCGGAATCCCGGTCAAATATTCAGCCGTGTGGTTGGTGTGCCCGTCTTCGGCTTCCTTCAAGGCTTCCTGCCACTGCTCGGCGTCAAAACTGCCCCGGCCAATCCAGACCAAAGCAACCAGATGGCATTGTTCATCCCAGTTCAGGTCATTGATCGCATCCACCAGTTCAGCATGCGTCGCATCACCGCCATAGGCCTCAAGCACCTCGCGAAACTGGTCGTCTGAGCCGTTCGATCCATAATCAGGCTCAACCACATCTTCCTGCGCGTCAAAGGCACGCGCCTTTAACAGGATGAAGGCGATTTTTTCCAAATCAATTGCTGGAAAATCATCTGTTTCAGTATCATCCACAACGTCCGCCATAAAATTCTCCATTCGTTAAAGAAAACGCATGATCGCGTCGCGGCACGTGACCACAAAAGACAAGGCATACCATTGTCCGCGCAGCGCCATGTTTCCACCAATTATTATGGCAATCATCTGTGCCTTGTAACCATCAGGGCACAGAAATGTTCCAAATCCCTGCTGCAAATCACGCATGGGTGCCTTGGTAAAATGACCTGCCATGCTGGCTCGATGGCGCAGGCTGGGATAAGGTTACAATTATAGCGCATATAAATCGGAGAGAAAAATTGGATTATCGTGACGTCGATATCATCACACATCAACGGGGCTGGGACGGTTATTTCAAACTTGATGTCTATGAACTGCGCCACAAACAGTTTAACGGCGCTCAAAGCCCGGTTATCCGGCGCGAAGTGCTCGAACGCGGCCATGCCGTTGCCGTTCTGCCCTACGACCCGGTGCGTGATGAAGTCGTCCTGATCGAACAATTTCGCCCCGCCACGCTTGGCGTTCATAAAAACAGCCCCGACATGCCCGTGTGGCTGGTCGAAATTGTCGCGGGCGTTGTCGAGCCCGGCGAAACCCTGCAAGACGTTGCACATCGCGAAACCATGGAAGAATCCGGTTGTGCGATCATTGGCGATCTCGAAATCATCACCCCGCGCTATTACACATCGCCGGGCTGCACCAGTGAAACGGTGCAGATATTTTATGGACAGGTTGATAGCAAAAAGGCAGGTGGCCTGCATGGCCTGGCCGAAGAAGGCGAAGACATCCGCGTTTTCACCAAATCGTCCGACACGTGTTTTGCCATGCTGCAAGACGGCGTTTTTTGCAACGCGCCCATTATCATGGCCATGCAATGGTTGATGCTAAACCGCGACCGCCTGCGCCAGAACGCAACGCGACATAAATAACAAATTTATTGTGCAAATATTATATTTGACACAAAATTTACGTTATATTTTTAAAACTGTGTTGACTTTTGTGTAGAAAAAGATCAATCAACAGGCATATATTTTGTAAAACGATAGATCTGGAGTCTGTCATGGACATTCGCAATGGCACCATCGAGGCCATTGGCCGGACGCCGCTGATCCGGCTAAAAAAGGTTTCGGAACTGACCGGCTGCACCATTCTGGGCAAGGCCGAATATACCAATCCGGGTGGATCGGTTAAGGACCGCGCGGCCCTTGCCATCATCCGCGACGCCGAAAAACGCGGCCTGTTACAGCCGGGCGGCGTTATTGTTGAAGGCACGGCGGGCAATACCGGCATTGGCCTGGCAACTGTTGGCAATGCCTTAGGCTATCGCACGGTTATCGTGATTCCGGAAACGCAAAGCCAGGAAAAGAAAGACCTGTTGCGTCTTTTGGGTGCCGACCTGCGCGAAGTTCCTGCCGTACCGTACCGCGATGAAAACAACTATGTCCATGTGTCGCGCCGTCTGGCCGAAGACCTGGCAAAAACCGAACCAAACGGGGCCATCTGGGCCAACCAGTTTGACAATGTTGCCAACCGTCAGGGCCATTATGACACCACCGGCCCCGAAATCTGGCAGCAGACCGATGGCAAGGTTGATGGTTTTATCACCGCTGTTGGTACTGGCGGTACGCTTGCAGGCACCGCAATGGCGCTGCGCGAACGCAACAAAAACATCCAGATCGGCCTGGCCGACCCGATGGGGGCCGCCCTGTTTAACCATTACAAACATGGCGAACTGAAATCCGAAGGGGGTTCTATCTCCGAAGGGATTGGTCAGGGCCGCATCACCGCCAATCTGGAAGGGCTTGAAATTGATCATCCTTTCCAGATCACGGACGCTGAAATGCTGCCCATCGTGTTTGACCTTTTAAAAGAAGAAGGCCTGTGCATGGGCGGATCGACCGGCATCAACATTGCCGGTGCGGTAAAGCTGGCCCGCGAACTGGGGCCGGGCCACACCATTGTCACCATCCTGTGTGACCTTGGCACGCGCTATCAAAGCAAACTGTGGAACCCGGTATTCCTTAAGGAAAAGGGCCTACCAAGCCCCGAATGGCTATAGTCAGTCGCCAGCCTTTTTGCCAACAAAATACGCTCCCGAAAACATATCGGGGGCGTTTTTAATTCTGACAGCACGCCTTACTCAAGATCAATTCCTACAATTAAGGTAGGTTAAAATATTTCAATTATAATCTGTTGATTTTATAAAATTCGCGACAGATTGTGCAAATACCTTGTTTCCCTTTGGCGTAAAGTGCCCGCCCCAATCCAAAAACATAGGCCCAGCACCCGAGAAAATATTCTTCATGTCAATCACTTGTGGAATATCTTGGTACTCCTTTTCCAAATCCACGCCTAATTCGATCACCAAGCTCCTGAAAGCAAGATTATTTTCACTTAAATTCTCTACATTAACATTACCAACGTAAGGCGATGGTGGCACGACAATATATGTTTCGCTTCCAATATCACGACCATATTCAATTACGCTTTTAAAATCAGAAAAAACATTTTTTATTAATAAATTATTATAACTCTCATCAAGACAAGGTGATTGGTACTTATCTTGATCGCCAGTCAACATACTATATATTTGGGACGCTTTGTCGATCAATTTCATTACGGCCATTCTATGACCTTCTCTCAAAGAGAGATTGAACCCTGGAGCGCAATAATTATAAAAGTCAATTGGACCTTCTATTATAATAACCTTGTCGTACTTCTCCCCAAGCAGAGAAAGCCTTTGCCAGTTTGCCTTTGTTTCTGCGATCATCTGTCCTGGGACCGAGAAATTACTAATTCGATATTCTGGCAACTCCATTGCAAGCTGATTGGCGAAATTATCAACAGGACCACTAAAATAACCGAAGCTCTGAGAACTTCCCAGGATAAGAATACGTTTCAAATTATTTTCTATATTTTGATCACTATAATATTCAATTTTCCTATCCCCCCTCGCACCAATTTTATAAGAACCATAATCACCAGGTAGCGGAAGCTTACCAACGACACGCATCATCGAGTACTTAATGCCATTAACATCTTCAAACGCCTGTGAAATATTTTCACGATCCACATCAACAGGCAAAGACTTAAATTTTTTTTCCCCCGCAAAATAATTCGTCAGATCTGGCTTCACATAAGAGATGAAATCCAGAAACCCATCGAACGAGAAGAAAAGAAAAGCAAGAAAAACGAGTACCGAAATTATCTTCTTCATTTCATTTCTCAAAAATCAAAGTAATAAAAATTTTGCGGGTGAGAACTCGCGACAAAAGATCCGCCAACTATAAGCCCAAGACAAGAAAAAAAAGTGATAAATGCCGGAACCTTCACAAATGCCCCTCTGATCTTGTCCACTTGGTCAAAATAATGAAAAGAAAGTGCGACTAAAATTAGAATAATGGTAGTCATGCCGCCATCTGAAATATTACCAAAATTAAAATCCATAAAATAAGAGTAAAAATTAAAAGCCTCCTTTAAAGTCGAGGATCTAAAAATTACCAATAGAAAGGTCCATATTGAAAAATTTAAGAAAGTTCCCATGCATCCTAAATACCATTTTCTTTTCAAAATTCGATCGTAATCACAATAAGTCTCCAAGGCGATTATAATTCCTTGAACAGCACCCCACACCACAAATGTCCAATTTGCTCCATGCCATAAACCGGACAGCGTCATAGTTAAAACAAAAGGAAGATATGGTGAGGATTTTCGCATTTTTTTATACATGGGTTTGAATAGATAGTCGCGTATCCAAAAACTAAGTGTCATGTGCCAACGGCGCCAAATTTCACGCATCGACTTCGACAAATAGGGCGAACTAAAATTCTCAGGAAAGTCAATGCCAATCATACCTGCTACTGCAATAGCCATATCAGAATAGGCGCTAAAATCACAATAAATTTGGATGGAAAATCCAATTGCAGCCACCAGCAACTCGGAACTATTATAGGAACCAGAATTAAAAAAAATGGGATCGGCATACCGAGCTATTGGGTCAGCAATAAAAACTTTCTTCACCATTCCGGTGGCGAACAATGGAATATTATATATTATATTTTTACGAGTAACTTTAAATTTATCTAACTGCGGGATTAACTGGCTTGTTCTGAGAATCGGCCCTGCAATCAAATGCGGAAAAAAAGATATATAGGCACTCGTATCTAGCATACTGCTTTCCGGGCGTTGCGATCTTGATAAATCCACCATCATACTGATCAATGTAAACGTAATAAACGATATACCAAGCGGCAGATGAACTTGCAAATTAACAGATGACAGCCCTATCGAATGCAAGAAAAAGTTCGCATATTTAAAATAAAAAAGAGGAAGAACCGAAATTACAATAAAGAACGGTAAAAGTTTAGTATTTTTACTTATGCATCGACACGCAACCCAACTAAAAATCATCAAAATTATTAGCAAAAAAACGTCGGAAACGAGCCAAAAAGAATAAAATAAAACACTCCCCAACAGGACATAAGTCTTGACAAATCTCTTTGGTACAATAGATAGTATAAAACAAAACCCACCAAAAAATAAAATAAAATCTGGTAATTGAAAAAGCATTCCTACACCGCATAAAAAAAAAGTAAAGTTGCTAACCAACTACCACCAGGTTAGATTCATTTTTCCAGATAGACATTTCCGATAACAAGGCAGTCGATACGTGTATTCATAAAGCATCTATATGCATCTGCCGGCGTCAAGACCATAGGTTCACCGCGAACATTTAAACTTGTATTGACCAAAACAGGGCAATTTGTTAGAGATTTAAACTTACGAATTAATTTATAAAAATCTGGGTTAAATTCTTCAGAAACGGTCTGAACCCGTGCCGTACCATCAACATGTACAACGCTAGGAACGACATCTCTGACTTCTGGTCTAGTTTTACATATAAAATTCATCAACGGAGACGGGGACGGTAAATCAAACCAGTTCGATGCATCCTCCTCCAAAACTGCTGGGGCAAACGGACGGAAAGATTCTCTGAATTTAATCTTAAGATTCAGCGTCTTCTTTAAATCTTTTACCCGAGGGTCGGCAAGAATCGAGCGATGACCAAGAGCTCTGGGACTAAACTCAGCACGTCCTTGCATCCATGCAAGTACTTTTCCATCAGCGAGGGCCTGTGCCGCCCGCTGCACCACTTGGTCAGGTGATAGCACCTGGTAACCGGCTTTACAGCTATCCAGATCCGCCAGAATCTGATCGAGTGTGAACTCTGGTCCGAGGAAAGGCATATAATTCTTCAAAACGGCTCTCGGGCGGCCCAAACCAATGTGGTAATAAGCAAGCGCAGCCCCGAGTGCACTTCCTGCATCACCGGCAGATGGTTGCACCCAGACTTTATCAAAAATCTTGCTCTCTAATACCTTCCCGGTAGAAGCACAGTTCAAGGCGACTCCTCCACCAAGACAAAGAGACGATTGTTTCGTCAGTTTTTTTACATATGAAACAAGCATAAGAAATAGTTCGTCAGAGACCTGCTGAACCGATGCCGCAATGTCCATATGGATTTGCTCAATATTACTTTCTGGTTCTCTGGCTGATATACAAAATATTTTCTCGAATTCTGAACCAAACATTCGCATTTCGGTGGCAAATCTAAAATTTTTCATCCGGAGACGAAAGCTACCGTCACTACGAATATCGACCAAGGTTTCCTTTATTTTTTCCGAATAAATAGGCGAACCGTATGGGGCCAGTCCCATAACTTTATATTCTCCGGAATTCACCTTGAAACCCAAAAATGCCGTTACTGCCGAATAAAGCAGGCCAAATGAGTGTGGGAAATTCAGTTCTGCCAAACGTACAATCTTACCTTTACGCCCAATGGAAACTGTCGTTGTCACACGTTCGCCAACGCCATCAATCGTTAAAATTGCAGCATCTTCAAATGGAGACGGATAAAACGCCGCCGCACAATGGGAAAGATGATGTTCTGAAAAAAATAACTTCTTGTTCCAACCTGATTCAGGAAAATTATCCTGAAAATGGTTTTGTATTGTCTTTCTTTGAAATATCTTTTCTTTTAACCATGTTGGAACCTGCTTTTTAAAGAGACCGAACCCCCTAGGCGCAAAATGAATACAAGTCGCAAGTATTCTTTCAAATTTTACGAATGGCTTTTCATAAAAAACAACATGGTCAATATCGGACAAGCCAAGATGACTATCAGATAATATCCATTTAATCGCCTCGATCGGGAAAGAACAATCATTCTTAACTCTGGAAAATCGCTCCTCCTGAACCGCAGAAACGATTTGACCATTCTTGATCAGAGCTGCAGCACTATCGTGATAAAACGCGGAAACACCAAGAATATAGATGTCTTTATTTTCCATAGTAAACCATCAAAACTGCTTCGTAAAATCAATATCGTTCGAGTCTTTTATATTTTCTGTCTCCCAATAAGTTATGGGAGAATCCGACGGATGCGACGTCATGTCATCCAGTCGTAAAGCACGTAAAACCCAACTCATAGGCGTAATCACAAAAACAAAAACGACAAAAAACGCGACCACGCCAATTTTTTTGTGTAATTTTTGAATATAATAGAAAAAATTCGACAATTTCGACGGATAAAAAATCCCTAACATTATAATTATTACTGCGGCAACAGTAAAGATCGGCCAAGAGAACCCATTATTGAAATATGAGATACTCGACAGAACCGAAAAGCCGCAACACATGGCAATGCTTTTTTTCCTGAGGAAAGATAGATCGTCATTTTCTTCCTTCTTATCAACCATTAAATTTCCCATCAAATAAATTTCTATTTATTAGATTCATAAAATAATTTTATATCACCCACCGTCGCATCTGCCATTATCTTCAATGCTTTTCCATTCGGATGAACATCTCGATCAGAAACCCAATAGCTGGAGGATGGAGGCCCCTTCAGCAAAGAAAGAGTACTTACATATTCAAATCCGTATTTGTCAGATAAACTCCTGATCTCTTGCTGCATGAAATTAAATTTATAATCATTGAAATCATGCGGCTCAGGAACATCTAGTATTATAATATTAGATTTATCTTTATTTTTTATTTTCAGAAGTTTGTCGAACGCGCTTTTTATAATTTTTTTACCTTCAGGGCTAGACCATTGTTTTTTATAACCATCAACCAGTGCCTGAGGACCATACTCGCCACTGGATAATTGTTCAAATATGGTTAAGCCTATTGCGGCCAACGCACTATGCTCGACCAACCATCCGGCTGATTTGGTGGAAACCGAAGTTGTTGCGCGCGGAGCAACCACAATGACCAACGTGTCCGCAGTAATTTTATTTCTCAAGTCTATCCATTGCGATACAGCCTGATCAATATTACGGTTCCCAACTCCCACGTTTATGACATCAATAGAATCAGGTAATAACTTCTCAAGATTGCCGCGAAGGGTATCATCTTCCGGAACCCCCCAGCCAAATGCGATGGAATCGCCGATTATAGCAACACGATGAGGCGCGTTTTTTACTGGCTCCGGCCCTCTCAATCCCAGACTATTAATTCTAACCGCAACATTTTCCAACATTGCAGTTCTGTTAGGGATATGATCATGCCCGACAGCAGGGTCCACACTTTGTTTCTTCAATAACTTTGCATAACGCCACATTTCAATTATATAATTTTTCTGGTTTGCCGTCGCAATCCGTATAATACCTTCACCAATTGCAAAAGCGACAACCACACCAGCGAAAGCCATAATTGAACTACGAACGAAATTCCGAAAATTCATGCTTCATACTCACAATCATCCAATAACAAAAAAAACAAGCCTCAACGAACAACATTGAGGCTTGTTTAATTCGACGTTCATAAAAATCTAAAATATCGCATACACGAATGGAGCCCATGCGGATCCGCTAGCGAAAAGAAAGAGAAAGGCGCATAAGAACAAAATCAAAAAGAACGGTATAAGAAAAATTCGCCGACCTTTCGAGAAAAAAAATCCGCACAATTCTGATATAAAATCACCCATACCGTCCCCGACCGAAACCACAAAACTTAACTAATTAATTTTATTTTGCCTACGACAACCAAGTAAATTTTAAGTAGACCAGAGTTAATTATAAAACACAGATCCACAAAAAACTTTGAGTGTTGCAAATCATTTATGTTGCCCAAAACACCCCAATTTTACATTGATACCATCACGTCTCAATGCTGTCAAGCATGCGCGAATAACCTCGACTAGCCATTTTCGCCACTAAAGTATACGTAAGAATAATCATTCACCGCTATCTTCGCCGCGAATTTTCATTTTTAACGACATAGACAACAATACGGCATCCTTTCAAAGTTTAAGGTTAATATATGGAAAATAAAATCGGCAGTTCCTTACCGGACTGGATGTAATCCCGACCGACTTTTTTTTCATCAGAAAATGATGATCTCCAAGCAGAACGACCTCCATAAAAGATGGGCATTTTGCAGGTTTGGTTAATTTAAGGACTGAGTTCTATCTTGTACAAGACTTAGCTCTATGATTTTCAGTTTAATGTAGTAATGAATATTCTCGTCGAGACGATTTCGATGCTGTCGATGCGGGTAAAGTGATTGGGATGAAATCATTCGTATTTAAGAACAGAAAAGAAGCTCTCCATGACAGCGTTATCAAGGAATTTACCTTTGCGGGTCATGCTCTACTCAATCTTGCGGCGCCGGGAGTGAGTACAAAAAGATATTCTTGCTATCAAATACTTCCAAGACAGCTCAGAGATAGGGTTTTTCTCTGGCCTCAGCACACGCTGTCACATTGATCAGTCATTTCTGGCTATCTGAATTTCGTCATCAGCCTCGCGATCCATTAGCGGCAAGGATCCTAGCCAGTGACGCCCTGTTGAACTATCGATACCAAAATGCTTGCTCACTTCCCGGCAAGCGGGCTCGCTGCTACCGTAGAATTCAACGGCTCTATGTTTGAAAATCGTTGTGTATTTGGACATCCCCAAAGGTTAATGCCCAACTTCCGGGGGATCGGTTCACGCTATGCTATGTCCGAGGCATCTCCATAGTCTACTTTATACAGGTCGGGTTTCAACCCTGCGCGCATAACGCCATAAATGCCCGGAAACCAACAAGGCGATGACCAGCAACGCCCCGGCAAAACCGGCCACCGCCGACCAGCCGCCATGCGTCCAGAACCAGCCGCCAATAGACCCCATCACGCTGGAACCCAGATAATAAGACAGCAAATACAACGACGATGCATGGCCCTTGGACTGTTTTGCCATCCGCCCGACCCAGCCACTGGCGACCGAATGGGCCATGAAAAAGCCGCTGGTTAAAACAATAATGCCGCCAATCACGCCATAAATTGCCCCCATCAACGTCAGGGCGACACCGGCCAGGGCCACCAGAATGCCCACCGCCATCACCGGGCCACGGCCATGTTTGTCGGCCAGGCCACCGGCGATAGAAGATGCGGCAATGCCGAACAGATAGACCATAAAAATCAGGCTGATTTCGCCCTGCCCCAGATTATAAGGGTCCGCCACCAGGCGGAACCCGGCATAGTTATATACCGTCACAAAACAGCCCATCGACAGCGCGCCAGTCACGAACAAAAACGGCAAGGCCGGATGGCGCAAATGTTTCGCCCAGGCATCGATATGATAGGCCAGTTGAAAGCCGGGTTTGGTGGTAAAATTGCGCGAGGGCGGCAACAGAATGAAAAAGCCAATCGCGGCCAGCAAATCCAGCCCGCCCAGAACACCCAATGCCACTTCCCACGACGAAAATTCGGTTAGCAATCCGACACCGACCCGCCCGGCCATGCCGCCAAATGCCGTGCCACCGACATACAACCCCATCGCCAGCCCCAGCCCGCGCGGATGGATTTCTTCGGCCAGATAGGCCATTGCCACCGCAGGCACCCCACCCAGAACAAAACCTTCAAGCGCACGCGCCATCAGCAGCACATGCCAGTTAGGAATAAACGCATCGGCAATATTTAACACCGACGCCGCACACATCGACACAAACATCAAC
>TARA_R110000751_G_scaffold168699_2_pt1 | contig 35457 bp, 40 predicted proteins | sample TARA_R110000751 | Tara Oceans TARA_R110000751 (sample SAMEA4398001) | marine metagenome | biome: Polar Biome; feature: [MES] marine water layer (ENVO:01000295) within the mesopelagic zone...; material: water (ENVO:00002006), including particulate matter (ENVO:01000060) such... | reverse complement strand
GATGATTAGATGATTAGATGATTAGATGATTAGATGATTAGATGAAATTAAATTTTCGGGAATAAAGTATCCATTTTTCATTCGAAAGTTATATTATTTTTTTAATCGCATTCCGACCTCCTCCCGAAAAGCATTTCCCTTTATTTCAAATGGAAAACAATTTAGCGACGGTCTGGGCTGTGCCAAAAAAGCTGCCAAAAGGATTTTACAGTTGTATTTGTAAATTTTCATGCCGGATTCCATACAAATTTGGGACGAATAGGTGCTTGATCTAAAACTTCTAACAGCCCATTTTTCTGGAACTCTTTCTAGAATGACAAGTTTTGTGGAAGGTTGTTGGTATCTTCTCGACTACCTAAAAAACAATACGATGTTCGGATTATTTAAAAAGAAAAGTGAGATGGAAAAATTGCAAGAGCAATATCAAAAACTCATGAAAGAATACCATGACCTTTCTACTTCAGATCGCACGGCAAGTGATAAAGCCTATGCTGCAGCTGACGTAATTGCTAAGAAAATGGATGCGCTGAACTAAAATTTTCAGTCGCTGTTTTCAATTCTCAATTTCCATTAGAAAGCTGTCTCCATCCATAATGGATGACAGACAAATTTCAGTACTGCCACTTTGCTAGCATTAAGAAATGTGCTCTGAATTTTCTGGAAGGACCAACCTATGGTATTACAGAAGTTTGTCCTGTAAAGACTCCCCACTCACAAACTCAAAGCTCACGACTCACAGCTCACCGCTCATCAGCTCAAGGACTCAGCAACTCACAGCTCACTACTCAAGGACTCACCACTCAAAGACTGTCTTACATTTGCTCAGGAACTTCGATTCCCAATAAGGCACAAGCGCTTTTTACAACCGCTGCCGTTTTATAACACAACAACAAACGGAATTGCTTTAAGTCGGCGTTTTCTTCTTCTACAATTTTGGGTACATTTTGATAAAAGGAATTGAATTCTTTGACCAGTTCGTACACATAATTTGCTACTAGTGCTGGACTGTATTTATCTGCTGCACTCTGAATCACTTCTGGAAACTGTTGTAAAGACATGATCACTGCCGTGTCCTTATCTGTCAATTCTAAATTGGTTGCGCTATTTAATTTAGTCGAATCAAATCCGGTTTTCTGTAAAATAGATTTGATACGCGCATGCGTATATTGAATAAAAGGGCCAGTATTCCCTTGAAAATCTACGGATTCCACTGGATCAAACAACATGCTTCTCTTAGGATCCACTTTCAGCATAAAGTACTTTAAAGCTCCTAAACCGATCATGTCGTAGAGTCGTTCTTTCTCCTGTACAGAAAGCCCTTCTAGCTTGCCTTGTTCTAGTGCAATGGCTTTAGCAGTGGACGTCATTTCTTCCATCAACTCGTCGGCATCAACTACAGTTCCTTCCCTGGACTTCATTTTTCCAGATGGAAGCTCTACCATTCCATAACTCAGGTGGTACAAGTTCTCTGCCCAATCAAAACCTAGTTTCTTTAGGATAAGAAAGAGTACTTTAAAGTGATAATCCTGCTCGTTACCTACGGTATACACCATAGAATTGATGTCGTGATCTTTTACGCGCTGTATAGCAGTTCCTATATCTTGTGTCATATACACGGAGGTACCGTCACTACGCAATACTATTTTACGATCCAGTCCATCTTCAGTAAGATCGATCCATACCGATCCATCCGGGTCTTTTTCAAACACGCCTTTATCCAGTCCTTGTTGAACGACGTCTTTACCTAATAAGTAGGTATCACTCTCGTAATACAAGCTATCAAAATCAACTCCTAAATTTTGGTAAGTGGTTTTAAAACCATCATATACCCATGCGTTCATTTTTTCCCAAAGTGCTACTACCTCAGCATCGCCTTGCTCCCATTTTTGAAGCATTTGTTGAGCCGCTATTAAAGAAGGAGCTTCTTTCTTTGCTTCTTCTTCAGTCTTACCATTTGAAATAAGTACCGCTATTTCCTTTTTATATTCTTGATTAAACTTAACGTAATAGTTCCCAACTAGTTTATCGCCTTTTAAACCTGTAGATTCTGGTGTCTCTCCATTTGCATATTGCTCCCAAGCCAGCATGGATTTACAAATATGAATACCGCGATCGTTGATGATCTGTGTTTTATTGACTTTACGACCCGTAGCCTTAATAATATTAGCTACCGAATAACCTAACAAGTTATTTCTAACGTGTCCTAAGTGAAGTGGCTTGTTGGTATTAGGCGAACTGTATTCCACCATCACCCCTGGTTGTGTCGCATCTACTTCAGTCGTGCCGTACTTCTCATGGTTGAGTATGCGATTAAAATCTATCAAGAAGGCTGTTGAGGAGACGCTGATATTCAGGAATCCTTTAATGACTTCGATAGCAGTGATCAGGTCTGTTTTTTCTTTTAAATAGGTTCCAATTTGCTCGCCTATCGCAGCTGGATTGCCTTTAATATGACGCAACATAGGAAATACCATGATGGTATAGTCTCCGTTTTGATCCTTTCGCGTAAGCGTAATCTCCACCTGTTCTAACTCTATAGAAAAAATGGATTTTACAGCTTCCTTCGTAGCCTTTTCTAGTTGTTGAAACAGCGTCATAAGTAAAAAATTTAAGCCCGCAAAGATAAGTATTATGAAAGGCTTTTGAGATTCAACGAACTAATAGAATTCACCATTTGAATTTACTGAAATAATAACTGGTCCAAGAATATAACTTTATTTTATGCTACATAACGTCTCTTATAACAATCCGAAAATTGATCGAGAAATTTCTAAAGAAGTAGGTGCCGTTCTCACGTTAAAAGAACGCTGGAAATTAAAAGGATCTGGTTCTCCTAAGCTGTTTATTACCAGCACCAGTATACAAATTCACAACCTTATGGTGCTCGATATTAATATCAACTGCTGCAATGTGGAGATCAGACAAAATGGAATAATCGTTAGGTTCCGGTCTTTATTGGAGACCTATGCATTGCCTATTCCCTATTACAAACTTACTATCTACAAAGGTCGTGCTCAAGAATACAGTATTCATCGAGATAATTACTTTGTAAAAGTAAAGGCAGACCACAAGCGGGTTCACAAGTTCTTTGATAAATTATCTCAATTAAAATTAGATCAAGGGCTTGAATTTATTGATGATTTATAGAATTACCGAATGCAAAAAATTAAAAACCCTTTAATGAATTGAAGAATACATTCTTCTTTTCTATAAAGTAATGACTAAAATTTCCTCCTTTTAGAATTTGTATTTTCTACTTGGGCTTGCTGTTGCTTTTGACTTTTACCTTATAAAAGTGTAACATATATATAGAAAGAGACACTAACCTGCAAACCATAAAATACGATCACATGATTCTTAGTTTAAAGAATGTATCCAAGACCTACCCTAATGGTGTAAAAGCACTAGATGATGTATCTATAGATATCAATGCAGGGATGTTTGGTCTCTTAGGCCCTAACGGTGCTGGTAAATCTTCTCTGATGAGAACTATTGCTACGTTACAGTCTCCTGATTCAGGCAGCATACATTTAGATGGTTTAGACATTTTAAACAACAAGATTGAATTTAGAAAGACCTTAGGTTATTTGCCACAGGAATTTGGTGTATATCCTAAAATGAGTGCGTATGATTTGTTGCATTATTTTGCCAGTTTAAAAGGGATCACTAGTAAATCAGAGCGCAATGCTATTGTAGCCAAAGCTCTTGAAGTAACTAACCTTACTGATGTACAACACAAACATGTCGCAGGATATTCTGGAGGTATGAAACAACGTTTTGGCATCGCTCAACTTTTATTGAACGACCCTCAATTAATCATTGTTGATGAACCTACCGCGGGACTTGATCCAGCAGAGCGTCACCGTTTCCTAAACGTATTACGGGAAATAGGAACCAACCACATCGTTATTTTCTCTACCCACATTGTAGATGATGTCAAGGAATTATGTACCGACATGGCGATATTGAATGGTGGGAAGATATTGGCTCAAGCAACTCCTAAGCAAATGGTGGCTGAGCTGGTAGATAAAATCTGGACAACAACGGTAGAAAGAGACGCTATCGAGCAAATGCAAAAAGACTTCAACGTCATTTCTTCTAATTACAATGAGGATAATAAATTAAATGTACGTGTCTATGGCGAAACAAGTCCTGGTGACGCTTTCGCAAAGGCGCAACCATCATTAGAAGATGTTTACTTCACCACATTGAGCAATGATAAATTCATTGCCGAAACAGAAAACGCCTAAATATGTTCTCTACCATATATATACACGAACTAAAAACCTGGTTTAAGCAACCTCTTTTTTACATATATACAGTCGTGCTTTTTTTATTATCTGTAACTATTTCCGCCATTGCAGTGGGTGTTTTTGACAGTGATAATGTCACCGTAACAAGTGCCATTAAACTTAATGGTGCTGTAGGAATCTACAGTTTGTTGGGCTTTTTTGCTATACTATCTTATTTACTGATTCCGTCCATAATAGGTGGAACCATACAACGAGATTTTAAGAATAACATGCATAATGTGTTGTATTCTTATCCATTGACAAAATGGAATTATTTATTGGCCAAATTTGGCGCTGGTATGACTATGAGCATTTTAGTAGTTATTGCGAGTTTGATAGGTATTACTATAGGATTTTACTTGCCTGGAGCAAATGAAGAACTAGTAGGTCCATTCAAGATCATGAATTACCTGCAACCGTTCTTGGTTTACATTATTCCTAATATATTTTTCTACGGCGCTATTGTTTTTGCTATAACCGCCTTTTTACGAAATGTGAATATAGGATTTATGTTTGTACTGGTCATGATCATCCTACAATTAGCAGCTCAATCTAGCGTCCCAACTATGGACGACTCTTACTGGGTAGAATTGCTAGAACCTACGGGAGATAGCGCGACTTATGCACAAATCAAATACTGGACACCCGAAGAACAGAGCACACAATTGATTCCCGTAGAAGGAACTTTACTATACAACCGTTTGATCTGGTTAGGGATTTCATTACTGGTATTCACTGGTGTTTTATTTGGCTTCAATTTCTCTCAAAATCCTTCAAGTTTATCTCTTTTTAGGAAAAAATCTCAACGGGTGACCAAGAAGAATTTTGGTACTATAGAAAAAGTGGTTATGCCTACTGCTAGGCAGGATTTATCATTTTTTGGACAGCTTAAAACTTCGTGGATTATCGCAAAATCAGATATTTCATATATTGTTATAGGATGGCCATTTATCATCATTGGCTCTGTAGCCTTTGCTTTTTCATTGCTAACTATGTTGATTACAGGACAACAATATGGAACAGATATATTACCTAAAACATGGGTGATGCTGGAATTTGCAGGTGGAATTTTTAGTGTTTTCTCTTATTTATTGATCTTTTTATACAGTGGTTTGATAATGGACCGTGCAAAAGCCGCACACCTCAATCAACTGGTAGATGCAACACCTACTAAAAACTGGACCCTATTGCTCTCTAAGTTTATAGCCATGTTATTTATGGTAGCGACCATTTTGCTCATTGTCATTTTGAGTGGTATCATCATACAGTCTTATAATGGATTCTTTGAGTTTGAATTGCCCTTGTACTTCTTTGATTTATATGTGATAAATATATGGGATTTCATTCCTTGGATTTTAATGTCGCTGCTCATTCATACCCTAATAAAAAACAAATGGGTAGGGTTAATTGTTTTATTAGTTCTAGCCATAGGGATTCCTCCATTATTGGGTGCGATAGGTGTTCAACAAAGCCAGTTTATATTCAATCAAGGCGCAGGTTCTCCTAGCCCTAGTGACATGAATGGTTATGGTAGTGGATTAGCTCGTTATTTTACTTATAGAGTCTATTGGTTTTTATTAGGTATTGCATTATTTGCACTTTCTGTCTTGTTCTACCGTCGTGGAATGGATACGAATGTGATGGAACGTTTCGCTTTCGCGAAAGCAAGATTATCAAAGTCACTTATAGCAATACTAGCAGTTTCTTTGATAGGATTCTTTGCAATAGGTGGCTACATCTGGAAAGTAAACAATGTAGATAACAAGCAAATCTCTGGGAAAGAACAAGAAGAAATGAGGGTCAACTATGAAAAGGAGTTAAGCAAATTTGCTAAAACACCTCAACCTCGATTAGTTGCAGTAAACACCTTTATGGATGTTTTTCCTGACACTAGAGACTTTAAAGCTGGTGCGACATACACCTTTGTAAATCAAACAAATATCACCATAGATACATTACACGTCAACTATCCTGACCGACCTACTACTATTGATCTAGATAGAGAGACTGAAATCGTTTATGATCAAGAGGATTACGATTATAGGATGTATCAATTTAAAAATCCTTTGCAGCCTGGTGATACATTGATCATGAAGTTTACAACCGAGAACAAACCCAATACATTCTTTGACAATAATTCTCCAGTAGTAGATAATGGAACATTTATCAACAACAGCATATTTCCTTCTATAGGCTATAACGATCAAGGCGAAATACGCAATACACAAATACGTAAGAAGTACAATTTACCTCCTAAAGACCGCTTACCAGAACCCGATGCTCCGGGTGCTAGAGACAACAATTATATAGGCGGTAATAGCGACTGGATAGACTTTGAGGCTACTGTGAGTACTTCAAACGACCAAATTGCCATTGCACCAGGCTATCTAATGAAAGAATGGGAAGAAGATGGACGCAAATACTTTTATTATAAAATGGATTCTAAAATCCTGAACTTCTACGCTTTCTTAAGCGGTCGCTACGATGTGAGAAGAGAGAAACATAATGGAATAAAACTTGAAATCTATTACCATCCAGATCACATTTATAACGTAGATCGCATGATGAATGGTTTAAAGGATGGATTAGATTATTATAATGATAACTACACACCATATCAACACAAACAAGTGCGTATCATTGAATTCCCTAGAACTGGTGGGGGCTTTGCCCAAGCATTCCCTAACACCATTCCTTTCAGTGAAGCTATAGGCTTTATAGCAGATGTAGATGATGATGACAATGACAATGTAGATTATCCGTTTAGTGTTACTGCTCATGAGTTAGCGCATCAGTGGTGGGCGCATCAAGTGATAGGTGCCAATGCCAAAGGGGCTACGCTTTTATCAGAAAGTCTATCGGAGTATAGTTCGCTTAAAGTTTTAGAAAAAACAAATGGTAAAGAACAAATGCGCAAGTTTCTTAAAGTTGCCATGGATGGCTACCTTTTAGGTAGAACAGTAGAGCAAATAAAGGAGAACCCTTTGATGTATAATGAAAACCAACAATACATTCATTATCAAAAAGGTTCTTTAGTACTTTACGCGATGAGCGATTATCTAGGAGAGAAAAAATTCAATAATGTAATTAAGAGATTTGCCGAAAAGTATCAGTTCAAAGGTGCTCCTTATCCTGTAGCTACAGAATTTGTAGATGACATTAGAGCCGTAACGCCAGACTCTTTGCAATATCTAATTACCGATATGTTCGAGACCATAACCTTATATGATAACAAAGTAAAAAAAGCGAATTATACAGAATTACCAGATGGCAAATATCTGGTATCTATTGATGCTGTAGTTACTAAGTATAGAGCTGATGAGAAAGGGAAGTCTGTTTATAAGAATATGTCTGGTGACAGTCTTTCTTTTACTCCTGAAGGAAGAAACAGAGCCTTACAGTCCTTACCACTAGCTGATTATATAGAAGTAGGAGTTTTTGGTGAAGAAGATGAAAAAACAGGAATAGAAAAAGTGCTTTATTTAAAGAAAATGAAAATAACTGATATTTCAAACACTTTTGATATTGTGGTAGACTCTAAACCTGTGGAGGCAGGAATAGACCCTTACAACAAATTGATTGATAGAAACAGTGATGATAACCGCTCACTTTTGAATGAGAAAAAAAATAATAATTAGTAAAGGAGTTATCTTTGAATATCACAATAGTCTAAAACGCCATCTGCTCAGATGGCGTTTTTTGTTTTAACAAACTTATACCTTAGTTACACTATTTGAATAGTATCTTTAAATTATGAAAGTATTACTTACAGGAGCTAACGGTTATATAGGCGTGCGCCTTCTTTATGAATTATTAAAAGAAGATCACGAGGTTGTTTGTGCGGTGCGCAGTGCTGCAAGACTCTCTGTACCTCAAGAGATCAAAGACCAAATTGAAATTATAGAAATTGATTTTCTCAAAGCACCTGCAGATCATGTGTTACCTAAGGATATTGATGCCGCGTATTATTTGATCCACTCTATGTCCTCTAGTACCGATAATTTTGATCAAATGGAAGCCGATAGTGCCGAGCGTTTTGTGGAGCTGATTCAGCAAACCAATTGTCAACAGGTCATTTATCTTTCTGGAATTGTCAATGAAGAACAACTAAGTAAGCATTTGCTTTCGCGAAAGCGAGTAGAAGACATACTCTATACCGGTGATTTTCATCTGACCGTTTTACGAGCAGGGATAATTGTTGGTAGCGGTAGCTCCTCCTTTGAGATCGTGCGAGATCTTTGTGAAAAACTACCCGTAATGGTTACTCCTAAATGGGTCAACACTAAAACACATCCTATTGCAATACGTAATGTTATGAGTTTTTTAATGGGTGTTTTAGGAAGAGAAGATTGTTACGACCAAAGCTTTGATATAGGCGGGAAAAGTATACTGACCTATAAAAAAATGATGACCGGGTATGCTGAGAATAGAGATCTAAAACTTTACATATTTACCATTCCAGTAATGACTCCTAAGCTCAGTAGCTATTGGCTATATTTTGTAACCAGCACCAGTTATAAATTGGCTCAAAACCTGGTCGACAGTATGGCGATAGAAGTTATTGCCTCAAAAAATGACCTGGCAGAAAGATTAGGTATTGAACTATACGACTATCAAGAGGCACTGGATATGGCATTTGCAAAAATTGAGCAAAACCAAGTGGTAAGCAGCTGGAAAGACTCGATGGTGAGTGGCAGATTTAAGCGCAGTCTCAATAAATATAAAAAGGTGCCTAGCTATGGGTGTCTTAAAGATGCACAGCAACTAGAAACCTCAGATGCTGCAGCGGCTTTGGAACGTATCTGGTCCATAGGCGGCAAGAACGGATACTACTACGCTAATTTTTTATGGAAAATACGCGGTGCTGTAGACAAGCTTTTTGGAGGTGTAGGATTAAGACGTGGTCGCACAAATGCTGACAAAATATACGCTGGAGATGCGCTGGACTTTTGGCGTGTGTTGGTGGCAGATAAAGAAGAGAAAAGATTGTTGCTTTTTGCCGAAATGAAAGTGCCAGGAGAAGCTTGGCTAGAATTTGAGATCGATGAGCATAATGTCGTACATCAAACAGCTACTTTTAGACCAAGAGGTCTTTGGGGAAGGCTGTATTGGTATTCTATGCTCCCATTCCATTACTTTATTTTTTCTGGAATGATCAGGCATATTGCGACTGGCAAATAATCAATACAAGAATAAAGCATAAAAACAAGGCTTTATCAAAAAGGGGCAGAATGAATTCTGCCCCTTTTGTATTTGAGTAAAATTAAATTATGCCTTAGGTAAAAACACCTCAGCCATCATACATCTTACCGAGCCACCGCCTAATGTTTCTATAGTTGCAATAGAAGGATGGAGGATCTCGTTGTACTTTTCTAGTTTAGCGATTTGAGAAGCTGTAAGCGACTTATAAGCTTGATCACTCATAACTAGTAGGCGCTCGCCTTTATCATTGTGTACCTGCATCATATTACCCGCATAGGCATTGACTTGATCTTCTGTAATAACAATCACTTCTTTACCGTCTTCCTTAAGGTGTTTGAGCACATTTTTAGCCTCTTTTTTATCATCTATACAGTCCAAGCAAATCACTGCGTAATTTTCTCCTAAAGCCATCATTACGTTGGTATGATAAATAGGCAGCCGTTTGTCTTCTACGCTTTGATAAGCGGTGAAAATTACTGGTGTGTATTCAAAGTCTTCACAGAATTCGATCATCAGTTCTTCATCTGCTCTTGGTGAAATGCTGCAATATGCTTTGCGATTAACTCGGTCGAGTAATAAGCTCCCGGTACCTTCGAGAAAGAAACCTTCGTCCTCAGCACTGCTGTAATCGATAACGTTGTTGATTTGAAAACCTTCAGCCTCCATTAATTCCATGGCATCTGGTCTTCTTTCCCGACGTCTGTTTTCTGCAAACATGGGATATAAGGCTATATCTCCATTTTCATGGGTAGAAATCCAGTTGTTCGGAAAAATGGAATCTGGGGTATCAAATTCTATTTGATCTTGTACCAATAAAACACGTATCCCTTTTTCTTCTAAGGCTGCTGCAAAAGCATCAAATTCATCTTGTGCTTTTTTATTTTGATCTAGGATCTTAATCCTTCCGTCTTGGTAATAATTATTTACCGCAGTTTCTTCGTTGGAGCGAAACTGCACTGGGCGTACCATTAAAATAGTATCGGTTATTTGTCTCATCTAGTCTCTAATTAAGGGTAAAGTAGAACATCTCAAAAGTCCTTCTTGTTTGGAAATCTCTGCATAAGGAACTTCTTCTACGGTTATTCCATGGCTGCGCAACCAAGCGTTTAATCTCGTAAAATTCTTTTCTGATACCACCACATCTGGTGCGATAGAGAAAATATTTGAATTCATATGATACATCTCTTCTTGGGTAATCTCAAAGCAGTTTTTACGTCCAAAGAAATCTACTAAATACTGGTATTCTTCTTCTTGTAAAAAGCCATTTCTATGCAGGATGCACTTGCCATCTCCTACTGGTTGGAAACAACAATCTAAATGTAAGGCATTATTATAAGGATCCAGATTATCCTTGCGCAAGTTAAAGCTTACTACTTTTTTATGAGGAAAGGTTTCTTTTAACCAAGCTACAGCCTCTACGTTTGTGCGCGCAATGATATGGTCTGAATAGTCCTTACCTCTATACGTCCCAACAAATATATAGTCGCCATATAACATGACATCGCCGCCTTCTATATGTACCTCTTCTGGTGGTCTTATCACATTATCAGGATGCATTTGATCAACTATATACTGGATGGCATCCAGTTCTTCTTCTCGATCGGGAAGAATATTTGCTTTTACAAACATATTGTCAATCACAAAACCTATATCTCTAGTAAAGATCTGGTTGCAATCTTCAATTTGCTCTGGTCTAAAGACTTGAACATCGTACTTTTCAAAAACGGCAGCTACAGCTTCCATTTCGTTGATCATATCTTCATTAGAAGGATAGGTTCCCGCAATGATATGTTCGCGAGACTTAGGGTCGTAGGCGTCTTCTACAGATGGCACCGGACCATTACTGCGTGCGGTTCCTAAAACGACACTTCTCAAACGTGAGGTCTCGTCGGTTACATGAAGGTTTATTTTTTCCATATTGTGAATTTAGCAATAAAAACATCCTATTCTTTTTGAATTCGCAAAATAAGATGAACAGATTTATCTTCAAAATTTTAATGTAGACTCCAAATAAAAACTCCCAAAAAGCAGCGCTTTTCAGGAGTTGTGTATGTGAACTTTATTTCAAAAAAAATCGATTTATCTATTTGAAACGTCTTTGAATGCTCTAAGATTCTCACCAGTGTATACCTGACGTGGTCTTCCTATAGGCTCTTTGTTTTCACGCATTTCTTTCCATTGTGCGATCCATCCCGGCAAACGACCTAATGCAAACATTACGGTAAACATCTCTACTGGAATTCCCATAGCACGGTAAATAATACCTGAATAGAAATCTACGTTAGGATATAATTTACGGTCTACAAAATAAGGATCATTCAAGGCTTCTTTTTCAAGTCCTTTAGCAATTTCTAGAATAGGATCGTCTACACCTAATTGTTCTAGAACATCATCTGCTGCTACTTTAATGATCTTAGCACGTGGATCGAAGTTTTTATATACTCTATGGCCGAATCCCATTAAACGGAAAGGATCATTTTTATCCTTTGCTTTGGCCATGTATTTCTTAGTATCTCCACCGTCTACCTTGATCGCTTCTAGCATTTCAAGAACAGATTGGTTAGCACCACCGTGAAGTGGACCCCAAAGTGCAGAAATCCCGGCACTTAAACTTGCAAAAAGACCTGCTTGTGAGGAACCTACAATACGTACGGTGCTTGTAGAACAATTTTGCTCGTGATCAGCATGAAGGATTAATAATTTATTTAGTGCGCTGGAAACAATAGAATTTATTTTATATTCAGAATTAGGCCTTTTAAACATCATTTTAAGAATGTTATCTACGTAACCTAAGTTATCATCTCCATAATCAAGTGGCTGTCCTGTGCGTTTTCTCAATGTCCATGCTACGAGAACTGGGAATTTACCCATAATGGTCACAATAGCTTTGTATACATCTTCTTTACTATCTGCATTTACAGAAGCTGGATTAAAAGCAATCAGCGCACTGGTCAATGAAGAAAGCACTCCCATAGGGTGAGCAGACTTAGGAAAACCATCAAGAATTTTCTTTACATCTTCATCTACATGAGACTTTGCCTTAATATCCGAATGGAATTTATCTAGTTCAACTCGAGTAGGTAGCTCACCAAAAATCAATAAGTAGGCAACTTCAAGGAAATCGGCTTTATCAGCTAGCTCTTCTATAGAGTAACCTCGATATCTCAGAATACCTTCTTCTCCATTTAGAAAGGTTATTGCACTAATACAACTCCCTGTGTTTTTATAACCAGGATCTATTGTAGTAAGTCCACCCGTTGCACTTCTCAACGTTTTTATATCTATTGCCTTTTCATCTTCAGAGCCAGTGATTACAGGAAATTCATACTTCTTGCCATCAAACTCTAATATCGCCTTGTCTGCCATGTTAAATTTTGGATTTGTACTTGCGAAAATACTGCACAAGCATTGATTTTCATAAATTTTAGGATATGAAGTTCCATACTTTAATAAAATATTTAGTTTTTATACACGAATAGTGTAATTTAAGGCTTAAAAAGCGACGCAATTCGTAAGAGAAGATCGGAATTCCGCTTTCGCGAAAGCGAGATAAGCAACTATCTAAAAACAAAACGGCGACCCAAAGGTCGCCGTTTTGCTATTTGTAAGCTCCAAAACTAACAAATGTTATTTTACGATAAGTTGTATAGTAGCACTCTCTTCTCCTGTACTAACTTTTAACAAGTACATACCTGAACTCAGAATGGCTGAAGGAGTAATGGTTTGTGTACCATTAAAAACAGTAGCATTCTCATAAACCTTTTGACCTAAAGCATTGTACATGCGCAGTTGCACCTCTTTACCTAGCAGATAAGTACTAGACACTTGGAAGCTATTATTCACCACAGGATTAGGATAAACTGAAATAGAATTGATCAAATTGTTTTCTGCTAAGCTTAAAGTATTATCAGCATATTCTATTAGAAATCTATTATCTGAACTACCAGAGGCACCGACACTAAAGCTTACGGTATTATGACCGTCTTGTAATAACCTACGCGTTCCTCTTTCTTGATCTACTAATATGGCGGTCAATCCTGCATTCAGTGCAACTTCCAGATCCATAGTGTAGGAGTTATTTCTATAGTTAGAAAGGTATATAGGTGTGATGTCACCATCCACTGGCAACTGACGTCTTTCAATACTTAATTGGTCTGCACCACTCGTGAGAGCCAGCGTCTCATCTAAATTTATAAATTTTATAGCATCTTCTTGGGTAACCATATTGCTGAATCCATTGTCATATTGCATAGTTGCTTGATCGATCAGTTCTGTGGCGTTGGCATCTTTTAGTGAGATGGTGATAAAGGAGTTTTGACTATAAGCACCGAATACTGCCGTAAGCGGTTGATCAACTGCTTTATGACTTTCTTTAAAAGTCATTCCAGAAGCTCCTGTAGTAGGAACAAATACGGACTGGCCTGGCTGTAAAAATTTATTAGCTCCACTTGAAAATGGAATAGCAGTTCCATTAAGCGTTGACATATCTACGGTTGCATAGGCGCCACGTGTATTAAGTGTAGGATCCCAAACATATACGAAGTTGCCATTTATACCAGAAGTAGCAATATCATTTAAAACATTCTTAAAATCAACAGCTGCTTGATATGGGTTAGAAATCATCGCAAACTCTCCACTGTCCGTAGCATAAGATCTCACGAAGTCTCCTGTGTGAACTGCACCGCTTGCTCTTAAGGTAGTAACAGATGGGGTTGCATTATTGTTTGTTAAATCTGTAGTACGGTCACCTCTTACCATCACCCTTAAAGGAGCTCCGATAACAAGTTGCTCTGTATCTGTATTAGGGACCGCGCTCCAAGTATAATTATCGTTATCAAATGTATATAAGGAATAGGCTCCAGATGCAGTAGTATCAAAACCGTTTGCTGCACTAGGCCCTGTGATATGTGTTCCCAAGCCCGGCACCACTGCTCCATTTTCTTGCCAGTTTTCTCTAATACTAGCTGTTGTATTTACAGAAGAGGCCAAAAATCTAAATGCACGTTTTGCAGGAATATAACGTTCTACTCGAACACTACCGTTTATAGTTGCTGCACTTGCATCATCTAACTGCCCTGTTGTCGTAGCATTACTTTTAAATACGATATTGTTATTTGCGTTTAGCACAGAAGCCTGAGGCATTAACACATCGTAGATATTGGTAACTGCACCAAAACTTACTCCAGAAGCGTTGTTCACCTCTAGTCTATCCAATTCTAATGAACCAGCACCACTTATGCTTTGAGCCGTAGCTCCTTCTAATCTCAAGGTACCCTGAGTACCATCTAGTTCTCCTTCTACGCTTAGATTTCCATTCACAGTAAGTACTACGTTTGATGCTATAGAAAGTACTCCTAAAGTTACTGTCAAGTCGTTGATAATAGCATCTGCCGCAACAGGTGCTGTACCTGATAAGACTTGCGCATTTAAACTTCCAGTTTCAGCATGAGGAGCAAATGGTGTCCAAACCCCAGTATCATAGATGAGTGTAGGGTCTTCAATTGTAATATTAAACACTTCTCCTGGCAAAACTGTACTGGCATTTCCTAATACGGAATATGCAAAGGAATCAGCAGCAACTAATTCTAAAGAAGTGTGTACATATTGAATGAGATTGTTATCTACATCTCCTTGAGTAAAGGTATCCCCTATATTTAGGTCTACTCCATTAAGCTGGATTTGTCCATAGTCCACATCGTTAGTAACTACGTAAACCAAGTTGGCATTAGTAAACCCTGCTTGTACTGATCTCAGTGAGGTATTATCAATCACATTAGTAGCGTTAAAGCTGGTGGTTAAACCCAGGTTTAAATCATTATCAATATCATTTACGTATTGCAACCTTCCACAAACGGTAACTGAAAATTCATTAAATGTACCACCCGTACCAGATGTTCTATCGGTCGCGAGCAACACCCATTCTCCTAAAGCACTAGCATCATTAAACCTAGTAAATGCTTGACCAGGTCGTTGATTACCAGTTAAAGCTCCTGTATATCCAGGTGCACAACCAAAATTTTGAGTTCCCTGATCACTTACCGTTAAATTAAAATTAACTCCGCTTGCACACTCTCTGTTGTATACTTCAGCAAACCTACCTGTAGGAGCACTCAACTGCATTTTAATATGCCCCGTATCCCCGTGAGTTGCTCTCATATAAAAACTGAGATTAGTGACTTCAATATCATCGGTAACTACGACTTTTGCTGCAACTGCGTTGATACTGGTATTCCATTCGTCTTGTCTATTTGCCGGTTGCGCAGTATTCACATAGGTCTCATTGTCATAGGTGATACAAACATCTTGGGCTGTTTGAAATAAACTAATGGACGCAGCTGATCCCGCGTTACAATCATTAGAAGGCGTCACTCTCCAATAGTAGATTGTACTATGAACCAATGTCGTTGGCTGGTAGGTGTTTTGAAAAGAAACAGTATTGGACTCCGTGATAATTGAAAAATCACTGTTCTCTGAGATTTCTATTAAATAACTAGAGGCACTGGCCAGATCATCCCATTGGAGTAAAGGGTTGGCTACTTGGTTTGCCGCCCCATTTACTGGAGCTACTTGGAGTACTTCTCCTACTGCATTATCAAATAATTTAAAAGTAAAGTTTTTAGATATGGTCACCGATGTAGACTGTCCTTCCACACTAAAATCATACTGATTAGCAGCTACGCCTGCCGTACCAGAAATACTAATACTCACTGTAGCATCGGCAATAGTAGAACTTGGTGTAAAGCTAGCTGTCAAACCTGCTGGCAAACCTACGGCACTAAAAGTAACTGTTTCATTAAAATCAGGTGCTGCATTGTATTCAAAAGTAGTAGCTCCATCACTAGGCTGACAAACGGAGAAATCATCACTTGTAGCGGTTAATTCAAAGGTACCTTCTTTGATCTCAAAGTCATTATTGGTAATATCAAAAAAGTAGTTGCTGGCAGCCTCTATCATGATTCTTGCCTGTGTTGTTTTTACACCTGTTGGAATAGTTACTGACTGAGAACCGTCATTATTAGTTCCTGATGCTAGAGTGACTGGATAGGTAAAACCTCCGTCTAGAGAAAGCAATATGTTAACAGTTGTTGAATAGGTGGCTGTATTAGTACTATTCACTGCCCATGTCACCGTTTTAATTTCGCCTTCATGCCAAATTTCTCCACCATTAGGAGCATTTACTAGAAATGGCCCAGCGGCACCTACTTGTAATGTCGTGCCTGCATAATCTGTCTGGCCTCCATTAGGATTATTATCTCTTATGGTACAAAAAAATTGAATTTCTCTCGAAACGCTAGGCAACTCCTCCCATACTGGATCTATATTATTGATCAAGTCGGGTAGATTAGGAAAATATCTAGTAGGACTTGTGGTAGCAAACTTACTTCTAAATAGAGGCCCAGTTGTATTAGTACCAACTGGTGGTTGTGTAGCTCCAGTGGCACTGGCAGTTCCATTTTCCAATTCTTCCCAATTGTATGTATAGGTCTCACCAGCGTCAGGAGCTACGCTAGAGCTTGATGTAAGTTTAAAGGGCGTAGATCTAGGAATAGTCTTGTCACCTGGTGACACAGCATTAGGAGCTGTAGGGTTTGATGTACCTAAAGAAATTTGGTCATCACAAGTATCCCCATCTATACTTCCCTGCATTTGAAAGAGACTGATCAGGTGAAAATAAGCGTCTGAATTATCTTGTACATTAGGAGCACAAATACCTGCATACCCCATAATGGTAGAAGCACTTCCTGTTTCATAGGGACTGCTGGAAGGAGATCCACCAAAACATCCATTGTAAAAAGTATGAGAAGCACCAAACTGATGGCCTATCTCATGAGATACATAATCTATATCAAAAGGATCAAACGCTGGAGTAACGATTCCTGTAACTCCACGCTCTTTACCTGTACCACAAGGACTGGTTCCCGCAATACCTCCGCCTCCAGTAGAGAAAACATGACCTAAGTCGTAATTATTAACACCTATTACACTTTGCAAAGTAGTTACGTTCTGATTTAACATAGCTCCACCTGAGTAATTGTCATATGGGTCTGTTGAGCTGTTGGTATAAATTACTTGATCGTTTCCTGAGATGAGTTGAAATCTCATAGACATGTCCTTCTCGTAAACAGAGTTAACTCTTGTTACGGTTACCACTATAGCAGCTAATGCGTCAGCTACTGCATTACCATTTCCTGCATTACCATCGTCGTGGTAGGCCGTATATTCACCAGTAGCGGCAATTGCAATTTCATAGGTTCTAAACTGTCTATCTTGAAAAGCCTTAGCGGTAATAGCAGCCTCTATATCCAATTGCTGACCGGCTGTTAATTCGTCCCTTACCTGACATTCATAGGACTCCGTGCCTCTTCTAGCTACATCCTTACGGTCGTAAGACATGATAATATTAGGGACACTCTTAGCATAAGGATCCATATAAATAATTTTCTCACCCGTAATTAAACCCCTAAAGCCTTGAGGGGTTATGGTGAAATAAATGGTGTTCAAATTATTATCCACACTTTTACCAAAATAGGAGCGGATTTTAGGAAACTTTGTCTTTAATCCTTTTGCCATAGCTCCAGAATCGTAAACCATAAAAGTTTCAAAAGTATCATTTCCAGTAGGAAAGTCTATGGCAATCCCATTTGAACCAGAAAAGCGATTTGGAGCAGCTACTAACTTATCGCTTAAGGCTTGTGGGTTAATTTTAACTAGGTTAAATGTATGCGGTTGAATAAGCCTTTCTTCAGAAGGTATTTTTGCTACCTCTTGTCGATCTGCTGTTTCCCATATCACTTGGGCGGTATTTAAAAAGGATAATAATAAAAAACAAGTAAAAAATAGAATTCGATTCATCTGAAAGAGTTTTTGAAGACATAAATAAACGACACTTTAACCTTGTTTTAAAATTCACTACTATAAATCTTACGATTAATTGCATTTATATGTATTTCATCGATTTTTTACATAAATAGCATCTCTTTTTATAACTATCTGACAAATAAAAAAGCCATCTATGTTCTAGATGGCTTTGGTGTGTTCCGCTTTCGCGAAAGCGAAACTAATAGGGAAGCATTACAATTGAAAGGCTTTTCTACCTGGGTAATAAGCAGAATCTGCCAGCTCTTCTTCTATACGAAGCAACTGATTGTACTTTGCCATACGATCAGAACGTGAAGCAGAGCCTGTCTTGATCTGACCAGTAGAAAGTGCTACAGCAAGATCTGCAATGGTATTGTCTTCTGTTTCTCCACTGCGATGAGACATTACTGACGTGTAACCTGCTTTATGAGCCATGGTAACCGCTGCAATTGTTTCTGTAAGTGTACCTATTTGGTTCACCTTAATAAGAATAGAATTTGCGATATCATTTTCAATTCCTTTAGAGAGGCGCTCTACATTAGTAACAAAAAGATCATCCCCTACCAGCTGTATTTTATGACCTGCTTTTTCAGTTAAGATTTTCCATCCGTCCCAATCGTTCTCGTCCATACCATCTTCAATAGAAATAATAGGATATTTATCTGCAAGCTCTGCAAGATAAGTAGCTTGTTCTTCAGAAGATCTGATCACTCCTGATGCTCCTTCAAATTTTGTGTAGTCATACTTACCATCTACAAAGAATTCAGCGGCAGCACAATCTAAGGCAATCATGATTTGCTTTCCTGGCTCGTAACCAGCATTTTTGATCGCTAGTAATATGGTATCTAAAGCGTCTTCAGTGCCTTCTAATTTTGGTGCAAATCCACCTTCATCACCTACTGCTGTGCTTAAACCTCTATCGTGAAGTACTTTTTTCAAATGATGAAAAATCTCTGTACCCATTTGCAATGCCTGAGAAAAGCTCTCTGCTTCCACTGGCATCACCATAAATTCTTGAAATGCTATAGGAGCATCACTATGCGAGCCTCCATTTATAATATTCATCATAGGAACTGGAAGCATGCAAGCGCTCATTCCACCTATGTATTTATACAAAGGTTGGTTCAATTCCATTGCCGCTGCTTTTGCACAAGCTAAAGAAACACCTAGTATAGCGTTTGCTCCTAACTTTGCTTTGTTAGGCGTACCGTCTAAATCGATCATCAATTGATCTATATAAGCTTGTTCAAAAACGGATGTTCCTAAAAGTTCTTCAGCGATAAGGGTATTGACATTGTTTACTGCTTTACCTACACCTTTTCCCATAAAGGATTTACCACCATCTCTTAATTCTACTGCCTCGTGCTCTCCGGTAGATGCTCCTGATGGTACAGCAGCTCTTCCCATAATACCATTTGATGTAAATACATCAACTTCTACTGTAGGATTTCCTCTTGAATCAAATATTTGTCTAGCGTGTACTTCTATAATTGTGCTCATGCTGTAGCTTTTTGGTTTGTTTTGATTAAATTAATAAACTGATCAAATAAGTAGGTAGCGTCGTTAGGACCAGGACCAGCTTCTGGATGGTACTGTACAGAAAAACATGGCTTTGACACATGTTTGATTCCTGCTACCGTATTATCATTCAAATGATAATGTGTGATTTTAATATTTTTATTTTCTTCTGTCTCTTCTCTATTGATAGCAAAACCATGATTCTGAGAAGTAATTTCTCCTTTACCAGTTTCTACATTCATAATAGGATGATTGATACCTCTGTGACCGTTGTGCATCTTAAAGGTTGAAATGCCACTAGCTAAGGCAATAATTTGATGACCTAAACATATTCCGAATAAGGGAAGTGCGGCTTCGATAATATCATTAGCTGTTTGTATAGCTGACGTCAAAGGTTCTGGATCACCAGGGCCATTAGATAAGAAATAACCATCTGGTTCAAAAGATTTCATTTCCTCAAAAGATGAATTATAAGGAAAAACCTTTATATACACACCTCTATCAGCTAGGTTGCGTAGGATATTCTTTTTGATACCTAAATCCAATGCAGAGACTTTAATACTCGCATTTTCATCACCAAAGTAGTAAGGCTCCTTACAAGAAACTTTAGAAGCCAGCTCCAGACCTTTCATAGAAGGAACTTCAGTTAATTGTGATTTTAATTTATCAAGATCCTCTAACTCTGAGGATATGATAGCGTTTTGAGCGCCATGATCTCTAATATAAGAAACCAGTGCACGTGTATCTACATCTGATAATATCACAAGGTTTTTCTTTTCAAGAAGGGAAAGCAAATCCCCTTCAGCTGCATCTCTCGAGAAGATTTCAGAAAAGTTTTTACAAACTAAACCTGCTATTTTAATAGAGTCTGATTCTTCGTCCTTGGAGGCCACCCCGTAGTTACCAATGTGCGCATTAGTGGTCACCATTAACTGTCCGTAATAGGAAGGATCTGTAAAGATCTCTTGATAACCAGTGGTTCCCGTATTAAAACATATTTCTCCTGTGGCTGTACCACCCTTTCCTACTGCCTTGCCGTGGAAAATTGTTCCATCTTCCAACAAAATAATGGCATCTTTTTTTTCTAGATATCCCATAATCAATTTATATTCAAAAATAATTCAAAAAAAAAGGACCAATGAAATATTCATTGATCCTTTTTCTACAACTTATAAAGAAAATTATTCTTCTTCATTTGCTTTTGTTTCAGCAACTGGTTCAGCAGTTGTTGATTTACCTCTCCTACTACGACGAGTAGTTGCTTTTTTAGCTCCAGCTTCAAGTTTGTAAGTCTCATTATAGTCAACTAACTCGATCATTGCCATATCAGCATTATCACCAAGTCTGTTACCCATTTTTATGATTCTTGTATAACCACCTGGTCGATCTCCAATTTTAGAAGCTACGTCTCTAAAAAGTTCAGTAACTGCTTCCTTACTTCTAAGTTTAGCAAATACCAACCTTCTGTTGTGCGTAGTATCTTCTTTTGATTTAGTGATTAAAGGCTCAACAAATTGTTTAAGCGCTTTTGCTTTTGCTACAGTAGTATTGATACGTTTGTGCTCAATAAGAGAACAACTCATATTTGACAACATGGCCTTACGGTGAGCTGTCTTTCTACTTAAATGATTTACTTTTTTTCCGTGTTTCATTTTCTGTTATATTCTTGAACTAGGATCAACCTAGTCACGGTCTAATTTATATTTTGCTAGATCCATACCAAAGTTTAAACCCTTGACATTTACTAATTCTTCCAACTCCGTTAGAGATTTCTTACCAAAATTTCTGAATTTCATCAAATCATTTTTGTTGTAAGAAACTAGATCACCAAGTGTTTCCACTTCGGCGGCCTTAAGACAATTTAATGCTCTCACGGAGAGCTCCATGTCTACTAATTTAGTTTTAAGAAGCTGACGCATGTGAAGACTTTCTTCATCATAAGTTTCCGTCTGTGCTATTTCATCTGCCTCCAAAGTAATTCTCTCATCAGAAAACAACATAAAATGGTGGATCAATGTTTTTGCAGCTTCAGTAAGTGCATGCTTAGGATGAATACTACCGTCAGTGATAATTTCAAAAATCAACTTTTCAAAGTCAGTTTTTTGCTCAACACGGTAATTTTCTATGCTATACTTGACATTTTTGATAGGCGTAAAGATAGAATCGATTGCAATAGTACCGATGGCAGCATTTAGATTCTTATTCTCTTCAGCAGGAACATATCCACGACCTTTTTCTATAGTCAATTCTAGGTTTAAACTTACGCTGCTTTCTGTGTTACAGATCACCATATCAGGATTCAATACTTGAAAACCAGAAATGTGTTTCTGTAAATCACCTGCAGTAAACTGATCCTTACCTGAAAATGACACATTTACTACTTCGCTATCTACTTCGTCGATTTGTCTTCTGAAACGAACCTGTTTGAAATTTAAAATAATTTCAGTTACGTCTTCAACAACACCTTCGATAGTAGAAAATTCGTGATCTACACCTTCTATACGTATAGAGGTAATTGCAAATCCTTCTAATGAAGATAATAGTACTCTTCTAAGTGCATTACCAACGGTAAGTCCGTAACCTGGTTCCAAGGGTCTAAATTCGAATTTTCCCTCGAAATCAGTTGAATCAATCATGATTACTTTATCCGGCTTTTGGAAATTTAATATTGCCATAAGATTACTTAATGAGTTGGTTATTATTTAGAGTACAATTCAACGATCAATTGTTCTTTGATATTCTCAGGAATCTGTAAACGTTCTGGAACGCTAACAAATGCACCTTTCAAAGAAGCTTTATTGAAGGTAATAAAATCATAAACACGATCATTACTTGACAAAGAATCATCAATAGCAGAAAGTGATTTTGATTTTTCACGGACAGCTACTTCATCACCAGGTTTTAATTGGTAAGATGGAATATTTACTAGTTGTCCATTAACGGTAATGTGTCTGTGGGATACCAGTTGTCTAGAACCTCTACGTGTTCTAGCTATACCCATTCTGTAGACAACGTTGTCTAATCGGCATTCACATAATTGAAGTAAAACTTGACCTGTAATACCAGTACTTCGAGTTGCCTTTTCAAACATAAGTCTGAACTGCTTTTCTAAGATACCATAAGTATATTTAGCTTTTTGTTTTTCTTTTAACTGAACCGCGTATTCAGATTCTTTTCCACGACGTCTTGCGTTACCGTGCATACCTGGAGGATAGTTTTTCTTCTCCAAAGCTTTACTAGGGCCAAAAATTGGTTCTCTGAATCTACGAGCAATTTTTGCCTTAGGACCTCTATATCTTGCCATTTTTATAAATTTTGTGAGTCGTGTATCATGAATTCAGGTCTATATCCTTCAATGATCTAATAACCACTCGATATTAAAATTAAATTAAACTCTTCTTCTTTTCGGTGGACGACATCCATTATGAGGTAAAGGAGTAACATCAATTATTTCAGTTACTTCAATTCCTGCATTGTGAATCGAACGTATAGCACTTTCACGACCATTACCTGGTCCTTTTACATATGCTTTAATTTTACGCAAACCGGCCTCGTGAGCTACTTTAGAACAATCCTCAGCAGCAAGTTGTGCAGCATATGGAGTATTCTTCTTAGAACCACGGAAACCCATTTTCCCGGCAGATGACCATGAGATCACCTCACCTTTTTTGTTTGTAAGCGAAATCAAAATATTATTGAATGATGAAGAAATGTGAGCTTCTCCAACACTATCAACAATTACCTTGCGCTTTTTAGCTACCGCTTTAGACTTTGCCATATCAGTTACTTATTATTTAGTTGCTTTCTTTTTGTTAGCAACAGTCTTACGTTTTCCTTTACGTGTACGAGAATTATTCTTAGTACGTTGCCCTCTTAATGGAAGACCAGATCTGTGACGAACTCCTCTGTAACAACCAATGTCCATAAGACGTTTGATGTTGACTTGAGTCTCAGATCTCAATTCACCTTCTATAGTAAATTCACCTATAGCGGCACGGATCTTTCCAATCTCATCATCATCCCAGTCGTTAACTTTTTTATCAATGCTAACACCACTAGCAATAAGAACATCCTTTGCACGATTCCTACCTACACCGTAAATGTAAGTTAATGCTATTTCTCCACGTTTGTTTTTAGGTATATCTACCCCTGCAATTCTAGCCATAGCTTAACCTTGTCTTTGTTTAAATTTAGGATTCTTTTTGTTGATGACGTATAGACGCCCTTTACGACGAACTATCTTACAGTCAGCACTTCTCTTTTTAATTGACGTTCTTACTTTCATGTTAGTATCTATAAGTAATCCTTGCTTTCGATAGATCGTAAGGACTCATTTCTAATTTTACTTTATCTCCAGGTAATAATTTTATATAGTGCATACGCATCTTACCAGATATATGCGCAGTCACAACATGTCCATTCTCCAACTCCACTCTAAACATTGCGTTTGAAAGAGCTTCTATAATGGAACCATCTTGTTCTATTGCTGATTGCTTTGCCATTATGCTACTGCTTTTCTATTCTTACCTGTCTTGATCAATCCATCGTAATGACGGTTGAGAAGATAAGAGTTAATTTGTTGCATCGTATCTATTGCGACACCTACCATAATTAATAAAGATGTACCACCATAAAACAAAGCCCATGACTGAGTAACTCCCATTAATGAAATAACTGCTGGGAAGACTGCCACCGCTGCTAAAAACAATGAACCAGGCAAAGTGATTTGTGACATGATACGATCTAAATATTCTGATGTTTCCGTACCTGGACGAATACCAGGGATAAAGCCACCATTACGCTTTAAATCATCAGCCATTTTATTAGTAGGTACCGTAATTGCCGTGTAAAAGTATGTGAATACTATTATAAGTAAGGCAAAAGTTAGGTTATACCATAATCCAAACATATCACTGTAAGCTGTTCCTATAGACTTTGCCCACGATGAATCCATCTGACCAATAGCTGAAGGAACAAACATTATTGCTTGTGCAAAGATAATAGGCATTACCCCAGAAGCGTTTAACTTTAACGGAATATATTGACGAGAACCAAAAACATTTTTCTCATACCCTCCTGTAGCAGATCTTCTAGCATATTGAACAGGTATTTTCCTGACACCCATAACGAGCATTATACAAGAGGCTATAACCACCAACCATATAACAACTTCAACAATTATAAGGAACCAACTACCAACTCCATCAATACGAGAGCCAACTTCCTGTATAAAAGCTTGCGGCAATGTAGCGATGATTCCAACCATTATTAATAATGAGATACCATTCCCGATACCTTTATCAGTAATTTTTTCTCCAAGCCACATAGCAAATACACAACCTGTCACCAATATAATAGTACTTAATACTAAAAATAAAGTTTGCTGATCTTGCATCATGAATGCTGATTCAGGAACACCAAGTGATCCTAAAGAAAGCATGTAACTAGGTGCTTGAATGAGACAGATACCAATAGTAAGCCATCTTGTAATTTGATTGATTTTTTTCCTACCTGATTCACCTTCTTTCTGAAGCTTTTGCAAATAAGGAATTGCGATACCCATTAATTGAACAACAATACTGGCAGAGATATAAGGCATAATACCCAATGCAAAAACCGAAGCTTTTGCAAAAGCTCCACCCGTAAAGGCATTAAGAATACCACCTATACCATCTTTAAAATTAGAGGCCAAGCCTACTAATTGAGTTGAATCAATACCAGGTAATGTAATTTGGGCACCAAATCTATATACAAGTAGTAAACTAAAGGTCATAATAATACGATCCCTTAGCTCCTCGATCTTCCAAATATTTTTTAAATTTTCAATTAACTTCATCTAAAAAAATTAAACTGTTTGCGCTTGTCCACCTACCTTTTCAATAGCAGCCTTGGCAGTTGCAGTGAATTTGTGTGCTGAAATATTAACCGATGCTTTGATATCACCACGACCTAATATTTTAACTAAGTCATTCTTGTGAACCAATCTTTCTGAGATAAGATCTTCTATAGTAATAGTATCTGTAAAACGACCAGCCTCGTGATAAGCCTGAATTACATCAAGATTAACGCCTGCATAATCCTTTCTATTGATATTGGTAAAACCAAATTTAGGTACACGACGTTGAAGTGGCATTTGACCCCCTTCAAAACCTACCTTCTTAGAATAACCTGATCTAGACTTTGCTCCTTTGTGACCACGAGTTGCGGTACCACCTTTACCAGATCCTTGTCCACGACCAATAATCTTGGCAGAATTTTTAACGGAACCTTCAGCTGGTTTTAAATTATGTAAACCCATTTTGATATTTTTTATGCCTTCTCTACAGAGACTAAATGTTGAACTTTAGCAATCATACCTTGTATCGCCGAAGTGTCTTCATGCTCTACAACCTGATTCATCTTTCTTAAACCTAGAGATTCTAGTGTTCTTTTTTGTCTTGCCGTCCTATTGATGGCACTACGTACTTTCTTTACCTTTAATATAGCCATGACAATGATTATCCGTTAAAAACTTTATCTAATGAAATACCTCTTTGTTTTGCCACTGTCTCTGCATTACGCAATTGCAATAGCGCGTCAAAAGTAGCTTTTACTACGTTGTGAGGATTTGAAGAACCTTGATTCTTACTAAGTACGTCATGAACTCCAACAGCCTCTAGAACCGCTCTAATAGCACCACCAGCAATAACTCCGGTACCAGCAGAAGCAGGCATCAATAAAACTCTTGCACCACCAAACTTACCTTTTTGTTCATGAGGAATAGTTCCTTTTCTTAATGGAATACGAACTAGATTTTTCTTAGCGTCTTCAACCGATTTAGATATAGCCTCAGATACTTCTTTGGATTTACCTAAACCATGACCTACAACACCGTTTTCATCTCCAACAACAACTATTGCTGAGAATCCAAAAGCACGACCACCTTTTGTTACCTTAGTAACACGTTGAACACCTACTAAACGATCCTTAAGCTCAAGACCACCTGGCTTCACCGTTTCTACATTTTTATATTTTTGGTACATTATATTAAATGTTTCAAATTAAAATTTAAGACCACCTTCACGAGCTCCTTCTGCAAGAGATAAAACACGTCCGTGATACAAATAACCACCTCTATCAAAAGAAACAGTTTCAACACCAGCAGCTTTAGCTTTCTCAGCAACAGCTTTACCAACTTCTTTGGCAGCTTCCGCTTTAGGGCTGTTAGACTTAAGCTCACGTGATGAGGCCGATGCGATGGTCACTCCATCTACATCATTAATTACCTGAGCATAAATTTCTTTATTACTTCTAAAAACAGATAATCTAGGACGGCTAGCCGTTCCATTTACCGTTTTACGAATACGCTTACGGATTTTTATTCTTCTCGCTGACTTTGAAAGTGCCATAATAAATATAAATTATGCTGATTTACCAGCTTTTCTTCTAATTATTTCTCCTACAAACTTAACACCTTTACCTTTATAAGGCTCTGGCGGTCTGAAACCTCTAATCTTAGCGGCTACCTGACCTAACAATTGCTTATCAAAGGAAGTCAATTTAATAACCGGATTTTTACCCTTTTCAGACACAGTTTCAATATGCACCTCTGGTGCAATATTTAAAACTATGCTATGTGAAAATCCTAAGGCTAAGTCTAACTTTTGTCCTTGACTGGATGCTCTATAACCAACACCTACAAGTTCCAATTGTTTAGACCATCCAGTAGATACACCATGAACCATATTATCTATCAAAGACCTGTAAAGTCCGTGTTTAGCTCTATGATCTTTGGCATCTGAAGGACGACTCACAATAACATGATCACCATCTACTTCAACACTAACGTCTGTGTAAGGTTGAACTAACTTACCAAGCTTACCTTCAACAATGATTTCCTTATTTTCAACTTTTACCGATACACCAGCAGGTATAGCCACCGGATTCTTTCCTATTCTTGACATAACTGTATATTAATAAACGTAACAAAGAACTTCTCCACCAACATTTTCTGAACGAGCTTGCTTATCAGTCATAACACCTCTTGAGGTAGAAATGATAGCGATACCAAGACCGTTAAGAACACGTGGCAACTCACTAGCACCAGAATACTTACGTAAACCAGGTTTAGATAGACGCTGTAAATCTTTAATAACCGATTCTTTAGTGTCTCGATCGTACTTTAAAGCGATCTTTATGTTTTGTTGAGCCGAAGTGTCTTCAAACTTATAGCTAAGAATATAACCTTGATCAAATAAGATTTTAGTTATTTCTTTTTTTACTTTAGATGCAGGAATATCAACTACTCTGTGATTTGCTCTAACGGCATTCCTTATTCTAGTTAGATAATCTGCGATTGGATCTGTATTCATAATTATATCTTTAAGCTATTACCAACTAGCCTTTTTAACGCCAGGAATTAAACCTTGATTAGCCATTTGTCTAAACATTACACGAGAAACACCAAATTGTCTCATATAACCCTTAGGTCGACCAGTTAATTTACAACGATTGTGTAAACGAACAGGAGAAGCATTTTTCGGAAGCTTCTGTAACTCTTCATAGTCACCAGCTTCCTTTAAAGCTTTTCTCTTAGCGGCATATTTATCCACTATTGCTTGACGCTTGCGCTCACGCGCTTTCATTGATTCTTTTGCCATCTCTAATTAGTTCTTTTTAAAAGGTAAGCCCAATTCTGAAAGAAGCGATTTTGCTTCTTTATCAGTATCAGCACTGGTTACAAATGTAATATCCATACCAGAAATTTTATTTACCTTATCTATATTAATTTCAGGAAAGATAATTTGCTCAGTAATACCTAAGTTATAATTACCTCTACCATCAAATCCATCTGCTTTTATACCCTGGAAATCTCTTACCCTTGGAAGAGCAACAGTTACAAAGCGATCTAAAAACTCATACATACGATCACCTCGTAAAGTAACTTTTACACCAATTGGCATACCTTTACGTAATTTGAACGATGCAACATCCTTCTTTGAAAGGGTTGCCACCGCTTTTTGACCAGTGATTGTTGTAAACTCTTCTAAAGCGTAATCAATCAATTTCTTGTCAGCAACAGCACCACCTACTCCGCGGCTAAGCACTATTTTCTGTAGCTTAGGAATCTCCATAACATTCTTGTATGAAAACTCTGTCTGTAAAGCCCCAGCAATACGCTCTCTATATTCTCCTTTAAGTCTTGGTAAATACGACATGATTATATAACTTCTTTAGTTGTTTTAGCAATACGTACATTTTTACCATCTTTTGATTCGTAACCAATTTTGGTATTCTTACCATTCTTATCTATCAAAGAAAGGTTTGAGACATGTAACGGAGCTTCTTTTTCTTTTATTCCTCCCTGAGGGTTTGTTGCACTAGGCTTCTCGTGTTTAGAAACCATGTTAACACCTTCAACGATTGCTTTATTTTTTTCAATAAGGACCTTTGAGATCTTACCTTCAGAACCTTTGTGTTCTCCAGCAATAACTCTCACCGTATCCCCTGTTTTGATTTTTAACTTTGCCATAATTTTTTATTATAGAACTTCTGGAGCGAGTGAAACAATTTTCATGAACTGTCGGTCACGTAATTCACGTGCTACTGGTCCAAAAACACGAGTACCTCTCATGTCAGAAGTTGGGTTTAATAAAACGCAAGCATTGTCGTCAAAACGAATGTAAGAACCATCTGGTCTTCTTACTTCCTTCTTAGTACGGACAACGACTGCAGTAGAAACCGCACCCTTCTTAATATTACCATTAGGAGTAGATTCCTTAACAGAAACAACAATTTTGTCTCCTACGGAAGCATACCTCCTTTTAGTACCACCCAATACACGAATACAAAGAACTTCCTTTGCACCTGTATTGTCGGCTACTTTTAATCTAGATTCTTGTTGTACCATTACTTAGCTCTTTCTAATATTTCTACTAATCTCCAGTTCTTAGACTTACTTAAAGGTCGAGTCTCCATAATACGTACGGTATCGCCTTCATTGCACTCATTCTTTTCGTCATGAGCAACATATTTCTTTGTCTTTAGAACAAACTTTCCATACATAGGGTGCTTTTGTCTTTTGACTTCAGTAACAACGATGCTTTTATCCATCTTGTTACTTTTAACAACTCCTACACGTTCTTTTCTTAAATTTCTAGTCTCCATAGTCACACTATTTATTATTGATCGCAGTCTTGATTCTCGCAATAGTCTTACGCAATTTAGTAATCTGTGTAGGATTATCTAATGGTGACATACTATGAGTTCTCTTTAAATCTCCGTAAGCAACTTGTGATTCCACAAGTTTGTCTTTTAATTCCTCTTGGGAATATCCTTTAACTTCTGATTGTTTCATGACTCAAATCTATTCTTGATAATCGCGAGCGACTATGAATTTAGTTTTAACTGGTAATTTTTGTGCTGCAAGACGCAATGCCTCTTGTGCAACAGCTTGAGGTACACCAGAAATTTCAAAAAGAATTCTACCTGGTTTAACAACCGCTGCCCAATACTCGACATTACCTTTACCTTTACCCATACGAACCTCAAGAGGTTTTTTAGTAATAGGCTTGTCTGGAAATATCTTGATCCATAAAGAACCTTCTCTCTTCATAAAACGAGTAGCTGCAATACGTGCTGCCTCGATTTGTCTTGAGTTAATGAAATTAGAATCTAAAGATTTAATCCCAAAGGTCCCGTAGGCTAGCTGGTTACCACGTCCAGAATCACCTTTCATGCGACCCTTTTGCTGTTTTCTAAATTTTGTTTTTCTAGGTTGTAACATTTCTAGCTATTATTAATTTCTACGACGACGATTACTACCACCACGAGGGTTAGTACCACCACCTTTATTTCCTTGTTGTTTCTTTGCAAGTCCTACTAGAGGAGAAAGATCACGTTTACCATAAACTTCACCTTTCATAATCCATACTTTCACACCTATTCTACCATAAGTAGTGTGTGACTCAACTAATGCATAGTCAATATCAGCACGAAAGGTAGAAAGAGGTATACGACCATCTTTAAACGATTCAGACCTTGCCATCTCGGCACCATTCAATCTTCCTGAAATCTGAACCTTGATACCTTCAGCATTCATTCTCATAGCAGCAGCAATAGCCATTTTGATAGCGCGTCTATAAGAGATGCGATTTTCAATTTGTCTTGCGATACTAGAGCCAACTAAATGAGCATCTAATTCAGGTCTTTTGATTTCATGAATATTGATTTGAACATCCTTATCAGATATTTTTTTCAATTCTTCTTTCAAACGATCTACTTCAGAACCACCTTTACCGATAATAATACCAGGTCTAGCAGTAGTAATAGTAACCGTAACAAGTTTCAAGGTACGCTCGATAATAATACGAGATACGCTTGCCTTTGATAAACGAGCGTGGATATACTTACGTATTTTATCATCCTCTGCTAACTTATCTCCATAGTCATTTCCACCATACCAGTTAGATTCCCATCCGCGGATGATACCTAAACGATTTCCTATTGGATTTGTTTTCTGTCCCATAAATATATTAGTTAGCCTCTACGGTATTAGTTTGACCTAACACAAGAGTCACATGGTTTGATCTTTTTCTTATTCTATGCGCTCTACCCTGTGGAGCAGGACGCAACCTCTTTAACATTGCACCACCATCAACTCTTATCTCTTTGATAAAAAGTCCAGCCTCAGCAACATCAGCATCTTCATTCTTAGCTTGCCAATTTGCAACAGCACTAAGCACGAGCTTATCCAATCTTCTAGCAGCTTCTTTAGAAGAAAACTTAAGAATGTTTAATGCATCCTCCACTTTCTTTCCTCTAATTATATCAACTACTAATCTCATTTTACGAGGTGAAGTAGGGCAATTATTAAGCTTTGCAAAAGCAATTTTACTTCTCTCTTCCTTTAGCCTTTCAGCCGTTTGTCGTTTACGAACTCCCATAGCTTAGCTTATTTTTTACCTTTGTTCCTTGCACCACCGTGACCCCTGTAGGATCTGGTAGGTGAAAATTCACCAAGTTTATGTCCAACCATGTTTTCTGTAACAAACACGGGAACAAACTGACGTCCATTATGAACAGCAATTGTTTGACCAACAAAATCTGGAGTGATCATAGATGCACGAGACCAAGTTTTGATAACAGTTTTCTTTCCGGACTCAATGTTTTGAGCCACCTTAGATTCAAGTTTATGAAATACGTAAGGTCCTTTTTTAAGTGAACGAGCCATAATTTATTTCTTTCTACGTTCTATTATATATTGAGTACTAGCTTTATTCTTATCACGTGTACGATATCCTTTTGCAGGAATACCATTACGAGATCTTGGATGACCTCCAGAAGACTTACCTTCTCCACCACCCATTGGGTGATCAACAGGGTTCATCACTACTGGACGAGTTCTAGGTCTTCTACCTAACCATCTAGATCTTCCTGCTTTACCGCTTACTACTAGCTGGTGATCACTGTTAGAAACAGCTCCTATAGTAGCTAAACATTCTTGCAAAATTAATCTTGTTTCTCCAGAAGGCATTTTAACCGTAGCGTATTTACCATCTCTTGCCATTAACTGAGCAAAAGAACCAGCACTACGAGCTATAGTAGCTCCTTGACCTGGACGTAATTCAATACAACTAACGATCGAACCTAAAGGAATTTGTGAAAGCTTCATAGCGTTTCCTACTTCTGGAGTTGCAGTTTCGCCAGACACAATGTTCTGACCCACTTTAAGACCATTAGGAGCAACGATATATCGCTTCTCACCATCTTGGTAGTTCACAAGAGCAATAAAGGCAGTACGATTTGGATCGTACTCTATACTTGCAACAGTTGCTGGAACACCATGATGATTTCTCTTGAAATCGATTATACGGTAGCGTCTTTTGTGACCACCACCTTTGTAACGCATAGTCATACGACCACTATCATTACGACCACCTGAACGTTTTATCGGAGCGAGTAAACTCTTCTCCGGCTTATCAGTTGTAATGGCGTCGTAGCCATTAACAACTCTAAATCGCTGTCCAGGTGTTACAGGTTTTAATTTTCTTACTGACATTATTGTCTTTTAATTATAGATTACTATAAAGATCAATGGTTTCACCATCTTTAAGTTGTACAAATGCTTTTTTACGAGCACTAGTTTTACCAACTTGAATCCCTGATTTAGTATATTTAGTATTGCGATTGATACGAGTATTCATTGTTCTTACCTTCAGAACAGTTACACTATAGGTCGCCTCTACTTCTTTTTTGATTTGAACTTTATTAGCCTTAGGAGACACTTCAAAACCGTAACGATTTAGAAGCTCACTATCTCTAGTTGCCTTCTCAGTAATAATAGGTTTTATTAAAATGCTCATGACTTATTTACTTAAAGTTTCTTGTATTCCTTCTAGCGAACCTTCTAAAAGTACTACGTTTGCAGCATTTAGAATTTTGTAAGTGCTTAATTCTGAGTTAGTTATGACATCAGAGCCCTTCAAATTTCGCGAAGACAAATATACATTATTATTTGATTCACCCAACACAAAAAGGGATTTTTTATTATTAAGTCCTAAACCTTCTAAAACTTCAATAAAATCCTTTGTTCTTGGTGCCTCAAAATTAAAGTTCTCAACTACTGTAAGAGTACCCTCAGCCATCTTCTGACTTAATGCACTTCTACGAGCTAACCTCTTCTGACCTTTATTCAATTTGAATGAATAACTACGTGGTAATGGACCAAAAATACGACCTCCACCTCTAAAGATAGGAGACTTAATAGAACCTGCACGTGCTGTACCTGTTCCTTTTTGCTTCTTTATCTTACGTGTACTTCCCGTAATCTCTGCACGGGCCTTAGCTTTATGCGTACCTTGACGTTGATTTGCCAAATATTGCTTTACATCTAAATAAATAGCATGCTCACTAGGCTCGATACCAAAAATATCATCAGATAACTCTACCTGACGGCCAGTTTCTTTTCCTTTTAAATCTAATACTGCTATCTTCATTATTTCTGTACGATTACATAAGAGTTTTTATGACCAGGTATACAACCCTTCACCACTAAAAGATTCTTTTCAGAAACAACTTTTAATACTCTTAAATTTTGAACTTTTACTTTTTCGTTACCCATCTGTCCACCCATGCGCATTCCTTTGAATACACGTGCAGGGTAAGATGCAGCACCGATAGAACCAGGAGCTCTTAAACGGTTGTGTTGACCGTGTGTCGCTTGTCCAACACCACCAAAACCGTGACGTTTAACAACACCTTGAAAACCTTTACCTTTTGACGTTCCCGCCACATCGACAAATTCACCTTCTGTGAACATATCTACAGTGATCGAATCACCTAAATTGTACTCCTTATCAAAACGTTTGAATTCAGCAACTTTTCTTTTGACACCAGAACCTGCTTTCTTAAAATGCCCTTGAGCAGCTTTAGAAGCATTCTTGTCTGATTTGTCATCGAAACCTAATTGCAAAGCAGAATATCCATCTACCTCTTCAGTTCTGACTTGGGTAACAACGCAAGGACCTGCCTCTATGATCGTACATGGCATATTCTTACCATTCTCGTCATAAATACTAGTCATTCCGATTTTTCTTCCTATTAACCCAGACATATTTATTTAATTAATTGTTATTTAAAAACTTTTTAAAAAGCACCGCTTTCGCGAAAGCGGTACTTATCAATTTTCTTATCCTCAGTAAAATGATTATACCTTGATCTCCACTTCAACTCCACTAGGAAGTTCTAACTTCATAAGAGCATCAATAGTCTTTGAAGAAGAACTATAGATGTCAAGAAGTCTCTTGTAAGAGCTCAATTGAAACTGCTCACGAGATTTTTTATTGACGTGAGGAGATCTTAATACTGTAAATATTTTTTTGTGTGTTGGAAGTGGAATAGGTCCAGTTACAACAGCACCTGTACTTTTTACAGTTTTAACGATTTTTTCTGCAGATTTATCTACCAGATTATAATCGTAAGACTTGAGTTTAATTCTGATTTTTTGACTCATCGTTTGAAATATTAATTGTTACCTTTTGTTGCTGCGATTACTACTTCACTAATGTTAGAAGGAGTTTCAGCATAATGTGAAAATGACATTGTAGATGTTGCACGACCTGATGAAAGCGTACGTAACGTAGTTACATAACCAAACATCTCCGACAATGGCACATCAGCTTTAACAACCTTAGCACCATTACGATCACTCATATCATTCACTTGACCACGACGACGGTTTAAGTCACCTACGATATCACCCATGTTTTCTTCTGGAGTAATTACCTCAAGCTTCATGATAGGTTCTAGAATTACCGCACCTGCAGACTTTGCAGAAGCTTTGTAACCCATTTTAGCAGCAAGTTCAAATGATAATGCATCAGAATCCACAGCGTGGAAAGATCCATCAGTCAAGGTTACTCTCATACTATCCATCTCAAATCCAGCAAGAGGACCTGCTTTCATTGATTCACGGAAACCTTTTTCAATTGAAGGGATAAATTCCTTAGGAACGTTACCACCTTTAATCTTATTTATGAATTGAAGACCTTCTTCTATCTTACCCTCCTCATTTGGTTCAGCTGGTTCGATAGTAAATACAATATCT
>TARA_R110000751_G_scaffold937_11_pt1 | contig 35668 bp, 31 predicted proteins | sample TARA_R110000751 | Tara Oceans TARA_R110000751 (sample SAMEA4398001) | marine metagenome | biome: Polar Biome; feature: [MES] marine water layer (ENVO:01000295) within the mesopelagic zone...; material: water (ENVO:00002006), including particulate matter (ENVO:01000060) such as...... | reverse complement strand
ACCCATCCCAACCTTCCCTCAAGGGAAGGAGTTTTACTCCTTTTTCAAGTTCAGGTTCGAGTTCGAATTCGAGTTCAAATTCAAACTCTACCCTACTCGATCTCCATTCTTTGCATTTGCCTCAGGTTGTAAAAGAATGACATCTTTGTCCTCACCTACTATTCCCAACACCAAGCACTCGCTCATAAAGTTGGCGATTTGCTTTTTGGGAAAATTCACTACCGCGATGACTTGTTTGCCTACCAATTCTTTTTTATCGTATCGTTTAGTGATTTGAGCGCTAGTTCTTTTAATACCTAAAGGGCCAAAATCTATTTGGAGCTGGTAAGCGGGGTTTCTGGCTTCCGGAAAATCACCCACCGTTAAAACCGTACCTACTCTCATATCTATGTTCTCAAAATCATTCCAAGAGATATCCATCTATTTCATCTGGAGTTTTTGGATCATCACAGGAGAGATGTATTGGTCTGCTCCATATGCGTTTACTAGCAATCCTTTTTCTCCTGTTTTACATTCTAAAACATAAAGAATAGAGTTATCGCCAGCACTGCTCATGCCTTCAAATCGGTAAAACTTCACCACTTCAATTTCGCCAGCTTTCCATTGCATTTTCAAATCCTTAGAATGCACCCCATCTTCTACTAGGTCAAAATTGATGTTGTAACCCTCGTTTTGTAAAGCTGCTATTGCTGTTGAAAGCGTATCGTATCCCTCTTTCATACTGTTTTATTTTAAAGTTAAGAAACTAATACCAATTCTCATAAGCTTTAAAAAAACATTGGCAAGCTCAGGAGCTCTTAAAAAATGTTGCTTTTCTTACTTAAAATAGAAAATGATATTGCTCTCGCTTTCGCGAAAGCGTAACAAATCTCATACCTTTACTACTTATAAAGAAAACATTATGTCCTTAACTCCTTCTACCATGCTGCCACTAGGAACGAAAGCTCCTGATTTCAATTTATTAGATACCGTAAGTAGCCAAATGCGGAATCTCAACGAGCTCAAAGGCTCTAAAGGAACTGTAGTGATGTTTATATGCAATCACTGTCCGTTTGTACTTCATATAAACGAAGAGTTGGTAAGAGTAGCAAATGATTACCGTGTGACTGGATTCCATTTCATTGCTATCTCTAGTAATGATGCCGTGAATTATCCACAAGATGGACCTGAGTTCATGAGGCAAAATGCTGATGACCATGACTATCCTTTTCCTTATTTATACGACGCCACCCAAGAAGTAGCTAAAGCTTATGACGCGGCCTGCACTCCAGATCTTTATCTGTTTGACGCAAGTTTACAATTGGTTTACAGAGGACAACTCGATGACTCTAGACCAGGTAATGGCGTACCGTTAACTGGAAGATCCTTAAGAGAGGCCATGGATGCTTTACTAGGAAATAAACAAGTACCACAACCACAAAAACCAAGTATGGGTTGCAATATCAAATGGAAATAATTGACCAGTTATCTGCTCGATATTTAAAGGGATAAGCAGTAATTTAGCAACTTATCAAAATTACCATATATGTTTTCACTTAAAGTGGTTTGGAATCCATTAGAAGGGCTTGATATAGGCTCTTTCACCTTGCATTTTTACAGCCTTTCATACGTTATTGCTTTTATCTTAGGATGGTACCTTATAAAACCCATCTTCAAAAGAGATGGTGTCAGTATGGAAAAACTGGATCCATTATTTATGTATACAGTAATAGGTATGCTCGTAGGTGCTAGACTGGGTCATTATTTATTTTATGAACCTGCTACCTTTTTTTCAAATCCATTGCGAGTTTTTCTTCCTTTTAGAACAGATCCATTTGAATGGACCGGTTTTGCTGGTATGGCCAGCCATGGTGCTGCCATAGGAGTGATCATTGCAATGTTTTTTTACAGCCGCAAACACTTAAAAAAGAACATCCTATGGATCCTAGACCGTATTGTGATACCCAGCGCTATAGGTGGGACTTTTGTGCGATTAGGAAATTTAATGAATAGTGAAATCAATGGTAAACCTAGCGGTGACTTTTTTGCCGGGTTTAAATTTGTACGAGACCTAAGCGATGACAGTGTTCGAGGGGCATTGCAACAAACAGGTATCACAGACCCAGACAAAGCTATTGATGCGTTAGTAAACGATCCTCAATATGCAGAATTGCTTGCGAGTATTCCATATAAACATCCTGCGCAATTGTATGAAGCCATTTGTTATATAGGTGTATTTATCATTCTATACTTGGTGTATTGGAAATCAGAAAAGCGCCATAAACCAGGTTACTTGGTAGGACTATTTTTTGTACTCCTTTTTATGGTCAGATTACTCATAGAAAACATCAAAGAAGCACAAACAGCAACTGATGGTTTTGAATTTATAGGGATTCACTTTAATACCGGACAATTGTTAAGTGTACCCTTTATTTTATTAGGATTGTTCTTAATGTTTCGTCCAGATGGAATGTTTGAAAAGAAGACCAATGCGTAAGTTTATTTTAGTTTGGCTGGCTTTAGGTTGTTTGTTCACTGGTTGTAAACCCAATCAAGAAGAAGAGATGCGTTCCAAAGACTGGTCTTTTAAGCCTGAAGCGATGCTACAATTAATTGCTACAACTACCGACACCTTAAAAGAATTACAAGTGGAGCTTGCCGATACAGATTATTCCATACAACTAGGAATGATGTATCGAGAAGAACTTACAGAAGATCAAGGAATGCTATTTGTATTTGAAGAAGATACCCCTCAGTTTTTTTACATGAAAAATACAGAGGTACCTCTAGACATTATCTATATTACAGCAAATAAGCGCGTGGATAGCTACTCCTTAAATGCACAACCCAAAGATGAAACTTTGCTAAAAAGCAAAGGTGCAGCAAAGTATGTCCTTGAAGTCAAAGCTGGAATGGTAGAGCAATGGGGTTTAAAAGAAGGTGATCTTGTAGACTGGAATAAGAACAATTAATTGAGTTGATTGTTAAATTCAAGAAAGCCGTTTCTGGCTTTCCTTTTTTCATACTTCATACTTATTATTTAGATCACGAGCGAGACGCTCGCGCCAGCTAGGGGTGATGTGGAAACTCACACTCTTCTATAATTTTTGTTGATCTCTCTCATCTATATGTTCATAAAAGATTTTATCATAGATTCTTGGCTCATAGCTTTCCAATTTATTCGTCAATTTACTAAAATAAATTATTCTCTTATTTTGCATATCCACCTCAATTGTATCACCAATTGTTAATAAAGCTGTGGGTTGATATAATTCTGCTTTTTTATTCTTAATCAATAACAAATATTCATCCAATCGATTTCTAGGATCATAAAATTCCATATTGCTTTGAACAATATTTATTCGAACAATACCATAACCGTGATATTGAGGGAATAATGGGCTATACAGATCATAAACAACTCCTTTGAGCTTCAATTCACTTATTTCAGAGTAATTTTCTCCACTCAAAGGCTGATGAGGATTGGAAGTGTGTTTACAAGAAAGTAACAGAAAAAAGGGAACTAAATAACATAATCTTATTTTCATAATTTTGATCTTAAAGTTTCAGCATATTGATAAAAGGCTTGTGCCCACCTGTATTTAAATTCATTTTGGGTATTGATCACTCGATCAACAACACCTCGTTTTTTAGTTGGCTTACTAATGTTTAATAACATGTACAAACCTTTACCAACTCTATAAGAAAGAGCTGTCACTTCACCTCCAAGCCACCTTCAAGACCAAAGTATATCGCCGGCTAAATTTAAGAAAAATTGGTGCATATTACCATTTGCATCTGTAAGGGCGTTTGTAGTTCCAAAATGATCAGGAGGGTATAAATAGATAGAAACCTCTGCCGGTACGCTTTTTTACTCGTACTCGGTGCTAGTTGCAAACTAGCACTAGCGCCTGTTTATACTAGCTGTGAAAGTCACGAGCGAGACGCTCGCGCCAGCTGGGTACTGTTAGCTGTGAAACCGTATGTGAACTTTCTCAATCTTCTGACATTGAACTAAAGGTAAGTATCGATAAAAAATAAATCGAATATGGTAAAGTGTATAGTTGTAACTAGTTTTAAAACAAAAAAATGCCTCTCTATACGAGAGGCATTTTTTATGCAATGAAGTTGTTGGTATAGATCCCGCTTTTGCGAAAGCGGAACAACTACTTAATAATTGATATACACCCACCTAGCGACATCCTCTGTATCTGGATCATTGAACTTGATCACATAAAAGTAAGTCCCAGTAGGTAATAACCCGTCTCCAGAATTAAGACCTGAATTAGGAATACCAGCAAACTCTACATAATTGCTTGCCCTTGTTTCATAAACTACAGAACCTAGTCTGTTAAAAATCTTCAATTCAAAGTTTGCAAATTGGTCAATTCCAGGAATGGAGAAGGTATCGTTGATCCCGTCATTATTAGGAGAAAAGCCTTCTGGCACTAGTACCTCACAACTTTCTACTACCAGATTAAAAGTACCTGTATCATAACAATCTGCATCTTGAGTATTGGAAACTCTTACATAAATGGTTTCCCCCATAGATTCAAAAGCTTCTGGAGTGGAGATGGCGTTTGTGTTAGCATCTGCATCTAATTGATTAAGGAAATAACCTACTGTAAATTCTGTTGGATCTTGTGATCCTAATATAGCGGCTTCTTGAGAAGTCAGATCAAAAATTTCTCTTCCATCAAGGTTAGTAGGATCATCACAAGCTTCTATGTCTGCAACTGTATTGTATTGTGCCGTAGAATAAAACACATTTAATTCTACTACGATAAAACAACCTGATGCTACTTCTTCTACTCTTACAAACAACGTTTCATCAGCGCTGACATCATAAGCAGCAGGAGTAAGGACAGGATTCAAAGCAGCGTTAGCATCTGCTGTAGAATTAAAGGTGGTTAACGTATACAAAGTATCATCTAATCCATTGAGAATTTGCGTGTCTCTTAACGTTAGATCCACCGTTACAGCACCAGTTGATTGACATACAATAATATCATTAGGTAGTGCAGCTGTAATCTCTGGAGAGACATCGATACATACGGTTTCTACATAAGTACAACCAAAGTTATCAGTAAAACTAAAGTTATAACAGTTCTGACCTGCAGTAGTAGGAGTAACCGTGATTACAGTTCCATTAGTTGCCGTAATATCTCCATTAGCTTCCCATTCTTCTATTACTTCCCCTGGCTCATAACTTCCTGCTGTAGGTATAATAGCAGGGTTAAAGTTAATTCCCCATTCAAAAATGTAACCGTTATCAATATTAAGATTATCAATAATATCTAAACACCACAGTCCATTTAGTGGCGTTCCTATAAAATTAGCAAATGGATCTTCTGGTAGGTAATCTCCAGCAGGCATAGGTGTTCCACCAGCAACACCTGCTGTACTACCATCTAGAGTTGCCGTAGCGGTTCCTCCCTCAGTGAAATTGTATAAAAATCCAACTCCTGGGGTGTTAGAACCATCATCGAGAGCTTGTCCTAAAAATCTTCCTCCACCAGAGTTAGGATAAGTTAAAAAATTGACCTCCGTTCCATCTGGAGCGGTCAGTGTAATATCAAGGTCACCCATATAAGAATGTTCCATGTTGATAAATACGCTAGCCAAATCTGAAGCACTTTGAAAAGTAGTACCTACATTAAAACCAGATACATCAATACAAGTTTGATAAGCCACTCCACTTCCATCAGGAAGAAAAGTTTGTCCAGTTATAGGAGGGGCAACATCTGCAAAGAATTCTGTTGTTTCAACCATTCCTGTGATATCTGTGGATTCTCCAAAGCAAATAGAAGTATCAGCCGCTTGTGTTCCTGTAAAATCTGGAGTAGTAGAAACCTGTATAAGCACGTCGCTAGACTCACCAATGGATCGGTCTCTACAGCCAGTAGGATCTGTAGCAACAAAGTCTACTCGATAAATCCCTGGACCAGTATAAGTTTCTGAGGCAGTAAGTCCATTTACTATTGATCCGTCCGAGAGAACAAATTGATAAGTGGCACCAGTACTGTCAGCACTAAAATTTGCACTACCAGTGAAGTTCACTGTTTCTCCTTGACATATTCTAATCACGTTATCTATATCTGGAGCGGGAACAGAGACTACAGAAGATGTGATGGTCTGACAGTTATCGATACAAGCAACCGTCGCTTCCCATCCAGCACCTACATTAGTAGAATCTGATCTAAATCTAAAAGTGATACACCCAGAAGTATTTGCAGCACTTGCTAAAACGATTCCAGGAGAGTTAGCTCCTAAATAAACTCCAACTAATGGTGCCGTGGTATCGTCACCATCGTAAACGAATAATATATCTCCTGATGCTAAAGCAAAGGAATTAAAGCTAACCTGCATGTCATCTGTAGCAAATGGGGAACAAAAGGTTATAATAGCATCTTCACTGTTCGTGTAATCGCCTGTAAGACCGCCAGAATCAGTAAAACTACCACTACAGGTAGTGAAGTTACCATCTGTCATGGCAAATTCTTGGGCCGTAACTACTACTGTAAAGAAGAGTATACTTATACAGCTAAGGATAAAATTTTTCATAAGTAAATTGTTTGCATTTTTGGATATCGTTAGAACTACCTGCAAAATAATCAAATTCATTAACTCCTTATTAAGATTTTAAACTTTCTATGAACCGATTGTTCAACAAAAAGCTTTTTTTAGTTAAACTGTGTGCTTTATTCGTTTTACGGCATAAAAAAACCGCTTGACATGTCAAGCGGTTTTATAATTAGCATGAAAATTAAGCTATTAAGCTTCTTCTTCTTCTTTAAGCTCCTTAGGAGTTAGTTTTCCTTTTGATTTTTTCATCGTATCATACATTACTGGAGTTGCAATAAATACAGAAGAATAAGTACCTACAACAACACCGATGATCAATGCTAGCATAAATCCTTTTATAGACTCTCCACCGAACAAGAATATGGCAAAAAGTACAATTAAGGTCGTCAAAGAAGTGTTTAACGTACGAGAGATCGTACTGCTTATTGCTGCATTAACTGTTCTTGGAAAATCCCAATTGGTGCGCTCGTTAATGAATTCGCGAATTCTATCAAACACAACTACCGTATCGTTTAATGAATACCCAATAACTGTTAAGATGGCAGCAATAAATGCTTGATCTATCTCCATGTTAAAAGGTAAGATCTTATATAATAAAGAAAAAGCTCCTAACACAATAATCACGTCATGAAAAACAGCAGCTACCGCTCCTAAAGAGAATTGCCACTTACGGAAACGAATTAAGATATAAAGGAATACCACTATCAGTGATCCTAAAATCGCATATAGTGACCCTGTAAGAATATCATCTGCAATCGTAGCTCCTACTTGGAAAGAAGATCTTAAACCGTATTGTTTATTTTCATCACTTACATCTACAAACTGAGCCTGTGTCATGTCTGCTGGTAAATAAGGCTTCAATACTTGATATAATTTATCTTCAATTTCCTGACTTACTTCACTATCATCTCGCTCAATACCGTATTTAGTACTAATTTTCAATTGATTATCAGATCCATAAGTTTTTGCTTCTGCACTACCGAAGATATCATCAGCACTTAATTGCTTGGTGATCTCTGTAGCACTAACATCTTGAGCAAAGCCTACAATAGCGGTACGACCACCTGTAAAGTCAATACCTAGATTGAGCCTATTAATAGCAAGGGAAGCCAAACTACCTGAAATTAAAATAGCAGAAAGGATGTAAGCCATTTTTCTCCTCTTCAAGAAATCAATATTGACATTCCTAAACCACTTTTTGGTCATCGCAGTTGAAAAACCTATCACTTTACCATTGCTCACATAACCATCTACAAATAATCTAGTAATAAAAATGGCTGTAAATAGTGACGTAAGTATACCTATCATTAAGGTAGTAGCAAAACCTTGAATAGGTCCTGTTCCAAAAATGTAAAGAATAACTGCTGTTAAAAATGTAGTCACGTTTGCGTCAAGAATAGAGCTCAGCGCATTATTAAATCCATCTCTGATGCTGTCTGCTTGTGACTTGCCTTTTGCCAGCTCTTCTCGTATCCTTTCAAAAATAAGAACGTTAGCATCTACCGATATACCTATGGTTAATACAATACCCGCAATACCAGGTAAGGTAAGAACTGCTTTTAAAGATGCCAATGCACCAAATATGAATAGAAGGTTGACAAGAAGTGCAATATCTGCATAAACTCCAGCACGACCATAATAGAAAATCATCCATACCAATACTAAAAGAAGCGCGATAGCAAATGACCATAAACCGCTGTCAATAGCTTCTTGACCTAAGGATGGTCCGATCACGTCACTCTGAATAATCTCTGCCTTTGCAGGTAATTTACCAGCTCTAAGAACCGTAGCAAGATCTTTTGCTTCATCAATAGAGAAGTTTCCAGAAATCTGTGTTTGCCCACCAGAAATTGGTCCGTTAGTAACCGAAGGTGCACTGTAAACCGTATTGTCAAGAACTACAGAAACTTGAGATTGATTCTGATATGCTTCAGCAGTCATATCTTCCCAAATTTTAGCTCCTTCACCGTTCATAGACATACTTACTACAGGAAGTCCAGAGTTACCGTATTGCTGACTTGCATCAGTAATTACTCCTCCAGAAAGAGGCGCCTCATTTTGAGCATTTCCTTTTAACGCATAAAGCTCTACAACCTCATATCCTAATGCAGGTTCAAGAAAGGGTAAGCTCCATGCAAATTTTACATTGCGTTGTTCGGTACTTAATTTACCTCTAGTTTGAGGATCGTTTAAATATGAGTCTATTAAGTCTTTATCGCTTTCTTTAAAAGACATTAAACCACCTTGACCTTGAGCAGGTTGAATTCTACCAAAGATAGGGTTGCTATCAAAGTTGGCAGTTTCCGTAAGATCTCCAGAAGCATCAGTAACATCATCTTGGTTTAATAAATCTCCAAGACCAGATGCTGCAGTATCATTGGCAACTTCAGTTTGTGCAGCAACATCGTCTGTTACTTCTTCTTCAGTAGCAGCTTCATTCTCAGCAACTAATTTTGTTGCCCAATACGTATTTGCAGCTGTCAAGTAAGAAGCAATGTCTTGAGACTTGAACACATGCCAAAATTCTAATTGTGCCGCTTTAGTAAGAATGTCCTTAATACGCTTTACATCTGTTTCTCCTGGCAATTCAATAAGAATACGACCTGACTGACCTAGTTGTTGTAGGTTAGGTTGTGTCGTACCAAATTTATCAATACGCTTTCTCAATACATCAAAAGCACTAGTCATGTAATCTTTAAGCTCTTCTCTTAAGATAGGCTCCACTTGATCATTTGCCATGTCAAACTCAATACCACGAGTTTGCATTTCTTGATTGGCAAAAATATCTGGAGAAGCTAATTGTGCTCCTTCGATGCTATTAAATTCTTCAATGAAATAATTGAAATAGTCATCCTGACCATCTTTCATTCTTTCATCAGCTGCATCTAAAGCGCTATTAAAAGCTGGATCTGTAGAGTCATCTGCCATTCCCGTTAATAGGTCACGTACAGAAACTTGAAGAATAACATTGATACCCCCTTTAAGGTCAAGACCTTTTTTAAGCTCCTGACCTTTAGCATCAGAATAGTTGGTAAAACCGCCCCATACCTCTTTAGAGGCTACAGAGTCTAAATATTGTTTTTGAGCAGCGCTCCTTAATGAAGCTGCATTTTCTGCATCTTCACTTACCATCGAACTTGCATAAGTATCTGCATCACTTTCTACTTTATTAGTGATGAAGGTGTAAGTAAGCTGGTAAATACTAGCTATTGCAAAAATGATCGCGAAAAAACGGATCAGTCCTTTATTTTGCATGATTTTGTTGTTTTTAAGTTAAAATTAAAAGTTGGCAAATATGAGATTTACCTTTTATATGGACAATGCATTTGTCCATAAATAATTAAAATAGATGTCTTGTTATAATGACATCATTGTAGACCCTCACTTTAAGGTGAATACCTACACATCTTGATAAGAAAAATGCTTATACGAGAATTAAGAAAGTGGCCCAGCGCGCACTTCAGGAATATTAAAAGAAGAATTATTAAAAGCAAGCAACACTTGATCACTTACTTTTTGTGCCACTGTTACTATGTGGTTATGACGGCAAGTGGAAACCGTTTGTAAGGTATAAAAATGTACTTGTGAACCTCGGTTGTAATCTTGCTTGAGTTCAAAGTATGATTTCCCATCGGGATGCATTCCAGAAACCAGATCATCACTAATTACATAAATGTCAATTTGATAATCTAATAAGCTTTTCTCTAGAGGAGTATCGCTACTGCTCTCTTTAAGTCGTAAGGAGGTGGTAAGATCGTTGGTACGGCTTAAAATAAACAAATGATCGGTAACGCTTTGTAAAGCGAGGTCACTGTAATAGGTTACTTTTAAGGAGCCTGGCACAGCTTCTGTAACGATCACATTTTGTGCCCCTATACCTAACAACTGGGTTTTAATGGAAGCAACTGCTTTCTCCAACTGTACAGCGCTATTGGTATGTGAAAAAGTAACTACAATTTCTTGATTAGGCAGGTCATTACTTTGTTGTTCTACAACAAAATAAGAAGCTATAGCGATTAAAGCGCCTATGTACCATTTAAATTTCACCAGCCAAATATAAAGAATAAACGCAGTATATCCTTAAGAGCTTTTGATTAAAAAGAAAGAAGTTTACATAGGTTTATTGCACATCAAAGGAATCTTTAGCGATAAGTTTTATTTGTAAGTGTTCCGCTTTCGCGAAAGCGGAATAACAACCACACCTCAACACAGCTGAAATACCTCTATAAAAAAGGACATAAAAAAACCGTCAGGACGAAGTCGCGACGGTTCTTAATGTTTATGATATCATCTCTAGATCAAAGCGTTAGTTGCTTTTACACCTATAGCACTATCTTGCATAGCAGCGTTTTCTGCATCAGTTAATTTGATTTCAACGATTTTTTCAATACCGTTTCTACCTAAAACTACAGGCACCCCTATACAAAGGTCTGAAAGGCCGTATTCGCCGTCTAGCAATGTACTACATGGAAAAATCTTTTTCTGGTCACAAGCAATTGCTTGTACTATTCCAGAGACAGCAGCTCCAGGAGCATACCAAGCACTAGTACCTAATAATCCCGTAAGAGTTGCTCCACCTACTTTAGTATCTTGAAGTACTTGATCTAGTCTTTCTTCAGATAAAAATTCACTTGCTGGAACTGAGTTGCGAGTCGCGAGTCGAGTTAAAGGAACCATTCCTTTATCAGAGTGACCACCTATTACCATTCCATCTACGTCAGAAATGGGTGCTTCAAGAGCTTCAGCAAGACGGTATTTAAAACGAGCACTATCTAAGGCTCCACCCATACCTATAATACGGCTCTTAGGAAGACCTGTTACTTTATGTACTAGATAAGTCATCGTATCCATTGGGTTAGAAACCACAATGAGAATTACGTTAGGAGAATGCTCCACTAGACTAGTTGATACCGATTTTACAATACCTGCGTTGATACCTATCAATTCTTCACGAGTCATACCTGGTTTACGAGGAATCCCTGATGTGATCACGGCGATATCGCTACCAGCAGTTTTTGAGTAATCATTTGTCGCTCCAGTAATTTTAGTGTCAAAGCCGTTTAATGATGCAGTTTGCATCAAGTCCATCGCTTTCCCTTCGGCAAAACCTTCTTTGATATCAACTAATACTACTTCACTTGCAAAATTTTTGATTGCAATATACTCTGCACAACTAGCGCCTACTGCGCCTGCTCCTACTACGGTAACTTTCATGTTATTTAGATTTTATTTTTAGTATGGTTTTAAGCCCTTAAGGCTATAGCAAAAATAAACAAAACGTCCATGATTTAAGGTAAAGTAACCTTAAAACTATAGACGTTGAGATTTCAAAGATGAGAAAACAAGTTATCTGCTATTAAATTCTAAAAAATATAGAGGCACTTGCCGTATTGTACTCCCCAAAGGTATAATCGGCAGTGAGATTGAAGGCCCCCAAAGTAAGTTTTGCTCCTATAGTTCCCAGCACACCGCTTACATCTGTTTGCAAGGACAAAGGATCTTCAACAGTTGACGCGATGGGAAATATGACCGTATTGGATCTAAAGGTATAGGTCCCCTTTAAATCTGTTGTAGAATTTCCTGCTACATAATTTAATCCTCCGTAGAAGTTGATCACTTTAAAATTAGTACTTGCTATAGCCGCTACATTATACGCATTTGTCTTCGTTTCTATCAATTGATCTCTTCCTTCTACTACGGCGCCATCTTCAAAGTCATAACTAGCATCAAGTCTGGTAAAAGCCCCTAAAATTGAAACAGAAACAGGCAAGTTATTCGTACCGTTTTCATCATCAAAAAGTTTTGTAAATTCCCATTGTAATCCAGCGCCATAAAGGCCTGTCTTCACCTCATCGGTCTCTATCTTTGGAATAAACCTAGCTTTTACTTCTAGTCCAGCTCCTAAGCCTACGCCAACTTGAAAAAATGCTGAAGGAACTACATCCAGTCCCGTGCTTCCAATTCCTTGAGCCAGTGTAATGATATCTTCTTGCAGCAATAGGTTGGTATTTGATTCGGTACTTCTTATTATCAAGCTTTGTTCAGGATTATTTTCTCCTAATACGGTTGCAATTAATCGCGGCGTAGTACTTCCATCTCCAAAAGTCACCGATATATTTGCTGGCGGATTATTCGTATTATCATAGCTGGTTTGAATAATACGCTCGTATTCTAATGGATCCAGAACAAAAGATTTCTTTTCATCTGGAGCAAAGGTCCCTTGTACTTTAATTTGCAGCTTTAACTTACCTGCCTTTAAAACCTTTCCACTTTCATACCATCCAGAAGCTAGATTGTAGGTAAATGCTTCAGAAGCTGGTGCAGTATAGGAATTTGCATATTTATCTGCAGCTTCCAATCCAGCTGCCAGAATATCTGAAAAACCATTTTGTGCGCTAGTTAGATAACTGCCAAAAATCATTAGGAATAAGAGAATTATTCTTTTCATGTGAATGGGTTTATATGACACCTACGTATAATATTAAGGCTTGGATTTTTAAAGTTATATTAAAAATTCCTAATACAACCACCATCTTAAATTTAAAGCATAAAAAAGTCCTTGATAAACAAGGACATTTTTAATACTCAGAAGCAATATTTATGCATCAATGTTTGCGTAAATCGCATTCTTTTCAATAAACTCTCTACGAGGCGGCACTTCATCACCCATTAACATGGAGAACACACGATCAGCCTCTGCTGGACTATCGATTGTAATTTGACGTAGCGTTCTAAATTCAGGATTCATAGTAGTATCCCAAAGTTGATCTGCATTCATCTCCCCAAGACCTTTATAACGCTGTATAGATGCTGCACCACCGAAACTTTCTGCTATTTCGTCACGATCTTTATCTGACCATGCATAACGTTTTTTAGCACCTTTTTTAACTAGGTATAAAGGCGGCGTTGCGATATAGATGTAACCAAGCTCTACTAATTCCTTCATATAACGGAAGAAAAACGTCAGAATCAAAGTTGCAATGTGTGAACCATCAATATCGGCATCACACATAATTACTATTTTATGGTAACGCAGCTTATTTAGATTCAATGCTTTAGAATCTTCTTCAGTTCCTATAGTTACTCCTAAAGCCGTATAAATATTACGAATCTCTTCATTTTCAAAAACCTTGTGTTGCATGGCTTTTTCCACATTAAGAATTTTACCTCTTAAAGGAAGAATAGCTTGAAACTCCCTGTCACGACCTTGCTTAGCTGTTCCACCGGCAGAATCTCCCTCGACAAGAAACACTTCACAAAGTGTAGGATCTGTTTCAGAACAGTCAGAAAGTTTTCCTGGCAACCCACCACCGCTCATCACGGTTTTACGTTGCACCATTTCACGAGCTTTACGAGCTGCGTGGCGCGCTGTAGCGGCAAGAATTACTTTTTGAACGATGGTCTTAGCATCATTAGGATGCTCTTCTAGGTAATCTTCCAACATTTGAGAAACCGCTTGAGAAACCGCACTAGTCACCTCACGGTTTCCTAATTTAGTCTTCGTCTGTCCTTCAAATTGAGGCTCTTGTACTTTTACAGAAATAATTGCTGTAAGACCTTCACGGAAATCATCTCCAGAAATATCAAATTTCAATTTGTCCAACAGTCCTGAACCATCTGCATATTTCTTTAGTGTAGATGTAAGTCCACGACGGAAACCAGCTAAATGTGTTCCCCCTTCGTGGGTATTGATATTGTTGACATAAGAATGTAAGTTCTCAGAGTAGCTGTCGTTATAAATCATCGCTACTTCTACAGGAATACCATTCTTTTCTCCTTCCATAGAGATAACATCCTCAATAATAGGACTACGCGTATCATCTAGGAAACGTATAAACTCTTTAAGACCTTCTTCAGACTGAAAAAGCTCTGTGATGTTGTTTCCTTCTTCGTCTTGTCTTCTAGCGTCCGTTAGAACAATCTTGATTCCTTTATTCAAGAAAGAAAGCTCACGTAATCTATTAGCTAGTGTATCGTAATTAAATTCTATGGTTTGCTGAAATATAGAAGTATCAGGAATAAAAGTGATATCAGTTCCTCTTTTATCAGTAGTTCCTACAGCTCTTACAGGATACATGGCTTTACCGCGCTCGTATTCCTGTTCCCAAATTTGACCATCTCGGTAAACAGTTGCTTTTAAGTGATCAGAAAGCGCATTTACACAACTCACACCTACACCGTGAAGTCCACCAGAAACTTTATAAGAATCTTTATCAAACTTCCCTCCTGCACCGATTTTTGTCATCACTACTTGCAACGCAGACACACCTTCTTTCTTGTGCATGTCAACAGGTATTCCACGACCATCATCAGTTACGGTAACACTGTTGTTTTCATTAATTTGAACAGTGATATTATCACAATGTCCAGCAAGGGCTTCATCTATAGAGTTGTCTACTACCTCGTAAACTAAATGATGTAAACCTCTTATTCCTACATCTCCGATATACATCGATGGACGCATGCGCACATGCTCCATTCCTTCTAGTGCTTGAATCTGGTCAGCACCATAACTTTTCTTATTGTCTTCGCTCATAAATATGTATGATTTTCACTCTGATATGGGTATTACACAAATATAAGAAACCCCTAATGTTTATAGGGCTTTACCTCAAAAATACACTCTTAAGTTATTAACAAATTATTAATAGGCTTGTGGTGTGAATAGTACTTATTTTATATCTTTAAAACTCCAATGACTCCCACATGAAAAAGCAACTTCTTTTTTTATTCTTTCTATGCTCTTCATTCCTTCTGTTTTCACAGAATGACGACTCCCTCACTTTCTCAAAATTAGACAAAAGCCCACTGGATGTTGTGATGTATCGAGATACAAATAAAGCAGCTGTTGCTAGAGTTATTTATAGCCGTCCTTCAAAACAAGATCGAGAAATCTTTGGAAAACTAGTGCCGTTTAACGCAGTTTGGAGAACTGGAGCAAATGAAGCAACAGAAATTGCTTTTTACCAAGATGTGAAAATCAACAATAAGTTAGTAAAAGCCGGTAGTTATTCTCTTTATACGATTCCTGGTGAGGAAGAATGGAAGTTCATACTCAACACGGCTACTACACAATCAGGATTAGAATACGACCCCTCTAAAAACTTACTAACGGCAACAATGGACCTGCTTCCATCTCCACAAAAAATAGAATCTTTTTCTATCAGTTTTGTGGAGCAACAAAATGGAGGGTTACTTTTTTTAGGATGGGATGATACTATAGCAAGCATTGCATTTACAATGGTCACTCCCTAAGGAATGTTCAAATATTTATGGGTCTGTAAAGAAACTTGCCATTCTGGATTTTCCATTACAAATTCTGTAATTAACGGAATCATCTTTTCACGCACCGACCACTCTGGCTGTAAAAAAAGCTTGCATTGAGAAGATACTTTTTCAGATTCCGCTTTCGCGAAAGCGAGATCATGACGATTAAAAACGATTACTTTAAGCTCGTGTGCTGATAGATAGACTTCTTGCAACGGCATTTTTGCTTTCTTAGGAGATAAACAAATCCAGTCCCACTGACCAGTAAGCGGATATGCGCCACTGGTTTCTATATGAATATCAAGACCCGCATTTTTCAAACCTGTAGTAAGGGGTTCCATGTTCCAAGTAAGCGGTTCTCCACCTGTCACTACAATTGTTTTACTGTATTTAGCTGCGTTAGCAACTATGTGATCTACTCCAGTAGGCGGGTGCTTTTCTGGCGCCCAACTTTCCTTCACATCGCACCAGTGACAACCCACATCACAACCACCTACTCTAATAAAGTAAGCGGCACGACCCGTGTGATATCCTTCACCTTGAATCGTGTAAAATTCTTCCATCAATGGCAACATGGTGCCTTTTTCTACTTGTTGCTGTAGGGTTTTTTCTAGCATGCGGCAAAGATACGTTTTAGCAGTTGTTTTCATTAAACTTCAACCGGTTTAAAACTATTTTAACGGGTGGCAAACATCCTAAATTTAAAATATGTGATCAATTCTGTACTTTTACGGTATTAAAAAACAGTTGAATGTCAAAAAAAGAAGCATTTTTCAAACACATTTCAGAAGGTTATGCTCCTAAAGGAGCTGCTATTATTATGGGAGCTGCCATGCTCGATGGTGAAACCTTGACCAACGCTCATGTCAAGATCCCTTTAAAAACTATGAACCGTCACGGCCTTATCGCTGGTGCTACTGGAACTGGAAAAACAAAAACACTTCAAATTATTGCAGAGCAACTGTCGCAACATGGAGTACCTTCTTTATTAATGGATATAAAAGGAGACCTTTCGGGTATTGCAGCTCCAAGTCCAGGGCACGCTAAAATCGATGAGCGTCATGAAAAAATAGGATTAGATTTTAAAAAACGAAAATCCCCAGTGGAAATCTTGACCATTTCTGAGCAAGATGGAATAAAAATGAGAGCTACCGTGAGCGAGTTTGGTCCGGTATTACTATCTAGAATTCTCGATGTTACAGAAACACAAGCTGGAATTATCTCTGTGGTGTTTAAATATTGTGATGATAACAAAATGCCTTTACTGGATCTAGAAGATCTAAAAAAGGTATTGCAATACGCTACAGGAGCAGGGAAAGATGAGTTTCAATCGGCTTATGGGCGTATTTCCACTTCTTCTACAGGAGCCATTCTAAGAAAACTTATTGAACTGGAACAGCAAGGTGCGCAACGATTTTTTGGTGAACGCAGTTTTGAAGTAAAAGACTTGGTCCGAAAAGATCGGGAAGGCCACGGGTATGTAAATATCATAAGGCTGACTGACATTCAAGACCGCCCTAAGCTGTTCTCTACATTTATGCTGAGTCTGCTGGCCGAAATTTATTCTACCTTTCCAGAGCAAGGAGATAGCGATAAAACAGAGTTGGTACTTTTTATTGATGAAGCACATTTGATATTTGACAACGCCAGCAAAGCTTTATTAAATCAAATAGAAAGCATCGTAAAATTGATACGCTCTAAAGGAATAGGTATTTACTTCGTCACTCAAAACCCAACTGATATTCCAGAAGGTGTATTGGGTCAATTGGGTCTTAAAGTGCAACATGCCTTAAGAGCTTTTACCGCAAAAGACAGGAAAGCGATAAAACTAACGGCACAAAATTATCCTGAAACTGATTATTACGATACAGCCGAAATACTGACGTCACTAGGAATAGGAGAAGCCCTAATAAGCGCTCTAGATGAAAAAGGAAGACCAAGCCCACTTGCCGCAACCATGCTGCGTGCTCCAGAAAGCCGCATGGACATTCTTACCCATAGAGAACTAAGTGACCTTATTGCAGACTCAGAGCTTACCGATAAATACAATGAAGAAATAGACAGGGAGAGTGCTGAGGAGATTTTACAAGAAAAAATTGATAAAGCAAACGAAGAAGAAATAAGAGAAAAGGCAGCTAAAGAAAAAGCTAAAACCAACAGCTCATCTCGCTCCACTAGGAGTTCGCGTCAGCACCCTATTATCAAGGTGCTTACCAGTGCTTCTTTTATAAGAGGCGTTATGGGAATTCTAGGTAAAGCTTTGAAATAGTTGGAACAATAACAAAATAGTTAAACCAAAACTCGTGTAATTTGCGCAGCAATTGTAATTTTACACCTTTAAACAATAATATGAAGAAAGTAATCGCATTAGTAGCAGTAATCATTGTATTAGCTAGTTGCTCTAAAAGTCAGGATCCATTTGAATGGAATAAAGACCGTGTAGGCCATCTTACTAAAGGCATGAAAGTATTCCAACTGGATAGTCTTTATGCCAATGACAGTATCGTAAGACAATTAAAAGGCGATGAGTTTAGTAATGGGGCCAACCTGATCGAAATCTATGAAAAAGGTGGTGCTCATTTATTAACCCTTACTCCTAGTGAAGCTCTAGACAGCACAGCAACTATAGAAAACGTAATTATACGTGATGAGCGATTTACCACTATAAAAGGAATCACTAAAAACAGCAGTTACAAAGACATCAGTGCTGCCTACAAAATCAGTAGTGTAGATAACATGATCGATGATGCAGTCGTTTGGGTAAACGATGAGAATTTCTACTTCTCTATTTCTAAAGATAATTTACCTACCGATGTGAAATTTGACATCAGTGCTTCTATTGAAAAAACAATGATTCCAGAAGACGCAACACCTCAGTACATGTTTGTATCTTGGTAAGTTATACTCCATGAAAAAAATATTTCAAAAAGCCATACCTAAACTGTATGGCTTTTATTTTAATACGTTACACCTATTCTCTAAAGAAAAGGCAGCAGCTGTTGCTCTTAAAGTTTTTAGCACTCCACGAAAGGGAAAGGTCCTGGACCACCAAAAAGATTTTCTTTCTACGGCAAGAACTCAGCAAATAGCCTTTGAAGACGGATTATTTATGTTGTACCACTGGAAAGGAACTGGACCAACGGTCTTACTCAATCACGGTTGGGAATCCAACAGCTTTAGATGGAAATATCTTGTTGATCCTTTACGTAAATTAGACTACAACATCATTAGTATTGATGCTCCAGCACATGGAAATAGTGACGGGACTTTATTTACGGCTGTAAAGTATTCTAGGATCATCAAGACTACGATTGAATTATATGAACCACAAATAGTAATTGCTCATAGCGTAGGAGCCATGGCTACCATTTTTCAAGAGTCAAAAAACTCACATGCCTCTATAAAAAAATTAATCCTGCTGGGAAGCCCTAATAGACTAGAAGTAATCATGAAAGGTTATCAAGTCCTTGTAAGTTTTAATGATGCAGTCTACAAAAGCTTGAACCATTTACTAAAATATAATTTTGGCTATTATATAAAAGACTTTAATGCCTCTGACTTTGCAAAAAAGGTGGCTATTCCAACATTAGTTGTTCATAACCCCAATGATCTTATTGTTCCTTTTGAGGCAATGAAAGAAATTGCATCAGCAATGCCTAATGCGATAACACACACCTCAGAAACTGGTGGTCACAGCTTATACACTCAAGAGGTTGTCGATGAAATAGTTAAGTTTTTAAAGAAGCCATAACTCCATTTGAATAAGTTCATTTATTATTCTTAATTCCTTAACTTTATGCTTATGAAGCTTAGAGCTTATCGAGGCCTTGCATAATCAACAACTATATGACTAGTCAGATACCTACTAACAAAACACGTCAGCTATTCATTCTGTTAGTTATTCTATGTATTCTTATCCTTATAGGAAAAGAATTAACTCCCTATTTAGGAGGGGTTTTAGGAGCTATCACCCTTTATGTATTATTAGAACCTTTACAAAAATGGCTGGAAGAAAGAAAATGGAAACCCGCTTTTGCCTCCTCTCTTCTGACCTCTTTATCCTTTGCAGTTATTCTATTACCCATTGCTGGAATAGCAGTAATGATGAGCGCAAAAGTAAAAACCACGTTAAAAAACAGCACTAATATAATAGATTCGGTTAAAACAGAAGTGGCTAAAACAGGAGACCTGATCGGTATTAATTTATCACAAAATATAAATTCTAGCGATGCGAGCAGCTGGATCTCTAAAAACATTCAGAACCTAGCAAGCTCCAGTCTAACGATGTTTATTTCTGCAGGAATCATGCTCTTCCTTTTATATTTCATGTTAGTCGAACGTGAAAAATGGCTCAAGGCAGCTGTTACTTACATGCCTCTAAATGAAAAAAATCTAAATATTATAGGAAGGGAAAGTATTGATTTGGTCAAATCTAATGCGATAGGAATTCCTTTAGTTGCTTTACTTCAAGGCGTAGTTGCCTTAGTGGGTTATTTTATTTTTGGTGTAGAAAACCCTTTCTTTTGGTTTTTCATTACAACCATAGGTAGTATGATCCCTATTGTAGGAACTGCAATAGGGATTTTACCAGTTTGCATATTATTGTTTTCTCAAGGGCATACCAGCGCGGCTATTGGGATTTTAATTTATGGACTGGTAGTGGTGGGGTCTACAGATAACCTCTTTAGGCTTGTTGTTCAAAAACGCCTTGCAGACGTGCATCCTCTAGTAACTCTTATTGGAGTTGTAGTAGGAGTACCTCTTTTCGGCTTTATAGGTCTTATTTTTGGACCGCTTCTGGTAAGTTTACTTTTACTATTAGTGAAAATATACAAAAATGAATATGGCCAACAAGAAGAGACGATATAGTCTTGTTAAATCATCTGTTTATTTTTTAAGTTTCCTTATTTTTAACCCCTAATAAAAATTGAATGAGTAAAGAATTAAAACTCCAAGATAAAATAGACCAAATTTACATAGAGCAACGCAAATTGTTCATTTGGGGAATGGTAGATGAGAAGACAGCCAGACACTGTGTTGATAGATTGTTATATCTAGATTCATTAAACAATGAAGAAATCACTTTTGTGATCAATAGCCCTGGTGGTTATGTCACTGCTGGATTTTCTATTTATGACACGATGAAAGAAATTAAGAGCCCTATAAGTACGGTATGTAGCGGACTTGCTGCTTCTATGGGATCCATATTGCTTTCTGGTGGTGAAAAAGGACGTCGATTGATTCAAAAACACGGTCGTGTCATGATACACCAGCCTAGTGGTGGTGCTCGTGGAACCAGCGCAGATATTGAAATTACCGCACATGAAATTCTTAAAACTAAAGAATTGAGTGCGCAATTACTTGCTGATAACTGTGGACAGACCTTTGATAAGGTAATGAAAGATTTTAATCGCGATTACTGGTTAGGAGCTGATGAAGCTGTTGCTTACGGAATCGTAGATGGTATTATATAAATAAAACATTACATATTCTAATGAGCCAGCTTATCTTTAAGCTGGCTTTTTATTTTAAAAAAAGTAATGATTAGAAACTTTGTTAATGCCTATTTCAGGACCCTATCCATTCTTTTTTTGGTCTTACTCTTTGGTTTTGGCTTATGTAGTAGAGGATAGAATGATTATTTAAGGTCATTAATACCACTAGCAGCTTATGAAATTTTACCTGTTCTTATAGGCAATATAGTTGTTGCAATTATTTATTTTTATATTCAGAAAAAAGAAATTAAATGAAACTAACTCCTTTCCACCTCGCCATTCCTGTTAAAGAAATCACGACCACTCGTGAATTTTATCGCGATACCTTAGGCTGCAAAGAAGGTCGCAGCTCTGATCATTGGGTAGACTTTGATTTTTTTGGACATCAACTTGTTATTCATGTGACCGAAGAAGCTCAAAAAGCGGCTGTAAATGCCGTAGATGGAAAAGCTGTTCCTGTTCCACATTTTGGTGTGGTTCTCGAGTGGGATATTTTTCACGCTTTCGCGAAAGCGGTAAAAGAAAAAGAAATTACTTTTATAATTGAACCGTACATACGATTTGAAGGACTGCCCGGCGAGCAGGCTACAATGTTCTTCCAAGATCCTAGCGGCAATTCATTAGAATTCAAATCTTTCAAGGACTTTAATCAAATATTTGCAACATGAGATTATTTAGAAAAAAAACAAGCCTACCAGACGAAGAATACACCCTTGACGCTGTAGATCAAACTACTCTAGCCGACGTAGATGATGCCATCGAAAAAGAAGAAAGCATCTCCAGCAAGATTGCCCATTCTGGCTTTCTAAAAAAATATGTCAAGCTCGCGCAAATCATGTTCATGATGATCAAAGATTTCCGAAAAGGAGTTTATAATAAAATCCCTTGGTTTACCATCGCTGCCATAACAACAGCACTATTGTATGTTTTTATGCCTATTGATTTGATTCCAGACTTTATTCCAGGGTTGGGTTTTATAGATGACCTTACCGTCTTGTCTTTTGTAACCGGATGGATAGAGACCGATTTACACAAATACCTAGACTGGAAACTTAAAGAGAATAGCCCAACTGAATAATACCCAATACAACTGATTAAGATTGACGGTATTACTTAGCAGCATAGACAAGTTCGCCGTTAGAGTAAGTTGCGCGAACTTTCATTTGCGGTATTTTTTCTACCTCCACAGTCAATAAATCCTGATCTAATAGTATAAAATCGGCTGCTTTTCCTATTTCTAAGCTGCCTTTTTCCTTTTCTTCAAAATTAGAATAAGCCGCCCAAATGGTCATTCCTCTTAAGGCTTCTTCTCTAGAAAGTGCTTGATCTGCGAGAAACCCATTATCTGGATAACCGCTGGTATCTTTTCTAGAAACAGCTGCATAAAAGGTCAAAAATGGATTTACTTGTTCCACTGGATAATCTGTTCCTAATGCCAGCATTTTAGATTGTTGAAGTAGTTTCTTATAAGCATAAGCACCTTTAATACGCTCTTCTCCTACTCGATCTTCTGCCCAATACATATCACTGGTGGCATGCGTAGGTTGAACTGAAGGTAAAATATTTTCTTCATCAAACAAATCAAAGTCTGCAGGATCCACAATTTGCGCATGCTCCACTCTCCATCTCCTGTCCTTTTGACCGCTTAACAAGTCTTTATAGGTTTTCAATACCACGTAGTTAGCGCTATCTCCTATAGCGTGCGTATTCATTTGATAATCTGTTGCAGCAATACGCTTTGCAATCCCTTCAATATCTTCTACGCTGCTCAACAAAGCGCCAAAATGATCCTGTCTGTCTGAATAAGATTCTTTCATGGCAGCACCACGACTTCCCAATGCACCGTCTGCATAAAACTTTACAGATCGCACATTTAATCGATCTGTTTTTACAATGCCTTTATTTAAATAATAATCAAGGTTCTCAGGAGTATTGCTGATCATCGCATAAACTTTCATCTTTAAAACTTTTGCTTGTTGAAGGCTGTCTATTAACTCAATGGTGGACCTCATCAATCCAGCATCATCTACTGTAGTAATCCCGTAACTGAAATTGATATCCTGCGCATCCATTAAAGCTTTTATATCTTCTTCAACGCTTGCAACAGGAAAAATATCTCTAACCAGTTTCATAGGGTTATCGACAAGAATTCCAGTTAGTTTTCCTTCCTTCTGTTCTATATCACCGCCAGAAAACGAGGTGTTGGTATCAATTCCAGCCATTTTTAAGGCCGTTTCGTTTACAATCATGGCGTGTCCATCGATTCTAGTTATGGCCACCGGAGTGTCTGGAAAGAGTTCGTTGAGTTCTTTATTAGTTGGGTATTCTTTAATCTCCCAATCGTTTTGATCCCAACCTCTACCTATAATAAAAGCTTTATTATTTGCTTTTTGAAATTCCTGAATTTTGTCCAGCACTTCTTGATAACTCTTAGTCTCCACTAGATCTACTCGTTGTACTTGCTGACCTAACCTGTAAAAGTGACAATGCGCATCTATCAATCCTGGATACATAAATTTTCCAGAAGCATCGACCGTTTTAGAAGCGATCAAATTTTGTTTGGCCAGCTCTTCTTGCGAGCCCATAAAAATGATTTTACCGTCTTTAACGGCTATTGCTGTAGCTTTAGAAAATGCATCATCTACGCTGTAAATCGTTGCGTTTTCAATTATAAGATCGGCAGTAGGTTGTGGTTCTTCTTGACAAGAAAGAGTGCCTATGATAACTAAGAGGAATAGAATTTTTTTCATGGTCTAAAAATAAGGCGTAAATTTTATTAAAGCAATTATTAGAAAAGTTTGTACTTCTAATCAAAAACACATTTTAACCACTCCTTCCTCTAGTAACAGCATCTGACTGGTGTAGTTTTACAGAACGAAAGGAATGTATAGATGAGCAAAACAAAGGCTAATGAGTTTTGATCGCAAAGGTTTTGCAATTTTCGAATCTAGTGCGATTTCAAGAGGTAAGGTTGAAGTCTGCCCTTGGGAATAAAGCGGCATAAAAAAACTCACTACAAGTTTCTAGAGTGAGTTTTATATGGATTTACTTTTTATTTATTCCGCTTTCGCGAAAGCGAAACTTTAAAAATCAAATTTATAAACGGCTCCTCCCATAATCTGTAAATTCTGAACTGGATAGTCTAAATAATATTCATAGTTACCACCGGTTAGATTCTGACCTCGTAAGAATGCCGTTAATTTAGGATTGATCTTGTAATTGATATCTAGATTAAGGTCTATAAAAGAGTCCAAAGTTTCAGCTCCTACCCCATTCCTAAAAGCCTCTCTTTGTCCTACAAAATATAGGGTTGTACCTATATTCCATTGATCAGTGATCTGGTAATTACCTACGAGATCTGCGGTGAATTCTGGCAAGTGAGACGCCACATTGTTAAAGGAATCGCCATTCTCTACTTCATAACTAAAACCGGTAGCGTTTAACGTCAGGTTGAAAGCTGTATTTACATCAAAACTTAAGCTGGCTCCGTATTGAGCTGTATTCAAATCAGCATATTGTGTGTAGAACACATTCCCATGTTGATAAGCTTCCACTCCTGTAGTGAATGTTGCTCCCGCATCTTTATTATAAAAATACCTGTCGTTTTCAATTTTATAACCACCGAATACTTGGTAACCAAAATTCTCTGAGAGTTTTCCTTTAAAACCTAATTGCGCATCTACTAATCTGTTGGTTGGGGCAACGTTGACTGCTGGGGCGAGAAACACATTCTCATTTGCAAATTGTTGAAGGGAGTTCATATCCAGTCCACCACCAATGGTCACGTAAGGGATAAACATTTCTTCTACTACTATATAACTAGCAACAACATCTGGATAGACATATACATCACTTTCAGAAGCTTCGTTATTGTTTAGATAATTCACTGTTGCTCCTAACTTTACTTTATAGTTATCTCCATAAAGATGGATGGCTGGATTCAATCCCGCTTTTAAATAAGAATAGTTTTCTGGAGCTGGAATCAATCCTTGCGTATCAAAACTACCGCTCAAATAATCTACCTCTACTCCAAGGGCAACTTCAGTTTCCATAATATCAAAACCTAATTGCGGTAACGCACTAACACGTATCTCACTAGCGTCATAACTAGAAGTCGTTCCTCTTAGGTTGACATCGATATCCTTAAATACACCCTCAAAGAAAGTAGCTTTACCACCAAGACCGTAAGACAAATAGTTAAACCCTACATCCGTATCTTCTGTAAGTGGGTTGGTCGTATTCTCGTAATCTCCATACAAGTTAGCTCCTTGATACCTTGCACCAGCAGTAATTCCCCAGCTCATGTCTCTGTTGCGCATCCCATAAGAAACATCTAGTGAGGTATCTGAATAAGAATCATCTGCAATAGCCTCATCTATACCCCCTTGAGAAGAGATGTGATTGAAGAAAACACCTAGATCGCTGTCTTTATCTACTTCAAAGTTAGCAGCAAATTCGCCCAATACATTTACATAATTACCAAGACCTAGTCTCGCGTAATTTTTAAAGTATTTAGCTCTCTTAGTAGGCTTTAATCTAGAAAGATTTCCTTTTGCAGGCGTAAAAGTACTGGCTACAGGAACTGAAAAGATACTATAGGTGACTGGTTGCTTTTTCACCTTAGTAGTGTCGCTAAAAGCAGGGTTGCTTTTTACTTTAAAAGCATCACTAATAGACGGATCATAAGGTTTAACAAGTGTGATCGTCCCACCGTTTAATCTATTTTCCTCTTCCTCTGTTGTTTGTGCTATTGCGATTGTTGCACTTAAAGCAATAGCAGCAAGAATGGTGTTTTTTATATTGAAATTCATTATTTGCTAGTTTTGACCTGTCGGTACGACAGATGAATTTGTTTTTGCAGCTTCAGTTTTGATTTTGGCAAGCTCATTTTGTGCTGTTACGACAACATCGGGATATTGCTTAAAATTGGCGATAACAGCATCAAGGATAGTGGTTGCATTAAGCGTTTGGTTCAGTGCGTAGTAGCTTTGCGCCATGAGCACCAAGCCTTTTGCACTCCATAATTTATAACCTCCATAATTTTTACTCAATCCGTTTACCGTAGTAATTACAGCTTCGTGTTTTCCTTCTTTGTTTTCAAAATAAGCTTTGTAATAGGTAGCCTCTGCAGCAAGACTTCCAGTAGCCGTCTGTCTTACTTTTTCATAACCAGCTTTTGCTGCTGCCTCATTTCCTTGTTTCCAAGAAGATCGAGCGATGATGATCTCTGCATCAGACCTTACATTGTTTTCAATACTAGAATCGCTCAAGACTTTATTAGCATAGGTAACAGCATCTCCATACTTTTCTGTTTCATAATACGCCTTCATCAAGTTAGATTGTGCATAAATCACATTTTGAGGGAAGTCTGCTAATTGTTCGAGTTGCTTTAATACCGGAATCGCTTTTACGTAATCTTTTGTTCCCAAGTGTATTTCACTAAGTCTCGCTAGTGCTTGCTCGGTAAACTCGCTGCGCTCTTTACTGGTGACGTAGTCATAATGAACAATGCTTTCTGCCTTTTTATCTTGAGAAAATTGTGCCTGTGCCAGATAGAAATGAGCTTTTAAAGCATGCTTCCCATTAGGAAATTGCTGTAAGTACTTTTTCATTTCCCGAGCCGTGCCGCTCATATCTCCTTGAATAAATGGCTGCTCTGCACTTTCATAAGCAGTATCATCCAGCTCATTATCAGTTATCTCTACTCCATCGAGACCTCTTACCCATACCGCATAATCATTTGTACGTCCTTGATCAATGTACACTTGTCTAGAACTACTGATCGCCTGTATTGCTTGTGGTGTGCCTGCATACTTCTCAGCAACTTGTTGGAACACCGTTAAGGAAACTTCTAATTTACCCTCATTATACAATTGCAATCCTTTACGCATCATCGCTTGTGAGGTGTAACTGCTGTTAGGATACTCCCTGATGAGTTTGTCATAGGCAAGCACTCCTTTAACTGCTTGGTTGGTATTGATGTAAGTATTCCCTAATTCATACATGACATCATCACGATAGCTCGAAGTTCTAAATTTGGTAATGAATTCTTCCAAATCTTCAATTTTGCGTTCATTCCTTTGAACAAAACCATAGGAAATTGCTTTTTGAAAAGCAGCATAGTCTGCATTGAAACCATTCATCTCTATTGCTTTATTATAAGCTTCCATGCCCGGCCAGTAATTCTTCGTTACAAAGTTAGCATCTCCTATTCTTAGGTAAGCATCGTTTAGACGCACACGATTATTTTTGGTTGAAGCTTGTTGGATATAATCTGTGAAAGAACTGATGGCTTCTTCATATTTTTTAAGCTTGAATTGGGTATACCCCATATCATAATTATATAAATCGTCTTCTTCTATAGAAGTGCGCATAGAACTCACCTTATTAAAATTGTCATACGCACCTACAAAGTCATTTAATTCATACATACTTTCCGCTTTCCAGAAAGCAGCCTTTTTCTTCAGTTCTGGGTCACTAATATATTCAACCGCCTTGTTCAGATTTGTTAACGCATCTCTATATGCTCCAGCGGCATATAAATTAAGCCCATGGAATAAGGCTACTTTAGCATAAACCGCCTGGTTACCTTTTATTCTTCCGTCTTCTAATAACTTAAGAGCTTCTTCATAATTTTTTGAAGAGAAGTAAGAATCAATAAGAAACGCATTCATTTCTTCCTTTTTAACGCTATTAGGATAGGTCTCTAAATACGCAAGAATGACACCAGGCACACTATCGTAAGGGTTACCGTTTTCATAACTCAGCTTTGCGTAATTATAAGAAGCATCTTGAGAGATTTGATCATCAAGACCCATCTCACTTGCCTTTTTAAAAGCATTGAGCGCATCTTCATTACGGTTCAATTTGATATAGCTTTGCCCCAAATGATAGTAAGCGTTTTGAGCGGTAGCGTTGACACCGTCTATGATCTTATTAAAAGTTTCTACGGCTTTCTCAAAGTCACCTTCCTTGTAATACGCATATCCTAACTGATAGTAATCGTTATTATTCCAGCGCCCACGCACTCCTTTGTACTCTATGAGATAAGGTAGTGCCTCTTCATACTTTTCCTGATTAAAAAGTGACTGACCTATAATTCGGTTCAATTCTGATTGCTCGTTGCGATTAGATTTAGGCAATTGTGACTTTGCCAGCTCAATGGCTTTATCAAATCTTCCTAACTTATAATTTAAATCTGCTTGATAGTAAGAAAGTTTCTCATCTGTTTCTGGAGAAGATCCTACTTCATCAAAAAGATCACTTGCCTCTTGCAACTCGTCACTTTCATAAGCGATATACCCGAGATAATATTTTGCTTTGCTTCCATACTCGGGATCATCACTCACACGATTTAAAAACGGCTTGGCCTCATCATACTTTCTGGACTGCACTAAAGTGTAACCTGTATTAAAATAATAAGGATTGATTTGCTTTCGCGAAAGCGTTCCCGTATCCACCTTTTGATACCATGTAGCCGCTTTTCTATAATTACCATTATCAAAATAATAATCTGCCACATCTATAACCGCAGAGTTTCTCTTAGTTGAAGTAGGGTATTCTTCTACAAAACGCTCCACCAACTGGTCGGCATTACGCTGGTTGAGTCGTACAGCACAATTTGCTATATAGTAGGAAGCGTTACCTTTAACCACCTCATCTTTAGAAGACTGCATTGCTTTTTCAAAAAGTCGTTGTGCAGCGAGGTATTGATCTTCCTGATAAAGATCCAAGGCTTGATTGTAAGTCGCGAGATCATCAGTAAATATTTTGGACTGTTGTGCGTTAGTAATCGTAGTGAAGCTCAATACAAACAACAGTGCCATTGCTAGTTTTCTCATAATAAGAAGGATTCTAATTGTTAAAGTAAAATTATGATTTCCTGAGATAGAACGACTTAAAAGCTCATTAATTATTCATAATCTTATCCACATCTTGATTAACTTTACATCAAATTAACTTTTTTATGCCCAGTCACGTTTTATCATTAAGTAAAGTAGATGTTTTCCAGAAGGATAACCTCATTCTTAAAAATGTCAATTTAGAAATCGAGAAAGGTGAATTTGTTTACTTGATAGGTAAAACCGGTAGCGGTAAGAGCTCTTTAATGAAGACTTTATACGGTGATATCCCTCTTCAAAAAGGAGAAGGTATGATTGTTGATTTTGATTTAGCCCGCTTGCGCGAAAAGGAAATCCCACACCTGCGTCGCAAACTAGGCGTTGTTTTCCAAGACTTTAAGCTATTATCTGATCGCACGATCAACAATAATTTAAAGTTTGTTCTCGAGGCAACTGGATGGAAAGGAAAGAAAGAAATGATGATGCGCATAGAACAAGTTCTCGATAAAGTAGGGATGAAAACTAAAGGTTTTAAATACCCTCACGAACTTTCTGGTGGTGAACAGCAACGCGTAGCAATAGCTAGAGCATTACTCAACGAACCAGAATTAATCATTGCAGACGAGCCTACTGGAAATCTAGACCCACAAACCAGTGTGGAAATCATGGAGGTTTTACAACAAATCAATAAGAACGGAAATACAATTCTTATGGCTACTCACGATTATGCATTAATTCTTAAATATCCTTCTAAAACACTGAAGTGTGACGACGGAGAAATATTTGAGGTAGTACAAAAAGCCGTTTGAAACGCGAGCTGCATATCGTAAGTTTTGATATTCCGCTTCCAGCAAATTACGGGGGTGTTATCGATGTTTTTTATAAAATAAAGGCATTGTACGAGCAAGGGATTGAAATTACCCTGCACTGTTATCAATACAGTGACAGATCCCCTCAAGAAGAGCTTAACCACTACTGCAAGGAAGTTTTTTACTACCGCCGTAAAATAGGTTTCTACGGTATTTCTGCCAGCTTACCTTATATTGTTTATTCCAGAAGAAGTAAAAAACTACTTCATCGATTACAAAAGACATATGCTCCTATTTTATTTGAAGGCTTGCATACTTGTTATTACTTAAATCACAAGTCTTTAAAGAGTCATTTTAAAATAGTGAGATGTCATAATATCGAGCATGAATATTATAAAAAACTAGCTGAACACACTTCAAAGACAAAAAAAATCTATTTCCAAACAGAGAGCGATCGATTGCAACGCTATGAGACTGTTTTAGAAAATGCTCAAGTTTTAGCCACTATATCAGATGATGATCAAATTTATTTTGAGGCTAGATATGTGCAACCAGAAGTAAAAAAGGTGAATGCTTTTCATACGGATCAAGAAGTGACGAGTCTTTTAGGAAATGGAGATTACAGCTTATTTCATGGAAGTTTGAACGTGAGTGAAAACGACCATAGCGCTAGGTTTTTAATAGAGCATATTTTCAATGATTTGGATAATCAATTAATTATTGCCGGAAAAGAACCCTCTTTTGAACTACAAAAGCTCTGTGCTAAAAAAGATAATGTTACTTTAGTAAGCGATCCAGACTGGGACCAGTTAAACAACCTTATTGCAAACGCACATATTCATTTGATGCACGCGTCTCAAAAAAGCGGTTTAAAACTAAAATTATTAAAAGCATTATTCTCGGGAAGGCATGTGATTGCAAATAAAGACATGGCAACTGAAAAATCTATTTTTGATCATGTCGTTATAGCCAACTCTAATAAACAGTGGAAAGACGCCGTTGTAAAGTTAATGAAGAAAACTTTTGACAAAGACCTATTAAAAGAACGTACCGCAACAATGAAGGAATTTAAAAATGACAAAAGCCTGCACCTCCTAATAGACTCCATAACATTCTAACTATCAAAATACTCGTTCACATACCCCTTTATAATAAAGCAGCAACTGTATTGCAAGCTATAAATAGCGTATTGAGCCAGGAGTATACTAATTTTGATCTTTTAATCATCAATGATGGATCCACAGATCAAAGCTTAGAACTTGTGGAACATATGGAAAGTGACCGAGTTTTAATTCGCTCTCAAGAAAATCAAGGTGTAAGTACTACTCGTAATAACGCCTTACAATTTGCACGAGAAAACAATTACGACAGTATCGCTTTTTTAGACGCAGACGATTATTGGAGGCCCGATCACCTTTCTTTATTGGCCCTTCTATTTACCAAATTCCCAGCAGCTCAAGCTGTCGCTTCAAATTACAAATTAAAAAGATCTAATAACATATTAGAAACTAAGTGGAGTCATTTTGAAAATGAAAATGAACAGCTATTAGAACATTTTTTTGAACACAATTTCTTGAATAGTATTTTCACTTGTTCTACTTTAATGATCAAAACCGAAGCTATTGAAAAAGTAGGATTATTTAATAAGAGGTTGACTCATTTTGAAGACATCGACTGGTTTGTAAGGATAGGTATGAATTTGAACGTCGCTTTCAGTTTTCAAGTAACCGCGATTATTGATGAGTCTGCTGAAAATCGCTCTGATCAGACAGATATGAAAAACAGAGCATTACCTGACTTTTCATCTTATGAGGACGAAATTAAAAAACACAAAGGACTAGAAAAATACTTGGACTTGAATCGTTTTTCTATTGCACTCGCCTATAGAATGGAAAATGATATCAGAAATGCTACTTTGTACCAGCAAAAAATCAATTTAAAAAATTTAAGTTCCAAACAACAAAAGCTCCTGCTAATGAGCAGGCTGCAGCTTAAATCCTTAAAACGCACCCAGAAGATTTTGGGAAATCTGGGATTGCATCTACGAGCTGGTGACTGATACCAGTAACATCAACTTTAAGATGACTTCGAATAGAAGACCTCTTTATCTCTGATATAATCTACCTCCTCAAATTCGTGAGAAGCCAGGACAAGACACATAGCTCCACTAGAAAAGTCAGACAGCTCTCTCCATATCATCGTTGGGATTAACAACCCCTTATTGGGCTTATTCAACCTGACGGTTTGCTTCTCCTTTCCATTATCTAATTCTACGGTAAAACTACCAGAAACGGCTATTAACAACTCCATACACTCTTTATGCGCATGGCCCCCACGATGGGAGTCGCTAGGAACGTCGTACAAATAATAAACACGCTGGATTTTATACGGAATAGTATCTTTTTCCAGTACGGCTAGATTACCTCTCGGATCTGTTATTTTAGGAATGTCTATGATTTTGTAATCCATTAATTTAAAGATTTGTTAATTTGATGATTTGAAATAATCCTGAGCTCCGTCTTGAAAAGTTTTTGTTTTATGTTTTAACTCAAAAAAAGAAGCTGCCAAGCCTTTTCTAAACAAAAAGAAACCATACTTCCATTTCATAAAAGTAATATTTCTTTTTAAGTAAGCTGCCAGGGCACCTCTTGCATAGATCAAACGATCACTAGTTACTTCCTCGCTAGAGTTCAGTGCTTTGTGTTTTACAATTGTTTTATTGACAAAATAAGGGGCTGAACCTTGACAAATCCCCTCCTTTAAAAACACAAAATTCTCGCTATCTTGAAATTGCGCCCCTAAACCAAATCTCTCGTCAAATCTTAATTTTTCACCTACCAAAGCTCTTTTAAACGTGATTTCTGGGGATAAAACACTACGCAAACTTCTGCTGTTGTGAGTTTGCTCTTTTAATGGATAATCCCAATACGGCTGCCCATTTTCAATAACTTCTGTTTGAAATGTGATGATGCTGTTCGGCACACTATTGTGTGCATTTATAATATGTTTTATCGCATCTGGCATAACAATACAATCATCATCTAGAATCCAGCACAAGTCTTTATTACTGTTATCGATGGCAAGATTCCGACTTTTACTCAATCCGAATTGATTAACATTCATCACTTTGATATGTTCCCAGTCAGAGATTGCAGCATTTGCGCCTGTTTGATTGACCACAAGTATACTTGCCTTAACATCGGCAAGAGGTTGTTGAAACATGGATTCTAGAAAAGACAAGTCGCTGCGATTCATGGTCGCAATGAGAATTTCTAAATCTGTATTTTTATAACTGGGCAACTGCTTATCTTTACCTCAAAGATACTTCTATATGCGCATATTGCTGGTAGGTGAATACAGCGGTTTTCATAATGCCTTAAAACATGGACTACAACAATTAGGTCACGAAGTCACTCTTGTGGGCGATGGCGATGGGTTCAAACGCTTTCCTGTAGACATAGAAGTAGGCAGTTCCTATTTTGAACAAAGCTGGTTGCATCGCAAAATAAAAGTAGGCTGGTGGAAACTCACGGGTCGTAATTTAGAAGATCGCTTGAAGTTAGCCCGCTTTCGCGAAAGCGAGAACCGCTTGAAAAACCACGACATCATACAATTTATTAACTCTAATCCATTTGGGTGCGAGCCTGATATAGAGAAAGTAATGATCGATTTCCTAATTGAACATAATACGTCATCATTTCTTATAGCTTGCGGCGATGATTATGAATATGCCAAATACCTGACCGAAGAACACCTAGGTTACAGCATCCTAGAAGTTGTAAAAAAGGATCCCAAAAATAAAAAAGAGCTCTTTCATACCTATAAATATTTGGGAGACGGCTATAGAGATAATTATTACAACATCTTAAAAGCATCAGAGAAAATCATTCCTAGTAATGCAGATTATGCGATGGCTTTAAAGAACCAAGAAAAAGCTACAGCGATCATTCCTGCTGCTATTAACTGTTCTAAATTCCAGTTACAACTCAACGAAAACATAGACTGTATCCATGTTTTTATGGGGATTAACCGTGGAAATTATTGGAAAAAAGGAATCAATTATTTTGAGGAAGCACTAGAAATCATCCAAAAAAAATACGGAAACAAGGTGCAGGTTACTATAGCAGAAAGCCTTCCTTATCAAGAATACATCACAAGTTATAAGAGCGCACATATTTTACTGGATCAAGTACTTTGCTATGATCAAGGTTATAATGCACTAGAGGCAATGGCTCAAGGTAAGGCGGTCTTTTCTGGAGGTAGTGAATTCTATTTAAAAGCGCATCATTTAGATGCTATTCCCGTAATCGATGCACAACCAGATGTGACTTATTTAGTAGATCAACTGTCTTTGCTCATCGAGCAACCAGAAAAAATTCTTCAAATAGGAAGAACCTCTAGAAAGCATGTGCTAGAACATCACGACAGTATCAAGATCGCAAAAGCCTATGAACAACATTACCTTAAAAGCTTTTAAATCAATTGATTACTTTCCCTATATGAATTAAATAAACCTTTATTTCTATGTGCACAATTATAAAGACATACGAGTGCCTTATAAGATAATGGACCTGCCGCTAGGTTGGTCATTAATATATTGTTTTGAAAGAAGGCTTTCCACCAGCGATCGTATAAAAGGCAGATCTCAATAAACAGCACACTACTCATAGTGATGTAGATAAGACGAAGCTTTTTATAGCCTTTCTTTGAAGAAAATAAAAATAGTTAGTTGTGTGGATTATTTCCTGTAAGGTGTGAAAATCGAAATTTAATTCCAATTTCAGTATCGTACTACCTGTTTTTCCACTGTATATCCATACCAGAAAAGTCTTCACTGGTTTTTTGCTTAGCTTGTTTAGGAATCAAAAACTCAAACTCTAGTGCTACTTCAAGACCATCATCTAGATAGAACAACATAGTTTCTTCTCCTTCGTAATCACAAATCACAATAGCATGAATTTCATGAACCGCAAAGTATTCATCCTTTATTTCTTGAGGTTCTACAAACTCAAAAGAATGCAATACTTGTGCTCCTTTGAAATAATCTAATTGATCTAAGTAGAGGTCTTTTTCCATATCGCAAAGGTAAGATTTTAAGAGGTTGAAAAAGCTTGTTTAACTTAGAATCGACTGATATGCATTTATATTAATTCTTAACTGGCAAAGGCCAGTATACTAAATGGGTAAAATATAAAGACTTTATTGCGCTAGGTGTCCTACTATTCTCTAGTAAAAAAGTAAGCCTAATAAGTATCCGTCATAAAAAAAGCCAGTTCACAAGAACTGGCTTTAAATGTATACTGGATGTTCTTCTATTTTATTATACCGTACGATTTACATCAAAAGCTTCTAGTAATTTTGCTACTCGTTGTACAAATTGTCCACCTAGTGCTCCGTTTACTACTCTATGATCGTAACTATGGGACAAGAACATTTTCATTCTTATACCTATAAAGTCTCCTTCTGGAGTTTCTACTACTGCAGGAACTTTTCTTATGGCTCCAAGAGCTAAGATTCCAACTTGTGGCTGATTGATTATAGGAGTTCCTAATACAGATCCAAAAGTACCTACATTAGTTACCGTATACGTTCCGCCTTGAGTATCGTCTGGTTTTAATTTACCTGTTCTTGATCTGTTTGCAAGATCATTTACTGATTTTGCCATTCCTACCAGGTTCAATTGATCTGCATT
>TARA_R110000751_G_scaffold1976_6_pt1 | contig 36373 bp, 32 predicted proteins | sample TARA_R110000751 | Tara Oceans TARA_R110000751 (sample SAMEA4398001) | marine metagenome | biome: Polar Biome; feature: [MES] marine water layer (ENVO:01000295) within the mesopelagic zone...; material: water (ENVO:00002006), including particulate matter (ENVO:01000060) such as...... | reverse complement strand
GAGATAAAAGAAAAGATAACCCCTTTCCCCGATTAAAGGATATAATAATGTGGACTATATCTTTACAAGGACAAGATTATGAAAGTTGCAGTTATTTCAGGTGTCACAGGACAGGACGGGTCGTACCTCTCTGAGTTATTACTCAGTAAGGGGTATTTCGTAATCGGATTCTCTCGAAGAGTGAGTGTAGATACATCAGAACGTATCAAACATTTGTTAACTAACGCTAATTTTCAATTTGAGGAGGGCGATATTTGCGACCCGCTATATATTGCGGAATTGCTAACTAAATACCGCGTAGAAGAGTTTTATAACCTCGCCGCCCAATCCCACGTCCATACATCCTTCTCACAGCCCGTAGTAACGACGCAGATCGATTATATAGGGCCATTGAACATACTGAACTGTATTAAGTCCTTGTCGCCGCAGACGCGATTCTATCAAGCCTCAACGAGTGAGATGTTTGGCGACGAATATGATGTGTACGAAGGAATAGAAATAACCGTAGGTACTGAAAATATTAATTGTCCAATAAAATATCAAGATGAGCAAACTCCATTCTCCCCGCAAAGCCCATATGCAATTGCTAAACTAGCGGCACATCATGCGTGTAGATTATACCGCGAGTCTTATGGATTGTTTACTTGTTGCGGAATTTTGTTTAATCACGAGAGTCCGCGACGGGGCGAGAAGTTCGTAACACGGAAAATTACGAAGTGGATTGGCGAATTTGTAAGATGGGTAGATGGTAAGGAAAATATAATTACCGGAGATCAGGATAGTATTCAGAGTTTAGATCCTATTGACACTTTCCCTAAGCTCCGCTTAGGCAACCTCGATGCTCACCGCGATTGGGGTCATGCAAAAGATTATGTCCTCGCTATGTGGATGATGATGCAGCATGATAAGCCAGATGACTATGTTGTAGCAACAGGTGAATCACACACTATCCGCGAATTTCTGGATGAGGCTTTCTATGCGATGAATTATGAGGGCGATTGGGAAGATTTGGTGGTAATCGATCCTAAATTCTATCGTCCTGCGGAAGTGGACTACTTGAATGGTGTTTATGATAAAATTGAAACCGCTCTGGACTGGAAACCGGAATACGCATTCGAGGATCTTGTGGCGGAAATGGTGGAGGAAGACCTATGACAATTACTGGTTATTTAACTGTAGCTTTTATCTTTCTTATGTTTATGGCTTTTTGTATAAGTGTAAGCAGGATTTATAATTCGCAAGCTGCTTGTATAAAAAAACTAAATGATGATAATACAAAACTACTAAGCCAAAAGAAGTCAAGCGAAACTCGCCTTGGGCAAATTGGCGAACACTTCGCCCCATTCCTGGATGTGTTTCCGTATGACCCAAAGGAGGCCCGCTTCTTAGGGTCTCCTATTGATTTTGTGGTATTTGATTTCGAGGGAGATCAGATAGTGCTGGTGGAATTTAAAACGGGTAATTCGAGAGAATCAAAAAGACAGAGACAAGTAAGAGATATGGTAGCTAAGGGAAGCGTTAAGTATGAAGTTATAAGGGTTAGGGGCGGGGATGAGGCGTAATTATGATGATCCGGTATATAAAGAAGTTCGCAAGCGAGTCTTGAAGAGGGATAAGCATAAATGCCAAATGCCCAATTGTAAAAAAAAGAGAAGACTAAACGTGCATCACATTGAGAGATGGGCCGATGCGGCGAGTTTGAGGTATGAAACGTTTAATATGATAACTTTATGTAGAACCTGTCATGATTCAATAAAAGATAAAGAGTCTCATTACGCTCCATTATTTATGGGCATAGTAAGAAAAAATGAAAATAATAAGAGACACTAGAGAACAACAGGGGTTCGAATTTTTTGCTCAGGCGGAAATAATAGAACAGGCACTAGATGCAGGCGACTATACAATCGAGGGATTGGAAAGTTTCATCCGTGTAGAACGTAAAGCTTCAACGGGGGAACTATACCACAACCTAGCTAAGAAAACTATGAAGGATAGGTTCCATCGGGAAATGGAGAAATTGGATACGATTGAGAATGCTTACATTGTATGTGAATTTCCGGAATCCTACCTTTATACTTTTCCTGAAAATTCCGGAATTCCCAAGAGCAAAAGAAAGTACATGAAAATAGGTTCCAAGTACTTCCGTAAGTTAATCTACGATATAGAAGATAACTATGATGTAAAAATTCTGTACTGCGATAACAAAGACCATGCAGAACAAGTAACTTTTGACCTACTACAGGAAGCATGGAATGAATTCTGAGATATATCTACACAGTGACGAAGCAGATGTAGAGGATAACGGTATTACCTTTAAAGTTGCCGCCAAATTCATAAAAAAACTACACGAAGCAGAACAAAAATCTACTGACAAGATAATTGCCCACACCAGCACAATAGGCGGTGAATGGGCGGATGGCATGTCTGTATTTGACAATATATCATATTCTTCTTTACCAGTTTACATGATTGGTCATGGATGTTTGTGTAGCATGGGAACCATTATACTCCAAGCCGCCAGCAAAAGATACTTAATGCCAAATTGTGATATTATGGTGCATTTTGGCGACCTAACACTAAGCGGTCATCAGGTCTCTGTTGAGTCTGGCACAAAATACTATATAAAAGTAAAAAACCAGATGATTGATATCTATACAGATAAATGTATCAATGGTAGCTTTTTTAAAGATAGATCATATAGTAGAGCAAGAACTAAAGCTTATATCAAAAGAAAACTAGAATCTAGTGTCGATTGGTATATGTCCGCACAGGAAGCTGTAGATTTTGGTTTCGCAGATAAAGTTTTAACTAGAACAGAATATTTAAATGTCCGAGAGATTAAGAAAAGAAATAATCGAGGAACTAAATGATGCGTGGCTAAATATTGATGTTCATAAAAATGATTTGATTACACCATTAGATATATTAGACACTGAAGATCCTCAAGAATTCTACAAAAAATTAACTTGGTTACTGACCCAGCCAGATTACTTTCCCTTTTTGTGCAAGCACATATTTAAAGTAGACCTACTCCCTTTTCAAGGATTGATCCTACAGGAGTTGTGGGAACGAAAATTCCCGATGCTTATCGGAAGTCGAGGTATGGGGAAGACCTTTTTAATGAGTTTGTATTGTATGCTTCGCGCATTATTAATGCCGGGGCGCAAAATTGTAGTTGTTGGTGCCGCTTTCCGTCAGTCTAAGTATCTGCATGACTACATGGAGAATATATGGAAAAACTCCGGTATATTAAGAGATTTATGCGATAGCAATAGCGGTCCACGAAGAGATGTGGATATGTGCCGGATGCTGGTAGGCAGTAGTCAAATTGTGGCACTACCAATTGGCGACGGTAGCAAAATCCGTGGACAACGAGCAAATGATATCATCAGCGATGAATTTGCGTCCATGTCTAGGGAAATCTTTGAAAATGTTATCGCAGGTTTCGCCGCCGTTTCCGCCTCGCCTGCCGAAAGCGTAAAAATAGAAGCGACAAAACGAAAAGCAAAACAATTAGGAATTGATCCATCTCTTTTGACAGAACATATCCAGGAGGAGGGTATGGGTAACCAGATTGTACTAGCAGGAACAGCATATTACGATTTTAACCATTTTGCGACATATTGGAGAAGATGGAAGTCTATCATCAAAAGCAAAGGCGACCCATACAAGTTAAAAGATATATTTGGCGGGGAGGAAATACCAGATTCTTTTAATTGGAAAGACTACTCGATTATTAGAATGCCAGTTGACCTAATCCCCAAAGGATTCATGGACGAGGCTCAAGTGGCAAGATCAAAAGCCACAATTCATAACGGTATTTACCTGATGGAGTTCGGGGCGTGCTTCTGTAAAGATTCGTCAGGATTCTTCAAAAGAAGTTTAATCGAATCATGTATCGGTAATGACACTAAGCCTATCAATATTGCCTCTGGCGGTCAAGTCTACTTTGATCCACTTTTAAAAGGAAATCCGTCAGGACAGTACATCATTGGCGTGGACCCCGCATCAGAAGTTGATAATTTTTCTATTATTGTTTTAGAGGTGCATAATGACCATAGAAGAATAGTTCATTGTTGGACTACGAACAGGCAGCAACATAAAGACCGTGTAAAAAAGGGTCTCACCAAGGAAGCTGACTTCTATAGCTTCTGTGCTCGTAAAATACGCGACCTGATGGGCGCTTTCCCGACGATACATATTTCGATGGACGCTCAAGGGGGCGGCATAGCGGTAGCTGAAGCCCTTCACGACCCTAAAAATCTAGCCAAGGGCGAATTATCAATTTGGCCGGTTATTGATGAGAAAAAAGGAAAAGACACAGACGATGAATCTGGGTTGCATATTCTAGAATTATGCCAGTTCGCCAGATATGACTGGTTGGCAGAAGGCAATCACGGACTGCGAAAAGATTTTGAAGATAAGGTGCTTCTATTACCAAGATTTGATCCTATTACAATTGGACTGTCAATTGAGCAGGACAAGATGGCGAATAGAACTTATGACACTTTAGAAGATTGCGTAATGGAAATTGAAGAATTAAAAAATGAACTCTGCATGATAGAAATTAGACAGACCTCAACAGGTAAGGAACACTGGGACACGCCAGAAATTAAGATCGGCGTTGGTCGCAAAGAAAGGGTACGAAAAGACCGTTATTCCTCACTTTTAATGGCAAATATGGCGGCTAGACAGACTAGAGCAAGGAGAATCCAGGACGACTATGAGATTGTTGGTGGATTTGCCGAAGTGTCACAAAGTAAAAAGAAACCACAAGCAGATTTTATTGGCCCCGCTTGGATAACTTCACAATTAAACAATCTTTATTGATTTTGGTGTACTATAATATGAATGGGATTACATTACAATTAAATTAAGGCCATTAGTATGTCTGAAGAAAAAAAGCTCTATATTGATTTGAATGATAAAGACGCTTTAGATCAAGCAAGCGGAAATGTTGATAGTTATGATGGAGTTATGAACGCAAGCGCCAGTCGTGGAAGATCTTATCTTGATATTGAGGACGGCATCTCTGTCAGACAGTCCTATCGTAAAGGCGATTACTATGGATTTAGGCCTGGTGAAGAACCGCCGACGCTTGAAAAAGAAATTATTGAGAGGTGTATGAACGCCTATGAAAAAGTCGGCATTATCAAAAATGTTATCGATTTGATGGGCGATTTTGGTTCACAAGGCATCAGTCTTGTTCACACAGATAAAAATGCGCAAAAGTTTTATCGTCGCTGGTGGGAAGAGGTGTCTGGGTCAGAGAGATCAGAAAGATTTCTCAATACTTTATTCAGATGTGGTAATGTTGTTATTAAAAGACGATATGCCAAATTAAATAAATCCACACAAAAGAAAATGACCCGTGGTGAAGATGATATTATTATCACCAAAGAAAATATCTCACGACGACGCATTCCATTTGTTTATGATTTTCTAAATCCAATTAATATTGATGTTGTTGGCGGTAGATCCGCACTTTTTGTGGGCAGTAAAAAATACCGCATGAAACTATCATCACATATTAAAAAATCTTATGAAGCAAAAGAAATACCAATCAATGAACTAAGTGATGAAATCAAAAACGCTTTTAAAAATGGAGATAGCCATATTGATCTAAATTCCGACGATCTAATGGTTTATCACTATAAAAAAGACGATTGGCAACTATGGGCGCACCCTATGGTTAACTCAATCCTTGATGATATTACTATGTTGGAAAAGATGAAACTAGCGGATATGTCCGCACTTGATGGTGCCATCTCTAATATTCGTTTATGGCGATTGGGCGATTTTGAGAATAAAGTTCTACCGACTAGAGCCGCTATTGATAAACTGCGCAATATTCTAGCAAGTAATGTTGGTGGCGGAACTATGGACTTGGTTTGGGGTCCAGAACTTGACTTTAAAGAAAGTAATACTCAGGTATTTAAATTCTTGGGTAGTGAAAAGTACCAACCGGTATTGAATAGTATTTATGCCGGGCTTGGAATCCCACCTACTTTAACAGGTCTTGCTGGAAATGGTGGTGGATACACCAATAACTTTGTATCACTAAAAACTCTAATTGAAAGACTGGAATACGGCAGAAACCTTCTGGAAAAATTCTGGAATACTGAACTCAGAAAAGTTCAAAAAGCTATGGGTTTTGCCAAACCTGCAAAGATGCATTTTGACCATATGGTGCTTTCTGATGAGTCTGCTGAAAAAAACCTACTGGTTCAATTAGCAGATAGGGATGTAATTTCTACAGAAACGGTTCGTGAGCGATTTGGTGAAATCGATGATATTGAAGATGCGCGAATTAAATCAGAAAGACGAAACAGAAAGTCTAATAAAGTGCCGCCAAAAGCTGGGCCTTATCACAACTCTCATATATCCGATGATTATAAGAAAGTTGCTCTTAATAAAGATCAAATAACAATTGATCAGGTTACAGATCTACAACCCAACCCACAAGAACCGGCTCCGGTGGTTGAACAGCCTAGAATTCAGGATGAAAAACCCAACACTTCTGAAAGACCTGATGGTGGCAGACCCAAAAACGCAAAGGATACAAAACCTCGTAAACAAAAGGTTGTAAAACCTTTGACGGGTCCGGGTGCGGCTAATCTATTAATTTGGGCAACTTCCGCACAAAAGGAAATAACTGATTTACTGCAACCTGCTTTACTAGATCATTATGGTAAATCTAATGTTAGAAAGTTAACAAAACAAGAAGCTGAAGAAGTGGAATTATCTAAGTTTGTTGTGCTTTCTAATCTCAAACCATTCATTGACATAAATCAGGATATAATATTTGATGTGCTAAAAACAAAGGCAACGGTTGATATCGATATTCTAACACAAGTCCAACAATTTGTTAAGGATTTTGTGGGCAAAAACTCTAAAACACCATCAGTAGATGAGATGCGTCAAATTTACTGTTTGTCGTACTCATATGTAAAAAGTCCACTTGTATAAGAAAATGGTGTATAAAAAAGGTGAGGTGGTAACATGAAAATTCATAAGCAAGAAATCTTAGATGGTTTATCAGAAAAAATCGAGGCTAGTGCCAGTGTGTCACTAGATGCTCAAATTTTAATTGATTCTGATTTAGACCATCCCTCTGAAGAAGAAATACAGAAAACACTAGCTGGTTATGGGCATTCAAACCCTGACCAAGTCGATCTGTATTACATCAACACTGTTTTGGTTTCTACTGGGTGGAATAAGAATGATGATGTTTTTGCTGCTGAAGAAGCTTGGGCTGCTAGGGATACTCCTGTGGACAAGCAATTTAATTATATGCACGATGAAAGCGATATCATAGGGCATATTACTGGTAGCACTGTTATTGATGAAAACGGCACTAAAATTGAAACTGAAGAACCACCCGAAAAGTTTGATATTATTACTTCCGCCGTTCTATATAAATCCTGGAGTGATCCAGAATTAAGCGAAAGGATGTCTCAGATAGTTTCTGAGATTGAAGACGGAAAATGGGCTGTTTCGATGGAGTGCTTATTTTCAGATTTTGATTATTCCGTAGTTTCACCCAATGGTGATACGAAGGTTGTAGCAAGAAATGACGAGTCGGCATTCCTGACGAAACATCTACGTGTTTACGGCGGGAAAGGAGAATATGAAGGATATAAGGTAGGAAGGTTGCTACGCAATATCGCTTTTTCTGGTAAGGGGTTAGTTAATCAACCAGCTAATCCAAGAAGTATTATTCTTCAGCCAGAAGAAGATCCATTCGATCAAACTTTTACTAACTCTATAAATGTACGGGAGTTTAACATGACTGATGATCAGAAGGTCGAAAGTTCTGACATTGAAGTAGAAGCAGCGGTTGCTTCTGTCAATGACGAACTAGAGACGATTAGAGCTGATCACGAAGCGACTGTTGATGGCCTAACTTCAACAATCGCTGAACGAGACGCTAAGATCACAGAACTGGAAGAAAGTGCTGTCGCGCTTACTTCTGAATTCGAAGGAACCAAAGCTAAATTAGATGAGACTTCAACTCAGCTAGATGAAGCTAAGGGTACTATCCGCAAAATGGTTCGTACAGCACAAGCTAAAGACGCTGGTATCGCAGACGATAAAGTCAAAGATACCATCGCCAAGTTTGATACTGTAAATGACGAAGCTTTTGCCGCTATGCTTGATCTCGTAAAGAGTCAAGCCCATGTCAGCTTAACTCCATCCAGTGACAAACCAGCTCCAGCAGCGGCTCCAGAGCCAGTTGTTGAAGAAGTCGTGGCTGAAGAAGTAGTTGAAGAAGAAGTTGAAGACGCTGAAGTTGAAGAAACTGAAGCGGCTTTGATTGATGCTCCAGACCCAGTACAGAATGCTTTTGCTTCTGCTACTGAGTTTTTCAGAAACTCTGTTCTAAACACCACTAAAAACCTCAAGTAGGAGAAAACATAATGGCACTTAAAGGTGATAGAAACGTTCTCGAAACTGATATTAGTTTCTTTTGTAATGAAGCCGTAGAAAAGGGTCAGGTTCTTTGTGTTAGCACAGAAGCTTCTGGTTCTGCTATGGATAACTCATCCGCATTAGCCGCTTTAAAAGCTGAAGCTTCTGGTAATTTAGAAACTAAAGCTGTTTTAGGTGTGTGTCTTAACGATGTTGTTGACATCGATCAGACTCGTCAGCACATCAACTGGCATAAGGACGAAGTGCAAAAAGGTGGTAAAGTTACCATCATGACTAAGGGCACAATTGTCACAGATCAGATTAGCGGCACACCAACGGTTGGTCAAGTCGCTTATCTTGCTGATGCTGGTAAAATTGCCGGCACTCAAGATGGTGACTCTCCAGCAATTGGTCGTTTCCTTTCCACAAAGGACGCTAACGACTTCTGCAAAATCTCCATTAACCTTCCATAAACTAATAAAGAACAGGAGAATATAAATGTCTTTTACTTCGAAGCCCAGTCCTGAATTTATCGGCCTTCTTAAAAGGGCTGGTAGCGCTAATAAAGCAGAAGCACTCGTAGCACAGCATGAACTCGCTAAGGCTATTGAACTTCCGCTTCGTGAAGGCGTTCTGGTTGGCGATATCGCTGGCGGAATTTTTGAACGCATCACAATGGAACCCGGTACTTCTACTGAGTTCCCACTCGATCTCCTTTCACCTGGTCAGGAAGATGAATTCGTTGCCTACACTAACCCTGGCAATGGTCGTGTTCCAGAACGAACAGTTGAAGGCGATTATGTAATGATTCCGACGTATAGCGTTACTAACGCTATCGACATGCTTCTTCGCTATGTCCGTGAAGCACGCTGGGACGTTGTCTCACGAGCTGCGCGTGTTCTTGAAGCCGGTTTCGTTAAGAAGATGAACGATGACGGATGGCATACAATCCTCGCCGCTGGTGTGGATCGTAACGTCCTTGTTTACGATGCAGATGCTGCTGCTGGTCAGTTTACTAAGCGACAGATTTCTCTCATGAAGTCTGTTATGCGACGTAATGCTGGTGGTAACAGTGCTTCTATGAATCGTGGTCGTTTAACTGATGTCTATCTGTCACCTGAAGGTCTCGAAGATATTCGAAACTGGGGTGTGGATCAGGCTGACGAAACTACTCGTCGTGAGATTTACCTGTCCGCTGATGACGGTGGTGCTATCACTCGAATCTTTGGTGTTAATCTTAATGCTCTTGACGAACTTGGTCAGAGCCAGGAATACCAGAATTACTTCACCAGTAATCTTTCTGGTACACTTGGACCATCAAGCGATGTCGAACTCGTTGTTGGTCTTGACTTGGCTGCTAGTGACAGCTTCGTCATGCCTGTTAAACAGGAAGTTACTGTTTTCGAAGACGAAGCGTTGCATCGTCACCAGAAGATGGGCTTCTACGGTTTCGCAGAAATCGGTTTTGGTGTTCTAGATTCTCGTCGAGTTCTGCTCGGCTCATTCTAAACATCTTACCTATCTAGTATTAGGGATGGGGCAGAAATGCCTCATCCCTTTTATTTTGGTGTAATATAAATTGGAGGAAGCATATGAATTACACTGTTTTATCAAATGAAATAAATAATGACCCTCTAGGGTTAGGTTATGCCTCTATGGACGCATACCAAATACGCGATTCTATTAACGAAAAAACCAGATCTGCTTATAAAGCCTTAACATCAAATGATTTGTTAAAATGGTCTGGAATTAATGGTAGATACATAAAAATTAAAACTGCGGCGGATAATACAGGTTTATCAGATGAAATAAGATCTGCGGCTTTTACCGCAGTTGTTATGGTGGAAAGAGATAATACGGTATTTGATTATAATGACGGTAATTCGCAAAGTATATTTAATGTTTTAGTTAGTAACGATATAATATCAGAAGACGATAAAAATGACCTGCTTGCTACTTTAACAGAAAATATAAGCAGATCGCAAGAATTGGGGTTGCCGCAATTGAGGAAAAAACATGTAGAAAGAGCAAAAAATGGCAGTTAGTAAAGCTGGACAACAGGTTACATTTTCATCAGCAAATTCCGTACTTGTTTCTGCGGATAGTCAAACTACTAGTGATGCTATAACTTTATCAAGCAATAGTGTTGCTGCGCAAATTACGCTGAAATCGGACCATACCGGGGTCTCTCCGTCACTAGGTGATACAGTCGATTCTTATATTTTATACTCGACGGGAGATCCTGATGGTTCGACGGCTGATGAATTTGATACGTCTGGTCATGCTTTACACCTGGCAATTTTAGACTTAAATATAGAAGATCCCGCACAAAAAACTGTAGATATTCCAGTGAGTGCAAAATCTTTCAAAATATATATAGACAATAATAGTTCCGCCTCATCAATTACCTGTTCAGCAGAAATATATGAAACAATAGTTTCTTAGGAGTAATCTTATGTCCGCTATGACTAATTTTTTTGAATCTGGTATTCTTAACCAGGTTTTTCGTGGTATATCTTTAACACTGCCCTCTACTGGTGTTTGGATTGGCTTAACATCTGATACTCCATCAGAAGGTAGTCCTGCCGCCAATGAATTCACTACCGCCCAAAGCGGTTATCTAAGAGTCCATGTTGCAACAGGAAAATGGACCGCTCCTACCGCTGATGATAACGGACATAAAATAGATAACAATGAAGCTATCGATTTTGCAACTGCTAATGGCGCTAATTGGGGTTATGCCAGTGGTGTTATTATCACAGATGCGTTATCTGGTGGTAATGTATTAATGAAGGGTGCATTAACGACTCCCCGTAATATACTTGATGGTGATACTTTCAGGTTTAGTTCTAATGATCTGGATATCAAGTTTGACTAATTCCAGTTTTTAATATTGGGGTAGTATACTTTGTATCTGCCCCTATTTTTTTAGGCTGATGATATGTTTGGCTTCCACAGTTTTAGTGAAAACCCTTTCTCTTCTTTATCGGCAGTTTCTGCTGATGAAGTTAAAACTGGTGTAGCTACATTAAGTGCATCTGGCACACTTGATTTAAACGGTACTATTGAACATCTTGGTCTCGCCACTCTTGCTGCTTCTGGATCATTAACTTCTAACGGGTTAATTATTGCTCCTGGTAGTAGTTTATTATTAGATGCTGGAACCGTTACGGCAAACGGCACTCTGTTAACCCCTATTGCTGCTTCACTTGAAGCTTCTGGTGAATTATCATCAGACGCATCTTTAATACGATCTTCTGAAGCTGCTATAATTGGTTCTGGAACTATAAGTTCAAATGGAACAGCTTTAGTTCCTCTTAATTCTTCTGTAGAATCCAGCGGTGAATTAACTTCTGATGTACATGTGGTTCATGGGGGCATATCTCAACTTGAGGCGTCTGGTACTTTAGGGGTTAGCGAATCGGTTGCTCTTGATGGAACTAGTTTATTATTAGATGCCGGAACTGTATCGGCAAAAGGCACGCTTAAAATCGTTAGCGATGTCTCTGTAGAATCTTCTGGGACAACATCTGCAAATCCAAGTCTTATTATTCCGCATACTAGTTCTATATCAGGAACTGGTGTTGTTTCGGGGATATCAAGCAGTGTTAAAGTTTCAGATACCACTATATCATCAAGTGGAACAACATCAAATAATGGAACGTTAATATTAGGACCATCTGATTCAATTCAAGGGGTTGGGTCTTTAACTCCAGATGCGTCCAATTTAATCTCTGGAAAAGCCGCTTTAACATCTCCCGGCGCTACTCTTATTGCTGGGACATTTGCTCCAGGACTTCTTGCTGCAAGTATGTCTGCCTCTAGTACAATTACTGGGCAGATTGGCATGGATCTTGAGAGTCAGGCTACTGTCGGAAATACCGCAAAAGAATTTCTTAAGAAAACCAGTAGACCAAATTACAAACCGGCTTTGCCTAAATTGTCTGGTAAAGATGTAGTGCTAGATTTCCCATTCCATGAAGGTGCGGGGAATTTACGCAGCGTTTCTTCCAGGCGGCAAAGTGGCGATATAGGAAATCTTTCTTGGGGCAGGGTAGATGGAAGACAATGCTTAACTTCTGCCGGAACCTCTTATGCTAACAACAGGGTTTCTTTTGACACTAATGGGGTTTCTTTAACAAGATCTACCATAGTTATCTCTTTTAAACCAACGTCTATAAGTTCTAACCACTTTTTGTTTAATCTTAGAGGCACCGCCAATAACAATAATGAAATAGATTGTTACATTAGATCAAATCAAAAAATTACTATTGATATTTATAACGGCACATCCAAACAAACCATCACCACCGCTGCTATAAATTTAAATCAGTGGAACACATTGGTATTAACTTGGGATGATAATCTAAAAGCTTATTTGAATGGTTCTGATCCGGTAACTTTAGGTAGTTTTGTTGAACCCGCAGTATTGGGTAGTACTTTTTATATTGCCGGTAGAACTGAAGATAATTTTGGTTTTATTGGTTCTATTGATCATTTTAGATTATACAATAAACAAATTTCTGACATTGAAGCAAAACAATTACATAAAAACATATATAAAGACTACTCTCTAGATTACATAGTTCCAAATCATTATGAAATGACCAGAGTGACCACTAGTGGCCGCTTGATGAAAAATTCCTCAAGCACCATATCTGGGTCTGGTCAAGTGGTAAGTCGCGGCACCTTCCTATTGGCGAAATTAAAAGCCGCGTTTGGTGGATTGGCTGAAATTAATGCTGACGGTGAATCAACACCTTTAGACATAAGCACCGCTTCTTTACAAGCTATTGCCACAATTACCGCAAACGGTTTATTACTTGGTGAACTTGATACTGTTGCCTTTACCATGTTTATTAATCGACTTGAGGACTATAATGTAGATGTATACAGACAATTTGTCAAGGAATTTAATGTTGCTAGATTAAAAACGGTATCAGCATCTATAGAACAAACAAAAATTACAGGCATTAACATAGATAAGATTCTAGAAACAGATCTAGAAAAATAAGGTGTAGACATGGCACTAGTTTTCAAAGATAGGGTAAAACAAAAAACTACTACGGTAGGTTCTGGCGATTTAACCCTAATTGGTGTTGACGCTGATTTCCAATCGTTTTCACAAATAGGCGATGGGAATGACACATATTACACTATAGCTTCTCAAAATGAATGGGAGGTTGGTGTTGGAACCTATAATCCTTCTGGAGTTTCATCTTCATGGGTGCAGCTAGGTTCTGATATAGACGGCGAAGCGGCTGGTGATGCTAGTGGGTGGAGTGTTTCGTTGAGTGATGATGGTACTATCATGGCGATTGGGGCGATTAATAATGATAGTGGTGGTAGCAATGCTGGTCATGTGAGAGTTTACGAATACAGTAGTGGTGCTTGGAGTCAGAAAGGTGCCGACATAGACGGTGAAGCGATTGGTGATGAAAGTGGGTATAGTGTTTCGCTGAGTAGTGACGGTAGTATTGTGGCGATTGGTGCTATTAATGATGATGGTAGTGACTCTAATGCTGGTCATGTGAGGGTTTATGCTTGGAGTGGCATCGCTTGGGTTCAGAGGGGTGCTGACATAGAAGGTGAAGCGGCTGATGATAATAGTGGGCATAGTGTTTCGTTGAGTAGTGACGGCAGTATCGTGGCGATTGGTGCTCATCGTAATGATGATGGTGGGAGTTATTCTGGTCATGTCAGGGTTTACGAGTACAGCGGTGGCAGTTGGAGTCAGAAGGGTGCTGATATAGACGGTGAAGCGGCTGGTGATAATAGTGGGCATAGTGTTTCGTTGAGTAGTGACGGCAGTATCGTGGCGATTGGTGCGAGATGGAATGATGCTGGTGGTTCTCAGGCTGGTCATGTGAGGGTTTATGAGTGGAACAGTGGAACTTCCGCTTGGGGTCAGAAGGGTGCTGATATAGATGGTGAAGCGACTGATGATAATAGTGGATATAGTGTCTCACTTAATCATGATGGAACAGTAGTTGCAATTGGCGCTCATGACAATGATGATGGTCCAGGATCTAATGCTGGTCATGTGAGGGTTTACGAGTACAGTGGTAGTAGCTGGAGCCAGAAGGGTGCCGACATAGACGGCGAAGCGGCTGGTGATAATAGTGGGTGGAGTGTTTCGTTGAGTAGTGACGGCAGTATCGTGGCGATTGGGGCGATTTATAATGATGGTACTGATAGTAATGCTGGTCATGTTAGGGTGTACGAATACAGTGGTGGTAGCTGGAGCCAAAAGGGTGCTGATATAGATGGCGAAGCCTCTAGTGATTTTAGTGGGCATAGTGTTTCGCTGAGTAGTGACGGCAGTATCGTGGCGATTGGGGCGAATCTTAATGATGGTGTTGGATCTAATGCTGGTCATGTTAGAACTTTTGTTAGAGCTACTTTATCAAGAAATACCGTCTTAGAAAGTTCAAATTTAGGAAATAAAATCTCAACAACTGGTACGTCAACAGTCTTCTGTACTTATCCAGCAGAAAAATCAGTTTACAGAAATACTAATGATCAAATTGTTGCTACTGCGTCTGGGATTGTATTTAGTAACGCTAGTGTGCAGACCACAGCAGCCGCTAGTGTTGCGGGTAGCGGACTCACATTAAACAGTGCAACATTTGATGCAAATGTAGCATCTGCCGTTCAAACAACTGCGCCGAATAGTATCACAACAACTGCTGATAAAACATATTCTATTCAGGTTAATGGTAGCGACGATCTAGTTGTAAATGTTCCTTGGGTCAGTGGTTCTGGTGGGAGCGATGGAGATATTACCTCTGTTGTTGCTGGGTCTGGACTATCTGGTGGCGGCACTACTGGGGATGTTACTTTAAATGCTTTAACAGCAAGCACCTCAGCATCTGGCATAACAATTCTAACTAACACTATTGATTCGACTCAAACCAAAGCTTTAACGCCAAAAGCTGTTTATGACGCAGGATACGGCACAATGTCTAACTTCATCTTAGAAGATGGAGACGGAACCGAAGTTACTATTGCTAACGGAAAAGAAGTAAAATTTGTTGAAGGTAATGGTATTGATATTGACTGGACAGATACCGATAATGGAACTGATGCCGATCCATATGATTTAACATTTACAGTAGATCACGATGCCGCTAGTAATTTCGTGGCAAATGAGCATATTGATCATACATCTGTTACGCTTACTGCTGGTTCTGGATTATCTGGTGGTGGAGATATTTCAGCCAACAGAACTTTCCATGTTAGTGGTGTAGATACAAGCTTATTACAGGGAACTATTAGTACCGCACAAATTGGTGATGATCAAGTAACAGCGGCTAAACTGGCTAACTCAATAAATACAGATATAGCTACAGGTGTTACCGCTAATACAACAGCAAATGCTGCTTTGCCTAAAGCTGGCGGGGCAATGACCGGGGCAATTACAACTAACTCTACATTTGACGGGGTGGATATTGCTACTAGAGATGGTGTTTTAACTACTACAACTGATACAGCTAATGCAGCAGCACCAAAGGCTAGTCCCACCTTTACAGGAACAATTGCAATTCCAAACGTGGCTAACTTAGAAACTGCTGTTGTAGCTAACACAGCTAAAAATACAAATGTTGTTACTGATTTAACTAAAACAGTAAGTGGCACAGGATACTCAATTAATTCATCAGATGGTAATGATATTGCCCTATCCATAGCAGATACAGATAACTGGGGTTTAATGTCAGACGAGATGTTTGATAAACTCGCTGCTATTGAAGCTAGTGCTACAGTAGACCAAAGTGCTTCAGATATAAAAACCCTCTTAGAGGATGGCATTGATAGTGTTCATTATGTAGATGGAAGTATTGACCACGTTCACTTAGCTGGAGATTGTATAGACGGAGATAACATAGGTGATAATGTTGTAGATAGTGAACACTACGCAGCGGGTAGTATAGACTTAGAACATATGAGTTCTCAAAGTGTAGATGAAGATAATATTCATATATCAAACACTGGAAGTAATGGGCAGTTCCTCAGTAAACAATCTGGTAATGATGGTGGTTTAACTTGGGCAACTCCGACAGATACCAATACAACTTATACCGCCGGAACCGGTATTACTTTAAATAGTACAGAATTTGATATAGACCCAACTTTGATTAGCGCTAGAACTGATGTAACTAGTGCTGATGCGGATTATTTATTAATATGGGACGCTACTGATTCACAACTAAAAAAAGCCGATGCTGGAGAATTCAGAGGTGGTGGAGGTGGCGGTAGCGTAGATATTGATGCTCTAGACGCTCTTGGTGGAGTGGGCGTACATCAAACACAAGACCACTTTATATTCTCCGATAATGGCACAGAGAAGAAAATAACCTTCTCCAATCTTCAAGATGCAATATTCGCTGATATATCTGGAGACGGAGCAGTAGCGGCTGGTGGGGCATTAACAATAGCTGATGATAAAATTGGCTCTGCTGAACTAGTCGATGCATGTAGTGCTGTCACTTCTTTTACAGCCCCGCTAATTGAAGGCACAACATCTATACAAACACCTTTGATTGAATACACGGATGGTGACGACGCTATAGCTATTGCTGATGGTGGCGCTGTAACATTTGCCCAGTCAGTTAATCAAGCTCATGAAGCGGGTTCGTTAAGTAGTAATGTTTTATCTTTTGATTGTTCACAGTCTAATTATTTTGAAGCAACAGTTAACGCTCAGGTAAATAGTATAGTATTCACTAACGCTACTGCTGGACAAAGAATAGTTTTACTTATAACTAACAGTACAAGTTCTGCACATCTAAGTGACGCTAATGGGTGGGATACTATAACAATTAACACTAACAGCGGTGGAGATGTTCTGTGGGCGGGGGGAATTGAACCCACCCTAACCGCTAGTGGTAAAGACATGTATGGCATCATATTTTCCAGTAATGTCTTAGTCGCCCACGCATTTATTATTGGACAGGACATCAAGGCATAATGGCTAAAAATTTAAGAAACCATATCGTAATCGGCACAGAAAGTGGAACAGAAAGATCAGTTTCAGGATCTGGCCCTAGTTATGTAATTTCATATGAACCTGCTGGACCCCCGACAGCTTTAATTATTGGAGATTATGTTTATGTAGAAAAAAGGGCTGCGGGTGCTGGTACTGGTAGTACACTACTTTCCACCTATGTATATGTAATCACAGCGGTAGCATATGTTGATGTAGATGCCGGAGGTTCTTCCGATGATATTACAATGAAGTATCTCTACGACACAGCCGGAACCGGTGACGATTCACCACTTGATTTACCTTCTGGAGGAGGTAGCTCAGGCTCGCCAGAACAAGCACCACATAAATTTGTAAAAATTTTAGGACCGGCATTCGCAATGTTTATGTAAGGACGATAGATGGAAGATATACATGAGTGCCAATGTGCTCAAGCGGGATATTGTGAGTTTTTTAAGCAGGAAATGACTTATAATCCGCCAAACTGGCAATGGTGTCAAGCGGCTAGTAAGTCTGAACGAGATCAATATAAAAGAGACTGCGATAGGAAACACGATAGGAAAAAATTTGCTAATATTGATTGTAGATTTATAACCTGCAAAAATTTAGCAGAGGACTGTATTAAAAATTTTGTACCAAAGATAGCCAAACTTAATTTATCAGGTATTCTTGCAGTTCCTCGCTCAGGATTTCTACCCGCTTCTATCTGCGCCACCGCGCTTAATTTGCCATTATATACAATTTCAAATAAAAAAATTGTCATATGTAATTCAATATCAGATTTTGGTGGCTACAGAATGCAGTCATATGATAATGATTTCGAAAAATTACTAATTGTAGATGATACGGTTTTTTCTGGATATACTCTAAGTGAGATAAAAGAACTATTGGGCAACGAATACGATTATGGCGTTATTTATTCTACACCAAATGGACTATCGCATGTTGATGTTTATGGTGAAGAATTGAATGAGCCGCATCTATTGGAATGGCATTTCTTTAATAGTGGTCATGTAGAAAAAACATTATTTGATTTGGACGGCGTCTTTTCCCCGAATGTTCCTATGTCTTGTTGTGTTGACAATGATAAGTATGAAGAATACCTATCTAATGTTGAACCTTTTTATCACAGATTACCCAAGACTCACAAATTAAAAGCAATAGTAACCGGCAGGTTAGACAGGTTTAGAAAAATTACTGAAGACTGGCTTAAAAAATATGATATTGAATATGAAGACTTAATAATGTTTCCGACTGAAAAAGAAAAACAAAGAGATGCAAATCATGTACAGGAGGTCGGAAAGTATAAAGCGGATGTTTACAGAAAATCCGCCGCTCACTTCTTTATGGAGAGCGAAAAAAGTGAAGGTGTAGTAATACGGCAACTTTCTCAAAAAAGAGTGATCCTGCCAAATGACGGACTTGTTTTATAGGATAATTACATGGAAATCAAAGAAATTAATACAAGACAAGAGTTATACTGTGAATTTCAAAAGTATGGTATTGGTGCTGAAATAGGCGTTTGTCGTGGTCATAACGCTATGTGGTTAAATCAAATAACAAAACCCAAGAAGTTATACCTTTGTGACATTTGGCGCGAAGACGACAGCATTTCAAGAAATAGATCTCCTAGTATATGGAGAGACAATAATCAGGAAATTGTGGAAAGAATCTTTGAAGATGAAGTAAAAAATGGTTCTGTTGAATTACATAGACAGTACGGTGGGCATTTTTTGGCGACGTTACCAGATGATGCCTTAGACTGGGTTTATTTAGACGCCAACCATGATTATGAACCAACTTCTATCGAAATAAGCATTGCAATAAATAAAGTAAAATCTGGAGGAGTTATCGCTGGTCATGACTATTGTACCCATCCAGCGGCGTGGAGGTCTGGAGTAATTAGGGCAGTGAACGAACAAATACAGAATGGGCATATCTTAATGGAAGCAATTACAATTGAAAGCCATCCTTCATTTTTATGTAGGGTAATAAAATGATATACTTACCACGTAGGGCTTTATTTATCCACATACCAAGAACAGGCGGTAATTCAATAACTAGCGCCATTGCATCGTCTTGTGCTGGGAAAGGCATAGATACTATTATAGGGACTTCTTCTTTTAAGTTAAACCAATGGGGAAAATTTCAAAGACATGGTAGAGCCTGTGTTCTTAGAGTATTTATTGAAGAGTGGGATGATATATTTAAATTTGCAATTTATAGACCACAAGAAGAAAGACTGACAAGCGCTAAAAGACTAGTTGACAGAGATATATCTAATAAAGTTTACGATGATGAGACATGCACTCCTGGATGGAAGAAATTTTTGTTGTTGAGCAAGGAAGAAAGAGATACTCACTGGGAAAACTTTCAAACTAGAGACTGGGACTATTTTACGAAAGACTCAAATGGAGAGCAAATTGGTGTGTGTAAGTACAATTTTTCTGAACTGAATGAAAAATGGCCGGAAATTTGTGACAAGTGTAAGATACCCAGATCTGATCTCCCATATCTAAATAAAAGCTGAATAAGAATTTTAGGTGTAATTAAAGATAGAAAGCCCTTTTAAAGGAGATAATTATGGCGGCGAATGAGATCCATATAAATGATGTAGGTACAGAGTTCAAACTTACGATCTCTGACGCTGGTGCTGTTGTAGACCTTTCACCTGGCGGCACAACCATAACGGTAAACTTCAGAAAACCTGATGGTACCTGTGTTAGTAAAAGTGCCAGTCCAGTCGATGCCGCAAACGGCATTGTTAGATATATCACATCGTCTGGCGATCTTGATACAACCGGAACCTGGAAATTACAAGCTTTTGTGGATTTTGGGGCGACAGAGTTTTACTCAGATATCCATTCGTTCCGAGTCCACAAAAATATATGCACGTAGGAGATAAATATGGCTTGGCAAGACCAGATGTCAACAATTGTCAGATATGTAGTAAACGACGTAGATAGTACAAATTATACATTTTCCGACGAAAGAGTAGAAACTTCTATTTTAGTAGCCGCACAATTAGTTAGTAATGAAATAGATTTTGTACAAACATACACAATTGATGTGGAAGGCGGCACAATTTCGCCAGACCCAACCGAAACCGCTACAAAAGACAACGACTTTATAAATATTATCTCCCTTCGCACAGGGTCTATAATGCTAGGTAGTGAGTTAAAAACTCAAGGTTTTAGTGCTGTGCGAGTTAGCGATGGGCCGTCTAGTATTGATATGAGTCGTACAATGGATGGTATTAAGATACTATATAGTGATGTATCTTCAAAATACGAAGAAGCTAAATTACAATACAAAGCTAATGGTGTTGTTGGTGAGGCGATTCTGTCGCCATATTCGCCAGGGGCGCATGTAGTTAATGGGAATTATAATCACAGAGGATATTACTTATGAGTTTTAAGACACAGGCTGAACTTGTTGCGTTTTCAACGGGTGTATTTTACGATAATACAGTTGGTGCCATTACGCCATCTGGTTTTCGTCAAACACATGAACATTTTGCGGATTCTATGATACCTTATGATGCGTCTGGGGTATTTCAAGTAAAAACAATTCCAACTGGTGGCGTTCCAACACCAACTCCAACTGGAGCTATGGTCTTTAATAGTGCGGCACTATATGTTTTTGACGGAACCAACTGGCAAATTTTTTCTGCTGACACATAAAGGGCGATAAAATGGCTGATGTACTACAAAAAGTAAATAATAGTAAAGACTATATTAATGGGGCGGCGATTGTTACGGCTTCGCCATTGCCTGTTGTTACGGGGATTAGATTATCGCAAACCATTAATGATAATGCTGGTATTGCTTCAATTAGTGGTATCTTAGATTCTCGATTTGATGATGTAAGGTACTACACAGGTGATAGTGGGGTTGGCTAATGGCAATTACCATACCGTCTGATGTATTTGCGAAATACAAAGAATTCGCTGATGGGATGATATCAAATTTTGGTGTCACCTGTCAGCTTATATACACTGAGAAAATCGAGGAAATCTCAGAAAGTGTACCTAGACCAAAACAGCGGCGTTCCCTCAATGTTGGAGACAGGGGCGATTCTGCTGGATTTGCTAGAGGAACTAAAAAGTATAAGACGGTGGAAAACACTGAAGATATCACTCTGCGAGTGTATTGGAATAGAAAAGATTGGGTTAAGATTGGCGAAATTCAAGTGCCGGATGGCTCAATTCAGACTATCGGTTATTTGTCGGATTTACCTAAACTCAATAAGGCTAAGTCTTTACTGGTAAATAAAGATGCTAGTGGTCATGAGGAATATCATTTCGTAAAAGCTGCGGAACCATTTCCTTACGGTTTAAAACAAGACAGGTATGTGGTCTGCTTTTGGAGTAGGTCATAATGGCAAATGCCAGGTTAAAGTTAGTTACTACACCTTCGCAGTTCGCTGCTACGGTTCAGTTTCTTGTCGCGCCTAAAGTTGATAAGCTACTAGTTAAAGCTAAGCCCGCTATACAAAATCAAATATCTCACTTATTAAGAATTGCTATACAGGGAAGTGCAACAGTTCAGGATTTAAAAAACGGTCAATTGCGGGTGGACTTTGGTCTTACTGATGACGCGGCAGCTTCCGCAGTTGTTGATATTGTCAATGCTGTATTATCATCTATCAATGTTTTCTTTAAAAAGTCTCAAAGAGGAAAAACTTTAGGAACTCTGGTAATACAAATTGACCCCGCTACTGTTTCAGCGGCTGTTGAAACCTCAAGCATTGGGTCATATTTAAGCGACGGGTATAAAATTACCTGGCTGGATTGGCTCATGACCAGAGGCACTGAGGTGGTCGTTGAGGGCTTCGAGGTTGTTTCTACTGCTAGTTATGATGACAGGTCAAGAAGTGGTGGCGGATTTATGTTGCAAACTGGTGGTGCTTTTCGTGTTGCTCCAGAATTTGCTGGCACTGCTGGCGACAATTTCGTCAGTCGAGCTATTATAGCAAATGGACCAAATATTAGAAAAATCATACAAGAAGAATTTAGAAGGTTATTCTAATGGCGGATATAGATCTTAAAGGTTTTACAAAACTTGGTGATTCCACACTAGTAAACGACATCAAAGAAAATGTTATTTCTTTTTTTGATTGGGGACTGCTAAAGAAGGACAACTACATTAATGTTAGTATTCCCTCTACTGGTATTTATGGCGGCAATGAGCACCAACTGCGTTTAGTAGATGACCCCAGATATACCGCAGGTCAAGTCTGGGAAGGTTTTAGATCAAACTGGGTCTGGGAGAGTGGATTGACCAGCACTGACGGAGCACCTCTAGTTAGTTCTACCAACACAAATCCCGGTGTGTCAGGTGTTTATGTCGATAGTACATTTTATCCTAATACTACTGCTGGCACTTACGCCCACCACGTAAACCATCCACAAGGTAGAGTTGTATTTGACACGGCAATTCCAACAACAAGTACTGTAACTTGTGAATATAGTTACAAATATGTTAATGTAACAGAATCAAATGGTCTACCTTGGTTTAAAGAATTACACAGAAGATCAGAAAGAGTAGACAGTTCGCAATTTGATACAACCTCTGGTGATTGGTCGCAACTTTCACAAAATAGATATCAATTACCAGCAATTGGAATAGAAGTCGCAAATACAAGGTCTGTAAAGGGTTATCAACTTGGCGGCGGTTCATCCTATATTTACACGGATGTTCTTTTTCACTGTATTGGTGAAGATTCTTACATGCGCGATAGTTTAATTGATATTGTAAGCTTACAAAACGATAAAGTCTTTAGTATGTTCGACTTAAATGCGATTGCCGATGCGGATGCCTTCCCCCTCGACCATAGGGGCGTGCCAGCGTCAGGGGCGTTGCGTTTTCCAGATCTCACAACTAATTACAAATTTAAGGCTTTACGGTTTTTAGACATGAAATTTGATTCTATCTACACCCTCAACCCTAATTTGTTCGTTGGAACCGTAAAATGTACCACAGAATTAATTTTTGGTGTATAAACAAATAGAACATGTTCTTATTTTAATCGGAGAAAAAAAATGGCAGCAGTAACAAATAGTAACACAAGGGTCTTTTATGCGACTCAGGCGGTGACAATTGGTGGTAGGGGTAATGTGGCCGCCCCAATTGATTCATGGAAAATCGGCACCACTATTCAAACGGGAGCGAATCAAATAGTTCACGGTTTACAAAGCATGGGTGTAGACACAAACTTTAACCTTGAACAAGCTTTTGAACTTGGTCAGTTGTCACTGTATGAAAACATTGAAGATATTCCAGATATTTCTGTTAGTATGCAGAAGTTTCTTGATGGGTATTCTTTACTATATCATCTTGGGGCCAGCTTTACTGATACGGTACATGCGTCAAATAACACCAAGTTAAATGAGAAGTTAACCACTTTAGCTGGTCGTGCTGACACTCGTGCTGATATCCGCATGTTGATTAATGCTACGACAGCAGAATCTGTTCAAGGCAGCGGTGCTGCTGTAGCAGAACTTTACTGTTCTGGTATGTATCTGTCTTCAGTCTCTTACACAATCCCAACTGATGGTACGTGTACTGAAGATGTGACATTTGTTGGTAACAACAAAAAATGGATTAACGATCCGACAGCCGGTGCTGACAATCTTCTACTTGCAAATGATTCTGGTGTTGCTGATAGTTTTGCCGGTATCTTTGGTAGTGATGAACCAAATGCACCTGATGGTCATGTCCTTAGGCGTGAAGATGTTATCACTGGTAGTACGGCAATGAATGGATATAGAACCGTAATTCCAAATATTATTGAAGGCGTAGCTGCTGGGACGGCAACCGTTGCCGGGGCGGCCTCAACAAATGCTAACGTATTAGATACTGATAATACCCATATTGTTTCATTCAACTGCTCAACAGATTTGGGTCGTGAACAGATTAATCAGTTGGGTACACGTACTCCATATAATCGTTATGTTAGTTTCCCAACTGAAGTTACATCAAGCATTGAAATGACGGCAACTGCTGGTGACAATGTTAATGCTGTGGAAACTGCCAGATCAAATCTTAGTAACCATGAGATTTGTATAATGTTAGCTGACTCAACAATCCTGCATTTAGGTAAAAAGAACAAACTTTCTTCTATTACTTATGGTGGAGGCGATGCTGGTGGAGGAAATGCAACGGTGAGTTATAGCTTCTCTAACTTTAACGATTTAGTTGTTCTTCACAGCGGTGATCCAATTCGCGGTAACAGTTCAAGCACTACTTCGACAACTGGATACTACGGTAACAGATTCGACTGATAAATTTAGGATCTTATGAAGGATTTAAACAAGATTTTATCGGGAAATATTCTCGTACAGACGAGAAATAACATCTTAACTGTTCGTCAGCCAGATGCCACAACTCGGTATCTGGCTGACTTTTTTTGTGAACAGATTTATGAAGATGCTTTTAGTAAAAATATATACCTACAGGAAGAGTTAGAGGAACTAATTATTGAAAATGGTTGGTGGACACAGGATGAAGAGGATGAATTAAAGCAAATACCAAAAGATATTGAACAAATGAAGTTAGATTACTTTAATAGTTTTCTGCGGGACAATGTTAAAGATCTAATAAAAAAGGGTGTTAGGAAGAAGGAAGATAGGTTTGAAGAATTAACAAAAGACAAATATATGTTCTTCAATTACACCTGTGAGAGTTTAAAAAGTCAGGCTTACACAATGTATATTCTGGAACACTGCACTTTTTATGAGAATGGGGATAAAATATCTCTAGAGGATATAAGTATCCACGCTCTATACGGGAAATATAATGCGGAAATGTTAGATGATAAAGAAGTGCGTGAAGCTAGTAAAAGTCCTGGTTGGCGAATGATTTGGAATTCCGCAAAAGAGTCGCGGGAAATATTTCCTTTTCCAGCTTGTGACTTAACTGATATGCAAAAGAGTTTAATTAGCTGGACTCGCATGTATGATAGCGTTTACGAGTCAATGGAAACACCATCTGATGATATTATAGAAGACGATTATGCTATTGATGGATGGTTCACAGCACAAAGAAGAAAAAGGGATGATGATAGAAAAGAATCCGAGGGCAATAAACTACCAGATGCTGCGGAAGTTTTTATTCCGGTGACAAATAAAAAAGAAGCAGACAGTGTTCATAATATGAATACACAACAAGGAAAACAAGTTATTAAATCCAGAATGAAAGATTTAAAAGAAAAAGGTTCTTTGGAAGAAGGACAATTCACCCATGTAAAACAGGACTTATCTATGAAAGCGAATAAACAGATGTTCGACAGGTACAAAAAATGAACACTAAGGAAAATCTCTATAAGGAGAAATCAAAAGACAGGTTGAATAAGAATTGTAAGAAAAAAGTACAGACTACTATGATAGGTGCCCTCAGTAGTATTGAAGAACATTTTGGATTTTTATGGGGGCATGAGTCTGACGATCCACTTTCAGAAGAACAAGAAAAAATGAGGCTAGTCTATGAGGAACTAAGGTCAGATGTGCTGGATAAAGGCAATACGCAAATACGAAATATAGAAGCTGAATTTACCCAATACGACATCACTTGGAATCGCTATCAATATCAGATTCCAGTTAAACCCCTCTGAGGAGAATTAAGATGGAAGAAAAAAGAATTACCGTAAAAAAAGAAACCGGCGAAGGTGACGACAAGGTTACTACGGAAACTGAGCTGCTTATCACCAAGCCTACCAATAAACAAATGTTAGAAGCTGAACGTGTCTACAAAGGTTCGTTTAGAAAAGCCCTTGAAGAAGGGGCGATGTTGCGCAAAAAACTTGGTAATTACATGACGGAGCAGAAGATTTGGACTGATGAACAGGAAGAAGAGTATAACAAGGTTATTAAGGAAATTAACCTTCTGGACTATCAGCTAAATAAAGGTAAGAATTTAGATGGCGACAAGCTAAAGCTAAGTAGAGCAAAAGAGATCGCCCTAGAACTCCAAGATAAGCGGGTGGAATTCCGCGATTTAATTGGGCAGAGACAAGAATTGGACCATATGACCGCTGAAGGCCAGGCCGATACTGAGCGGTTTAGCTATCTAGTCTATCTCTGCACAAAAGATTTCCTTACTCAAAAACCCTATTATTCCTCTTTTGAGGACTATCAAAACAAGGGAAATGAGCAGGAAGCTATTCATGCCGCAAAAACCGTGGGCGAAATAGTCTACGAAATTGATGAAGATTATGAAAACACTTTGACGGAAAATAAGTTCCTCAAGCGATTTAACTTCGCCAATAAGAAAAATCAGTTAATTGATAAAGAAGGAAATAGGGTCGATAGAGACGGCAATAAAGTAGATGAAGAAGGTTATATCTTAAACAAAGATGGTAAACGTGTTAATGTTAATGATCTTCCTATTTTAGAAGACAATGAAAAAGTTGAAGAAGCTGACTTTGAGGACGATTTGGGTGTAGTAATAGTAGAAGAGAAGAAAACGGCTACCCGAAAACGGACAGTTAAAAAGATAGAGTAGCACGGTGGGCGTGAATTCTTGTGATGTTTTAACATCGTGAGTTTTCCACGCCCTTTTTTTATGGAGTAAGATATGGCTGATGATAGCATTCTGATTCAGATACAGCTAGGTAGTCCAACTAAGGCTAATATAAATGCTGTTACTAGACAAATACAGAGCGCTTTAAGTAATGTTAGCGCGAATGTACAAATTCAGAATGGTCGTCAGGCCACACAAACACTTCAGAATATCAAAAGTAAAACAGATGCGGCCACAAAATCTACAACTAACTTTGCAGAAGCTATTGGTCTTTCTGCCAGACGTTTTGTGGCTTTTACTTCTGCTGTAGCAGTTGTTGGTAGGTTAACATCTGCACTTTCTCAAGCAACTAGAGAAGCCATAAAGTTTGAAAGAGAATTTGTAAAATTGTCTCAGGTTTTTGATACTGATGTGCGATCTCTTAGGGGGTTGCAGAATTCACTATCTGATGTGTCTAAAGAATTTGGTCTTTCAGCAACTGTTGTTGCTAAGACTAGTGTTGTTCTTGCGCAATCTGGCTTAACAGCAAAACAAACAGAACAGGCGATGAGGACACTTGCTAAGACCACATTGGCGGCAACGTTTGATAGTATAGCGGCCAGTACAGAAGGTGCTGTTGCTATCATGGCTCAGTTTGGTACTGAGGCCAATAAACTAGAGGCCCAGCTTGGCGCTATCAATGCCGTGTCTAAGAAATTCGCTGTTGAGTCTGGAGATATCATTGAGGCGGTGAGACGGGCTGGTGGTGCCTTTAGAGCCGCAGGCGGTAGTCTTAATGAGTTCATAGCTCTGTTCACTTCTGTGCGTAGTACAACTCGTGAAAGTGCGGAAACTATCGCTACTGGTTTTAGAACTATCTTTGCTAGATTGCAACGACCTAGAACAATTGAATTTTTCCGTCAGTTAAATATTGAACTTTCAGATGGTCAAGGCAACTTTATTGGAGCTTTTGAGGCTGTTAGGAGATTAAGTGCGGGGTTGAAGCAGGCTGGTATTCAAGCCGGTAGTTTACGTTTCGCAGAAGTTGTTGAACAGCTTGGTGGTATTCGTCAGGTTTCTCGTGTAATTCCACTGTTAGGTGAATTCACAAAAGCTGAAAAAGCTAGGCAAGTTGCTATTGCTGGTGGTGGATCGTTAGATAAAGACGCGGCTAAAGCGCAGGAAACATTAGCACAATCTTTTGCTAGAACCACAGAGAATTTTAGAGCATTAATTCGTGAAATATCACAGACGGCGACTTTCCAAGCGATTGTTAGAATAGCTTTAGATATCGCCAATGCTTTTATTGAAGTTGCTAGATCACTTAAACCCCTGATTCCATTAATTGCGGCTTTTGGAGCAATTAAACTTGGGGGGCTTGTTTCTGGGGCATTAAGAAGCGGTTTTGGTGGTTCTGGTGGTGCTGGTGGACTTGGAAAAGGATTTAAAAGGGGCGGTCCAGTTCCTGGTACTGGTAGTGGCGATACTGTTCCGGCGATGTTGGAGCCTGGGGAATTTGTTATTCGTAAGAGTGCTGTTCAGGCATTTGGTGCTGATAGGTTGGCGGGGATTAATAAGTATGCCAATCCTCCAAAAGGGCAAAGAGGTGTTAGACGCAAAAAACCTGCTCAACCTTTAGATCTTGGATCTGTTGGAATGATTGTTCCAAGACTTGGTAAGGATGGTAGAGATGCAAGAGAAACCATTACTTTTAATAAAAAAAAATACATCGCAAACGTTAAAGTATCCTCAGTTACTAAAAATTCTAAAAAATTTACATCAGAAGACAAAAGACTAGAGGATGAAATTAGTAGAAGTGTTGATTCTTTCGGTCTTGACAAAGCCGCAAAAACAAGTGTGATTGGAAAATCTAAAGCTGCATTAGGTCAGCTTTTTGAAGAGATAGTTGTTAAAACTGCCGGATTGGACAAACCTGGCTCTAATTTATTGGATATTCCACGAGTTGCACGCAGTGGAATAAATAAAATCATACGTGATCCTTTAACTGGAAAAGACAGAGTTAAATCAGCAGACATTAAAAGAACAAATAACCAAAAAAATAGAAGAGATGTTGTAAGGAAAGTAGCACAAGCTAGATTACCTAAAAAGAAAGCCGCAGGCGGATCAATCAGCGGAGCTGGAACCGACACCGTCCCTGCCTTATTAACTCCCGGCGAGTTTGTTGTCAACAAGAAATCTGCCCAAGACTTTGGCTATAGTAGGCTCGACAATATTAATAAGTATGCTAAAGGTGGGGCGGTTGGGGTACAGAAATTTGCTAATGGTGGTGATGTTGGTGACGATTTTCAGAGAGCTACTGGTAACGTTTTAGCTAATGCAAAAGATGGGCAAAAACATGTAGACACATTTGTTGACTCTCTGGGCGAGTTTGCTGCGGAGTTTAAAGAAGGTTTTAGTGGTGCGATACAAGATATAAAGAGTTTTGAAAGTCAAATTTCTCAAAGAATAAAACAATTACAGGCCGCAGGCGGTAATGAAGAAGAAATAGAACGGTTGAAACAGAAGAAGGCTTCAGTTTCTAGAGGTAGAGGAGTTCAAACAAAAACGAAAAGTGGAAAAACAGCAGTTGCTGTACGTGGAGGAAAAGCCACTCAACAGACTGTTGAACATGAGGTGGCACATGCTGTAGATGAAGCTTTGGGTAAGAAGTCTGGTAGCGGCAAAAAGGCGAGTGAAACTCAGGGAACGTTCCAAAGCGACTTAGTTGAAAAAATGAAGCCCATACTGGAGGAACAATTAAGATCGCAAGGAAAATCAGAAAAAGAAATTCAATACCGACTAAAAAATGAAGAAATCTTTGCGGATTTAATGTCAAAAGCAACTCCAGAAATGAGAAAGATTCTTGTTTCTACTACTGATTCCGCAGAAGGGATGGAAGCTATTGCCCAAGCCGCTAGAGGGGCAAAGAAAAAGGGTGGCAGATTAAAAGGTCTTGCTGGTGTGGACCAAGACATATATCGAGATTCTAAAATAGGTCGTACAGATTCTATTATTGATAAGATTAGAGGAGACAGCACATCAAAAGAAAGAGGAAGAGTACAAAGAGCAAAAGACTTAGCGGGAAAAAATATAGAAGAAATTAGAACCAGCAGGTTCAAGCCAAAACCAACCAACCTTTTTGAAGGTATGTCAGGAGAGGCTACAAAAAGAAGACGTTCAGAAGAAGAAGCGAGGAAAGAGCAGGCACGTGAAGTCGCCAACAAAAAATACTCAGAAATGCCAAGTCGTGTCACAAAGACATCAAGAGCTGCCGCAAAAGAAAAAGCGCAAGAGAAAAAAGATACTAAAGCAATGAAGACGGGAATAAGCAGTGGCGGTCTCGCTGTTACGGCTGTGGCTTTACAAGGATTAGCTGGTAATGTTACAGAAGTGACCAAATTATTTGGTGTACAAAGTGAAGCATTAGATTCGGCAATAGGAAAATTACTGAGTCTTGCTAGTGTTTTAGTAACCATAAACGCTCTTTATGCTACACAGCTTGGGGGCAAGATACTTGGAGGTTTAGGTAAAAGGATTAGTGGTCTGGCCGGTGGTGCTGGTGCTGGGGCAGGCGTAAGTGGAAAGTTAAATACTCCTTTGTCCAAGCTTTTCGGAGGGGGAGCAAAAGCCGCAAGCGTTGCCGCAAAACGAACAGCCGCACAAGCTAGGACCGCAGCTCAAATTGGTGGAGCAAAACAACCAACGAATGTACTACAATTAATTAGGAAACAAAGTAGAGATCGTGTTGGGCCACTCCAGAAAGGGAAAACAGCCGCTCAGAAAGCTGCTGGGGCGCCAAAAAGGACGGCTGCGATCATTGATAAGGTTAGAAGTTCTGGAGGGGCGAAGACAGGGCTTGCAGGGGCTAGAGAAGCTTTGGCGAAAGGTTTAGCTAGTGGTGCAGCAAAAACCGGTTTAGGTATAGCTAAAGCTATGGGGCCACAAATTCTTTTACTTGGTGCTGAATTTGGCCTTAAAGCTGCTGGTGTTATTAAAGATGTTTCAGTTAAAAAAGAAGAGGCTATTAAAAGAGGGGATGCAGAAGCGGCTGTTGATTTTACCAACACCGAACAAGGTCAAGGTCTTCTTAATGCGATGACTCTAGCTGCTGGTGCATTGGCGCTTTTTACCGCACCTGTGGGTCTTATAGCAGGTGCCGCCGCTATCTTCACGAGAGTGGTTTATGATAATGCTGAATCATTCGGTTCCTTTGGTGGTTGGGTTGTAGAGGCAATTGATGGTGGGGTTGAGTACCTTGATAGTATAACAGGCTGGGCAACTGAAGCTAGACAAGCGGCCAAGTCTGCTTCGTTATTAAATAAGGCCCAGATAAGTACAGCCGAAGCTTTGGAGAATTTCGATAGACAAATAAAATTAGGAAACCCTGAAAAAGCTCTCGAAGGTTTAGAGAATGCGGCAGAAAATATTCAAAAATCTTTTGATTATGAAAATAGAGCCACTGACTTTACTGGACAGTCTGAAGCTGCGGGTAAGTTTGTGAGTACCGCTTTGACGGGTGGATTGAATTTAGTGGCTGGAGAACTATTTGGTGCTGGAGCGGCCAATCCAGTTGGCGCGGGTCTAGGAGCTATAGGACTTGGAGATACCGCACAGGAACAGGATTCTGTTTTGAATAAATTGTCTTTCGGCTTTCTTGGTACTGATGTCGCAGGACAAGAAAAAGACGCGGCTGAAAAACAAGCAAAAGCAAGAGTGGAAGAGAAGAAAATAGCCAAAAAGGTTATAGACTCACCCGCTCTTGATAAAACAGTTCAATCGGTAATAGATGCTGGTGGTTCATATGACGATTTTGCGATTAAACTAGGAAACGAGAATCCACAACTGTTTAATTTATTATCTAAAACCGGAGAACTAGGTGACGCTTTTGAAATAGCTAAGAAAAGAGCTTTGGATCTTAAGTTTGAGAATTTCAAAAGCGCTTCAGAAGCTTTACTTGGGATTTCAAAAGCTAAATTTGATAGAGACTCCGAAATTAGATCGCTAACGGGTGGTAAAACAGGTAGAAAAGAATTTGATGATTTCACAAAAGAACAAAGTGGAATTATAAATTTCGGTCTTAACAATTTGCAGGGCGGTGGTGGCGGCGGCGAGAATGCTTTTGGGGGTGATGTATCAACCGCTAAGGGGCTATCTGCGCTTGTTGATTCGGCTATAAAGACAAAAGCCGCAATTGATAATATGAGATCAGGAGCATCTGCTTTTAGTGAAACTTTAGGCACTGATTTAAACGGTAATGGGCAAGCAGCCGGTATTACACTTGGTCAAGCTGAAGAACTTCAGAGGAAGCAGAATCTAGCTATACAACAGTCATTGGGTTTAGCAAAACAAAGACTGCAAGTAATAAAACAAGAAATTGAAGCTAGAAATGCGAATATAAAAGCTTTAAATAGTTTTGTAACTGATTTTGCGTTTAGTTCTGGAAAAGATAAAAGAGAGAAAACCCGCCAATTTGGTAGCGCTCAAAAAGTTGCCGCTGGACTAAAGGAGGGTAAAACCGTAGGGGAAATTCAAGGGGTTACTCAAGCTGATAAACAAGCTAGTAAAGCTTTGTTTGAGCAATTTGGCGATATTGCACTATTTGGCGGGAAAACAGGAAAAGAAGTTTTGGGGGATTCTAGGGTTCAAGAATTCGGCGGTGAAGAACAAATTATTGCAAAATACGGTAAGGAGCAGGGTGAGCAAATTATACACGCTCTCCGAGAAGGGACAGTTAGCGAATCAGATAAAATGATTAAGGAGATGACAAAGCTTAATGAAGCAATTCATCAAGCTGAACTTGATAATGTAAACCTGTTCAATGAAGGGGCGAAGCTATTTGCTGATAGCGTTATACTCCAAGCGTCTGTTGGTAAACAGGAAAGAGAAAATAAAAAATTAAATGAAGAACAGCAGAAAATAAAAGACACTGAACTTCCTGCTACTGTAGCTCGGTTACAAGAAGCACAACTAGAAGCTAAGGATACATTAGAAGGGCAAAAGAGTGGTGAAAAGCTACTCAAACAGGCTGAAGCGGGACAAATAGATTATGAAAAATCACAGTTTAGTAATATAGATGAAGTACGAGAGTTTAGAGATTTCAAGGTTAAACAACATACCGACCAGTTAGGAAGAGTGGAGGAGGCGGAAGCGGCTAAGGTTGGGGCCGAAGGTAAACTAACTGCGATTGAAGAACAGAGACAAGCTACACAGGCAGAAGTCGATGCTAAAGATAAGAAAGTTACAGAAGGTCAAGACACCATAAAACAGGAAGAGGATCGTCAGGCAGCAGAAAAAGCGGCAAAGAAGGCTGAAGAAGAGAAGAAAGCCGCTGAAGCTGCTAAACAAAGTCAGATGCTTGCTGATCCTGAGGCTCTGAAGGCAGCACAAAAGGTGGAGAGTGACGCAGAGAGAAAGCGAAGTGGATATATGAGTGTTCCCCCTCCACCACTTCCAGAGGCTTCTTCAAGTAGATTTAACATAAAGAATGCTGAAGAAGAGGCTAATAAACTTGATGTTTCCCGTAAAAGGGCTGGCTATACCAATAGCGGCGGTTATCAGTCAAATGCGCCTATCACAAATAATCAGGATATGGTTCGTTCAACATCGCTTAGAGAGAGTGTTCCACAGGAAGAGACAGATTTAAAAAAGAAGCAAGAAATCGCTGATACTAACCGAGAAGCTGCTGATCGGTGGTATGCAGCGGGAGAATTAATAGCACAAAGTCTTAGTAATATGCCAACCGATATAAAAGCAAGTGTTATTGGAAACTTTAACCTTAGTGGGTCAGAAAATATGACGGGTGAAGCATTAAAAGAAGCGGGTAAACAAATTGTTGCTCTAGGTGATGAAAAAACAAAACAATCACATAGAATGAAGGAAACCGGACAAGAATTACCACCAGCAGGAACGCCTATTCCACTTGGTGGGATGACTTAATAAATAAGGTTTAATATGCCAGTAAAAATAAATGGTCAATACTTAATTCCCGCGCCTTTGGTGACGTTTGGTAAAACTTATCTACGTTCAAATAACGGTAGAACAATTGGCGCGGAATATACAGTTTCATTGGATGGTAAGATTTTACCTAACAAGGGGAATCCGGTAGTAGATAGTACTACATTTCTCTCATCTTTTTCTGATACAGACACTTGGGAAAAATCAAAATCCCCCGATGATGACCCAAATCACAATGTTGATCTATCAGACAGTCTTTTGTCTTTAATGGCAAAACAAGAAAGAATAAGAACAGTTTTTTCAAATGGTGAAGCTGTTCTTGTTGAAATATTGGATCTTGATACAGCAAGTAGTGGTATAAAATTTGTAGGTAATGTTCAATCTATAAATTTTCCAAGTGAAGGTAGGTGGGTCAATCCCTGTCCATACACTATATCACTAACAACTACAAATTTTGAAACACCTGTTAATAACTCATTATTTAGTGATGACAGTACAGAAGATGACTTTGAGTACTACATTAGAGATGCAAGTGAGTCTTGGTCTGTTGACGAAGCTGAAGAAAAATTCTTTAGGGTTAATAATTCTGATATACTACAATCATCTATTAAAGCCTATAAAGTTACACATAACGTCTCTGCTGTAGGTCAACCGGCATACACTACAAGTGGAACATTAGACGGTAGTGACTATTCACCATCTTATGTTAATAGCCTCGCACCTTGGCAACAGGCAAGTGGTTATGTTTACGATGTTATAGGGTCTAATTTCCCATCTGGAATATTCTTTCCCACTCCCGCTAGTGCTGGACCTTTTGATTTCGGTCATGCTGATTTCGGAACGGCTAGTAATAATAACTACTATGTTTTAGTAGATAAAAAAATAACAGAAAATATTGATGAACGTGCCGGTTCTTATAATGTAACAGAATCTTTTGTTGCCTATCCATCCGGCGCTTTTACATATGGAATTCCGGCATTACATACTGTAAATGTTGATACTTCACAAGGTGAAGACGGTATAACCTCGGTAACAATTAATGGCACAATAAACGGTTTAAATACAATTGATCCAATTACCGGAGGTAGACACACGGAAAATAAATTGCTGAATGCTAGATTATTTTTAGGCAACCTAAACAATAATGTGACTGGTGGTATAAGTGCTAACAATACTGCTATATATCACATGGCTAGAATTGCTTCAGAATTATCTTGGCTACACCCAAGACATAAAAGCTATTCTACTGGAGAAAATCCAAATGGCGGCACAATAACTTATTCTTACACCTATGACACTAGACCACCAAATATTATTAATGGTAGTATTATTGAAGATATTCAAATAAGTGATACTTATCCAGGACAAAACTTTAGTAGTACACCGGTAATTGGTAGAAATCAACCGGTTTTACAATACTTAAATTCTCGCAGTGAGTATAAAAGAAGTCTGTCAATTACCATATCAATGGAGTCATTCGCATCTAATTGGTCTGGTGCTACTGCTGCTATTATTGCTGCTGATGGATATTGGAGCGCTGCTTCCTTAGCCAATATAGCAAATTGGACATACACAAATAAGCCAAGTGTAACAAACACTGTTAATTTTGCTAAAATTTTTGCCGCAGCTAATCCAGCTAATGAGGCGGGTGTAGTTGCTGGTAGAGTTTTTCATTCTGCACCACAAGAATCGTGGAATCCAAAAACTGGCGCATATTCATATTCCATAGAATGGACTTATGAGAGGACTACTTAATGGCTCTTTATAATACCAACTCTGCACCAAGTCCTTTTGGGACTAGTGACGCTACGCCAACACCAGATATAGGCGCACAATTTTTTCTTGGTTGCAGTGTTGTTGATATCAATGTTTCCGCAGACTGGTCGTCACAAGGTGGGTCATTAAAAGTTACGCTAATTGAAGACACGAATACTTTTGTTTCTTATAGCACAATAGATGCATATACCGGACAATGGATTCTTGATGCTGGGGGGAGTATTGAAAAATTAAGAGATAAAAATGGTAATTTTCCTTTAATGGGTTCTCCGGAGACTTTTTATCTTTTAGACACAAGTGGAGCTATAAAATTTGAATATACTGGGTTGGTCTCGTCTATATCAAGAAGTGCATCTCCAGGGTCTGCCAAACTTTATGTGGTTACATTAACCAGTCCTCTTAAATTATTATCAGATACTTCTATCATATTTGATGATTTTCCGGGCTATGGTTACGCTAAAGAAGGTATTCCGGATAAAATGTCGTTAAATGGATTTTATGAGATAGGCACATGGACTGGTCAGTATGCCCCATTTTATTTTGATATTTCTGCTGATCAATTTGAAAATAATAAGACATTAGATGAAAACTATGATTCAAATCATAATATAATTACAGATGTTAAGATTAATGAAGTTATTGCATCTAGTGAAAGCGCGGGGCAGACATTTTCTACACATAATAGATCCACAATGTGGAATAGAGTATACAATCTAATAAATGTCTTTGGGTTTTATGAAAGTGATTC
>TARA_R110000751_G_scaffold37021_3_pt1 | contig 36628 bp, 32 predicted proteins | sample TARA_R110000751 | Tara Oceans TARA_R110000751 (sample SAMEA4398001) | marine metagenome | biome: Polar Biome; feature: [MES] marine water layer (ENVO:01000295) within the mesopelagic zone...; material: water (ENVO:00002006), including particulate matter (ENVO:01000060) such as...... | reverse complement strand
GAACAAGACAACTTCGCACCGCAAGGCGATGTTCGCGAACATGGCTGCAAGCCTGATCACGCACGAGCAGATCACAACGACGCTGCCGAAAGCCAAGGAAATGGCGCCGCTCATGGACAAGCTGATTACGCTTGCCAAGAAAGGTGACCTTGCAGCACGCCGTCAGGCTATCGCGAAAGTCCGCGACGAAGACGCTGTCCGCAAGCTGTTCGACATAATGGGCGACCGCTACAAGGACCGCAACGGTGGATACACCCGCGTGATGAAAGCTGGCTTCCGTCATGGCGACAACGCAGCGGTTGCTGTGCTGGAACTGGTCGATCGTGACGAGAGCGCCAAAGGCGCAGCCGACAAGGCCCGGCACGAAGCCGAACTGGAAGCCATGGACGACTAGTCGATCCAGCTTTTGCGAATTTTTGGAAAACCCCCGGACCGAAACGTCCGGGGGTTTTCTTTTGGCGGTTCGGTTGACAGTTAACCTTGGCTGGCGTTATACACCTCCCCTCGCGAGCTGCCATCCGGACATGGATGACTCGCTCGCACCAACTGGAAGAGACCTGAGATGAAGCAGAACGGTAATTATCCCCGCTGCTCCTCGCGATTGCGGGGAGAGCTGTCAGCCTCCCCCGCGCTCTGGCCGGTGGACGCCTGACCTCACACTAGAACCTTGAATATGCAGACGCTGCAGCTTTGCCTGAGCGTACGCGATTTGAAAGGAGGTGGATCATGGGCACGCCCATGACCCTGCTGCAGACGCGTCCAACAGGACGTGCTGCAGTTCAGACGCCGCTGCTCGGCTTTTTGGCCGGGCCGCATGCGGAAGTCATCGCGGGCGCCTGGCCTGCGCCCCATAGTGGGTTCCTGACCCTGCCGACCGCACGTCGCCATGCGGCTGCGATACTTCTGAGCCGTCCGACGACTCTTCGCGGTACGGACATTGTCCGGGCTGTCGAACGGGGACGCGATCGCGAACTCGCTCGCCTGCTCGCACAAGGTGACGCGCCGGGAGGGCTTGTGAAAGCGCTTGGGCGGCTGGGTGAAGTGCTGTGGGAGGCAGGCGATTATGCCCGATTCCTCGCCTTGTTTGCCGAGGATGATGCTGGTCGCGTACTGCGTCATATGCCGATCATAGCTGCGGATCGACTGGCGCTGATCGGCGCTTTGCCGGTGGCCCTGCATCATGCCGGCGTCATTTCCTGCCTGCCGACCCAGTTGGTGGCCGTCGAGGAACTGGCAGAAGCGTATCGTCTGGCCCTGCGAATTCATGGCTCGGGCGAGGCGACGGCAATCGTCCAGCGTTGGAACCGTGCGGGCACGCCGCTGGCCTTGTTTGACATGGCTGCGGAAGCGCTACAGCCAGTTCGGTTCGGACAGGTCCTGCCGGTGCCCCACTTGCCGGACGGTTTTGTTCCGGTTCGTGATCGCAAGACGCTTGTCGGCGTTGCGCTGGAGTTCCGCAACTGCTTGCGCGATTTTACCGGCGATCTTGCTGCCGGGCGTATGGCCGTTTTCACGGTGCATCAGGGCGGTGACATGATCGTCGTGGCATTGCGGCAGGATCCGGCTGGTTGGCGTCTCGCCGAGGCGAAAGGCCGACAGAATGCCGAAGTATCGGACGATGCGCTTCGCCGTATCGTGTTGGTGCTTGAGCCGGCGGGTGTCCGGGTCGGCGAGTCGACATGGGTGATTGCCCGTCGACTGCACGATCATGTGTGCGAGGATTGCGGTCCTGCACATATCGGGTTGCGTGACACGTGGCGGGACCGGCTGGCGCTGGGATCGCTGTGGGACTGATGCCCCTAATGGAAACCCCCTTCTCCTTATGGGGAAGGGGGTTTTTGGCCGGACTTTAGTAGGTGCGCAGCCGGGAACCGCCGGCATTCATACGCACACCACTCATGCCCCGCTTTGCCCCGGGAGCGCTGAGCACAAGTCGGCCCTCGCGACGATCAAGCTGCACCCTGAATATCGAAAGATAGTCCAGCCCAAGCACCATCACGGGTTCATCGGCGAGGCCGAGATGGGCAAAAATGGCCGGGTCGGCCACCAGGAGGTCGGGCCCCAGAACCCGGTGACGACCCAGGCTGAAGCGGCGTGCCGTGGCAACACGAATGGCGACACCGTCACCTGTAATTCCATGGAGCGTTTTGGTTTTCTCTTCGTTGGGTTTGGCACCTGCATCATCAGCAAACCGACTGTTGACGTAAGAAATACTCGAGCCGGTATCGATCAGGGCGAGGCCCATCGTTCCGTTCAGTTTGACGTCAGCAAACCATAACCCCCGCATTTGGCGCATTGGCAATCGACTGGACGTCAGCGTCGTGCTGGTATCGGGACGCCCATCGTAGACAAGAATACGACCCGCCTCGAAATCAAAGTCGATAACGTCTCCGTCAAATGCATCTGCTGGCATCACATTGTGGACGCCCAGAACCTCGATTTGCTCGTTCAGGGCGGCGTCGAATGGGCCGATGTGCACGTTTCCGGCGGTCAGGTTCTCGACGCGTACAAGCGGAAATATTTCTGCGCCTTCGAGTCCAAGCACGTTGATCATGGCGTCATCCGGCGCTGGCACACCGGCTGCATTCGCGGTCGCCAGGTCGATCATGGCATGGGTTGCAGCTGTGTCGACGACCCCGGGGGCCTCGGCCGCATCGTTGATGCGAAGCTGGACAACCATCTGACCGTAGGAATTGACGTCGAACGGAATAACGAGGCGCTCGGCGGCAAAAGCGGGAATGGAAATGAGTATGGCAAACAGGGCGAGGATGATACGACGAGCGTATCGCACAGGATGACCCTCTCGGTTTGCTGAATGTTCAAGCCTCGCGATAATGACGGTTCCTCGTCTTTTGATTTGCAGAATGCCACAAAACAGGCCCGGGAACAAACAGGCGACGCCAAGGCACGCTTTCATGTTTATGCCGTTTGAGTATAGTCTTATGCAAAAGGTGTCAGGAGGAAACAGACATGGCAGACGGACAGGACATGGGTGATCGCGCGCAATTCCGCGAAATGCTCGAAGGCACCCAGGAAGATTGGGACATCATCGTTGAGCACTCGAAGGGCTTCAATAAAGGCCTGGCTAAGCGCGTTCTTGACCACCTTCGCTTGCTGGACGGTGACTATGGCGGCTTTCCTGTCGATCGCCTGACCCACTCTCTCCAGACTGCGACCCGCGCGCACCGCGATGGGCGTGACGAGGAATACGTGGTCTGTGCGCTGCTGCACGATATTGGCGACACCCTTGGCAGTTTCAATCATCCCGATGTTGCCGCAGCGATTCTGAAGCCTTTCGTCTCGGAAGCAAACCTCTTCATGGTCGCCAATCATGGCGCGTTCCAAGGGTACTATTTCTTCGAGCATATTGGTCTGGACAAGAATATGCGCGAGCAGTTCAAGGACAGCCCGCACTATGAATACTGCGCGCAGTTCTGCCACTTGTACGATCAGGCCGCGTTCGATCCGGAATACGAGAGCGAACAGCTGGAATTCTTCGAGCCGATGGTAGAGCGCGTGTTCGCGAAACCGGTAAATTCCATGTATCTCAAGGCGATGCAGGAATAAAATTAAAACGGCCTCCTTTTCAGGAGGCCGTTTTTCTTATCCGGTACAGGCGCCTTGGGTTGCCACGCTCGTGCCATCGGCGTGGGCTTCGCATTTGTTGGGATAGGTCTTGCCGTTGCAGCCGCAGACCGGCGCGTATTCACGCGTGCAGAACGGCTTGATCTCCGCACAGGTACCAGCAACGTCCGCCGTGTTCACGCAGGCGCCATCGTCAAGTTTGCAGAAGAAGCCGTCCTCACATTGCAGACCGGCTATGCCACCACACATTTCGCCAGCGGCGCTGATCGGAAGTGGTTCGACAATTTCAACAGGCGGGTCTGCCGGCGGCGGCGCACTGCAAGCCGCTGCGAACAGAAATAACGGGAATAGAAACAGGGATGCAGTGAACCGCATGGATTCTCCTCAATTTAGCGTATGAGGAGAATCTTGCGGGAAAACTTCGCCTGAAGCAAGCACCTAGGCTTTAACACCACCGGCTACGAGCGCGAACATGTGCTGGCCGTGCTCGCCGCCACCTTTAAATGCGGGCAGCGTTTTCGACGTATCCGTGATCTGGTCCCACTTGGCTGCGACCGCTTCCACGGTGAGATCGTCGCCCTGACCAACAAAGGCGCCTTCGGTTTCGACAATTCGGGCCATCGAGAATGCGCCCGCGCCAGCTGACAGGATCATGCCGGTTGGGGCATCTTCCTTGACGAGGTTCATCACGCCGGGAGTGACATATTCAGGCTTGAGTTGGGCCAGAACGGCTTCCGGCATCAGGCCTTCGGTCATGCGTGTCGCCGCAACCGGGCAAACTGAGTTGATCTTGATATTGTTTTTTGCGCCTTCAATTTTCAGCGTGTTCATCATGCCAACAAGGCCGAGTTTTGCTGCGCCGTAATTAGCCTGACCGAAATTGCCGTAGAGGCCGGTCGAGGAGGTGGTGACGACGATACGGCCATAATTTTGGGCCTTCATGATGTCCCAGGCCGCGTGGATCGGCATGAATGAGCCTCGCAGGTGAACGTCGATGACAAGGTCGATGTCTGCCTGGGTCATTTTCGAGAATGATTTGTCCCGCAGGATGCCTGCATTGGCGATCAGGATGTCGATCTGGCCGAAACGGGCCATCGTGTCGTCGATCATCTTCTTGACGCCGGCCTCGTCAGCCACCGACGAGCCATTGGCCATGGCTTCGCCGCCCATGGCTTCGATTTCCTTGACGACGGCTTCTGCGGCGGCCGAGTTGCCACCCGATCCATCCATGCTGGCACCCAGATCGTTGATCACGACCTTTGCGCCGCGACGAGCGAGTTCGAGTGCGTGGCAGCGGCCAAGACCACCACCTGCGCCGGTGACGATGGCAACGCGGCCGTCAAAACGGATATCGGACATGGAGAACTCCTGCATTGATTACAAATCGGTTTGGCGGTTTCACACCAGACGTTCACGTAAACGTCAAGCCGCGCCCCTGCGTCATATCTTGTCGAACCGTTGTGGGCAGGACAGAGTCTCAAAACAAAACGCATGAAATGGGAGGAACTGACATGCTGGCCTATGTGACCTTGGGAACGAACAATAAAGAAAAGGCGCTGGCGTTCTATGATGCCGTGCTCGGCGAAATGGGTGCGAAACGGTTCTTCGCCAATGACCGCCTGCAATTCTACGGCGTTGGCCCCGGCCAGCCAATGATCGGTATCGGCGATCCCTTTGACAAGGAAGCCGCCTCCTGCGGCAATGGCGTCATGCCCGCCCTGGCCGCTGCCGACAACGCAACGGTCGACAAGGTCTATAAAAAGGCCATCGAACTCGGCGCGGTGGACGAAGGTGCCCCCGGAAACCGGATGCCCACATTCTATGGTGCCTATTTCCGCGACCCGGACGGCAACAAGATCTGCGTCTGCAAACTGGGCTAGAGCCCGCACGTCTCGGATTCCCCGGGCTGTTTGCCCGGGGATTTCGATTCCAGGGTGGGGCCTAGTCCGGCCGCGTATCTTCAAGCCGATTGGCGTAGAATGCCCGGATGTCGGCGTTCAGAGCCTGAAGGGCTCCCTCGTTCAGGTACATCATGTGTCCGCCCTGATAATATGTCATGGCGACCCGCTCCTGAGGGATGCCGTAACGGGCGAATGTGATCTCCGCGTCGAAGAAAGGCGTGATCATGTCGTAGTAGCCGTTCGCAACCATCACTTTCAACGATGTGTTGCGTCGCATGGCCGTGGTCAGTTGCCGCCCGACATTCAGGTAATGCGGTTCCCAGTATTCTCCCTCCGGCACGTCGCGGAAGTTCCACAACTCGCCGGCATCTGCGCTCGAAACCATGTACGCCCGATCCATTTCAACGTTCAGATCGTTCGACAGATACTGGTTGAGCAGCGCGGAATAGGCTGAACTGATGGCATAGCTTGCCACATCATCTGCGGGCGTCTCGGCGATATCGTCTGCCTCGTCGCCCATATATCGACCGTCCAGCCTGCCAATCGCGACGCCCTTGTCACGAAGAAGTTCCTTCTGGAAGCGTGGCATCAGGATTCGCAGGTTCGAGGTTTCGATATAGTCCGGTGCGAGACCTGTGAAGTAGGCGAGCTTTTCGCGAATATAGGTCCGCTCCTGATCGCTCAGCCGATCACCTTTCCACAAAGCGGGGCCGTATTCGTCGCGGGCAAACGCGCGGGCTTCGTTCAGAAACTGGGCCTGTGGAATACCTGTGCCCGCCTTACCGTGATACTGCGCCGCTGCGGCCATGCTGGGCAGGTAGGTAATGTAGGAATAGACGTTATCATGGACCGATGTTGAGCCTTCATAGTCCAGCGCCTGGGAAATCAGGACAAGGCCATTCAGGGCGATATCGACATCGCCGGTCGTCAATTGGTTGGCAATATAGGCTGCCCGCGTCGTGCCGAAGCTTTCGCCGATCAGGTATTTCGGCGCGTTCCAGCGCTTGTGCTGTGTGATCCAGATGCGGATGAATTCCGAAATCGAGCCGCCATCACCTGCTTCGCTCCAATAATCCTTGTTCTCACCCTTTCCGATCGCCCGGCTGAAACCGGTGCCCACCGGATCGATAAAGACGAGGTCGGTCTGGTCCAGAATGCTGAGCGGATTATCCACCAGCGTGTAGGGTGCGGCGCCGTCATCAGCATCCGCATCGCTTGCGACAACGGCACGCTTTGGGCCGAGCAGGCCGAGATGCAGCCAGACCGAGGCGGACCCCGGACCACCATTGAACACAAACGTGACCGGGCGCTGCGCCCCGGCATTTTCCTTAATGTAGGAAGTCGTAAAAAGGCTTGCGGCCGGCTCACCCTCGTCATTGTCGATATATGTCTCTCCGGCTTCGACCCGATAGGTGAGCCGTTCGGACCCGAAAACACCCTTGTGCGAACTCACGAACATCACCGGATCCGGAATTGACGTCGCTGCTTCCTCCTTTGCGGCGTCGGTCATTTTTGCATCGGGTTCGGCGAAGGCTGGCAAGGTGACAGCCATTGCCATCGCCAAGAGTAGGGTGCGCATCTTCATGTGTCGGGGTGTCTCCAGAAGCGAGACCCGCTCGAATGTTCGAGTCTCGGATCAAAAGCTTGATTATTAAGGCAAAAACCTAGGCCCGGTGTTTCCGATCGTCAATATGCTCGCGAATTGGCGGGATAGGATGCCGCAACCAGCACCAGGCGCGGGTGTCTCGCGAAGCGTCTTTTTTGCGTTGCACTTGCGCGCTTTCCAAGCCGCGCCGTCACGGCTAAGTCATAAGGCTACCAAAACGGGCTCGGGAGCGATTTTGAATGCTGGCAGGTTATGAATGGGGCTGGGACAATGCCCGGGCGCTGATCGGGATCGCGCTGATCTATGGGATCTGCTGGCTCTTTTCTGAAAAGCGCGGCCTGTTCCCGTGGCGGATCGTTATCGGCGCCACCGTGATGCAGTTTGTGTTTGCGCTGCTCCTGTTCGGCGTGCCCTTCGTGCGCGGTGTTTTGTTCCATGCCAATGACGTGGTCGATGGCCTGCAGGCGGCAACCCGCGCGGGCACGAGTTTCGTGTTCGGTTATGTCGGCGACAATACCGCAGGCGCAGAACTGATGGACGGCACGCCGCCGCCGCTCTTCTTCTTTCAGATACTGCCTATCGTGATCGTCGTGGCCGCCCTGTCGGCGATCCTCTGGCACTGGCGCATCCTGCGCTGGGTGACGAATGGCTTCGCCTACATCTTCCAGCGCACGATGGGGCTGGGCGGGGCAACCTCGCTCGCCGTGTCGGCCAACGTGTTCATGGGCATGACCGAGGCACCGGTGCTGATCCGGCCCTACATCAAGGGCATGACGCGGTCGGAACTGTTGATCATGATGACGGCCGGTTTCGCGACAATCGCGGGCTCTGTTCTGGTGGTTTATGGGGCGTTCCTGGACGGCAAGATGGCCAATCCGCTGGCGCAGCTTTTGACGGCTTCCATCATGGCGGCGCCTGCTGCCGTGGCTGTGGCGCTGACCATGATCCCGGAAACAACCCCTTCAACCGAACGGATGAAGGAGCCGGACTTCAACTATGCCTCAACCATGGATGCCTTCTCGACAGGCGCGACCGACGGCCTGAAAATCGTCCTAAACATCACGACCATGCTCATCGCAGCACTTGCCCTGCTGTGGCTGATCAATGCAGGGCTGGGCCTGTTCCCGGCCGTCATGGGCGAACCGCTATCGATCGAGCGCGTGCTTGGATGGATCTTCGCCCCGCTGATGTACATGATCGGCGTGCCATGGGCCGAGGCGTCACAGTCCGGCTCGCTGATGGGCGTGAAGACAGTGTTGACCGAGTTCGTCGCCTTCCTGCAACTGGCCGAGATCCCGGTCGACGCGATGGACCCACGCACGCGCATCATCACGGCGCACGCGATCTGCGGTTTTGCCAATTTCGGCTCGATGGGCATCCTGATCGGCGGCCTGTCGATCGTCGAACCGGAACGGCGCGACGATTTCCTGTCACTCGCCTGGCGCACGCTTTTAGCGGGCACGCTGGCGACCTGCCTGTCGGGCGCGGTCGTGGGCGCGTTGCCATACCAGCTGTTCGCAGGCGCGGCGGGCTGACCTGACGCTCGGGGAGGGCTCGCCAAGCGGCGGGCTTCGCCCTAGGTCTTGGATATTGCAACCAAGCCGAAAGGTTCTCCATGCCGCACCGACTGATTGCGACGTCTGCAAGTTTTATGGTTCTGGCTGCGTGTCTCGCGGGGCAAGCGACGGCGCAGTTGACGGACGAGGAGATCGCAGCGTTGCCGCTGTGTGCGTCGGATAATGTCGACAATGTTTGCGGGGACGATGCAGGAAATGTCTCGATCTTTGTCTCCCATGGACGGAAATTGTCACTGGTCGAAGTGTGGGGAGATCGACGCGAGAGTGATCCGGGCAGCTATACTGCCGTCCTGAGTGAAGCAATCGCGTCTATCGATGCTGACCATCCCGCCGAAATTCTGAACACGCTGCCGGGTGTGAACGTGCAGATGAATTCCGGGCAGGAGCACCTGATCGCGATCCGCTCGCCGGTTCTGACCGGCGGGGCGGGGCAGGGCAGTTTCCTGATCCTCGAGAATGGCGTGCCGACGCGCTCGCCCGCCTTCGGCAACGTAAACAGCCTGATGGAACCGCACCATGAAGTGGCGAGCGCCATCGAAGTGGTGCGCGGGCCGGGCAGCGCGAAATATGGCTCGAATGCCGTGCATGGCCTGGTCAATGTCATCCTTGGCCAGCCGGGCGATGGCAGTTTTGCCAGTGCGAGCTATGGCACGCTGGGTCGCTACCGCACCGACATGGCGCTGGACGAAGGCGAGCATGTCCGTCTCGGCCTGTCGCTGCAGCATGACACGGGCTGGCGCGACAATACGGGCGCCGACCAGCAGAAACTATCTGTTGTCGGAGCGTATGATGTCGGGTTGTGGAACGTGACGCCGTGGCTGTCTGCTTCGAACCTCAATCAGGAATCGGCTGGCTTCCTCGGCGGTACGGACAGTTACAAGGACAGCGACCTCGTGACGACGAACCCGAACCCGGAAGCCTATCGCGATGCCTGGTCGGCGCGGATCGGCGCGCGGGCGGAGCGCGATCTGAGGCCCGGCACGCTGGTGCTCACGCCCTATGCCCACACACAGGCGATGATGTTCTCCCAGCATTTCCTGCCAAATGGCGGCGTCGAAAAGAATGGCCACACCGGCGGCGGCCTGATGGCGCGTTATGGCTGGCAGGCGAGCGACGTTCTGGCGCTGCGGATTGGCGCGGATGTGGATGTGGCCAGCGGCTACCTCAAGGAAATCCAGCCGGACCCCTTCGGCTTTTTCCCCGGTGACGCGCGCTTCCCGCAGGGCGCCCACTATGACTACACGGTCGACACGACAACGCTCGCCCTCTGGGGCGAAGCGGAATTTGCGCTCGGCAACAATGTCAGTGTGCTGGCCGGCCTGCGTGGCGAGACGCATGACTATGACTATTCCACCGATGCGCCTGTCGGCATCAATGGCCGCTTCAACGTCCCCGCCGACCGCAGCGACAGTTTCGATCTGGTGACGCCGAAGCTTGGCCTGATCTGGTCGCCGGGTGAAGTCAGCTATTACGTCAATTATGCGCGGGGCGAGCGGGCGCCGCAGGCCTCCGACCTCTACCGCCTGCAAAGCCTGCAAGTGGCGGGCGAAGTCGACACCGAGACGCTGGACAGTGTCGAGATCGGCGCGCGCGGCAGCGTGGCGAACGGCCGTCTCGTCTTCGATATCGCCGCCTACTGGATGGACAAGGAGAATTTCTTCTTCCGCGACAGCGATGGCCTGAACGTGCCGGACGGTTCGACGCGCCATGTCGGTGTCGAAGCGGCGGCGGCGTTCGAGATCACGGACGACCTCTCGTTAAGCGGTAATGCCAGTTGGTCAGATCAGACTTACACGTTTGATCGCATTGTGGGTTCGGGCACTGAAACCATACGCGATGGCAATCAGATCGATACCGCGCCGGAATGGCTGGCCGATGCCTCGCTCGACTGGCAGGCAACAGATGCGTTTCGACTATCTTTGTCCGTCGAGCATGTGGGCGAGTACTTTGTCGATCCTGCGAACACCGCATCTTATCCGGGACACACAGTTCTGGCTGCGCGCGGTGCCTATACGTTCGTCGACCAAACCGAAGTGTTCCTGATCGTACGGAACCTGACAGACGAAGCCTACGCTGACCGGGCTGATCTTGCGTTTGGCAATGATCGGTACTTCCCGGGCGAGCCGCTCAATGCGACGCTGGGCCTGCTTAAAAAATTCTAGGAGAACACCCATGAAACTCTATCAAAGTCCAAAGGCACCCAACCCGGATCGCGTCGTCTTTTTCCTCCGGGCAAAAGGCAGGCTGGACGCTGTCGAGATGATCGACGTGTCGATCATGGAACAGGAACACAAGACGGCGGAATACCGGGCGCTGTCTCCCTATGCCCAGGTGCCGACGCTTGTGCTGGACGATGGCACGGCGATCACCGAGAGCCGGGCAATCTGCACCTACCTTGAAGGGATATTCCCCGAGCCGAACCTGATGGGAACTGATCCCAAGGAAAAGGCTCTGATCGAGATGTGGGACCGCCGCATTGAACTGATGTTCTTCATCCAGTTCGCTGGCTGGTTCCGCAACGCCCATCCGGCCATGGCGCCACTGGAAGTGCCGCAAAGCCCGGAAGCCGCCGCCAAGAGCGAGAAGGCCGCTCGGACGATGGCCAAGCGCCTTGATGCCCACCTTGCGACACATGAGTTCGTCGCCGCTGACCGGTTCTCGATTGCCGATATCACGCTCTATATCGGTTGCGGATTTTGCCGGGTCATGCAGTGGCAACCGCACAAGGAGCACGAGCATCTTGGCCGCTGGTATGATGCAATGACCGCGCGGGGGTTCGCAAAGGGCTAGGCCTCCGCAAACCCGGTTTCGCGTCAGGCGTTCTTGATCGACATGCCGCCATCAACCGGGATATGCACGCCGTTCAGGAAAGAGGCGGCGGGCAGCACGAGTGACAAAGTCATGTTCGCAACCTCTTCAGGGATGCCGTAGCGGCGCAGCGGTACGCGGCGCTTGGCGTAAATGTCCTTGTGCTCGTCAGGAATGCCGGCGGTGATTCCGGTAATGATCGGGCCGGGGCAGATGCTGTTAACGGTGATGCCTTCACGGCCCAGGTCGACTGCCAGCCCGCGCGTCAGGCCAATCACGCCATGTTTGGCGGCAACATAGGGGCTGTTGCCCGGTGTCGCACCCAGGCCTTCGGTTGAGGCGATGTTCACAATGCGCCCCCAGCCATTCTTGCGCATGTAGGGCAGAGCAGCGCGGATGGCGCGCTGGTGCGATGTCAGCATCACATTGATGCTCGGTCCCCAGCTATCCTCATAGCTTTCCTCGCCCACATCGGCCGCCTTGGCAAAGCCAGCATTGTTCACAAGAATGTCCATGCCGCCGAAATGGGCTGCGGCATTGTCGACGACGCGTTTGATGGCCGCCGCATCGGACACATCCATCTCCCAGCCTTTGACATTGTCGAAGCCAGCATCCTGGATTTCCTTGACCACGACATCAACGTCGCCCTGGCGCAGGTCAGTGACGGCCACGTTCGCGCCTTCGCGGGCGAAGAGATGGGCCGTTGCCCGGCCCATGCCGCTGGCCGCGCCGGTGATGAGGGCAGTCTTGCCTTTGATCGAGCGGGAAAGTTTCTGATACGGGGGCTGGCTCATGTTTTTGGCTTTCTGTATTTGATCGTTCCGGAGAAGTTGAGGACGGGACGCCCGTCGGCGGTGATAATGCCGCGCACGAATGTTATGGACCGGCCCTGACGCAGCACTTCACCGCGGGCCTCCATATATTCACCTTCGCGTGCGCCATCGAGGAATTCCGAATTGAAGGCAACGGTGACGCCATAAACGCCTTCGAGGCCATTATGGGCGATCGCGAACAGCGAGAAGTCGGCGAAGGTCATCAGGCACCCGCCATGCATCACACCGCCCGCATTCATGTGCTTGCGCTGTGCCCGGAATGCCGCCACGGGGCCTTTTTCATCCTCGTTCAGGTAAAACGGCCCTGCGGCCTCGTGCTCAAACGGTTCCTCCGGCCAGGTCTTCCAGCCTTTGAATTCGCCTTCGGTAACTTCGGTTGCGATCATTTGCGCCTTGTTCCTCCCTTTTGGCTTTGATACCGCACGGTCAACCTTCGACAAGCATGCCGCAACGGCATATCATGGTTGGGATCAATAATTTACGGGAGCCACCTGATGGCCTTTGACGCCGAAATTCGCGCCGCTCTGATCGAACAGGTTAGCCGGTTCGTGACCGAAAAATGCATACCGATCGAAGCCGAAGTTGGCGACAATGACGTCGTTCCGCAATCCGTCGTCGACGAGATGAAGCAACTCGGCCTTTTCGGCATCGCCGTCCCGGAAGAGTTTGGTGGCCTTGCACTGGATATGGAAACCGAGTGCCTTGTCGCGTTCGAACTGGGCCACACGTCACCTGCGTTCCGTTCTGTTGCAGGAACAAACATCGGCATTGGCAGCCAGGCACTGGTGCTGTTCGGAACAGATGCGCAGAAATCGAAATGGCTGCCCGGCATTGCCAGCGGTGACCTGATAGCCAGCTTTGCCCTCACCGAGCCGGAAGCCGGATCGGATGCGGGCAGCCTGACGACCAAAGCGATCCGCGATGGCGACCATTATGTGATGAATGGCACCAAGCGCTATATCACCAATGCCAACAAGGCCGACCTGTTCACGGTCATGGCCCGCACGGACCCATCGACACCCGGCGCCAAGGGTGTGTCGGCCTTCGTGGTTGAGCGCAACACACCCGGCGTGTCTGTCGGCCAGCCTGAAAAGAAGATGGGCCAGCAGGGCGCACACATCTGCGATGTGATTTTTGAAAATGCGCGTGTTCCGGTCGAAAACCGGCTGGCAGGCGAGGGCGAAGGCTTCAAGGTTGCGATGAGCGTGCTGGACAAGGGCCGCCTGCACATCTCTGCAGTTGCGACTGGCGTATCCGAACGTCTGATCAGGGAAATGGTCAATTACGCCCTTGAGCGCAAACAGTTCGGAAAACCGATCATGGATCACCAGCTGATCCAGGCCATGATCGCCGACAGCCAGGCCGAAACTTATGCAGCCCGCTGCATGATCCTCGACGCTGCGCGTCGCCGCGATGCTGGCGAGGATGTCACCATGCTCGCGTCATGCACGAAACTGTTCGCCACTGAGGCGTGCGGGCGGGTCGCGGATCGCGCCGTGCAGGTATTTGGCGGCGCCGGCTATGTCACCGATTATGGCATCGAGCGTTTCTACCGCGACGTCCGCATCTTCCGCCTCTATGAAGGCACAAGCCAGATCCAGCAGATCATCATTGCCCGGGAACTCGCCCGGGCCGCCAAGGCAGGAAAACTATAAATGTTTGACCACGACCCGACAGACCCGCACGAAGTTGGCCTGAACGCCGAACGCCTTGAGGCGATCCCCGAATACTTCCGCGAGAACTATATCGACACCGGCAAGCTGCCCTGCATGGCGACGCTCGTGTCGCGCGGTGGTGAAATTGCTCTGGAAGATTATTCCGGCACAACCGAGATGGGCGCAGGCGAGCATATCGGGCCGCACACGATTTTCCGCATCTATTCGATGACCAAGCCGATTACGTCACTGGCCGCGATGATGCTGTTCGAGGAAGGCAAGCTGCGCCTCGACCATGATGTAAGCCGTTACATTCCCGAGTTTGCCGATGTCATGGTCTGGGATGCGGGCGACAAGGACAATTTCACGACCCGCAAGCCGGATCGCCCGATGAAAGTGCTGGACCTTTTCACGCACACGTCAGGCATCACCTATGGATTCATGATGCAGCACCCGGTCGACTTTCTCTACAGGCGGGAAAAGATCGGACGTCCCGACGAAACGCTCCAGGCAATGTCGAAACGACTGGCGGCGCTTCCGCTCCAGTGCTCGCCGGGTGCGGAATGGTGGTATGGCCATTCGATTGATGTGCTCGGCGCCATTGTCGAGATCGTGTCAGGCATGGAACTGGATGAGTTCTTCCGCCAGCGGATCACAGGTCCGCTTGGCATGCACGATACCGAGTTCTGGGTACCCGAGGAAAAGATCGACCGTCTCATGGCCTGCTACCAGAAGGACGCAGAGACCGGCGTCACCAGTTTGGCAGACGGGGCTGGCAAGGCTTCGAAACTCTATACAAAACGCCCGACATTGCTGAATGCGGGCGGAGGGCTCGTATCCACGTTGCGCGACTATCATCGCTTCGCTCTGATGCTCTTGCGTGGTGGCACGCTGGACGGCCAACGCTTGGTCAGCCCGAAAACGGTTGAGTTCATGCGTCAGAACCACCTGCCGGGCGGCAAGACGATGCGCGACATGGGCAAGTCCATGTTCACGGAAGTCATGTCAGATGGCGTGGGCTTTGGCCTCGGCGGTTCGGTTGTGACGGATATCATCGCCGGCCAGCAGCCGGGCAGCGAAGGCACGTTCAGCTGGGGCGGCCTTGCGTCGACCTTCTTCTGGATGGATCCGGAAGAAGAGATCATCGCGATTCAGGCGACACAACTGATGCCATCATCGACCTATCCGATGCGCCAGCAATTCCAGCAACTGGTCTACGCGGCGATCGACTGGTGAGCGAGCCGGGTCATAACGCCGTCCGCGATGCGATCCTTATGCTGACGGCCGAGTGCGGCGTTGGCAAGACGATCAGCGCCGAACAGGCCGCACGCGCAGTGAGTGAGGAAAACTTCCAGCGCGTCCTGAAAGATGTGCGCGCGGAAGCTGTGCGTCTTGCCAAGGTGGGAACGATTACGATCTATCGCAAAGGCAAGCCCGTCGACCCTGATACGTTCAAAGGCGTCTACCGGCTGGGCCTGCCTCAGGGTTGATACGGCACGCCATAGCGGCGCAGCTCGGACTCAACCGTGTCACCTGTGATGCGGATCACATAGAGGCGGTCATACTCGGCCGCCTCATTTATTTCAGCGCTAGGATCACCCTCAAGAATTTCCACCAAAGCGGGAGTTGTGTTGGAGTGTCCCACAACCAGAATTCTGCCATTCTGGGAATTCAGAACCGCCGCGAAAGCGGGCAGGTCGGATGCATCGTAGAGGTAGACCGGAACAGAGATGGCCGCAGCCAGCGGGGCGGCCGTCCCGCGCGTTCGCGCATAGTCGGTGGAGTAGATGCGAACGATCCCCGCATCGCCAAGTGTTTCGGCCAGCAGTTCCGCGCGTGCGGCGCCTTCTGGTGTCAGCGATGGGTCATCACCGGCCAGCTTTTCTGCGTGTCGAACGAGATAGATCGTCCGATCCGGTTCAGGCGCCATGACATGTGCGCACCCCGCGAGCAGCAGGATTGCTGCAGCCATTCCCATCAGGTTTCGCCGCGAAACCATTACGCGACCTGTGGACGGACAACAGGGTCCTCGAGTGAGAAAGCGTAATTGCTCGAGCCGTTCTCACGCAGGTGCACGAGGCGTTTCCACCCGTCTTCCATGGTAAAACGCTCCTTGCGCGGCGCCCACCACATGACAAATCCCGGTCCCTGGCTGCGGTCGAGTTGTTCCTGCAAACGACGCATCCCGGCCGGGTGCGTGTTTCCAAAATAGACAAAGCTTCGCATGTCTTCCAGCGACCGCCATCCGGCCATGGTGCAGACGTCCGGCGTTCCGATTTCGCTCGAATAGGGGAATGCCTGATAGAGGTTGCGCCAATGCCCGTCGGGCTGTCTGAGGCCGTGCGTGTGCCAGTGAACACCGTCAAAATTGTCAGCGTCGCTGAAAATACGAGGCAGAATTGCAAGGAATACGCGAACGAATTCATTCTCGAACGTGAACTCACCCTTCGGGCGTGCACCATTGAAATGGATCAATCGGTAGTCCATGCGAATTTCCGCCCCCCGGCCCACAAATGCGTGTGCCGCAAGTTGTCACGGATGCCTTACCCTATTCTTAATCACATATGGAATCTTACAATCACAACGCGATTATTTGCCCTTGAATTCTGCCTTGCGCTTGCCAAGGAACGCCATCACGCCCTCTTTGAAATCTTCGGTACGGCCAGCTGTGCGCTGGGCAAGGCGTTCGGCGCGGAGCGCGCCATCAAAATCGCCATCGCAGGCGGCCCAGACCAATTTGCGTGTCAGGGCCAACGCCTGTGTCGGGCCCTCGGCCAGTTGCTTGGCAATCTGCTTCGCCGTGTCCATCAAGGCGTCGTCTTCGACAACGCGATTAACCAGCCCCCAGGACATGGCTTGCTCAGCCGAAACCTTCTCACCCAGCAGCGTCATCTCCATCGCGCGTGCGCGACCAATCGTGCGAGCGAGCAGGTAGGTCGAGCCGCCATCCGGCACCAGACCGATGCGGCGGAAAGCCTGCAGGAAGTATCCGCTTTTGCCGCAAATCACGAGATCACCGATCAGGCCCAGCGCGCAGCCCACACCGGCGGCCGCACCGTTCACAGCGGTGATGACAGGATGCGGGTGCTCCTGGATGGCCAGGATGAGGGGATTATAGTGCGTTTCAAGGGCCCGTCCGGCGTCGGGCTGAGAACCGGGATGGCTTAGCGAGGTGCCGCTCCCGGGATTGGCGCCAAGATTGGCGCCGGAACAGAAGCCACGTCCCTTGCCTGTCAGAATGGTGCAGCGCGCTTCCTTGCGGGCTGTCTCGAACGCATGAAGCAGCTCTTGAGCGGTATCGATGCCGCAGGCGTTCATTGTTGTTGCATCATCAAAGCTGATGATGGCCGTGCTGCCGTCCAACTCGTAGGAAATCTTTTCGTAGGCCATCGCTTGTCGCTCCCGGATATGTTTGAACGCAATCTATCCAGTATGGCGCGCATGTGAACGCCTCACGCGGCGGCAATGTATTTCTCTTTGTTAACAGCTGAACGCGGGCTACACTGTTCACAACAAGAACAGGCATGGGAGAATTCGGCATGGCACTCGACAGCGCAACCGGCAGCGGAATGGAATCGATTCTGACGCGGCAGAAATCTGCAAACCTGCGCGACGGCATTCCGTCGGCGGCGAAGCGGATAGAGTGGATCGACAAGGCGATTGACCTGCTGATTACCCACGGCGACGCCTTTAACGACGCAATGTGCGAAGATTTCGGACACCGCTCGAAAGACCAGTCGGGCTTTACCGACATCGTTTCGTCGATCGCCGCACTGAAATTTGCCAAGAAACATCTTCACAAATGGATGCAGCCTGAAAAGCGGAAGGTGGAATTCCCGCTTGGCCTGCTTGGCTCCAAAGCCCAGCTCCAGTTCCAGCCGAAGGGCGTCATTGGCGTGATCAGCCCCTGGAACTTCCCCGTGAACCTCACCTTCACCCCGCTGGCTGGCGTTTTCGCGGCAGGCAATCGGTGCATGATCAAGCCGTCCGAATTCACCGAAGCCACGTCGGAGCTGATGAAAACGGTCATCGCCCAGTATTACGATGAGGAAGAAGTTTCCGTAATCACCGGCGGCCCGGAAGTCGGCGCTGAATTCACCAAGCTTCCATTCGACCATATCCTGTTCACCGGTGCGACCTCAGTTGCCAAGCACGTTATGCGCGCTGCTGCTGACAACCTCGTTCCGCTCACGTTGGAACTCGGCGGCAAGAGCCCGGTGATTCTTGGCCGCTCGGCTGATATGCAAAAGGCGGCAAACCGCATCATGGCGGGCAAGACGTTGAACGCAGGCCAGATCTGCCTGGCGCCGGACTATGCCTTCGTGCCGAAGGAAAATATTGGAGAATTCACCGCTGCCGCGACCGGCGCTGTCCAGAAAATGTTCCCGAGCGGCCTGAAGGACAATGACGATTACACCTCAATCGTGAACCAGCGGCACTTCGATCGGATCATGGGATATCTTGAGGATGCGCGCGCCAAGGGCGCGGAAGTCATCGAGATTAATCCGACCGGCGACAACTTCTCGCAACAGCCGCACCACAAGATCGCGCCGCATATCATCGTTGATCCCACAGACGACATGAGCGTGATGCAGGATGAAATCTTTGGTCCGATCCTACCGATCAAATCCTATGGCGAAGCCAAAGACGCGCTTGCCTATATTAACGCCAATCCGCGGCCACTGGGCCTCTATTATTTCGGTGAAGATTCTGCCGAACGAGACACGGTGCTAAACAATACAACATCCGGCGGGGTCACCGTGAATGACGTCATCTTCCATGTGGCGCAGGAAGACCTGCCCTTTGGCGGTATCGGCCCATCAGGCATGGGCAGCTATCATGGCCGCGAGGGCTTTTACGAGTTCAGCCACAAGAAGTCGGTTTACACGCAGACAGGGAGTGAGATGCTGGCGATGATCAGGCCGCCCTATACCGATGCGTTCCGCAAGCAAATGGCGTCTCGATTGAAACGCTAGGGCAGGTTGCCAAGGGAATCGCCTATACTAGTGGTTCCCTTGCGACTCGTCGCACTGATATGCAGGCAAATGAATGCTGAGTTCCGTTGAAGGTTTCAAATCGGTTGTGCTTGATCAGCTCGGCGAGGGCGTGATCGTCGCCGATGCTGATGGCCGTATCATCAGTGTGAACCGGGCAGCCGAGGAAATTCATGGGCGGGTCCGGCTTGACGTTCCACCAGATGAATATTCAAACAATTACGCGCTCCTCACGATGGACGACCAGCCGTTCCCGCCAGATGAGTTACCCTTGGCGCGTGCCGTGCTCAGGGGTGAGTCTGTTATCGAAGAGCCGTGGAAGATCCGCCGTCCTGACGGCTCTGTCATTATTGCTGTTGGCACGGCCCGGCCCGTGCGCAATGCCTCGGGTGAGCAAATCGGCTCTGTGCTGACAATGCGGGACGATACGTTGCGCGTCCGCGCCGAACAGGAATTGCTTGAAGCGATCAAGATAAAAGACACGCTTCTCTTCGAAGTGAATCACCGCGTTCGCAACAGCCTCCAGATCGTTTCATCAATCGTGGCATTACCGCTGAAGCGGGTTGAAGATGAGTTTGCGCGTGAAACACTCGCCTTGACTCAGCAGCGCATCGAAGTGATCTCGGCGACGCATCGCAGCCTCTATGAATTGGGTCAGCATGATGAAGTTGATTGCGTGGCCTTGCTGCCAGATCTGTGCAAGGCCGTAATAGAAACTTATTCCGTGCAAGAGCAAATCGGTTTCATTTGTGAAACGCGCGGCAACCTGGTGCTGCCGGTCAGCAAGGCCGTTTCAATGTGCCTGGCGGTGACCGAACTGGTCACCAATGCGTGCAAGTATGCATTTCAGGGGCGCAGCATGGGCACCGTCAAATTGTTGCTCGATGGGGCCACCGATCAGGTGACGATCAGAGTCGAGGATGACGGTATCGGGATGCCGGAGGTATCCGGCAGGAATGAGCGTCGCGGTATTGGCATGATATTGGTGGACTCTCTTGCCAAGTCTCTCGCAGCCGATGTCAGGATTGACTCAAATCAGACCGGCACGCGCATTGCCATCACCTTCATCAAGCCAGAGCCGACCCCTGATCTGTCGCATGCGCTGGTGGCGAACCGGCGCAACAATGACATTTAAGTCCTGACTGCGCCGGATGCGGATTGATTGTTAGCGTTTCAAAAAGGCCGGGACGTCGTCGCCGAAGCCTTTGACGCGTTCAGGGGCCGGCGCCAGGATCGGATCGTCATCCTTGCGCTTCTGATCGCGTGGGGCACGGCCACCGCGTGATCCGCGCTCTGCCCGGGCCGGCTTGTCGCGGGTCTCTGCCTTTTCTGGCTGCTCCGCTTTTTCGACCTTCTCGGTCTTGTCGGTTTTTGCGGCTCTGGGCGCGCGTTCGCGCTTCGGCTTTTCAGCGCGCTCTGGCTTGGGCGCCTCGTCGGCAGATGCTTCAGCTTGCGGTGCCTCGGCCTTTGGCGTTTCAGCCTTGGGGGCAGCATCGTCTGCTGCGGTCTGACGAGAGCGACCGCGTTCGGGGCGTTCGCCGCGGCTGCGGCTTCGGCTGCCGCCACGGTCCCCGCGTCCGCCACGACTGGAGCGTTCTTCCGGTGGAAGGTTTTCCAGTTCAGCGAGCAGGCCGTCAGGCATATAGTCTTCGACATCCTGCTGGATCATCTTGAGGACGAAACCCCAGGACTTATCATCCGCAGGCGACACGATGGTGAAGCTTTCGCCCGTGCGTCCGGCGCGACCTGTCCGGCCGATCCGGTGAACATAGTCTTCGTCTTTTGGTGGCGGCGAATAGTTGAACACGTGACCAACATCAGGAATGTCGAGGCCGCGCGCGGCGACATCGGACGCCACAAGCAGTTTCAGGTCACCGTCGCGAAAGCGTTGCAGCACTTCGGTGCGGAATGCCTGCGGCAGGTCACCATGGATCGCGGCCGCGTCATGGCCATGCTTTTGAAGCGAGGCCGCGACAATATCGACTTCGACCTTCCGGTTGCAGAATACGATGCCGTTCTTCACGTCACGCGATTCGATCACGCGGCGCAGGGCCGTGCGCTTGGCCTTCGCGTCGTTCGACGGAATGTGTACGACATGCTGCGTGATCGTCTTCGCAGCGTCAGTTGGGCGGGCAACCTCGATCTTGACCGGATCGCGCTGGAAGGTCTTTGCCAGTCTCTGGATGTCGGTCGGGAAAGTTGCCGAGAAAAGCAGCGTCTGGCGCTTGGCCGGAATCTTCGAGACGATTTTCTCGATATCGGGAATGAAACCCATGTCGAGCATGCGGTCGGCTTCGTCGATAATGAGATAGTCGACGCCCATCAGCAGCAGCTTGCCACGTTCGAACTGATCCATCAGGCGGCCAGGCGTGGCGATCAGCACGTCAACGCCGCGCTGGAGCAGGCCTTCCTGTTCCTTGAAGCTGACACCGCCGATAAGCAGGGCCATGGTAAGCTTCAGGTGCTTGCCGTATTTCTCGAAATTCTCGGCCACCTGGGCGGCGAGTTCGCGGGTGGGGCAAAGAATCAGGCAGCGCGGCATACGGGCCCGGGCGCGTCCACGCGCCAGGCGGTGGATCATCGGCAGCACAAAGGCGGCTGTCTTGCCGGTGCCGGTCTGGGCAATGCCCGTTACGTCGCCGCCAGCGAGGATGTGGGGGATGGCTTCCAGCTGGATTGGCGTGGGGATTGTATACCCAGCCTCTTCTACAGCCTTCAGCACGTTCGGCCCGAGGCCGAGGTCAGCAAATGTTACGTCGTTCAAAGTGTTTCCAGTCCAAGGATTGTTGATAATACCCGACGCTGCCCGAATGGCAGCTTTGCCGGGCGAATCCTGAGCCCGGAGCGTCTGTTGCGCTGCACATAGTTCAAATTGTGGAAAAGGTGAAGGGTTCTCAGGCAGAATGGTCAATTCGGGCTGGAGAAGCCTGAAGTCCGGGACACTGGTTTCCACCGCATCCCCCTGTCCACCGCCCCAAAAAAAGACCCGCCGTTTCCAGCGGGTCCTGTTCTTTGGTCTGATGCCGAGTTCTACGCGAGGTTCTTGTTCGCGAAGTCCCAGTTGATCAGGTTGTTCAGGAACGCGTCCATGTAGTTTGGACGGCTGTTCTGGTAATCGAGGTAATAGGCGTGTTCCCAGACATCCATGGTCAGGATTGGCGTCACGCCCGCCTCGGTCAGCGGAGTTTCGGCGTTCGGTGTCTTGGTGATGGCGAGCTTGCCGTCCTTTTCGACGAGCCAGGCCCAGCCTGAACCGAACTGGCCGCCACCGGCTGCCTTGAAGTCTTTGACGAACTGGTCGTAGCCGCCGAGATCGCGGTCGATCATTTCAGCCGCCTTGCCGGTCGGCTTGCCGCCGCCACCAGGTTTCATAGAGTGCCAGTAGAAGGTGTGGTTCCACACTTGCGCCGCGTTGTTGAACAGGCCGGCTTTCGACTTGTCGCCAGCTGCCTTGTTGATGATTTCTTCGAGGGTGGCGTTCGCCAGGTCCGTGCCTTCGATCAGGCCGTTCAGGTTCGTCACATAGGCCTGGTGGTGCTTGCCGTGGTGGAAGTTGAGGGTTTCCTCGGAAATGTGGGGGGCGAGATCGCCGCGACCATAAGGGAGGTCCGGAAGTGAAAATGCCATGTCAGCGTCCTTTCTTGCATAAGATTGACTGGTGTATCAGCGCGTCTTCCCACATATGGGTTCCATGTCAAACGAGACCAGCCCCTTGAGCAAAAGACAATGGAAGGCGATTGACGCCCGTGTAAAGCGCGTTGACGAAGATCGCTGGATATCGAGCCGCTTTGCTCCCGAGATCTATCGTAACTCCCTGATAGCACTTTACGCGCTGGCCTACGAGCTGGCCCGTGTCCGCCTCGCCGTCACGGAAGAAACACTCGGCGCGATCCGGTTCCAGTGGTGGCGCGATGCGCTCACTGAAATTGCCGAGCAAAAGCCGCCCCGTGCCCATGACGTTTGCCTCGCCCTGTACGAAGAGGTCGCGTGCCAGCGCCTCAAGGTCGGTGCGTTGCACAAACTGGTCGACGGATACGAGGCCGCCTTCGAGGCTGAAGACAGGTCGCGCGAGCCGGAAGCCTGGCTGGCGGCGACCGCCGCCAGCGTTTTGGCCGGTGCGCATGGCTGGGGAACCGAGATACAGCAGGTCGCACCAGCCTATGCCGCGGCCCGGCGCAGCGAGACCAAGGCCTTCGGTCCGCACGTGGCCCTGGCACCGAAACCTATCCGTCCGGCAATCGCTCACTTTCGCTTGCGGAAGTTCTATTGCGATGGCCGCAACCCGAACCCGATCACAAAACGTCTTTGCATCATGAAAGCCATGAATACAGGCGAGGTTTAGGCATGCTCAGTCGGGCGTCCGGCTGATGTTCTCTTGTGCTGAAAGACTGGGGGATTGGTAGGACGAGTCCTGCGAAAAAGGCAGTGGTGCGCCATTGGCAAGCGCATCCAGAATGTCGCCAAACCGTGTTTCGAAGCTAAAACCAAGGTCCCGCTCGATACGGGAGGCATCATAAATGCGGCTGATCTGCCGCGGTAGCGTCCATCCCTTGCGCATATAAATGTCGACCGCACACGGAAACGAGCGAGAGATCACGCTGGCTGCGTCCCGTTTCAGGTCAGCGCAGTCCGTCCTGTCGAATGGTGTCGGTGCTGATGCGATATACAGGCCGAAGCCGATACCTCCCGCCTTGTCGAGGGCTGCGACATGGGCGCGGGCGGCGTCCTGAACCGTGAGGCGCCGATGCAGGAATTCATTTGCTTTCAGGTTCTCCGGCGATGGCTGGGTCAGCGTGTCGTCATCTTCGGGAAAGAACCGGGATGTGCGCAGGACAATGCAATTGAGCGTCGTCTCCAGCGCGAACTGTCGACACAGGTTTTCAGCAGCCAGTTTTGTGACACCGTAAATATTGCGCGGCGCGAGTGGCCCATGATCTTCATCCAGCCAAACTGCAACATCGGAAACCTCGTCTCGGATGGCCTGCGAGATCATCAGTGACGTAGTGGATGTCATCACGAACCTGTCGTGTCCCGCCGCGCAGGCGGCCTCTAGCAGGTTGAGTGTTCCGGTGACGTTGACGTCGATGAAGGATTGTCGGGGAAATCGCGCAATATCAGGCTTGTGCAGCGCGCCGGCGTGTATCACTGCCTCGATGTTATGGTCTGAAAATGTGCGATCAATCAGGGGCCGGTCGGCAACACTGCCGATGACATGTGTGTAAGGACCGGGCGCCACGTCCAGCCCGACCGTGTTGTGGCCGCTCTGTTTCAGGAGTGGGGCAAGATGGCGCCCCAGCCAACCAGTCGAACCGGTGAGAAGTATTTTCAAGGCTCGCCTCCTCTAGCGCTATTCAGCGGGCACCAAGGCTGCCTCGCCGGCAAGCCAGGCATTGACATCTTCCAGTGCACGCACGGCCTGGGCCTTCTTCTTGGCGCGGCCCTTGTCCTTGCCGCGCAGGCGCCTGCCGTCCTCGCCGACCTTTGAATAGTCCTCAATGTCAGGAAACAGGCCGAAATTGATGTTCATTGGCTGGAAGGTTTGCTTGCCCTGCAGGTGACCACCGGTGATGTGCAACACGAGCGCGCCAAGCGCTGTGGTTGGCGGCGGCGGTGCAAGCGTGCGGCCGAGGCGTTCGGCGGCAGCGAAACGTCCGGCCAGCAGGCCCATCGCGGCGCTCTCGACATAGCCCTCTACGCCCGTGACCTGGCCGGCAAAGCGCAGGCGCGGCAGGGACTTCATGCGCAGCTGGTCATCAAGCAGTTTTGGCGAATTCAGGAACGTGTTGCGGTGGATGCCGCCAAGCCGCGCGAACTCGGCCTTCTCAAGGCCGGGGATCATGCGGAAAATTTCGGTCTGTGCGCCATGCTTCAGCTTGGTCTGGAAGCCGACCATGTTCCACAGCGTGCCGAGCGCATTGTCCTGACGCAACTGCACCACGGCGTGCGATTTGACGGTCGGGTCGTGCGGATTGGTCAGGCCAACCGGCTTCATTGGTCCGAAGCGCAGTGTTTCGCGGCCACGCTCTGCCATCACCTCAATCGGCAGGCACCCTTCGAAATAGGGTGTGTCCTTTTCCCAGTCCTTGAACTCGGTTTTCGGCGCAGCGATCAGCGCGTCGAGGAAGGCGTTGTACTGGGCTTCATTCATGCCGCAATTGATATAGGCCGCCGTGTCGCCGCCCGGGCCGGGTTTGTCATAGCGGCTCTGGCGCCAGGCGACATCCATGTCGACCGAGTCGAAATAGACAATCGGTGCGATGGCATCGAAGAAGGCCAGATCGCCTTCGCCGGTATGCGCGTGGATCGCTTCGGCCAGTGGCAGTGATGTCAGCGGGCCGGTCGCGACGATCACGCTGTCCCAGTCTTCGGGCGGGATGCCGGTTATTTCTTCGCGCACCACCGTAACAAGCGGATGGGCTTCCAGCTTGGCCGTGATCGCCTCGGCGAAGCCCTCACGGTCCACTGCCAGTGCGCTGCCCGCAGGCACTTGGTGATCCGCCGCTGTGGTGATGATGATACCGCCCGCGCGGCGCATTTCCTCATGCAGGACGCCAACGGCATTGGTCGTGTGGTCATCGGAACGGAACGAGTTCGAGCAGACCAGTTCGGCCAGGCTGTCCGTCTGGTGGGCTTCCGTGCCCTTCACGCCGCGCATTTCATGCAGGATGACGGGCACGCCAGCTCTCGCCACCTGCCATGCTGCTTCTGATCCGGCCATGCCGCCGCCGATGATATGTATGGGTTTGATGCTCATGCAGGGGACATGCGCAGGCCGGTCCGGCGCGTCAAGATGGTGTTTGCCGCAAGGCCCCTCGCGGTTTAGGTGTCTCAGCAGTGAGGAGCGCGAGAATGGACGAAAAGCTGCCCGTCGTGGAAATCGCCCGTGAATCATGGCGGCTTGCCAGTCGCGCCGTCGTGCCGGGTCTGCCTTGGCTGGCGGGTTTGATGGTTTCAGCCGGCGCGTACCGACTGGCGCTTGGCTCAGCCATTGGCGGCGGTTCCATCATTGCCTTGGCCCTGCTGGCCGCCGTGTTCGTGGCCGGCGTGGCGTATTCGCTGCAGGTCTACCGGGCCATGCTGGCCCGGCCAGTCGGCAAATTCATTCAATTGGCGCACGCCAACCTTGCGGCCTACATGGCGTTCCTTTTTGTCGGCGTATTCATCAGTTTCTTTCTTGCAATCCTGCCCGGGATTCTGCTTGAAGCCTCCGGACGAACCGATCTGGGAGCCGATACGGCGCCTGCCACGGTCCAGGCGGCGTTCATGGATATGCTGCCCACCGCTTATGGTGCCGTGTTCCTGATCGCCTGCGCGCTTGGCCTTTGGGCGCTGTGTTTCCTCGGCTTGCGATTGCTCCTCATCGGCGCCGCAACCGTCAGCCAGGGCGAAACCATGGTCTTCCGCACATGGCCCTGGACAAAGGGGCATAGCCTGCGGCTCGGCCTTGCGGCCATGCTCACCCATGTTGCGCCTTTCGCATTGGCGGTGGCGGTCAATGCGGCGCTCAATCCCATGCTCGGCACCGGCACAGTCGGGCAGTTTGCCGGCGGGGCCTTGGGCATCCTGTTGCTCGCCCCGTTCATTCTCGCGGGTCATGGGCTCGCCGTGACAGTGTTGCCGCGTCTGGCGCCGGGTGTGAATGATGCGACAGCGATTGCCCCGGCCGCCTAAATCGCTCTAGTCTCCGCCTCAGTTAGGTAGGGGTGGGATAATGCCGACACGATTTTCCTTTGAAGGTGCGCTTAGCAACGCATTTCGCGCGGCGCATGTGCGCAGTTTTCCTTGGATATTTGCGACAGTTTACGCGTTCGTCGTGCTGGTGTTTTTCTTGATTGTCGGATTCCTGTCGCGCAACGCTGTTGTGGAGTTTGTGCAGGCGGTCGAAGCCTTGGAAAATGCCAGTCCCGATACGGCCGACCCACGGGAAATCATGTCGCGGGTCTTCGGAACGCTCACGCCCTTCTTTCCTGTCGTGGCGAATGTGGCGATCGGCTCGTGGGTGATCTGGGCCGTGTTCGAGGCGGCATCCCAGCGCCGCTATGTGCGCGATGAATCATTCAGTATCGGGTTTGGCGCAGACGAAATCCGCATGATGGTCACCGGCCTGTTGTGGACCCTTCTTAACATTGCCTGTTTCCTGCCCTTGCTGTTCATCCTGTTTGGTTCAGGATCGTCGCTCTTCAATCAGGCGCTGGACGGCCAGTCGGCGACCAGTATGGAAGGCGAAATAATTGCCACCGTTTTTGGTTCATTCGGCCTGATGGTGCTGCTGTTTCCTGTTTACGTGTTCTTCGCCACGCGCTTGTCGCCGTGTTTCGCCATGACGATCAAGGATCGCCGGATCGTGCTGTTCGACGCATGGAATGTCTCGCGCGGGCGTTTCTGGCCCATCCTCGGCGCATTCGTGATCATTGCGATTGCCGGTGGGGTTGTCTCCAGCATTGTGGATCAGGCCTTTCAGTTCGGGCTGATGTCATTGATGTCCCGGTTCGCCGACGTCCAGTCAGCCGAAGAGGCGATGCAGCTGGTTTACTCGCCGACATTCCTCGTTCCGTTGGCGTTCTATGTTTTCGCCAGCGCGTTCATGTCCGCCCTGCAACAGCACTTCAATGGTGCCCCGGCAGCCTTCGCGGCCCGCCACGACCCACGCGGAGGCGTCGATGATGCTGCCCGCATGGCCGTTTTCGATTGAGCAAGGAGTCCCATCCATGACGCATCTCGACTTCAATTTCGGCAATGCCCTGTTCCATTTCCGCCGCACCGGCGGCCCGAACGGGTTCCTGTGGAAATACGCCCTCGCGTTCGCGGTCCTGGGTTTCGGTATCCAACTCATCAACGTCATGGTGAGCTGGCCGGTCTACGAAGTCTATCTGCGTGTTTTCACCGAAGGCGACGGTGACATTGCCCAGTACACGGCAGAGATAAACCGCGCCTCGATGCGGTCGATGATGTTCAGCTTCCTGCTGCTGCCGCTCGGCCTTCTGTTCTGGATGGTGTTCGAGACCGCCAGCCTGCGCCGCTACATGCGCGCTGACGGGTTCCGCTTGCGTGTCGGCCCGGATGAATGGCGCATTCTGGTCGTCGGTCTGATCTGGTTCGGCCTGTTGATCGCGGCCTATATCGGGCTGTTCATCGTGCTGCTCGTGCCCATGGGCCTCGGCGCCATCGGTGGACGGGATACAGCCGCCATCGGCGCAATAATCGGCGTGGTGCTGATGCTCGTCTACATGCTTGTCTGCCTGTGGGCCGGTATCCGTCTGTCGCCGGCCGCGGCGCTGACCGTGCGGGACGGTCAGATCCGGTTCTTCGAGGCGTGGCGTGTCACCAAGGGACGCGCCGGCACCATTTTCGGCGCCTGGCTGATAACAGGTATCGCAATGTCTGTGGTCCTCATGGTGGCCTATGGCCTCATCGCCGTCGTCGCGTTCGCCCAGCTCGCACCGCTTTTCCCGGCGCTGGAAGAGGGATCAGCTTCTGGCGCAGATATTCGCGCCATCGTCACCGCCCCCGGTTTCTGGGTGCCACTCGCCCTTGTCTTCTGCCTGCTCGTGGGGCTGCAGGCCGTCGTCCAGCACATCTTCGGCGGCCCCGCCGCGCTCGCCGCCAAGACCGATCCCAACTGGGTCGGCCAGCCAGCTGTGTCCGACACGTTCAACTAGCGCCTATTTCGCGGCGCTGGTCGTTTTCATCTTGCGCTTGGCAGCAGGCTTCGGCTTCGCTTTCGCTGCGGCCTTCTTGGCGGGGGCGGCCTTTTTCGGCTCCGCTGCCGGCTTGGCCGTTTTCTTCGGTGCACCTGCCTTGGCCGCAGACGCAGGAATCTTCGCCCGTTCGCGCTTGTTGCGGGCGGCACGGCGTTCGTCGTGCCGGCGGAACGTCTCGGCCAGGAACCTGCCGGTCCAGCTGTCCGTGTTGGTCGCAATGTCTTCCGGCGTGCCGGCCGCCACCAGCTTGCCGCCGCCATCGCCGCCTTCGGGGCCGAGGTCCAGCACCCAGTCCGCCGTCTTCACCACGTCGAGATTGTGCTCGATGACCACCACCGTATTGCCGGCATCTACCAGCTCGTGCAGCACTTCGAGGAGCTTGCGCACATCGTCGAAATGCAGGCCCGTCGTCGGCTCGTCGAGAATATACAGCGTACGGCCGGTCGCGCGCTTCGAAAGTTCCTTGGCCAGCTTCACCCGCTGCGCCTCGCCGCCCGACAGTGTCGTCGCCTGCTGGCCAACTTTCACATAGCCGAGGCCGACCTGCACCAGTGTGTCCATCTTCGACGAGATGGCCGGCACCGCCGAGAAGAATTTCGCAGCGTCTTCCACCGTCATGTCCAGAACGTCGGCAATCGACTTGCCCTTGAACAACACTTCCAGCGTCTCGCGATTGTAGCGTTTGCCCTTGCAGGTCTCGCACGTGACGTACACGTCCGGCAGGAAGTGCATCTCGATCTTGATGACGCCGTCGCCCTGGCAGGCTTCGCAACGTCCGCCCTTCACATTGAAGCTGAAGCGACCTGCCTTGTAGCCACGCGCCTTGGATTCGGGCAGGCCGGTGAACCAGTCGCGGATCGGCCCGAAGGCGCCGGTATAGGTCGCCGGGTTTGATCGCGGCGTGCGTCCGATCGGGCTCTGGTCAATGTCGATCACCTTGTCGAGATACTCGAGACCCTCAAGGCTGTCATAGGGCTGCGGCGGGCTGGATGCGCCGTTCAGCTTGCGCGCCAGCGCCTTGTACAGAGTCTCGATGATCAGGGTCGACTTGCCGCCACCTGACACACCCGTGATGCAGGTAAAGCTGCCCAGCGGGATCGTCGCGGTCACGTTCTTCAGGTTGTTGCCGGTCGCGCCCTTCAGCGTGATCTTGCGCTTCGTTTTTTCCACCGGGCGCCGCTTCGGAATTGGAATCTCGCGTGTGCCGTTCAGATAGTCCGCCGTCATGCTCTTCGGATTGGCCAGCACTTGCGCGGGCGTCCCCTCGGCAATGATCTCGCCGCCATGCACGCCGGCCGCCGGCCCCATGTCGATGACATGGTCAGCCGTCAGGATCGCGTCCTCGTCATGCTCGACCACGATGACGGAATTGCCGAGGTCGCGCAGCCGTTTCAACGTTTCCAGCAGGCGTTCATTGTCGCGCTGGTGCAGGCCGATGCTGGGCTCGTCGAGTACGTACAAAACGCCGGTCAGGCCGGAGCCTATCTGGCTGGCCAGACGGATGCGCTGGCTCTCGCCGCCCGACAGCGTGCCCGATCCGCGATTGAGCGTCAGGTATTCCAAGCCGACATCATTGAGGAAGACGAGGCGATCATTGATCTCTTTCAGGATGCGCGACGCAATCTCGTTCTGTTGCTTGGTCAGCGTCTTCGACACTTTGCCAAACCAGTCGCCCGCTTCCTTGATCGAGAACGTGCCCGAGTCTGAAATATCCAGCCCGGCAATCTTAACTGCCAGGGCCTGCGGCTTCAGGCGCTTGCCGCCACAGGCAGGGCAGGGCGCGGCAGACTGGAACTTCGACACTTCCTCACGCACCCAGGCAGAGTCCGTTTCGCGGTAGCGGCGATCAAGGTTCGGGATCACGCCCTCGAACGTCTTCTTCACCTCATAGCGGCGCATGCCGTCATCGTAGACGAACTTGATTTCTTCTTCGCCGGTGCCGTGTAGGATCATCTGCTGGATGTCCTCCGGCAGCTTGTTCCAGGGCTTCTTCAAGTCGAACCGGTAATGCGTCGACAGGGCTTGCAGCGTCTGCGTTTGGTAGGGTGATGTGGATTTCGCCCAAGGCGCAATCGCCCCGTTCAGCAGGTCCAGGTCCTTGTCCGGCACGATCAGGTCAGGGTCGATCTTCAGCTGGTTGCCCAGTCCGTCACAGGCCGGGCAGGCGCCGAACGGATTGTTGAACGAGAACAGGCGCGGCTCGATTTCCGAAATCGTGAAGCCGGAAACCGGGCAGGCAAAATTGGCGCTATAGGTGATCCGCTTCGGCTCGGTCTCGCCTTCTTCAAGGTCGGCATATTCGGCCAACGCAATACCCTGCGCCAAGCCCAACGCCGTCTCGAAACTCTCGGCCAGGCGCTGCTCCATACCTTCGCGCACAACCACGCGGTCAACCACGACGTCGATGTCGTGCTTGAATTTCTTGTCGAGCTTGGGCGCGTCTTCCAGCTCAAAGAACTCGCCGTCCACCTTCACCCGCTGATAGCCATTCTTCAGCAGTTCGGCGAATTCCTTGCGATACTCGCCCTTGCGGCCCCGGATCATCGGCGCGAGCAGGTACAGCCGTGTGCCTTCCGGCAATTCCATTGTCCGGTCGACCATCTGGCTGATCGTCTGGCTCTCGATGGGCAGGCCGGTGGCGGGCGAATAGGGAATGCCGACGCGCGCCCAGAGGAGACGCATATAATCGTAGATTTCGGTGACCGTGCCGACAGTGGAGCGCGGGTTGCGGCTGGTCGTCTTCTGTTCAATCGAGATTGCGGGCGACAGGCCCTCGATGCTTTCCACGTCCGGCTTCTGCATCAGTTCCAGGAACTGGCGCGCATAGGCCGACAGGCTCTCGACATAGCGTCGCTGGCCTTCGGCATAGATCGTGTCGAACGCGAGCGAGGATTTGCCCGAGCCTGACAGGCCGGTCATCACGACAAGCTCACCGCGCGGAATGTCCACGTCGATATTCTTGAGATTATGTTCCTTTGCACCGCGCACGCGGATGAAAGGCGATTCTAGTCGGGCCATGCGGAAAGCTCGTTACGGTGGCGAAACAGGTCTTGGAGTGTTGCTAGGCTTTATGTGTGGCCTGAGTCCAGCTTGACCACAAGAACAAAATGTGAACACTCGGGACTCGCTGCTTTTTTAATCCCGGCCTGTGGAAAAACGTCTGGGGAGGCGACAGGCGAGCCTGGTCGCGATAGAAGAGAACAGAGTCGATAACGAAACAAGACTGAGCGGAGATGGATACATGGCAGGATCAGTGAACAAGGTCATCCTTGTCGGAAACGTTGGACAGGACCCTGAAGTCCGCCAGTTCCAGAATGGCGGACAGGTGGCGAGCTTTACGCTGGCCACGTCCGAGACATGGAAAGACAAGGCGACCGGCGAGCGCAAGGAAAAGACCGAATGGCACCGGATTTCGATCCTCAGCGAAGGTCTGGTCCGTGTTGTCCAGAACTACGTCAAGAAGGGCTCCAAGCTCTACATCGAAGGCCAGCTGGAAACCCGCAAGTGGCAGGACAAGGACGGTCAGGACCGCTACACGACTGAAGTTGTGCTGCGCGGTTTTGGCAGCACGCTCACCATGCTCGACAGCGCCGGTGATCGCGGCGGCGCGCGCTCCGGCGGCACTGATTTTGGCGGCCAGCAGGGCGGTGCCCGCAAGATGAGCGGCCCGGCTGAAAGCTTCAGCCAGGACCTCGACGACGAAATCCCGTTCTAGGAGGCACACGTGCAGCGCAGGCTGGCTCAATCATCGCGCGTCGTCAGTGGCCTGTTTCTGGCCTTGGCGGCGTGCTTGCTGGCCGCCTGCATGACCTTGACCCGGCCGCCGCCCCTGAGTGCCAGTGTGGCCGCGGTCGGCGTCGATCCCGAAACCTCGACCCTGGTCATCTACCGGCTTGAGGATGAGCGCACCTGGATCAGCAATCCTGCCCGCGCGCAGGAGCGCTTTACGCCAGCCTCGACCTCGAAAATTCCCCACACCCTGATCGCGCTGGAAACCGGCGCCGTGTCCGGCCCTGACGAAGTTTTTGAGTGGGACGGAGTCAAACGCTTCGTCGACAATTGGAACGAAACGCAGGATTTCGCCTCGGCCTACAAGCGGTCGACGGTCTGGATCTACCAGGCGGTCACGCCGCGCATCGGCTCTGCGGTGCTGCATGAATGGCTCGCAGCATTCGAGTATGGCAACGCTGATACCGGGGCGCCCGGGGATGTCTCGCAATACTGGCTTAGTGGCCCTCTGGCGACGTCTGCCGCCGAGCAGGTCGCCTTCCTTGCCCATCTGGCTCGCCGCACGCTGCCGCTGTCTGCGCGCACCTATGAACGTGCTGTGCCGATGATGGTGTCGGATTCCGGTCCCGGCTGGACACTTTATGGCAAGACAGGCTGGAAAAGCGTGGCAGGTGAAACCGACATTGGCTGGTTCGTCGGCTGGCTGGAGCAGACGGGCGGCGCCGCGCCCGGCACCTACGCGTTCGCTTTCAACATGGACATGGCAGACCCGCAGGCGGATGTGCCGAAACGCAAGGCTGTCGTCCGGCGTGCGCTGTCCGATATCGGCGCGCTGCCTGCCGATCCGTAGGCCGTCCGGGCAAATGGCCCGCCGGGTGGGGCAGTGCAGGCCTGTTCGGCCTGTATCCGTGCACTATCCGGGCTTTTTCCGTGCAATTCTTCGTGCACCTTCCGGCCCGTCCGCCAACTGTTAAAACACCCCCAAAAGGCTGGCTTTCCACCCCCTCGGCTGCTAAGCTTTTTCTCAGTGATTATAGGCGATTCGGGCATGATCCCCGCCGTACCAGACCGGACACGCAGAAAGCCCTCCCATGAGTGACGACACGACCCCACCGGACGAGCCGGAAACCCCCGAAAATTCGGGCAAAGGCCTCCCTGCATTGCCGGACGGAATCGAGCCGATTTCCATCGAATCCGAGTTGAAAAGCTCGTATCTCGACTATGCGATGAGTGTGATCGTCAGCCGGGCGCTGCCAGATGTGCGCGACGGCCTGAAGCCGGTCCACCGCCGCATTCTCTACGCCATGCAGGTCGGCGGCAACACGCCGGACAAGCCCTACAAGAAATCCGCTAACATCGTCGGCGCCGTGATGGGTAACTTCCACCCGCATGGTGACAGCGCCATCTATGATGCCCTCGTGCGCATGGCCCAGCCGTTCTCGATGGGGCTGCCGATGGTCGACGGTCAGGGCAATTTCGGCTCGATAGACAACGATCCCCCGGCTGCCATGCGTTACACCGAAAGCCGTATGACCAAGGCGGCGACCTACCTTCTCGCCGATATCGAGAAGGACACGGTCAACTTCCAGGACACCTATGATGGTTCGCAGCAGGAGCCAATGGTCCTGCCGGCCCAGTTCCCAAACCTCCTCGTCAATGGCGGCGGCGGCATTGCTGTCGGCATGGCGACCAACATTCCTCCGCACAATCTCGGAGAAGTCGTCGATGCGACGCTGGCGGTTATCGAGAATCCGCTGATCGACGACGAGGCGCTGCTCGAGATCGTGCCCGGACCCGACTTCCCGACCGGCGGTCTCATCATGGGTCATGCCGGCAGCCGCAAGGGCCTGACCACGGGGCGTGGCTCTGTCATCATGCGCGCCAAGACGGATATCGAAGAAGCCAAGAATGGCCGTCAGGCCATCATCATCACCGAGATTCCGTATCAGGTGAACAAGGCTGCGATGATCACCAAGATCGCCGAACTGGTGCGCGAAAAGCGCGTCGAAGGCATCTCCGACCTGCGCGATGAATCCGACCGCAACGGCATTCGCGTCGTTATCGAGCTGAAAAAGGATGCGAGCGCGGAGGTCGTGCTGAACCAGCTGTTCCGCTTCAGCCAGTTGCAGACCAGTTTTGGCGTCAACATGCTGGCCCTGAATGGCGGCCGTCCCGAGCTGATGAACCTGCGCAAGGTGCTCGATTGTTTTATCTCGTTCCGTCAGGAAGTAATCGTTCGCCGCACAAAGTTCGAACTGAACAAGGCGCGTGACCGGGCCCACGTCTTGGTCGGTCTCGCCCTGGCTGTTGCAAACATTGATGAAGTCATCCGCATTATCCGCCATGCGCCAGATCCGGCCACCGCTCGCGAGCAATTGCTCGCCAAGGCCTGGCCGATCATGGACATGGGCCCGCTGCTCGAACTGATCGCAGACCGGCGGACACGCTGGTCCGGCGGCGACACGATCTACCTGTCCGATGAACAGGCCCGCGCTATCCTGGACCTGCGCCTTCACCGTCTGACCGGCCTCGGCCGCGACGAGATCGGCAATGAAGCCAAGACCCTGTCCGACAAGATCGCCGACCTGCTCGACATCCTGCGCTCGCGCCCCCGAATCATGGAAATCATCAAGGCAGAGCTTGCCGAGGTGAAGGAAAAGTTCGCTGTGCCGCGCCGGTCTGAATTCGCCATGGGCGGAATCGACATGGAAGACGAAGACCTCATCGAGGTCGAAGACATGGTCGTCACCGTGACGCACGGCGGCTACGTCAAGCGCACCCCGCTTTCGACCTACCGGACCCAGCATCGCGGCGGCAAGGGCCGCTCCGGCATGTCGATGAAAGACGAGGATTTCGTGGTCAAGCTGTTCTCGGCGACGACCCATACCGAGATCCTGTTCTTCTCGTCTGCGGGTATGGTGTACAAGGAAAAAGTCTGGCGGCTTCCCATTGGCGGGCCGAATTCCCGCGGCAAGGCGCTGGTCAATATCTTCCCACTGGCCGCCGATGAACGCATCGAGAGCGTCATGCCGCTTCCGGATGACGAAACGGCGCATGAATTGCTCGATCTGATGTTCGCCACCCGCTCCGGAACGGTGCGCCGCAACAAGTTGGCGGACTTCACCCGCGTGAACCGCAACGGCAAAATCGCGATGAAACTCGATGAAGGCGATGGCATCGTCTCCGTCAAGATATGTTCCGAGCTTGATGATATTCTGCTTACGACGGCGCTTGGCCAGTGTATCCGCTTCCCGGTCACCGACGTGCGCGTATTTGCCGGCCGTAACTCGACGGGCGTACGTGGCATTCGTCTCGGCTCGAAGGACGAGGTCATCTCGATGGGCATCCTGCGCCACGTCGAAGCGTCTTCCGAAGAGACTCGCGCCTATCTCAAACACGCCGCCGCCATGCGCCGTGCCGCGACAGGTGAAGAAGAGGAAATCAGTGACGATGATGCCGACGAGAACGTGGCAGAGACCGCGCTGAGCCCCGACCGCATCGCCGAGCTTGGCGCCGCCGAGGAATTCATCGTCACGATCGCTGATGACGGTATGGGCAAGCGTTCGTCTGCCTATGATTACCGCACCACCGGACGCGGCGGAAAAGGCCTCGTCGCCCAGAACATCTGGGGCCGTGACAAGAAGAACGGGCCAACCAAGAAGGTGTCCCAATCCTTCCCTGTCGATGATGGCGACCAGGTCATGCTTGTCACCGATGGTGGACAGTTGATCCGCACGCCAGTCGACCAGATTCGCATTGCGGGCCGGTCGACAGCGGGTGTCTGGGTACTGCGCACAGCCGAAGGCGAACACGTCGTTTCTGTTGCACGTCTTGTAGAAGACGCTGAAACCGATATGGATGACGCCAACAATGGTGCGCCGGGTGAAACCGGAGCGCCAGACCCACAGGATTAGGTAATAGGGGGCACCAGTGCATCGTATCGGACTTTACCCGGGTACTTTTGACCCTCCGACCAATGGTCATATCGATATCTTTGGTCGCGCGATGAAACTGGTCGATACGCTGGTCATCGGCGTCGCGATCAACGAGGCCAAAAAGCCGCTGTTCACGCTCGAGGAGCGGGTGAACATGGTGAAGGCCGAATGTGCCCGCTTCAACGGGCCCGGCATGGCAGAAATCAAGGTCATGCCGATGCACGGCCTGCTCATGAAGTTTGCTGAAGCTTGCGGCGCGCAGATGATTTTGCGCGGTCTGCGGGCCGTTCAGGATTTCGAATAT
>TARA_R110000751_G_scaffold60911_1_pt1 | contig 36739 bp, 39 predicted proteins | sample TARA_R110000751 | Tara Oceans TARA_R110000751 (sample SAMEA4398001) | marine metagenome | biome: Polar Biome; feature: [MES] marine water layer (ENVO:01000295) within the mesopelagic zone...; material: water (ENVO:00002006), including particulate matter (ENVO:01000060) such as...... | reverse complement strand
ACCAGACCTATTTAATCCAGTTGCCAACACAACCACCTATTACGCTGGTAACTATATTTATGAAAAAGATGGTTCAGGAGAGTCTTTAAAATTCTTCTCCCATCCAGAGGGTTATATAGAAAAGAATGGAGCTGTCTTTGATTATGTCTATCAATACAAAGACCATTTAGGGAACATACGACTGTCTTATAAAAACATCAGCACTACTGGCGTTAATCTGCAAATCGTAGAAGAAAATAACTATTATCCTTTTGGACTTGAACATAAGGGTTATGGAGCGCCAAGAATATCCAACCATCCTTACAAATTTGGAGGTAAAGAATTTAATGAAGAACTTGGACTCGACTGGTATGATGTTTCAGCGCGTAATTATGATCCTGCTCTTGGTAGGTGGATGAACATCGACCCTCTTGCGGAAAAGATGAGACGTCATAGTCCTTACAACTACGCCTTCAACAATCCTTTACGATTCACTGACCCTGATGGGATGGCGCCTCAGGATATTATTTTTATTCTTGACAAAGAAGCTGCACGTAATAACGGACATATTGCAGTATTAATTGGTAGTGAGAAAACTGGATGGACATATATATCAATGAATGGTACAGGTGAAGGGGCAAAGCCGTGGGGAATAAGCGAGAATGCAGACGTAAAAACAGCTGTTGTAGATAATGATGGAAGAGTTATAACCGATGCGCAAGAGGCATTCAATAAAGCAAATAATATAAATCCAGAAGAGGAACATTCTTACGATTTATCAGAAAGAATAACAACTACAGAGGACGAAGATGAAAACGCCATTACTGATGCCTCAGCTGCAGCATCCGTTAATTATTATGCTATTGCTGGGCCAGGTAATTCTTGTATAGACGTTGCTCAAGCAGCTTTTGCGAGTGTAGTTAAAAGTAGAGGATTAGGTGATAGTGGAAATATTCCTGGAAAAGGTGATTTAATCCCGAATAATTGGTTTAAAAAGCTAGAAAACCGTATAGATAACGCTAATGCAAGAGCCAAAGATGACAGTCAGAAAATAATAAAAGAACCCAAAGAGGAAAAAGAGGAAAAAGAATAAAAATTATATCAATTATAGATTATGAACTTACATTTAAATATCAAAAGGAAAAACAGTGTTCGGATTTTTATTTATAACATTATGGCACACGTTTTAATTTTTTTGATTTCACTATTTGAAATTTCCATTTTAATACAGTTGAACGTCGAGGAGTTTTGGTTCGCGTTCGTATTTTTGAATATACTGTTATTGTATTTTGTTAGCGGCTACTTTTTGACGAAAGACAAAGTGATTTGGTATAGATACACAGGGATAGCAATCATTGGTATTGTATTATGGTTATTATGTATAGCAAAATCTCCTGAAAGTTTAAACTATAAGTCAAACGAGGAAGCAGGATTATGGTTTTACTATAGATTATATATTGCAGGTATCGAATCTCCACTTAACTATATTACAAATTATAATAAGATAGGAACAAAACAAATAGTTTACATATTAATGTATCCTATAATAGCTTCGTTACTGCAATATCTGGGTGCAGTTTTTAAAATTAAAAGGCCCCAGCTGGCGCGAGCGTCACGCTCGTGATCTACACAATAAGAGTCTCGCTGGCGGAGAAATATTATAGTTTTTCATCCTACGCTTATGTGATGAATAATCCACTTACTTATATTGACCCAACTGGGATGAGTGCGGAAAGTGTACAAGATGATTATACGTTTGATGAAAATACAGGTACTTTTACTTTAGTTCCTGATACAGAATCAGACACTGATAGAGTAGTAACTTTAAATGATGATGGTACAACTGATAAAGTTCTAGAGAAAGGTATCGCTAAGGGATTCATTCATCCAAAGCGAAATTTCAAAACTAAAAACAATCCCTATAATGTGAATGGAGATGGAGAACCTAGCCTTGCTGATTTTGATCATTTTCAAGAGGTTATGTCAAGACTAACTAAGGTTGAGAGTTCAAGTTTCGGATTAGGTTTTGAAACAATACATAATGATAAAAAAGGTAATGAAATTGTAGAGCAAAACATACAAGCAGTTCGTCTAAATAAATATGAGGGCAATACGGATATCGAAGCTACGTCATTTGTTAAGACTAAATATGATACGGAAAGAATATCTAAAGGTGGAGAGTTGTTAGTTTTGAATTATTTAACAGCGACACATACTCATCGGATTTCCTCTAAGCATAGAGCAGGAACCAATGATGTATGGGGTCCTTCAGAAATAGATAGAAAAGCGTCTAGAAAACAAACAGGTTTAATTCAATATATAATATCAGGTGGATACAAACAAAAATTTAAAATCAGTGATTAGAGCAGTATTAGTAGTTTTTATATTTTCAAGTTGCTCTTCTTACAAAATGGATTCAAAGGATCTATATAGAAATGCAGCTAAAGTTTTCGTGCAGCAAGATTTATTTAAAGGTCAATTTAATGTTTATGAAATTTCAAAGTTTAATAAAAATGATACTATTTATGTTAAGTTTTTACCAGAATTAGACAATATTTCAATATTTCAACATCAGCGAAAAGGAAGGATGATAGATATTCCGACAGACTATGTAGAAACTGAAAACAAGTTGTTTTTGATTTATTCAAAAGCTGATCACTACAATAAAAATGTACTTAATAAAATACATGAATACAAATATTTGGATTCTACATTAATAAAAGCAAAGCTTGAAAACAGAACGGTAAGTGACGAAGATTGGCCAGAATTAACTCTTAATCATTCAATCAAGGCAGTTTATTACGAAGTTAGAAAAGGCATTAATGGAATTGAATTCGCTGCAGTAGCAGTGGAACAAATAGCGAGCCTGATTCATCTACATCTGATATTAGTGTGTCAACTCAATCAGCAAAAAAATATGGGTTAAGTGCTACTGGAGTAGTAGGTGGAGGATTGAAAATAGGCTTAGGTGTTATTAAGGACGGTAATGGTGATTTAGGTTTGTATTTTGAATTTGGTGGAGGAATTGGTTTGGAGTTAGGTGTCTCAATTGACGCTGAAGAAGTTTTTCCTGGGCCTGATAATGATAATGTTGTAACTGTTGACGAAATACAAGGGACAACTAATGGATATAGTGCAGGGTTCGGTATGATATCATTTGGAACTAACGGAACTTTATCCGAAAACACTACTGGAATTGATAAAATGAATATAAACAGATTTGGGGAAGGCGTTAATGGGACTATGTCAGCTAGTGGCTCAGGGTCTTTTAAATTAAAACCATCTTTCAGAGCTGGAGCATCTTGGATAGAATCAAAAGCATGGACTGTAAAACTTTAATTAAAAAGAATATTTTCTTTGTGATTATAATAGGTGTATTATTAGTTTTTGTTATCGTTAATATCTACAGTTACGATTCAAATTATAGAAAAGGAGATGATACCATCACACAATATAAAAATTATGAATTCGAGGGGCTTGTCGATACGATTTATTTAAATAGTTCAAAAAGGTATCAACCTTATTTAAAACTTATCGACAGTGATAGTAAGCGGGATTACCCTGTTCCTGTAAAGATGTTTAAGGAAAAGTTGTACAAAAAGGGTGATAAGGTCATAAAGGTTAAGGGAGATAGTATAATTAAGCTAAAAAGCAATGATGAAAAATTGATACAGACATACGATTACCTTTTAAGAATAAAACAAAAAAGATCTATAGAAAATTACCTAGATCTTTAATAATCAAGGGTAAAGCATCAATGATATCTTTATCTTTAGAAAGTTTTCCCCAGCTGGCGCGAGCGTCCCGCTCGTGATCTACACAATAAGAGTCAAGAAAGAAAAAAAGAAAGCTAGCAATGGTTTTCCTTTTTTTATGCGCTAGCATTAAAGCGACGCGACCTATTTATTAAAGAAGTCTTTGAACTTCTTTTTTGTGATCATAGTATCTATGATTTTAAAGAGCACAGAGGGCTCTTCTTCGTCCAGCTCTTGAATGAGTTGAAGTTGGTCCATAGTGGTCTTATTTTCTATCTCTACCTCTTGTGGCAGCTCTCCATTCATATAGACCAGTTCATCAAGAGTTACATTAAAGAAATTAGCAATCTTTTCCAAAGTGTTTAAAGAAATCTCATGTTATCCGCTTTCCATCTTGCTATAGGATGGTGGATGCCTAAAAATTAAGATAAGAGTTTTTGGGAGTTATAAGGTTCATTTGGCGAGTATCAACGCGAGTATCATTTAATTCAAAATCATTAGGTTTTAAAAAATTAAACTGCTATAAATGAGTACTTTAAAACTTAGGATTCTAAGAGATGAATTAGATTAATATTTCACAGCGTGCAGGTTCGACCTGTCTGTCGTGCCTCTGGCAGGCAGGTTCCTGTCATCCGCACATATTCTTAAAAGCTCTTCAGAAATGAAGGGCTTTTTTGTTTACAAGCTTGTACAGTTTGACAATAATTAATTTCACCTACAAATATTCGATCATCGCTAATAGTACAATCTAAAACCTAGCAACGTACATAATTTACTGTGTTTATCGTACATGCGCTCGACGACTTCTTTAAGGTCATCATTTTTATAAAACTGACTAAAAAATAAGCGATCTATGGTAAAGGCACTGGACACACTTTCTGAAGGATATCCATATCCAGAAATGGCTCGAGCTCCTGTAACATCAATAAAGTATTGAGACTCTTCATCAGACAGATCTAAAATCTTTTTATTAGCAAAATGGATGACTTTACCATCTAACTTACCTTCAAAAAGCTCAGCGATCTCTTCCATACTATAGTAATAATTATTGATGAGGACATTATTTGCTTCTCCTGACAAAACGAGATATATGATCTCATAATCTTTAAAATTATGGTCGTCGTGAAGTAAATAACTCAGGCTTTCTTCTAGACCCTCTATAGTATCACATGCTTTGTAGATGCTGGTTATGTTTTGGTTTATAGCAATGTCTTCAAGGATTTTTACTACTTCTGTTGTTTCTGAAGAATCGGCATTAGGAACTACCTCCAAGCAATAGATAAAATTTTCGACATCTGTTATAGGCAATGCTAACTTACTCATTCACTTCTTTATTTTATCTATGTAGGTATCTCCACATTGGACGAGTAAGATCACATTCATTACGCAATTATTGATTTTAAAATTAGTTTCAGGATGTTGTACAACAAAAAAACTCTCCAAATTTAAACAGCTTTTTAATTCTCCGCTTTCGCGAAAACTAGTTCCTTTAAAAAGAGGATAAAGTCAATACGGCTTTCCTTTTTTATTTTAAAGAGCAGCTATATTCTTTAATCTAGATTTTTTAATCATCGCACTGCAACCTAAGAGAGCATTTCGAAATAGAGAGAGAGTATCAATACAAGGACCACTCTTGACTCCGACAAGTGCCACGCGGTGCAGCGAGAGGAAGGCATGTACGACTGTCGTGTCAGGATATGAACAATATCGCCTCTGCAGACAGTTCTGAGATTAAAGAATAAAATTATTGTTATTTTGGCAATTAAATCATCAACCACCCGCAACAAAACGCAGTTTTAAAAAAAAATCAAGTAAGATAAAAACCTATTTAAGCAGACGGTTAGACGGTAAAGACTATTTTTTTATTCAAACCTTGAATCCCACTATTGTATGTGTTCAACTCAAAAAGTAGTTTAAATTATATCTTGATTTCTAAACTTTTAAAATCATTGAGTTTTTGGAGTTGCTACCCAATCAATAAACACATCACTAGTAGCTTCTTTATCATAAATGCCAATAGTAAACCCCGTTGTGGAAGCATTTGCGACTTTAAAATGAGTAACACTGTGAGAAATATGATTGTCAATACCTACTCCTTCCCTATAAGTTAAATTAATAGAGGGTATACTTGTAAAAACAGATGTAAAAGTAACATTATAATAATTCCATCCTGTAGTAGTACTTCCTACATTATAGGTGCTGGACTGGGCCTTGTTTGCTTCTAGGGACACCCAATTTGGATGTGAACCATCCCCGAAGTTGTATTGGAAAGAATTGGTGTTAGAATTGTAAATTAATAATCCTGAAGCTGGATTAGTAATCGCGTCTCGCTGTACACTTGTTAATCTAGGAAAAAGAACACCAGAATTAGTGGACTGAATATCTAAAACAGTTGAAGCATCAGGAGCAACAGTTCCTATACCAACTTGAGAAAACATTGGACTTATATTAAAGATGACAATTAGTAATATTAAAGAACTTTTCATTTTTTTTGAGGAACTTTTATTTTTTTATAAATCGGAATTCGATTCATAATTAACTAGACTTCACTAGTAAAAGAGATCGATTTTTAGCAAATTTAGGCATTCATTTTGTCAAATCAATAAGCTAAAAATTTATCTGATAATAGGATCAAAGGTATTGAAATTTTATGACTTGTTCATTATTACCCAAGCTGGCGCGAGCGTCCCGCTCGTGATCTACACAATAAGAGTCAAGAAAGAAAAAAAGAAAAGTTAGAAATGTCTTTCCTTCTTTTTAGTAAGAAAAGAATCAATCATTTTAAAGACCCAGCTGGCGCGAGCGTCCCGCTCGTGATCTACACAATAAGAGTCAAGAAAGAAAAAGAGGAAAGTTAGAAATAGCTTTCCTTTTTTTTAGTGAGAAAAAATCGCCGCTAGTGCCAGTTTGAAACTGGTACCCAGCATGAGTCAACCGCGACAAGAACAACTGTTCTAGGACTATAGTTCTTTAATAAATTACCCCATAAAACCTATATCATCAATTTCCAGTACGGTGTGATCTTCTTGAAAGTTTCTGGCACTGGAGTACTTCCAATCTACTTGGTCGATAACAAAACCTGATACAACTGGGTTATTATGAATGTAGTCTAGTTTCTGTTTAAGTACGTCAGGACTCCACAACTCAATAGGCTTGTTATGATGTTGCCAAAATTGATATTTTGACGTGTTGCTATTTTTCTTTCCAGCACGCTCAAACATCCATAAAAGCCATTCTTTTCTACTTTCTTGAGGGTTTTCTATTATAGCATTGAGAACTTTTTTTGCCGTATGTTTTTTAAAGTCTCTTAATAATTCTGAAGGTTGGTCTATCGAGGATCTAAAAATAAAATGAACGTGACTAGGCATGAAACAATAGGCATATAGTTCCATAGATTTATTTTTTCTACAATAGTCTATACTGTCTGCAAGGATATTTAAATAAACATCTCTTGTAAAAACATCTATCCAGTTTACTGTTGCAAAACTTACAAAATATGCTCCACTCTTATTATGAAATTTATACTTTCTACTCATTTTGTAAATACAGTGTGCGTAATATCAAACCTTAAATCTACAGCATGTCTCGAAGAATATGATAAGAAATGATTATTTTTATTCACTCGGGACGGCACTAGTTACAAACTAGCGCTAGCAGGGGCTTTATTGAAAAAACGTAGTCCAATGAAAAGTAAATTTTTAATTATAGTATTAATTGTAATAAGTATTTCATGCTCTGGTAAGGTATTTAATTCTGTTAGTTGTGTAGAGAATAAGGATTTTAAAAAAGAATGGAATAAAAATATTGAATTTTTAGACAATTATTATGCTATGCGGGAAAATATAAGTGTGTATGAAGAAGCAATTGGAAATTACAGTATAACTGAAATCAGTGAAGAAAATGACAGATATTTCTCGTCTCTAGAGTTTGTCTCTAAATATGTCACTATTAATTATCCATATAAAACTAGTTTTTCGGGCTCTATACCATATAGAATTTATTTTGAAGAAAAAGAAAATTGGAATAAATGGTATAAAAAAAATAAGTGTAGTGATATTCAACTAAAATAATAGGTAATGTAATAAACTAGGACATATCCACGTCGCGCCCAGTCGCAACGCTTTCTTGTTAACTTAGTGTTTGTAACGCAACACCTATATTTAGTAACTTATGGTAATGTCAGAAAGATTTAAAGCAACACTCTTATCAGTTTTTACGATGGTAACTATATCGTTATGGATTAAATGATTCTACTCAGGTAGGAACTGTTAATACAGAAACTTTTAAAATAAATAAACACGAGGATTTTTATTGGACTTATAATAGTTTTTATTTGTTGCAATTCCTGCAGCAAAAAATTAACGGTTGAAAACTCAAATTACAATATAGAGCAAAAGGCTAAATTATTGACGGTTAGTGAATATGGTGTCGCTAATTCTGATTTGATCTTGAAAGAAGTTTTAAGTCAAAAGATTGATTATATTGATTTTGGTTTTGAAAATTTTTTATTTATGGAAATAACAATGAATCAAAATCAGTGGAGTGGTTCAGATGTTTCAAATCTAGCGCCAAATCAATATTGTAAAGTTTTAATAGTGTATAATAAGAGTGCAAATAGATATTATAAAGTTACAGAAACAAATACAGCAGATGTTTATGTGTTAATATCTGATATTCGTAATAATGAATCAGACCCTTTGGTTTTTCTCTCTAAAAAAGATTTAGTGACCAATATAGATTTACTATGTATTTTTAATTTTGTTGATAATAAAGTTATAAGACCATTTAATTGTTTATCAGCTTGTAGAGAGTAGTCGGTAGTGTTCCAAATTAGGACATAGCTAGAAAATAGAGTTGAAGTAATTGAAAACCCAAATCGCTTTCGTTTTAACTTAGCATTTGTAATGCGAAATGTATAAGAGAAATAAAAGGAAGTTACAGATGGCTTCCATCCACCATTATTTTAATCAAAACAGCTCAATAGACTTTGAAATAACCCCTTTTTAAATATGTATAAGAATTTATTAAGAACATACTTTATTGTTTATTTTTTTCTATTTTTAATAAGCTTTTATACTCTTATTTTTGCACGATTTTACACAGCAAACTTTTTATTATTTGTCTACTGTATCGTAAACTGTTTGTCAGTAATTTTAATATTTAGAAATGTAGTTGCTAAAGAGTGTTTATTATTTTTGGTAATAATAAATATAGTTCAGTCTTTTAATTTCACTGTTTTTGGTTTCAACTATTATCTATTGATTGGTCCTGAACTTAGTTTGATACTTGATTTTGATTTTGATAAGATGGTGTCAACCAATTTCTCTCCACTTTTTTTGAATTTTGACATAAATTTTGAAGGACCCAGAAATTCTGCAATATTAATGGTTAATTTTTTACACCTATTCGCTAGTTTAATTTTTTTAAGAATTAAACAGAAAAGCTGATGGTTATAGTTATGCCCCAGCTGGCGCGAGCGTCCCGCTCGTGATCTACACAATAAGAGTCAAGAAAGAAAAAGGAACCTTAGAAATAGCTTTCCTTTTTTCACTGCCCCACGTCGCACCCATTCACCCCGCGCCTCAGCAACACCAGCATTCGTAATCTGATAGAGCAGGAGCGAGTAATGAACTGGAAGTTTATGGGTCAGGAAGGCTTAAGTCTGTTGGCTTAATATATTACAACCCATGCTCCTGGTAGTTCCTTAGGACCTCTTAAATAAGCCTCTGAGTTTTTTGTAAATAAAAGCATTGGTCTTGATGCCGTATAAGGAGATCCAACAAACCGTAATAATAAAAAGAACAGCGCCTATAGCCGCTTGGTAAGGGTTGAGCGATTTTCTTAAGAGTAGTGATAGACCAAAGCCAGTGATACTGCCGTAAATAACTATAAAGTGAACTATATAAATGGAGAGTGTTTTCTGGCCAATTTTAAAAATCATTTGGTTTTTCAAAAACCTTTCTAAAGCATAAAACAATCCTAGTAAAATAAATACATTACCCAATCTGGTAAACAGGTAATTATAATAAGCTACTTGCTTAAAAAGAAGTACATCGCTCCAGTAATAGAGCTTCATCAACAGGTAAGAGGAATTGTAAATCAATACCGTTCCCACAACGATGAATGCCGAAACAATAATAGGCTTGAATTTCTCTCTTCCGAAATAACGATAAAATAAGGAAGCGATAAAGGCTCCTATAGACATATATCCTAACCAAGGTATAATGGTAAAAATAGAACCGTTTGATTTGGTTAAATAATTGGCAAATACCAAGGGTATTCTGCTAGTGTCTAACTCTCTATACCAAGGTTCCATGATAAAAATAGAAACACCTAATACGAGCATGAGTATGGAGAAAATCAAGGACTTTTTAAAAGTCAAGTAATAAATACCTACAGTAATAATGATGGAAAGCCCTATACAATGCAATACATCAACAATTAAAAAGGAATTGTCAAAAGTACCCGTCAGCCAGTCCCAAATAGGAGCTCTAAGTCCATATCCTATAGCGATGAGCAATAAGCCTCGCATCAAGCCCTTGCGTATGCGCTCGGGTGCCAGTCCTTTTTTCTTGGACTTCATCAATAGATACGTAAAGACGATTCCAGAAATAGTAAAAAACATAGGGGCGGTTATTCCTCTAAAATAACTCCAAACCTGAAAAATGGAGCTGTCCATGTCTCTGTATTCTGGCGCGAGTAGGGTGTCTACAAAGTGGCCTTGCATCATCATAATGATAGCAAAAGCACGTACGGCATCTATAAAGAAAAGTCGGTCAGTTTTCAAAGTTGTTGAGTTGGCGTAAAACTAAGGTTTATTTAAAACAATAGAAACCTTCCTAAAATAAAAATATGGCTACTATGGAGTCTTCAAAAAGTAAACTTCTATAAAACAAAAAAGCCTCTCCGTTTGGAAAAGCTTCTCAAAAAGTGTCTGATGACACCCTCAAAATCCTCAAGTATTTCTGAGGACACACAACTTGAATTGCTATCCCGATAGCTATCGGGAGATTGCGGTCTGGACGGGATTCGAACCCGCGACCCCATGCGTGACAGGCATGTATTCTAACCAGCTGAACTACCAGACCGTGTTCCTATAGAACGTTGCTTCCACATTTCTGCGTTAGCGGTTGCAAATATACTTTTCATTTATGAATCGGCAAGTCTTTTTTATCTTTTTTTTTTGAAAAAAAACAAATCGTTTTTCATTACAAAACTTATAAATCACCTAGCTTCTAAAAATCAGTGATTAAACTTTTTTTATTGGTTTTTGTGCTGTTTAAATTTTGAAGCTGTTGATAATACTTGGTGGTAATCTTACATGCCATGGGCTTAGTATTTATCTTTGAAATATGATACAACTTTTTGCTACAGACATAGACGGGACTTTATTAGATAAAAACAGATTTTTATCTGATCGTACCCGCTTGGAATTAGGAAAACTTCTCGTACCTAAAATTCTAATATCTGCCAGAATGCCGCAAGCCATGTATTATTTACAGGAAGCACTTGATATTATAAACGCTCCTTTGATTTGTTATAACGGCGCATTGGTACTGCACGGTTCTGATGTGTTATACGAATTGAGCATTCCGTATGAAGAGATTGAAAAGTTAACCGAAATAGGTCAGGAATACGGCCTGCATGTGGCACTATACCGCAACCAAGAGTGGTTTGTTCCAGCTATGGATCAGTGGGCAAAACGGGAGGAGCACAATACGAGAGTTACGCCTAGCGTAGAAGAGACTTCGGTTACCTTAAATTATTTTAAACAGACCCAAGATCAAGGTGGCGCTCACAAGATCATGTTTATGGGTGATGAGGTGCTTATGGATGCCGCTTTCGCGAAAGCGGAACAGCTATTAGGTCCTAAAGTCCATTTGTACAGATCAAAAAACACCTACACGGAGATTACTCCCAGTGGAACCTCTAAAGAAGTAGCACTTAGAAAATTATTAGAATTGAGGTATCCAGAAGTAGGTATGAAGAATGTAGTAGCTTTTGGAGATAATTACAACGATACCGATATGCTGGCTGCCGTAGGTTATGGAGTTGCTGTAGAAAACGCTCGAGAAGTAGTTAAGAAAGCCGCTCGATTTATAACCGGTCATCATAAAGAAGATGGAGTCGCTCTATGGCTGGAACAAAACGCACAAAAAAACGCATAAAAAAAGGCAGCCCCTTAAAGGGAACCGCCTTCTTCAAAAAAGTTTTCAGTTATTATTCAATAACGATGATATCATCAGTTGTTAAACCTGCTAGGCTCATTACGGCATTGTAATCGTTCACATCCACACCAGAGTTTAAAAGATCTACGGGGAGAATAACAATTCTAAAGGTCTGATTAGAAATATCAGCAGGAGCAAGTTGGCTCAGGTCTGTAGTTGCTGGAGCGTCTATAAAAATTCTCGCGTCCCCATTAGTTGCATCAAAATTGTATTGAAATTCGCCAAAGTTGGTATAAATAGTCTGTGGTAATAACCTCCATACATCTACAGTACCTCCATTATTGCCTGGAACTACATCCCATAAGAGATACACCAAAGTCATGTCATTAGGAAAAACGGTTACGGTTGCAGGGTAATCAATTAATACCTCATAGTCTGGAGCAAAGAAATCTACAGTTCTTTCAATAGATGTTGCTGTAATGTTAACACCATCTGCACCGTTTAGACCATCAAAGCCATCAAATCCTGGAGGTCCTTGTGGTCCTTCACAAGCGGTTAAGGTGATAGCGAGAACAAAAAGGAGTATACTATATTTCATAATTAGTAGTTTAGATCTTATAATTTCAATAAGTGTGCCTAAATTTATAAAATGAAAAAATATTTTGTATTCACGCTCTTGATCTGCTCTTTTAAATTGATGGCACAACTTGCGGTAGCTGACAGTCTCGTTCAGTTAGGAAACTATCAAGAGGCGATGGAAATTTATAAGACCGAGCCAGAAAGCGAATTCAAATTAGCGCGGGTATATACTCAAATGGGAGCTATTTATGCGGCCCTAGATTCTTATCAGGAAGGTTTTAAGAGAGATAGCCTTAGTTTACAACCACGATTTGAATATGCGCGTTTGGCATTGGGTAATAACGATCCTGTAACCGCATTTAATACCTTATTGTCCCTCAGTGTTGAAGAACCAAATAATGCCACTTACCAGTATTATATGGGTAAGACTCATGAGGAATTGAGCAATGATGATGCTGCTATTTCCGCTTTCGCGAAAGCGGTATCCTTAAATAAATCCTACCGAGCAGCTAGAATCGAGTGGGTAAAATTATTGATCAAAAAGCGAAGGTTTCGAGAAGCAATTCTCCAGGCAAAACCCGCATTAGAATGGTATCCCAATGATATAAAAATGAATAGTTTAATCGCGCAGTCCTACCTTGGAGCAAAGAGATACGATAAGGCGATAGAGCGTTTTGAACTGCTTTTTAGTCTTGGAAATGATACCGAGTTCAATCGTAAAAGTCTGGCATGGTCCTATTTTAACGATCGGCAATGGCAGCTTGCTATAGATAATTACGAGCGTTACAATAGTGATTATGAAAAAGCCGATTCACTGGTTCACTTTATCATGTCCCAAGCCTATTTAAAATTAGGCAAATTGGAATTGGCACAAGATTATATAGAACGCGCTATAGCTTTTAAGACCCCAGAGTTGGATCAGGAATTCTTACAGCTGGCCACAATTTATGTGAGACAAGGCGATTATAAAAATGCTTTTTATGCCACCAAAAGAGCAAAAAAAGAAAAGCCAGAGGACGATGTGATCGGATATCAATATGCGCTTGCAGCAGATCAATATTATGCAGATAAAAGCAAAAAGCTGGAGTTCTATGAGGATTTTATAGGAGCCTATCCTGAGAGTCCTTATCAAGAAATTGCCACTGCTCGAGCAGAAGATCTACGCAAGGAACTCTTTCTAGCTGCAAAAAAATAGAAAGGTTGTACATTAGCCCTATGAATAAAGGATCTGTTGTTTTAATGATGCTGCTCGTAGCGCTCTGTTTTTCTTGCCTATCGGACAAGCAAAAAAAAGTACAGGCAGATGAGCAGGCTATGAAAAAGCTGGAGCACCTGAATATGACTTCTATAGATCGCTATCCATTATTTGATAATTGTGACGAGATGCTGACTACAGCAGACTGTTTTTACAAAGAACTGCACTCCCTAGTCCAGCAAAAATTAAGTACCGGAGACCTACCTATACATTTAGCTAAGAAGGATAGTCTATACTTATCCATTACAGTAAGTAAAGAAGGTCGTATTACATACGATAGTCTGTTTAAATCTGCTCCCAGCATCGATAAAGACTATATGCACGAACTGCTCAAAAAGAGATTGAATAACTTCCCTGTTATTAAAAGTGCTCAAAAAAAATCTATACCGGTGGCTACAACCTATAGATTACCTGTTGTTTTTAATCCTGTGGACTCGTTGGAGCATTAACAGCTCTTCCTTGCCATTGTGGTTTTGACAAACTACTGAAGGCTATCATCACTACCAGAAAGGGATAGATCAAAAAGTTTACAACGGCAAACTTCCATTTTACGCCTTCAAAAAATTGATTTCCTATTACCAGCACGATCGTGTCGGTAAAGGCTTTGACTGCGAGCACTCCTATAAACATCTGACTGCTGATGAGTGAAAAGTACCATAATAAGGGACTCGATATAAACAAGATGCTCATTAGTAACACTTGAAAACTGAGCAGTTTGTTGAGCATGCTTTTAGTTTCACTTCCTTTTTGTGCCCATCGAGCCCGTTGGTCAATCATGCTTTTCACATCGAGTTTTGGAAAGGTGGTGACTATCGCAGCGGAAGATTTGAGGTAATGGCATTTCATTACATCTTCTGCAGCGAGTTTCTCTAGTAAGAAAATATCATCGCCACTGGAAATATGCTGGTTGCCCTCGTATCCATTTACCTCGTAGAAAGCTTCTTTAGTAAAACTCATGTTTGCTCCATTACACATAAAAGGCTGGCGGTATGAAAAGCTACCAGCGGTGATCAATTGCAAAGCCATCATTTCTTGCTGTTGTAAAGCAGTGAGCAAGGTGTTTTCTTGTTGGATGACCACTGGAGCTGCAATAAAATGAGCGTCTGTATGCTTGTGGTAAATAGCGTTATAGGAGGCTATCCATTCTGCTGGTAATATACAGTCGGCATCTGTAGTAAGTATGTGAGGGTATTTACTCGATCCTAAGGCTTGTGTAATACCGTCTTTTTTACCGCTGGCAGATTTTGGTATTCTGTCCAAGAGCACTATTGGAATTTCTGGATGTTGTGCTGTAAAGGATTGAAGGATCTCATGGCTATGATCTGTTGTCTTATCGTTTACAAAAATCCACTGGGTTTTTTCAAAGCTGTACTCTTGTTTCTTTACCGAATCTAATAAGGCAGGCAGGCGGTTTTCTTCATTTCTATAGTTGATGATGATGCTAAAGGGAAGCTGCTTTAGGGTGGGGTCTATTTTTGTTGCAGGATAGGTCAGTAGTTCCTTAGATAATAGAAGAATCACCAGCGCATAACCAAAGACAATGATAAAAAATAGCCCACTCATTCTTCTAAAGTTTTAAGTTGTTGAAAAGGAAGTAATGCGCAGCCTAATAAAGTAGGGAGTATTGAATTGGTCAACCAGATAATGGTTGTCGCAACGATAATAAGTTCGGGGTGGAAAAAACCACCTTCAAAAATATAAGTGGCAGCTGTCCATTTTACAGCTATATCAAAGACTTGAAATACGGGGATAATAGAAACGACCAGATAAAATACGCTTACATTTCTTATAGTGATAAGCATAGAGGATTCATAATCGAGCAGCCATAATAGGAGCAGCCAGTTGCTTGCAAATATCAGATACCTCAGTAGTGAAAATAAAATAGTACGGCGCCATTTTTTTGTGGTCAAGCTACCAGACTTCCATTTTTTGATCAGCCACAAAGAGATGATAATAAGAAGTAGAAGCAATAAGATTCCTGAGTAAATTAAATAAAGGGCAGATTCTAAATTAAGACTTTCTTTTACATAAAATAAGATTCCGGTAACCCCTAGAATGACGGTAACTAGCATCTGGGAAATAGTACCAGCAAGAATTCTGCTCAGGACTTTTTTACGTAAGGATTTTTTGAAAAACAGCGATTTCATAGCAAATTCTCCAGCTCTCAACGGGGTTATAAAACTTGCTGCTTGTGCGGTGAGGTTTTGTAGGACGCTTTCGCGAAAGCTCAACTCATAAAAATCATCTAGTAAATACTGCCATTTTTTACTTTCCACCAGCCAGCTCGCGAGGCTTATGGCGATCATAGCGACCAAAGTGAGTCCAGGTAGTTTTTGAAGAGCGATCCATAGCTCATTAAGTTGCAAAGGCCGCTCCATCCACTGCATATAAAGTACGTATGCGCAAATCAAGATAACAATGATTTTTATCAACGGAGCTAGGAATTGCTTAGATTTGTGAAGCGCGATAGACATGTGCGAAAAATACAACAATTGGCAACAGAAAAAATCATTCTTGGGATAGATCCTGGTACGGCAATCATGGGTTTTGGGATTATAAAAGTACAGGGTAAATCCATGAGTTTTGTACAAATGAATGAGCTGGACATGCGAAAATTAAAAGACCCTTACGTAAAATTGCGCCGCATTTTTGAGCGTACTATAGAATTGATAGATACCTATCATCCAGATGAAATGGCATTAGAAGCACCGTTTTTTGGTAAAAATGTTCAGTCCATGCTCAAATTAGGCCGAGCACAAGGAGTGGCTATGGCAGCAGGGCTTTCTCGAGACATTCCTGTTTTTGAATACGCACCACTAAAAATAAAACAGTCCATTACCGGAAAAGGAAGTGCCAGTAAAGAACAAGTGGCAAAGATGTTACAAAGTCTTTTGGGATTAAAAGAATTGCCTAAAAATCTAGACATGACTGATGGACTTGCTGCTGCCGTATGCCATTTTTATAATAGCGGTAGAATAGAAGTTGGTAAAAGCTATACGGGATGGGAAGCTTTTGTTAAGCAAAATGAAAAACGAATCAAAAAGTAGCTTATGAAAAGAAGTAGCTTTTTGATATTATTCTTGCTTCTTATAGGTATCCCCTTCTGGCTTTTGTCACAAAAAAAAGAGGCTCCACCAAATGATATTCCTAGTTTGTTGAAGGACTATAATCATAGGAGCGTTCCTTACTTGAGTGTGCAGATGCTTCAAATGGAATATAAGGATTACGTCATTCTAGATACTCGTAAGAAAGAAGAGTTTGATGTAAGTCATCTACCAGGTGCAATATGGGTAGGAGAGCGCTATGATATAGATAAGTTGTCAAATATAGACAAAGAGGCTAAAATCGTCGTGTACTGCAGTGTTGGAATACGATCAGAAGATTACGGTGAGGAGATGCTGGAAGATGGTTTTTCAAAAGTGTATAATCTTTATGGGAGTATCTTTTCTTGGAAGGATGCCGGTTACCAGGTAGTTGATCAAAACAATCAACCTACTGAAAAAGTTCATGTATATAGTAAAAAATGGGCCAAATACCTGAAGACCGGAAAAAAAGTCTATTAACAAACACTAATGTCCGAGAAAAGATCACAGATCGCTGCGCTCTAAGATCATAGCATATAGACTACACTATAACTAACTGAAAAACAGTAATCATCATTTGATTTATTCCTATTCTAAGCGCATTCATTTCATAAATAATGAAGAACGACAAAAGCATGGTGGTTCTACAAATGTTTCTTTTGAAACTCTTCAATCGCAGCATGTTTAACGGTATTGGAAAAACTTTATCGGACACTAATGATAAACAAAGACATGTGTTAAAGCCTTGAACTCTTGTGTTATCGTAGAGATCCTTTTCTAAATTGGAGTACTTATTACGCACCTAATAGTAAACAGATGCCTAGGTTGCGATCAGAGTTTAAAACTTTTGCAAGCAGCTTGGTTAAAAAAAAACAGAGAAGCTTACCATTTTAATTCATAGAGTTTTGCTTGGGAAAGCGCTTCATCTTCTCCCAGTCTAATATTTGCTGCTTCACAAGAGAAGTAATAGACTTCCTTATTATTCTTTGTGGTCAAATAAGAAATCGCTTCTACTTGAGCGCCACCATAGATCCCTATTTCTTGTTTTTCAAGGAACTCAAAAGTGCCATTTTTATAATGTACTTTGAAAACAAAAGGAGTAAGGCTGCTGTTGTAACCACAAAGGAGTACCGTGTTTTTTCCATTAAAGGTGGCCCCTGTAACAAGACCTTTGATATTATAGGAGCTTACTTTTTGCACTGCTTGATCCTTTTTATTTTTATTGATTTTGTAGACCACGGTGGTTTGATCTTTCCAATCTTTAGAAAAGAGGTAGAGATCATTCTCTATCGCGACAATAGATTCGGCATCATAGGGATGGTCTTGATTCCCTTTTGTAAAGTTCTTTTGATCTGGATAGGAGATGTGTAACTCTTCGACTACGGCATCTTCATTATCAAGCTCTTTTAAGGCAATTTTATATATGCTAAGATCTTTACGGTTCCCGTAATTATTACCGGTATCAGCTATATAGAGGTAGGTATCGTCTTTTGTGATGTCCTCCCAGTCTACGGCATTCATATTCTTATAAGTCTTGCTATAGAGCAGGTTTCCTTTTTGATCTAAAAAGTATAAAGTAGGTTGATCGCCACTATCGTTATGAGTGATGATAAGGTCATTGTAATATTCGAGTCCAGATGTTTCGGTCAGGTCAGCATCGAGGTCTTTAATAAGCTGGAACTCTATCATGTTCTTTATAGAAACTGTAGACAGGGTTTTTGAGGGCGTTTTACAAGATGTAAAGCCTAGAAATAATAGGCTAAGAAAAGCTATTTTTTGCATGGGATAAAGTTCGCAAAAGAAGGGGGAATTATATAGTATTTTGTGGGATATTATATAGGGGGTACTCCGGATCAAGGAAGGAGTAGAAACAAAAAATCCGACTCCTTTAAAAGAGTCGGATTTTTAAATTTTTAAATAAGCTTTATTAAGCGATAGAAACTCTTTTGAATCCTACAACTTCTGCATCTTTAGAGGATACAAACTTAGCAACAGTTTGCTTGTCATCCATAATGTAGTCTTGGTCTAATAATGCTTGCTCTTTATCAAGAGAAGTATTGTCAGCAATAAAGCGCTCCATTTTACCAGGTATAATTCTTTCCCAGATAGCTTCTGGTTTCCCTTCCGCTTTAAGTTCAGCTTCATAAGTTGCTTTTGCAGTAGCAAGAGCCTCATCAGTTAACTGAGATCTAGAGATAAAAAGAGGTATGTTCAAAAGGTTTTTACCTAAACGTCCACGCTCGATGTTATCTTTTTCAGTAGCAGCGATTCTTGATTCTGTTTCAGATTGCACAAATGCAGCGTCAAAATCTTTATAAGAAAGTGTAGTGGCTCCCATAGAAGCTACTTGCATAGATACTGATTTTGCAACTTCTTCAGCGTGATCACTATTGGTAGAAAGACCAGTTAATGCACCGATCTTATTACCGTGTACATAACCACCTACGAAAGGAGCTTCAAAAGCTTCAAAGTCACCAATTTCAAGTTTCTCACCAATAACACCAGTTTGCTCAATAAGTTTTTCTTCTACAGTCATGCTGTCATCAAATGCAGAAGCAAGTACTTCTTCTTTTGAGTTACAGTGTTGAGCTATAGTAGCAATCTTATTTGCTAACTCTACATAGGTATCGTTTTTTGCAACAAAGTCAGTTTCACAGTTAAGGGATAAAAGAATACCTCTCGTGTTAGCATCATTGATATTTGAAACAACAACTCCTTCTGAAGAATCACGATCAGCACGCTTTGCAGCTACTTTCTGACCTTTTTTTCTAAGGATTTCTATCGCTTTATCAAAATCACCATCAGCTTCAACAAGGGCATTTTTACAGTCCATCATTCCAGCTCCAGTCGTCTTTCTTAATTTTCCTACTTCAGCAGCAGATATTTTAGCCATTTTAATAAGTTTTGTACTAGTTAACTAGCGTTATAGGTTTATTCTTCTTCGTCTTTTGCAGTAGTTTCAGCGGTAGCTTTTTCCTCTTTAGCTGCTTTCTTATCAGCTTTAGCGGCTTCTTTTGCTACTTTCTCTTCTTTTGCTACTTTTGCTTCTTTCTCTTCTTTCTCTTCTTTTGCTTGATCTTCTGCGTTCTTCTCAGACTTGCGATCTTCAAGACCTGCTTGGATAGCGTCAGTAGCTTCTTTTACTATAATGTCTATAGACTTAGAGGCATCATCGTTAGAAGGGATTACATAATCGATATCGCGTGGATTAGCATTGGTATCAACCATTGCAAAAATAGGAATACCTAATTTTAAAGCTTCTTTTACTGCGATGTGTTCACGTACCGTATCAACGATAAAAAGTGCTGCAGGCATACGTGTCATTTCAGTAATAGAACCTAAGTTCTTTTCTAATTTTGCACGCATACGGTCTACTTGAAGACGTTCTTTCTTAGAAAGAGTTTCATAACGACCATCTTTTTTCATACGATCCACAGTAGCCATTTTCTTAACAGCTTTACGGATGGTTACAAAGTTGGTAAGCATTCCACCAGGCCATCTTTCTGTGATGTAAGGCATGTTAGCATCACTTGCGTGTTGTGCAACAATGTCTTTTGCTTGCTTCTTAGTAGCAACAAAAAGAACCTTACGTCCAGATGCAGCGATGTTACGAAGTGCTTCAGTAGCCTCCGCAAGCTTTGCAGATGTTTTATAAAGATTGATGATATGGATCCCGTTACGTTCCATGTAGATATAAGGAGCCATGTTAGGGTTCCACTTACGAGTAAGGTGACCGAAATGGACACCTGCGTCAAGTAAAGACTTGACATCTGAGTTATTTGCCATAATTAAATAGTTTACGTTCTGTCGATAGCAATAATGAAGTGGTCATAAGCCGGAGCTTAATTGCCTTCATTATTTAGATGCTAAACTGAGCTCTGGCGGCAACCAGGCGTGACAGCAAATTAATATAAATAAAAAAAGAACAAATCCCGTCCCGCAACAAAGCGGGACGGGAGTAATAATATTGTTGTATTAACGTTTCGAGAATTGGAATTTCTTTCTCGCTTTCTTTTGACCGAATTTCTTACGTTCTACCATTCTTGGATCACGAGTCATAAGACCTTCTGGCTTTAAAGCGATGCGGTTTTCTTCGTCAATTTCTACAAGAGCTCTAGCGATTGCAAGACGTATAGCCTCAGCTTGTCCAGTGATTCCACCACCGTGAACACTTGCTTTTACGTCGTAAAGGTCAGTAGTATTGGTAAGTGTGAAAGCTTGCTTTACTTTGTATTGCAACATTCCTGTTGTAAAATAGTCGGTAAGATCTTTCTTGTTAATTGTTACGTCACCTTTACCTTCTGTAAGGTAAACACGAGCAACGGCAGTTTTTCTTCTACCTATTTTGTGTAATGTTTCCATGTTACTTTACCTCGTTAAGATTAATGGTTTTAGGTTGTTGTGCTTCATGACCGTGCTCAGCACCAGAATACACTTTTAGGTTGCGATAAATAGCGCTTCCTAATTTATTTTTAGGTAACATACCTTTTATAGCACGTTCTACAACACGAGTAGGGTCTTTTGCAAATAATTCATTTGCAGTAAGGCTACGCTGTCCACCTGGATAACCAGTGTGTCTGATGTATGTTTTCTCGCTCCATTTGTTACCACTTAGAGTGATCTTATCAGCGTTTATAATGATGACATTATCACCACAGTCTACGTGTGGAGTAAAATTTGTCTTGTATTTGCCTCTCAAAAACTTTGCAGCTATTGAAGACATACGACCTAGTGGCTGTTCAGCAGCATCTATCAGTACCCATTCTTTGTTTACTGTAGCGCTGTTTGCTGAAACTGTTTTGTAACTTAAAGTATTCACCTTGAAATAGTTTTAATTCTTTGTCTGATTTTACTAACTAAAATCGGGCTGCAAATGTACTCTTTTAATTTAGAATCACAAGCGGCTTTTTTTAATTTTATTTATTAATTGCCAGAGTAGAAATATTTTGTGCAATATTAGCTCTTTGTTTTCCTTAAGCAGCCTTTTTAACTGTTTTGTTTTAGTCATTTTGATCATCCTTTAATAGGCATGGGGCAAGCCTTGATAGCATAACCTGTATAGAGCCTCTTTAAAACGCCCTATTTGAAATAGGAACCTGTTGATTAAGAGTGTACTGCTAGAATTTCTTATATTTATCAAAAATTAGAAAGATGAAAAAACTTATGGGATTAATAATTATTTTTCTGGCCATTATAGGTTGTGAATCTGAATCTGCTAGTAGAAACACTGCCAATGTCAATATAGCAGGTAATTACGTTCTCACATCTCTTATTGCAAACACTCCAGTGGACTTTAATCAGGACGGAGTGAGTCATACAGAGCTGCTCATCGAGGCGACTTGTTTCTCTAGTATGGATGTGGACTTCATGCTAAATGGAGCTTTTGTCGCTAGTGTTGCTGAGCCTGATTTTGACATTAATAATAACCTTTCTTGTCTTATAAGTTCCCAAAATGGAACATACTCGTTAGATCCAAACAGTGTTTTAACGATTGTTGCAAATGTAAATGGGGGTACGATTACGGAAAATAAGGCAGTAACTTTTACACCAACTACCTTTGAATTTGCAATTACTGGACAAGATCTTAATCAATATGTAGGTGGTCGTACTGGAACTCCTGCAGCAACTATTACTTCTCTAGACGCTATTTATACTAAAATTTAGTTTTTACATACAGCGTATATGCTATATAAAATTAAAAGGGCGCCATTTAACTGTAGTTGGAATAGCGCCTTTCTTTAACACCTATTAAGGGTGTTTATTATTGTTCAATCTTCACGCCTTTCCAAAACGCCACATATCCCTCTATTTCTTTAGCAGCATGTTTCGTTTCTGCATAATACCAGGCTGCATCTATATTTTTTGCACCATCTATTTCAAGGGAATAGTAACTAGCCGTGCCTTTCCATGGACAGCTCGATTTTGTACTACTGACTTTGAAGTATTCTTTCTTGATACTAGTGGCTGGGAAATAGTGGTTGTTCTCTATTACTTTGGTGGTATTGCTTTCGGCAATTATTTTATTATTCCACGTGGCTTTCATAAGATTTTATTTTATTCATTAAAATTCCATAAATAAGTTTTGGTTCTATAGAAATCTATGTTAAAAATTCCGTTCATCGATTTATGTTGCTTAATTGTTACAAAAATGTTAATACCTGTTGAAGATCCTATATATTTAAGATCTAATTTTAAATTTCATAAAATGAAAAAATTATTATTATCAGTTTTAGTTGCTTTTGCAGTGGTGTCTTGTAGCAATGATTCTAACGAAGAATCATTAGATGCCATTAATAATGATGGCCTTCAACTAGCAGCAGCTAGAAAATGTCACGCTAATGAAAACTACGAAAAAATGTTGCTCAATCCTGCATTTCAACAAAAAGTGTTAGAGATCGAGGAGCAAACACAGCGATTTACTAATGAGTTTCTATCGAAAAAGAAACCTGCTGGAGTTGGCGGTGGTAATGGCGGCGGCGGTGACGACACTACTCCTCCAGCTGATAATATTGGAGTAATTAATATACCTGTCTATGTCCATGTTATATATAGTAATGCTAATGAAAATATAAGCGATGCTCAGATCAATTCTCAAATTAGCGTGCTTAATGCTGATTTTAGAAAGTCCAATAGCGATGCTGCTCAGGTTCCATCTGAATTTGCTGGTTTAGCATCAGATACTGAAATCCAATTCAACCTTGTAGGTGTTACTAGAAAATCTTCTACTCGTACGTCATGGGGAACAAATGATGCTATGAAAAGTGCTGCTAATGGTGGAGTGGATGTCGTAGATCCTGCAACCGCAATGAACATTTGGGTTTGTAATATAGGTGGTGGAATCTTAGGTTACGCGCAGTTTCCAGGAGGAAGCGCTAGTACTGATGGAATCGTTGTAGGTCCTCAATATTTTGGGGCTACTGGATATTTAAGTGCTCCATTTGATGAGGGTAGAACAGCAACCCATGAGGTAGGTCACTACCTTAATTTACGTCATATTTGGGGTGATGGAAGATGTAATCGAGACGATTTTGTTTCTGATACCCCTACCTCAGATAGAGCAAATTACGGTTGTCCTTCTTACCCTACTACCAACTGTAGGTCTACTGATATGACTATGAACTATATGGATTATGTAGATGATAGCTGTATGTACATGTTCAGCACTGGGCAAAAAGCGAGAATGAGGTCTTTGTTTGCATCAGGTGGAGTTAGAGCTTCCTTGAACAATTAGATTTTTAGAATCCTATTTTACAAAGCCATCCTATGTTTTAGGATGGCTTTTTTTATTCTTTTTTTTTAAATAAGTAATCTTTGAAGAGCTTCTTTTGATCTTCAAAAACCTGAGAGATTTGAAGCCCAGATTCCTTGGCGAGCCATTCTACTATCAAGTCGTCGTATTTTTGTGATATTTCAGTGTGGATGGTTTCCCATTTATTGAAACTTACTTTCAGGTCTAATTTTTTAATGTGTACCTCGCATTTTTCTGTTGCTAGCAGGTAGCTTTTTGCAGTTCCGCTTTCTGGATCATAAGCTTCCCAGTGCTCAAAGCTATTCACTTTAAAATCAGCATGCATTTCCCGATTTACTCTATGTAATAAATTGCGATTAAATTCTTGGGTCACACCTGTAGCATCTGCATAAGCAGTTTGAATGGTCAGTGGGTCTTTTTTCTGATCAAACCCCATAAATAATTGGTCTTCTGAAGACATGATCTCTTGGATTTGTTTCAAAAAATTGATGGCTTCTATATGGGATAGATTTCCAATATTGGAACCTAATACCATAATCACTTTGGGTCTTTGGTTGTATTTGGCCAGATTTTTTAAGACTTTAAAATAGGTACCTTGCTCTCCTTGAACGTCCATTTCAGGCCATACTCTTTCAATGGATGAAGACAGCTCCTCTATAGCATGTTGGCTTATATCTATGGGTATGTAGGTGAAGTTAGATTTATGACGATCAAGTTCTTCAAGAAGTACTTTAGTTTTCTTTCCATCGCCAGCGCCTAATTCTATAAGATCAAATCCTTTATCATTCTCAAAAAGAGCGCGCAAATCACTTTTATATCGCTGGATGATATTGAATTCTGCCGTAGTTAGGTAATATTCTGGCAAGGCCATGATTTGCTGGAACAGCTTATCACCACGATCGTCATAAATATATTTAGAGCTCAAAAATTTAGGAAAGTTGCTCAATCCCTCTTTTACATGTTGTTCAAATTCTTGTTGGAACGATTCTTTTTTTGTCATAATGATTGGGCAAGTCGCAAGCTGGTAAATTGCCATCTAAGTGGCGCGTGAAAAAAGTTTCTATAAGTAGGTCGCATATGATTTGCGGGTGTTGCGATAGAGCTGCCTCGCAGTACTTTTTGGTTGACCATAAATTTACCGTTGTACTCGCCTAGAGCACCCTCTGGTTTTTGATAGTTAGGATAGGGAAGGTAGGCACTTTCTGTCCATTCCCATCGGTTTCCATGGTTGAAGTTGGACTGAGCAACTTCCCATTCAAACTCGGTAGGCAAACGCATCCCTTTCCACTGTGCAAAAGCAAATGCTTCATAATATGAAATATGAGTAACGGCTGCAGCCGGATTAATTTCCTTTGAACCGCTTAATAAATACTGAGTCCACTTGCCGTTTTCATGATGCCAATACATAGGTGCAACAATGGCGTTTTTATGTACCCAATCCCATCCTTCAGTATGCCATATCATCGCGTTAGAATAACCACCGTCATTTATGAACGCTATCCATTCTCCGTTAGTAACTAATGAATTACAGATAGCATAAGGTTCTAAAAACACCCGATGTCTCGGCAGTTCATTATCATAACAAAATTCCTTAGAATCGTGGCCTATGGCATAAACACCTTCTTTTATTTCTGTAAAATCACAAGGGGTGTTTTCAAGGAGTTCTTCATTGGAAACGCTGCCGTATTCTGGTTGTAAAGGATTGTTTCCTAAAATGTACTTGATGTCGGTAAGCAGTAATTCTTGATGTTGTTTTTCATGATGAATGCCTATTTCTAACACTGGAATTAGCTCTTCTGTCAGGTGATTTTCTATCAACTGTTGCATGTGAGAAGTTACATAGGCTCGGTACAGGTAAATCTCTTTTACACTAGGTCTTGAAAGATTACCGCGATCAGTTCGTACCACTCGTTTCCCTATACTTTCATAATAGCTATTGAAAACAAAGGCGTAGCTTTTGTGATACCTCTTGTAATTAGGAAGGTGTGCGTCCAGTAAAAATTCTTCAAAAAACCAAGTCGTATGGCCTAGATGCCACTTGGGGGGAGACACATCTACGATAGGCTGTACCACATAATCTTCTGTTTCTAATGGTTGACATATACGTTCTGTAGCGGTTCGTGTTTCGATAAAAAGTTGAAGAAGTTGCTTGGTAGAAATCATTTACTCAATGTTAGGGTGTTTTTGCGTATTACGCTTTCGCGAAAGCTTTAACCTCCAGTTAAATTGATTTTGAAGATACATTCTTTCCTTAAATATTGTTGTACTAATTCAAAAATAAAGGTAGCTGGAACAAATAAAATGGTCTCGTCCCATCTGTTATCATAGTTGCAGCGTCTTGGTAGGAGTGGCTCTTTGTGTTTGGTAAGATACCTGACGAGCCTAATTCCAAAAACAATAATTACTGCTGCAACCAAAACGATCACAATCAATACAAAAGCTTTGGGTATAGTGTCTTTCATCAAAGCTCGTTGTGGTCTTTGCACCTGCTCTTTCTCCTGAACTCTTAGCTGCTTTTCCCGTCTTTAATTCTTTTTTTTTCTAGGGCTTTGTAATAAGTTTCTGGGGGAATAAGTTTATAATTCCTAGTTTTAGCCTCCTGGAGGTTGATAGGAATTTTATAAGACTAGCTTAAACAGCAACTATGCCTTTAATCGCAGGATGTGGATCGTAATTTTCTAAACTGAAATCTTCATACTTAAAATCAAATATATTTTTGATTTCGGGATTCAGTTTCATTTGTGGTAATGCTCTCGGTTCTCTAGTCAGTTGCAGTTCTACCTGCTCTCTTAAGTTGTTGTAAATATGTACATCACCAAAGCTGTGGATAAAATCGCCACATTCCAAATCGCATACCTGCGCGACCATCATGGTTAACAAAGCATAGCTTGCAATGTTAAAAGGAACGCCTAGAAACACATCGGCGCTTCTCTGATAGAGTTGACAGCTCAACTTATTGTCAGCCACATAGAATTGGAAAAATGCGTGGCAAGGTGGTAAAGCAGCTTTACCATTTTCTACATTTTCTGAAAAACTTTTACCAGTATCAGGAAGCACGCTCGGATTCCATGCGCTTACCATCATACGGCGACTGTTAGGGTTGGTCTTTAAGGTGTGTATGACGTCTTTGATTTGATCTATTCCTTCATCATTCCAATTGCGCCACTGGTGTCCATAAACAGGGCCAAGATCGCCATTCTCATCAGCCCATTCATTCCATATTCTTACGTTATGATCTTTGAGGTACTGAATGTTAGTGTCTCCAGATAGCAACCACAGCAGTTCGTGAATAATGGATTTTAAGTGTACCTTTTTTGTTGTTACTAAGGGAAAGCCTTTTTGAAGATTAAAACGCATTTGATAGCCGAAAAGGCTGCGGGTTCCAGTTCCAGTGCGATCACCTTTGTCGGTTCCGTTTTCTAAAATATCTTGAAGTAAATCTTGGTATTGTTTCATAATCAATAAAGTTGCTTTGTTGACACTTGTTAAAGCCAGACATTACAAATTACTTGAAATCTATAATTAAAAACGAATAAATGTTATTGAAGATATAAGCTTTTATTAACCAGCGTGACGCTCGTCTTCATTATCAGTAAATGAATCTGCCCAAGCGACCGCACTTTCCATATTATTGAAAAAGCCAAAGGAGCCAGAATATAAAGATTGCTCTGTAGCCGCTTGAATTTTTTGTTCTAAAGTAGTTCCAACTACAGCAATTCCTATCATAGTCTTTGCATTCACAAGTTGGTATACTTTAGCGTCTACATCATGGCCAAATTCACGATTAGAGATAAACACTATTTTTTCTTTGCCGTAATAATCGTTGATATCAGTGAGCATGCGCATGGCAATTTCATTGTTCACAATTACCCCAGAATGTAACAGGCCTATAACGTAGTGGTCATAGCAAGACATGGAACCAAAGGTGTAATCAAACTTGTGCTTGTAAGGGATGATTTTCAAGAGGGGATGTTTTTTTTAAATATGAACTTTGGCAAAAATAAACCTTTCTTTAACAAAAGCTTGGGTTTTACAAATTTATCCAAATAACATTCCTGCTATGGTTGCTGTAAGCAGTGCCGCGCAAGTTCCTCCTATAAGTGCCTTAATACCAAAAGCGGCTAAGGTTTTACGTTGTCCAGGAGCAAGAACACCTATTCCTCCTATTTGTATTCCAATAGACGCAAAGTTTGCAAATCCACAAAGAGCATAAGTGGCTATAATAATCGATTTAGGATGCATTATTTTACCCGCCTCCTTAAGGTCTTTCAAAGATCCATACGCTATGAATTCATTAAGGATGGTTTTCTCTCCCAGAAGTTGACCTACTAAAACAATATCGTCTGTATGAACACCTATAACCCATGCAATAGGTGCAAAGAGGTTCCCTAAAATGTATTGCATGGAAAAGCCGTCGTACCTACCGTTACTAGAAGATTCTATGATGGAGTTTAAACCAGTGTATTCTCCTATTAAGTCCTTTAGTCCAAAATTCACTACGGCGATTAACGCCGTGAAAACAAGAAGCATGGCACCGACATTTACAGCTAGTTTTAATCCATCTGTGGTACCACGCGAAATGGCATCTAATATGTTACTACCTATTTTATCTTTAGAAACGTTAAGGGATCTGTCAATTTTAGTTTTGTCTTCTTCTGGATACAGCATTTTAGCGATTACGATTGCCGCAGGTGCACTCATTATTGATGCGGTGAGCAAGTGCTTGGTAAATAATATTTGTTGAGCTTCACTTTCGCCACCTAGAAATCCTATAAAAGCAGCAAGGACGCCACCGGCAATGGTGGCCATGCCACCTACCATAAGACATAGCATTTCTGATTTGGTCATTTTCTCTAGATAAGGCTTGACTACCAGAGGTGCTTCTGTCTGTCCAATAAAAATATTTGCTGCAGCTGCAAGGGACTCTGCACCACTTAATCGCATTGTTTTACTCATGATCCAAGCGAGTACATAAACTACTTTTTGAAGGATTCCTAAGTAATATAAAAGCGATGTAAATGCCGAAAAGAAAACAATAGTCGGGAGGACCTTAAAGGCAAATACATAACCCCAATTACCACTAGTGTCTATAAAATTACCAAAAACAAACTCTGCTCCAGCTTCACTGACAGCAAGAAATCTGACAACACCAGTTGAAATAGCGTCGAAAATATAGGCTACACTCTCAAATTTAAGAACAGAAATAGCAAAAACAATTTGTAAGGTAATACCCACTATGACCAAACGCCAGTCTATCTTTCTTTTATTCTTACTTAATACAAAGCAAAGTCCTAATATAAACAGGATCCCTAGTATTCCTCGATAAAAGCTTTCAAGGTTAAAGCCTAACTCATTAGATATTTGAACATTAGAAGAAGCGATTTTTTTTTTGATTAAAAAAGTATAAGTAACGCTCTTGTTTTTTAATAGCAAGCTATCGCCATTTACCTTTTCTAGATCAAACTGTTTAAGTTCTATTAGTGGTTCATTTGGATAAAGAGCGATAAAGTCCCCCTGTAAAATAAACCTACCACTAGAATTGAGACTATCTATTCCAGTGTAGTACTTGTAATTCTGTTTATGGAAGGAAATGCTGTCTAGCTGTAATGGTGTTGCTTGGGAAAGATCATCTGCCGTTGCCGAGTGGAGTGCCCATGTTCCTTCTATAGGGGTATTATCTTGAGCATTTGCTATAAACGAAAAACAGATAAAAGTTAAAGCAGTAAAAAATCTGGACAGAAAAGAAATCATATTTTTGCGGAAAGGGTTATCGTTTAGATATTTCATCTCTGATTTGCGCGGCCAGTTCATAGTTTTCGTTAGCAACAGCTTCACCCAACATCTTTTTAAGTTCAGTTAAGGAGAATTTACTATAATCGTTTGCTTCTTCGGTTGCTGTATTGATGAGCTCATCAATCATTTCTTCACCATCTAATTCTACAACTTCCAGTTCTTTGTCTGGTTTAATGTGTTGTTGGATTCCTGCTTCTTCTAGAATATTTTCATAAGTGAAAACAGGTGCTTTGAATCTTACCGCCAGTGCGATTGCATCGCTGGTTCGGGCATCAATTATTTCTTCAATTTTATCTCTTTCACAAATAAGGCTGCTGTAGAAAACACCATCTACTAACTTGTGAATGATCACTTGTTTTACAGTAATAGAAAATCGTTGTGCAAAACTTTTAAATAAATCATGGGTAAGAGGTCGCGGCGGACTCAGCTCTTTTTCTAAAGCGATGGCGATGCTTTGTGCTTCAAATGCTCCTATGACGATGGGTAGTTGCCTAGAGCCATCAACTTCTTTGAGCACTAATGCATAAGCACCGTTCTGAGTTTGGCTGTAAGATATGCCTCGTATTTTAAGTCGTTTTAGACTCATGCTTAGTTAATTGCTAGAAATAGAAATCATTAGGCTTTTTCTATGTACTTAAAAATTGTTCTTTTCAAATTAAACTTTTGCCTTTATGCTGCTTAGGGTTATACGGAGCAGTTCAAAAAGCTTTGATTTAACTTTAAAAATTCTGTTTTTCTTTAGACCTAAAACATCTAAATGAGTTCATAAAAAAAGCTGTGCAAAAATGGGGATTTTCTCCTATTGCACAGCTCTAAAAGTAAGAAATTCTTAATGAACTTATAAAGAATCTTAAGCGTTTTCCGCTTTAAAGGCTTTTAATTTTTCAATGAGAGCAGGAACGACTTCAAAAGCGTCACCTACCACACCATAGTCTGCTGCCTTAAAGAAAGGAGCTTCTGGGTCTGTATTGATGACTACTTTAATCTTAGAAGAGTTGATTCCAGCAAGGTGCTGTATAGCTCCAGAAATACCTATAGCGATGTATAAGTTAGAAGCAACTGGCTTTCCTGTCTGTCCTACATGTTCTCCATGTGGTCTCCATCCCAAGTCACTTACTGGCTTTGAACAAGCTGTTGCTGCTCCTAAAACGTCTGCAAGCTCTTCAATCATTCCCCAGTTTTCTGGTCCTTTCATACCACGACCTGCACTTACCACGACTTCAGCATCTGCTATAGTTACTTTATCAGTAGCTTTATCTACGGACTGAACATGAACAGTAAAGTCTGCATCACTTAATGAAGGAGTAAATACTTGAACGGCACAATCAGTTGCATTTTCTTTAAGACCATAAGCGTTTTTAGATATTCCAACTAACTTTATGTCGGTAGTAATTGCTGTATTAGAAAAGGCTTTGTTTGTAAAAACAGTTCTTTTTACGGTAAAAGGTTCTGTGGAAGAAGGCATTTCGGTTACATTAGAAACATAACCCGCTTCTAAATGCACACTTACTAGGGATCCTAAATACTTAGAATCTGCACTAGAACTGATCACTACCACTTTTGCATTTTCAGCTTTTGCGGCTTGTGCAATAGCGTTAGCATAGGCCGCAGCATTAAATTTATCTAATTTGGAATCGCTTACATTGTGCAACCTACTCACACCGTAAGTTCCTAAATCTCCAGCGTCATTAGCATGAAAAGATATAGCGGCAACATCTGTTCCCATCATATCTGCCACACCTTTTGCATAACTGGCTACTTCATAAGCAGTCTTTTTAAAACTACCGTTTTCTGATTCTGTATATACGAGTACTGACATATATTTTGATTTTTATTGTAACATCCATATCTAATGGACGGTTACTTGTTTTGTTATGGTTTGGCTTTTTTACCGTATCAATTGCGGTACAAGCCTTTTTTAATTTCGCTTTCGCGAAAGCGAAATACGTCACATATTAAAATACAGAATTTAATCATTCTGTACTTTAATCCTTAGCTATTAAATCGCTTTTGCTTCGTTGTGAAGTAAATCGATTAATCTGTCCAGATCTCCAGCATCTACAAGAGTTACCTGGCCTTTAGGCTCTGGTTTTGTAAAGGAAATACTATTCGTTTCTGTAGTAGTATCTGTTGCTGGAATTACAGTTAATGACTTTTTACGTGCCATCATAATTCCCCTCATATTAGGAATTCTCAAGTCACTTTCTTCAACAAGACCTTTTTGACCACCTATTACCAGTGGAAGGCTTGCCGTTACAGTTTCTTTACCCCCATCGATTTCACGTACAGCAGTGGCGTTAGAGCCATCTACTTCAAGAGAAATACACGTATTAACAAAGCTAGCTCCGGTCATTGCAGCGATCATGCCTGGAACCATTCCACCGTTATAATCGATTGATTCACGACCAGCGATGATAAGGTCATAACCACCATCTTTTACAACAGCACTTAATTGCTTTGCTACTTGATAACCGTCTGTGGCTGGCGTATCCACTCTAATAGCCGTATCTGCACCTATAGCGAGTGCTTTTCTCAATGTTGGTTCTACTTCAGCTCCACCTACAGTAACAACATCTACACTTGCTCCTTGTTTTTCTTTGAACCACATGGCGCGAGTCAGACCAAATTCATCATTTGGATTGATCACAAATTGAACACCGCTTGTGTCAAATTGTGTATCATTATCTGTAAAATTGATTTTGGAAGTGGTATCGGGCACGTGGCTGATACATACTAATATCTTCATATTTTATAGTCTTTTAAATCTTTTCAATCGTTTGCGAAAATACAGAAAAAACAAATAATAAATTATGCACGCATAATAAAACTTTGTTTAAATATTTATCGCCTATTGATTTTACATAATTTTCAAAAGCAGCGTAAGTGTTGTCTTATATAGGTTTTAGGTAAATAGTTTCAAATTTCAATGTTAATAGTAAGTAATTAGGGTATTTTTTAGCCTAAAATTCTCTAATACTAAGCTTATGTAAGTTATTTTTGTTTTCTTGAAATTTGATCACATCCATATCCTATATATATGAAGACAATACAATTCCGCGAGGCAATATGCGAAGCGATGAGTGAAGAAATGAGACGCGACGAGACTATCTACCTGATGGGTGAAGAAGTGGCAGAATACAATGGAGCCTATAAAGCTTCTAAAGGAATGTTAGACGAGTTCGGTGCAAAGCGAGTTATTGATACTCCTATAGCTGAGCTTGGTTTTGCTGGTATAGCTATTGGTTCTACGATGACAGGTAACCGTCCTATCGTAGAATACATGACTTTTAACTTTTCACTAGTTGGTATCGACCAGATCATTAACAACGCCGCAAAAATACGCCAGATGTCTGGTGGACAGTTCAAGTGTCCTATCGTTTTCCGTGGTCCTACAGCAAGTGCAGGGCAACTTGCAGCAACGCACTCGCAAGCTTTTGAAAACTGGTTTGCCAACACGCCAGGTCTTAAAGTAATTGTACCATCAAATCCTTATGATGCTAAAGGGCTTCTCAAAGCTGCTATACGCGATGACGATCCAGTTATTTTTATGGAGTCTGAGCAAATGTATGGTGATAAAGGAGAAGTGCCTGAAGGGGAGTATGTACTACCTATTGGTGTTGCAGAGATAAAGAGAGAAGGAACTGATGTGACCATCGTTTCTTTTGGTAAAATTATTAAAGAAGCCTACAAAGCGGCAGAAGAGTTGGAAAAAGAGGGGATTTCTTGTGAAATCATCGATTTAAGAACCATACGTCCTTATGATAAGGAAGCGATCTTGAAGTCGGTTAAGAAAACCAACCGATTGATAATCCTTGAAGAAGCATGGCCATTTGGTAACGTATCCACTGAGATTTCTCACATGGTACAAGCAGAGGCATTTGATTACCTCGATGCTCCTATTTATAAAATCAATACACAAGATACTCCAGCACCTTATTCTCCAGTTTTATTTGCAGAATGGTTGCCTAACTACAAAGATGTGGTGGAAGGAGTAAAGAAAGTGATGTATAAGAACTAGTTTTTTTATCCATAAATATGTAAAACCCATTTCTTATGAAATGGGTTTTTTTAGTTTTAAAAGATCAACAGCACTTTTATACATTAAACACCTCCACTTAACGATAGTATTTTTACTTTTGATTTTTACCTACTTATGAAAAATGATGTAAATAATTACGCTTTCGCGAAAGCGATATCCAAACAAGTCCTATTTATAGGGATTCTTTTTTTTACTCTAATAGGTATCGCTCAGACTAAAGTAGGCGGAGTGATCTATGACGAATTTGGAGATGGCGTACCATTTGCAAACGTAGTCTTCCCAGGTTCCAGCGAAGGAACCATCTCTAATGATAATGGAAGGTTTTATTTGCAATCTGAGAACACCTATCAGGAGGTGGAATTCTCTTTTGTAGGATATAAAACACAAATATTAAAATTGGATGTCAAGATTAATCTGGACCTAAAAATAATATTACAAACTGATACGGCAGAATTAGATGCTGTAATGGTCTATGCTGGAAAAACTTCTAAAAAGAACAATCCTGCCATCGATATTCTACGTAAAGTATGGGAAAATAGACGTAAAAATGGACTTTCTCAATTTGAGCAGTATCAGTACGATAAATATGAGAAGCTGGAATTTGACATGAATACCATAGACAGTTCCATGATCAAATCCAAGTTGTTTAAGGGGATGGAGTTTGTTTTTAATTATGCTGATACCAGTCGTATTACAGGTAAAACCTATTTGCCTATTTTTATTAATGAATCCCTTTCTACGGTTTATGGAGATAATGAAATCAATAATGAAATAGACGATGTAAAAGCAAATAAAAACTCTGGTTTTTCCAACAACCAGACATTGATTGCCTTTGTAAAGGACTTGTACAACGATATTGATGTGTACGATCGTTATTTAAAATTCTTTGATAAGAGCTTTACCAGTCCAGTAGGAAAAAGCGGTATTGATACCTATAACTATGTATTGAGGGATACTGCGATTGTCGATGGAGTAGAGGCGTACAACATTGTTTATTATCCGCGTCGTAAAGGAGAGCTTACTTTTAAAGGAGATTTTTGGGTAGCTACAGATTCCTATGCGATCAAAGAGATCAACATGCAGGCAACAAAAAGTGCCAACATTAACTGGGTCAAAGAAATCTATATTGAACAAGAATATGATGTCTTAAACGACAGTTTGTTTTTAATAACCCGCGATTACTTTTTGAGTGATTTTGCTTTGAATAAAAAGGAAAAATCAAAAGGTATTTATGGAAAACGCACCACCTTATTTGATAATTATCAATTTGACATTGCAAAAGATCCAGATTTTTACAGGCGTAGAGTAAATGATTACAACCCAGAAATCTATGATAGAGATGAGGCGTACTGGGACAAAAACAGATTAGAAAAACTCAATAAGGATGAGAAGCAAGTGTACACCATGCTGGACACGCTTAAAAAGAATAAGAAATTCAAGCGTCTTTATAATATAGGTACAGTTCTCGCATCTGGATATTATGAGTTTGATGGCTTTGATTTTGGCCCTATTTTTTCCACTTTCGGATTTAATGATGTAGAAGGGGTGCGTTTGCGTGCTGGAGGAAGAACTTTCTTTACAGCTAATGATCCATGGAGAATAGAAGGTTACGGGGCCTATGGTTTTACCGATCAAAAATTCAAATTTGGAATAGGGGGAAAATACCTATTAGATAAACAAAGCAGATTGATAGTAAGCGCAGGGTATCGTGATGATGTAGAACAACTCGCTGCCAGTCTTACCAGAACAAATGATGTTTTAGGGCGCAGTCTTGCATCTAGCGCCTTAATCAGTGCAGGAAACAATGGCAGGCTTTCTAAAATTAAATTAGGAGTGGCAGCGGTAAGTTTTGAACCGCTGTACAATCTAGAATTTAGATTAGGAGCCAGTTATAGAAAAATTGAAACTGCAAACCCAGGCTTTTTTAGTTTAGATTACTTTGATACAGATGCTCCAGGAGGAATAGGTTCTGAAACCAATCAAGCGGAGGTGGACTTCTCTATTACCTATAAGCCAGGTCGTAAAACGACCAACTATGGTGTGGACCGAACCATCATTAATGATGGTGCTTACCCAATACTTTTCTTAAATTATGCCCGAGGTTTTAAAGATCTTTTTAGCAGTAATTTTGATTATGACAAGGCACAGTTCTATTACAGTCATCCTTTTCAGATAGGGGTCTTTGGTAGATTAACAGCCCGTATTGAAGCAGGGAAAACTTTTGGAGAAGTGCCGCTGGCATTGCTAGATGTCATTCCAGGAAACCAGACCTATTTCAATATTCCCGGCTCCTTTAATACCATGAATTTTTACGAGTTTGTAACCGATGAGTACCTTATGGTGAACTTAAATCATAATTTTAATGGACGTCTTTTTTCACGTATACCAGGCTTAAGAGATTTAAATTTAAGAGAATTGGTAGGTGTGAAAGCCGCCTACGGTCGCATCAGTGATGAGAATATAGCATTAAATGCAAGCGGTCTCAATTACCTCGCACCAGAAGATATTTTCTGGGAATACAGCGTAGGTGTTGGTAATATATTTAAAGTATTGCGATTAGACGTCAACTTTAGAGGGGGCTATAATTACTTGCCAGATGCCAGACAAATTGCGGTGACTGGTAGTTTTGGTTTTTATTTTTAGAAACGTATTCAAACAGCATCTTTACATTGATAGGTCCTACCGCTGTAGAGCGGTATCGGCTGGAAATTATATTGAAAACTTGTCTGATTGATCTTTACTCATACGCAAGCCCCTTTGTCCTGCGGACTTTTTGCATTCCTCTCGGTGCACTCGTCGGATGCAAGAAGGGGGTAAACTTGTCAAGAAACTCTCAGGA
>TARA_R110000751_G_scaffold69891_2_pt1 | contig 36748 bp, 35 predicted proteins | sample TARA_R110000751 | Tara Oceans TARA_R110000751 (sample SAMEA4398001) | marine metagenome | biome: Polar Biome; feature: [MES] marine water layer (ENVO:01000295) within the mesopelagic zone...; material: water (ENVO:00002006), including particulate matter (ENVO:01000060) such as...... | reverse complement strand
GAAATTGATCATTTTGCGCATGACCAGGTTGCCGATGAACATCCACACGAACAGTCCTGCAAATCCGTACCGGATGAGCGGGTCATGGATCACGTTGCCGTAGAAGCTTGGCTGGGTCAGATGGATAGCCAACATCACCATGAACGGTGCCGACGTCAGGATCAGCGCCGACATCCGCCCTTCCGACGAGGCTGCGCGCACCTTGAGGCGCATCGTCTGGCGTTCCCGGATCGTTGTCGTGTTCGCCTTCAACAGGTCGCAAAGATTGCCGCCCGTCTTCTCCTGCAGGCGCACCGTAGCGCCGAACAATTCGACATCCGGATCACCGGACCTTTCGGCCATGCGCTGTACCGCATTCGTCAGTGAGAAACCGTAGGACACTTCATCCGCCGTCATGCCAAATTCCGTGCCGATCGGATCCGGCATCTCGCGCGCGACCAGCGACACCGCCGTGGCAACCGGGTGGCCTGCTTCAAGGCTGCGGCAGACAATCTGCAGCGCGTCGGGCAGCTGTGCCGCCAGTTTCTTGCGGCGTTTCCCTGCAACATGCTTGAGCACAAAGATCGGACCGACGAGAAAGACCACCAGGCAGATGCCGAGCGCCGGCATCCAGCCGCCGACGAAATGTATATAGGCGCCTCCCGCAACCACTCCGCCACCTGCCGACATTGCCACCCATTTGAGGGGTTGGTAAGGAAGTCCCGATCTGACGACCAGGCGATTGAAGCGCTCCAGCGGCATAGCGAAATTGCCGTCTGCATCCAGGCCCCGGCTCTTGCGCAGCTCGACCATGGCCTCGCTGGTACTGGCAAACCGGTCCTTGAACTGCAATCGGCGGTTCACGATCCGCTGCGTCTGCGCCTGCATGACAAGCCCCATAGCAGCTTGGATCAACAGGAAGAATGCCCCCGCCGCCATGATCGCGCAGATCAGCAGGAACATGTTGTAGCCGGTTATGTCTGGTAAGCTGAACACGTGCGGAACGCCTAGAACACAGTCGCTGGATCGAACATGCCAACGGGCATATGAACGCCGCGCCGCTCCATCTCATCGAGGAATTTGGGACGCAGGCCCGTCGCGACAAATTTGCCGATCACTTTCCCGTCCTCCGATGTTCCCGAACGCTCGAACTTGAAGATCTCCTGGATCTGGATGATCGACCCTTCCATGCCGGTGATCTCCGCGATCGACACGACCTTGCGCGAACCGTCTGACAGGCGCGTGGCCTGAACGATGAAGTTCACGGCGGACGCGATCTGGCCCCGAATGGCTTCCTCCGAAATCTTCATGCCGCCCATCATCACCATTTGCTCGAGACGGGTGATGGCATCGCGGGGATTGTTGGCGTGGATCGTCGCCATCGAACCTTCGTGGCCGGTATTCATGGCCTGAAGCATGTCGAAGGCTTCCTCGCCACGCACCTCCCCGAGGATGACTCGGTCAGGCCGCATGCGCAGCGCGTTCTTGACCAGTTCGCGCTGGCGGATCTCGCCTTTGCCCTCAATGTTCGGCGGGCGTGTTTCCATGCGCGCAACGTGCGGCTGTTGCAGCTGGAGTTCAGCCGCGTCCTCGATCGTGATCATGCGCTCCTTCGGACTGATCGCGGAAGACAAGGCATTCAGGAGCGTTGTCTTGCCCGAACCCGTACCGCCCGAGATCACCGTGGACGCCTTGCACTTGACGGCGCCGAGAATGAATTCGGCGACCGGCCCCGGAATGGCACCAAAGCCGACCAGCTTGTCCATGGTCAGCGGCGACTTTGAGAATTTCCGGATCGAGACGAGTGGACCATCGATAGCGATCGGTGCGATGGCCGCGTTGACCCTGCTGCCGTCCAGCAGGCGCGCATCGACCAGCGGCTGGCTCTCGTCCACGCGCCGGCCAACGGCCGACACGATGCGCTGCACGATGCGCAAGAGGTGGTCATTGTCAGCAAAGCGCACGGGCGCCAACTGCAGCTCGCCGTTGCGCTCGATATAGACCTGATTGTAACCGTTGATGAGAATGTCCGCGATGGAATCGTCCTTCAGCAACGGCTCAATCGGTCCGAGACCAGTCATCTCGTCCATGACCGCATCGGCAAAGGATACTTCCTCGACCGATGACAGCGCCATTTCTTCCTTGCGGATGATTTCCGAAATGATGCCGCGGACGCGCTGGCGCATTGTGTCGTCATCGAGCTTCTCGAGCGCAGACAGGTCGAGTTCGTCAATCAATTTGGCATGCACCCGCAGCTTCGCGTCCAACAAGTCGAATCCGGCGGGTTCGCCTTTGCCTTTTGCGAGTGCCGGCGCCGGCGAGAAGTCAGCCGGTTTCGTCGACGGCATCACAAGCGGCGCGGCCGCTGCTACGCTGGATTTGAATCGGCTCATTTCGTGCGTCTCTTATTCTGGGGTTTCGCCTCATTGGCGATAGCTTCATCGGGCAGCAGACGGTCGATGAATTGCTGAACGTCCAGCACGAGCTGGCTCTTGGGCTTCACGTCAGCGATTGGCTTTCCAAGATTGACTGCCGTACGCGCCGCATCCCAGTCGGATGCAATCGTCGTATGGATTTCCTGTTCGATGGCCTGCTCTGCCTTGTCGACGGCAAACTCGGCACGGAAACGTTTCTTCGGGAACATGCGGTTGAGCACAAGCTTGGATTTGTTGCGATCACGCCGCAAGATATCTGTCTCTCGACACAACTCTGCTGCAGCGTGCAGGCTCGGTACTGTCAGCTCGCTGACGACAATGGCCTCATCGACTGCGCCGAGGATGGACTTGGTCCACGGCGTCATGTGCCGGGGCATGTCCACTAAAACATATTCGAATGTGCTGCAGGCGACATCCAGAAGGCGCAACATTGCCGGCTCGGTCGCCAGGGCATCCGCATCCGGATTGCGCGGCGCGGCGATCAGCGAAACACCGTCGGCGTGCTCCCAGCACCATGCCGCCAGCAGTCGCTGGTCCAGACGGTCAGGCGCATCCACCAGCGCCTGCAGGTCCAGCTTCGGCACCGCTTCGAGGAATGACGTCGTCATTCCGTCAGCCACATTAAGGTCGACCAGGCACACCTTTCCCGGCCCAACCTTGCGGGCAAGGCTGAACGCGCTCTCTATTGCGAGTGTCGAGACACCCGCGCCGCCAACAGCACCGCGAAAGGCCCAGCACTTCGACGTCGCGCCCGACCCTTGAATGGACTGGGTCTCGCGCAATTGTTCGGCAGCATCGATTATTTCCTCGATCCCGGCTGTCGCCGGAACAATGTCAGAAGCCTCAAGTTTCATCAGGGCTCTGACCATATGACCGGGCAACTGGTCGGAGACGACGATCACCGCGGTGTTCGGACGCTCCACAGCGAGCGTCAGGATCACCTGATCGTAACCGGCCACGCCCTGTTCGACGAGTACAAGACCTCCGCCATGACGCAATACGATCTCGGACGCCGAAAGACCCGACAGGTCTGCCAACTCCGCGCAGCATGCCTTCAGCATTTCCATTCGCTGAGGATTGACCAGCACGGCAAGCGACGGGATGACCCGATTTGACGGCAGTTGAGGAGGATCTGACTTCTGAACGGGTTCAAACATGTCAGCTACCGGTCCCGCCAGCCGAGGCCTGACCCAGTTCCTTCTGCTTGCCCTCGTTCAGCGCCTTGACCGCATTGGCGGCACGCACGCCCGAAGTCGACTCGACTTCCCTGGAATTAGGCAGGTTCACGTCACGCACCGCCTGGGTGGCGATATTCATCGCGGTCGCTCCGCCCAGCAAGCGGACATCCTGATGATCGTGGCTCGCGCAGGCGGCAAGGTATGAAAGGGCAACGGCAGCGCCAGTGGTCTTGATGAGATTTTTCATTATCCGGCCTCCCTAGTTTGCCAGTGGAACGGTTGCCGTCTGGTCCAGCAGGAACAGTTCGGCTTCCGTCGGCTCAGCGAATGCATCCAGCGGCGTTCTCAGCGCATCCGGGTGTGTCGCCGGCTGGACGAGACGCGGCGTAACAATGATTACAAGCTCGCTCTCGCTCTTCTGGTAGCGCTTGGACGAGAACAACATGCCGAGAATGGGCACGTTGCCCAGCCAGGGCGTCTGGCGCACGTCGTTGGAATAGTCATTCTGCAACAGGCCCGCGATGGCGAATGCCTGGCCGTCATGCAGTTCGATCGTCGTATCGGCCCTGCGCACCGAGATGCCCGGAATTTCGATGCCCGCAGACCGGATGCCGTTGCCGCGGTCAAGTGCCGACACTTCGGGCCGAACGCGCAGGTTCACGAGGCCGTCGCCCAGAACAGTCGGCGTGAATTCGAGGCTCACGCCGAATTTCTTGAATTCGACCGAGATCTGGTTGTCCTTGCTGGCAACCGGGATCGGGTATTCACCGCCCGCCAGAAAGCTCGCCGTATCACCCGACAGTGCGACCAGGTTTGGTTCGGCCAACGTACGGATGACGCCCTTCTGTTCCAGTGCGCGCAAGGTGACGTCGATATTTTCGTTCCCGACATTCGTGAATAGCGCGATCGTCTTTTCGGCGATGCCGGAAATCGTTCCGCTATCGGTCACGCCAACAACATCATTCGCGCTAATCTTGTTGCCGAAGCCGATCTCCTTGACCGCACTGCGGCTGGCCTCAACGAAGCGCACTTCCAGCAAGACCTGCTGGCTCTGCCCGACCGACAAGCCGTTCGCCACACCGCCCGGCACATGGCGCTCGGCCAGTTGCAGCGCCATGTCGGCAGCGGCGGCGGTGGTGAGCTTGCCGTCCAGGAACACCCCATCATGCACGGGATACACATTGATATCCTCGCCCGGCAGCAGGTTCTTGAGGTCCGTACGAAGTTCATCCAGTCCCAGTTCGACTTCGATATCGATGAGTTCGGCAATCTCTCCGGCCGCATTGTAGATCAACACAGTTGTCGCCCCCGGCTGCTTTCCACGCAGGAAGAATGAGCGGTTCGACGTTGCCATCGCATCGGCAATTTCGGGATCGGCAACGACGAGCGTCGCGAATCTCAGGTCGGCTTCAACAACCGTCGAGCGGCCTTTTTCCAGAACGAGTACGCTGGCACCGTCAGGCGCGCTGCGCTCGGTCCACGCTCCGGCGACGGGCGCGCCGAGAGCCACAATCGCCAAGCATGCTGCAAAAAATCTGTGGGACATGTTCATTTGCTGGTTCCTCCCGCTGGCGCTGTGTCCCGGGCGACCGGTGTCGTGACTTCGGTTTCTGAGTCCCCGTTGATCACACGGATGCGAGTGGTCGTTGGTGCCCGCGCCACTCGGGCACGCGACACGACACGCACCGGTGCCGGCGATTTGCGGATCTCGGCAACAAGAGCTGCCTCCTCGTGACGACCGATCAGCGAGAGGCCAAGCGCTCCACGCTGGCTTGCTGCGCTCAGCGCCAGCGCGTCGTCCGGAGTCACTTCAAGCGTTACGGTGCTCGACGGGCGCGCCCCTTCAAGACCTGCTTCAAAAGACTGGTCGATCGCCAACACGTTCACATTCTTTAGGACCGATCGCGCGATCACGTCACCCGAGACGCGCTCGCCCTCGCGGGTCGAGCTGCTGCCAGCGTCCTCGCGCGGGATGAATTCGTTCACGTCCACGCGGTCGCCCGGCAGCACAAAACCGGCCACGCCTGTATCACTGCCAACGACAACCGAAACGGCGCGCATGCCCGGCGTGATTGATGCCGCAAGCGTCAGGATCGCGCCGGTATCGTCGAGCTTGGCGCGCATCAGCGGTTCACCGGGCACGATCAGGCCGCGCGCATAAACGGTTTCTTTCAAGTCATCAAAGCTCCGAAGCGCATCCGCCGGCACAGCGTCTGCCGGCCAGGGTGCCGACTTCAGGCTCGAACGATCAATCAGGTCGCCGGTCTGGATCACCGAGGTTGCAACGAGCACGGATGACATTTCCACAGCGGGCGCGAGACTGGCCGCGGAGGCATCGGACGTATTGGACGTCATGTAGCTGCGGCCAAGAAATACAGCGCCTGCGCCCAGGATGAGCGATAGGCCAAGGCTGATAAGGGTTGTTAGCTTCATTGTCGGAGCCCTCGTTCCCAAGACCGTGTCTGGTCAACGTGGTACACTAGACGTTAGGCGATAAAGTCTCTTGAAGAGTTGCGCCCAAATCTCGGGCAGCGCCCGAACGCCCTGTTAACCAAGAACCAATCTTGATTAAGCGCTTTTGAATCATCCCGTTACAGGCGGATCATTGCACCGAAGCTGAGGCTTTTGAGCCCAGCCGCTTAGCTATGAAGGAAGCGAGGCGCCGCGCCGGGCACCAGAATCGCAGCCGTCAGGCGACCGCCAAAAACCGCACCCGTATCGACATTTATCCGTCGCCCGTCTGCGGCCATGTCGGGCAGCGAATCCAGTGTTGGCGAATGCCCATGCACCACTGTCTGGCCAATCAGGTCGGGCGCGGTCCAGCAGCGCGTATCGAAGAATTCCTTCCGGCGCGTCCACATTTGCACCCGCTCGCCACAGGCCGGAAACGTATCCGGGTCGACGCCCCCATGTACGAAGACCAGCCCCTGCGCCTCGTCCCGGAATATCGTCGGCAGACCAAGCAACCAGTCGAGGTGATGGTCCGGCGGGCCATCCAGGCCCCGCCGCCGGTAGCTGTCCATGGTTTCTTCACCGCCCCATTCGAGCCAGCTGCGGCGCGAAGCCTCATACTCCAAGCGTACCGATTCAATCATCAGCTGCTCATGGTTTCCGCGAATGTTCACACATCTCGGCCCGCGCCGTGCTTCCATGTCCATCAGATAGTCCACGACTCCGCACGAATCCTGCCCCCGGTCGATCAGGTCGCCAAGGTGAACGAGCGTCACTTCGGCGCCACCGAGTTCAGCCTCGGCATGGAAGCTGACCATGTCATGCAGCTCTTTCAGGCGATCAAGTTCGCCATGGATGTCGCCGATGGCGCAATAGACAGGTTGGGTCATGGATCACACCTAATGCCAGAGTGCGCTCAAAAAAGGGCTGTGACGCCGAAAAGGCTCAAGGATCGGAATGCCAGTGTTCCGGCCTCAGGCCGATTCCGACAGCCCGGGCGGTCAAGCCGCGGAGCGGCGGAACCGCATTCAGCGCTTTCAGGAAGAAGGGCGCTTTGGGCGCTACGCCCATTGTCAAAGCCGGCACCAGCACCCTGTTCTGAGCCAAGACCTGAGCGCGCTGGGTCATCCGGGTCGGCCAGTTGCGGCGCTTCTGAACAGCAGCCAATACATGGTCGGGTGCCTCACCTCGCCGAAGCGACGGCGCGAGAATCCGCGCGGCAGCCGCTGCGTCCTGGACCGCGAGATTAATCCCGATGCCTCCGACTGGCGACATCGCATGCGCTGCATCACCAATGCAGAGAAGGCCCGTCCGCCACCATTTCTTCAGCCGGTTGACCTGAACCGTGAGCAGTTTGACATCGTCCCAGCTTTTGATGGCGTCCGTAACCGGCGCAAGACTCGGCGCCAACCGTCCGATACGTGCCCTGAAGGCGTCCAGCCCTTCGGCACGGATCGTGTCTGCGCTGCCTTTCGGAAAGGGTAACGCGCATTGCCAGTAGTCGCCGCGATTGATCAGCACGAGAAACCCGTCGGCTCCGACCCGACCCAGGGATTCACCGGATTCATCGGGCGTACGCGGCAGGCGCATCCAGAACACATCGATCGGTGCGCTAAGGTCTTCCACTACCAGGCCTGACTGGTCACGCAGGCGCGAGCCACGACCATCCGCGGCAATCGTCAAAGTACTGCGAATCTCCAGCGGCGCGTCCTTGGCGTGGCCACGCAGGCCGGCCACTCGGCCATCCTCCTCAATCAGCTCATCGGCTTCGGTCGCCATCAACAGCCGGAAGTTCGGCAACTCCCGTGCCGTGTCCGCCACGAAATCCAGCAGGTCCCATTGCGGCATCATTGCGATAAAATTGTTCTGGACAGGCAGGCGGGTGAATTCGGCAACCTTGTAGGACGCGCCGTCAATGCTCACCGATAACCGTTCCGTCTTCTGATACGGACGCGATAATAGCCCGTCCAGAAGGCCAAGTTCTCCAAACAATTGCAGCGTCGAGGGGTGCACCGTGTCGCCCCTGAAATCACGCAGGAAATCCTCATGCTTCTCCAGCACAATCACCTCAACGCCCGCGCGCGCCAACAGGTAACCCGTCATCAAGCCAGCAGGCCCGCCACCGGCGATACAGCATTGGCTCGTCAGCACACTCATGCGGATGCTCCTATTCGGTATCGTGTCCCTCTTAACTTAGAGGCGCTTGGATTTCTTTATTGCTCGCCCTGTCGGATCACATCGGCGAACACGGCAGCATCCACATTTCCGCCGGTCACAACCACCCCCACGCGCCCTCCGCGCATCTCCTCCGGCACCCCTCGCAGCACCGCCGCCAGAGCCGCTGCGCCACCCGGCTCGGCCACGATTTTCAGGTAGCGAAAAGCAAATCGCATCGCGGTGCGCACCTCCGCGTCGCTCACGGCCAGACCGCCCGCCAACAGGCGCCTGCCGAGCGGGAAGGTCAGTTCACCCGGTGCCGGCGTCAGGATCGCGTCGCAGAACGAGCGTGTGCCCGGCGCGTTGGCGATCACCTCGCCCGCCTCCAGTGAGCGCGCCCAGTCGTCATGGCCTTGCGGTTCCGCCGCCCAGGTTTTCGTGTCACCCGACAGGCCCTCGAATGCGAGCGCCACGCCGGTGATCAGGCCGCCGCCGCCAGCGCAGCACACCAGATGGTCGAGCGGCGCGCTCATGGCCTTTGCCTGACGCGCGAATTCAAGGCCGAGAGTCCCCTGCCCCGCAATGATATCGACATCATCAAAGCTCGGCACCACGATGGCGCTCCGCGCGGCGGCGAGTTCCTGTGAGATCGCCTCACGGCTTTCCGTATCGCGGTCATAGAGATGCACCTCGCCGCCATCGGCCAGCACACCGTCGACCTTCACCTGCGGCGCATCGGACGGCATCACGATCAGCGCCGGCATGCCCAGAAGCCGCGCAGCGCGCGCGACGCCCTGCGCATGATTACCCGAGGAGAAGGCCACGACGCCGGCCTTGCGCCGAGATTCGGGAATTTGTGACAGGCGATTCATCGCGCCGCGAATCTTGAAACTGCCGGTGACCTGCAGGCATTCCGCCTTGACCAGAACTTCCGCGCCCGCTGCGGCGTCCAGTGCCGGATGCGTCAGGACAGGTGTTTCACGCGCGACGCCCGCGACGCGCTGTTCAGCGGCGAGGACATCCTCAAAAGTCGGAAGGGAACGTGTCTGGATCATCGGCATAGCCCTAGCCGGTCACACGGAGGCCTTCAAACCCAAAACGCGATCGAACTCCGATCAGGACAAGCAGAATGCCTTCAACTGAAGACCGTCTGTTTGCCGCTACAGTGTGGCGGCCAACTTCCGGATCAGTTCCCGAGCGCCTTCGGCGGTCTCTTCATTGTCGATGGCATGAGCCATGACGGCTTCGAAATAGCCGAGCTTGGACCCGCAATCATACTCACGCCCTTCGAATTCGTAGGCGTAATAGTCCTGGGTTTCCATCTGGCGCACCATCGCGTCGGTCAGCTGGATCTCGCCGCCTGCTCCCGCCGCCTGGTCGGCGAGCAGACCGAAGATTTCCGGCTGCAGAATGTAGCGGCCTGTAATTTTCAGGTTTGACGGCGCCGATTCCATCGGAGGCTTCTCGACCATGCCTGACATTTCGATCAGGCGGCCATTGCGGGATTTCGGTGCAATCACGCCATAGGAGGACACACGCTCCATCGGCACAGGGTCAACTGCCACGATATTGCCGCCGACTTCGTCATAGGCCTTGACCATTTGCGCGAGGCAGGACGGAGCGCCCTTGACGATCACGTCGGGCAGCAGGACAGCGAAGGGCTCGTTGCCAATGATATCGCGCGCGCACCAGATCGCGTGGCCGAGGCCGAGCGGCGACTGTTGGCGCACAAAGCTCGCGGCGCCGGCAGGCAGCACCGTCTGCTGCAGTTGCTCCAGGATTGCGCTCTTGCCCTTGGACTTGAGCGAGGCTTCGAGTTCATATGAAATATCGAAATAGTCTTCGATGGCGCCCTTGTTGCGACCGGTCACAAAGACGATGTGCTCGATCCCGGCTTCGAGGGCCTCATCGACGACATATTGGATGGCCGGCCGGTCAACGACAGGCAGCATTTCCTTCGGGATGGTCTTGGTCGCGGGCAGAACCCGTGTGCCCATGCCTGCAACTGGTAGAACGGCTTTCCTGACGCGCATGGGCGGCTCCTGTTTCATATTGCATTCGCGCGACCCTATCGCCCAAAATGGACGCCAAAGCCAGAGGGGACGCCTCGATCAGAGCGCCGCGTAGAGGATGAAAACGGCAAGCCAGGTCGACAGGCTGAGGACGAGCAGGGTCGACATGACCCTGCGCAGCGACATGCGTTTGGGCCTGGTCAGTTCCGCAGCAAGACGGGCCTGAAGCGCGTGCGCAGGCGATGCGACATGCTGGGGCGAGTCATGCGCCTCCACCGCCTGAACGCCAGACGCGCCGGATGTGGAAGTCACGTCCGGCTGTTCCGCTTCCCGCGGCGACTGATTGTGTACAGGCTGTGCAGCCATCGGACTCTCCGGTCATTTCCCGGCGACCTATGGCAGACAGGCCCTAAGTTTTACCTAACGGGCACCTGCAAATGGTTGCGAACGAGCTCACTCGGCGGGCTCAAATACGCCGTCCCCATTGCGGCGCACGGCGAACACACGGGCCAGGCAGGCCGCATCAAGGGCCATATCCGGTGCCCCATCGGCAACAACACGCCCCTGATCCAGAACGATAATCCGGCTGCAGAACCGCGATGCGAGGTCAAGGTCGTGCACAGCTGCAACGACGGCACGTCCGGTGGCACATTCATCCTGCAGGACCTGCATCAGGCTGAGGCGATGTGCGATATCCAGCGCCGCGCCGGGTTCGTCCAGCAGGAGGGCGCGTGAAGGAGTGGCAAGGGTGCGGGCAAGGTGGAGCCGGGCCTGCTCGCCGCCCGACAGCGTATGCACGGGACGATGACGGTAAGGTGTGGCACCCGCCCGTTCGAGCGCATCGTCAATGACCGCCTGATCGGCCGGGCCGCACCGGTCATAGGGCGACGGGCTGGTGACGAATCGGCCGAGCGCGACAAGATCCTCGGCGATCAGGTTCCACGCGACGGGTCGCACCTGAGGCAACCAGGCGATCAGCAAGGCCCGTTCGCGATGAGTCAGCGAGGAAATATCCGCATCACCGAACGCGACCTTGCCGGAACGTGGCGCGAGCAGGCCCGCGATCACACGCAACAGCGTGCTCTTGCCAGCGCCATTCGGGCCAACAAGACCGATGAATTCGCGCGGCGCCACGCTGAGCGACACATCTGCCAGAACCGGCCGGCCGCCGAGATCAACATTGATGTCGGATACATTGATCATCGGGCGCTTCCCCCCAGCCGTGAAGCGATCCAGATAAACACAGGCGCGCCGAACAAAGCGGCTGCCACACCGAGCTTCAGTTCCTGAGCAAACGGCAGGACGCGTATCAGCACATCTGCGCCGAGCAGCATGGCACCGGCCGCCAGCGCCGAGGGAAGCAGTACGCGTTGCGGATCATGCTTCACGAGAGGGCGCACGATATGCGGCGCAACCATGCCGACAAATCCAATCGTGCCAGCCACGGCCACGCTCGCTCCGGCAAGCAGCGACGTGCCGACGATGATCAGCAGACGAGCCCGCGCCGGGTTCGCACCGAGAGTTGCAGCGGTCTCTTCCCCGAGGGACAGGACCCGGAGTGAGGGCCCCGCCATGATCACGGCTGCCGCACCGAGCGCCCAGGCCGGCAGGGCTATGCCAACATCCACCCACGACCGGTTCGCGACCGATCCGAGCATCCAGTTTATCAGGTCGGACAGGCTGTAGGGATTCGGCGCGAGGTTCAGCGCGAGCGAAGTCAGCGCGCCCGCCAAGCTCGAGAGTCCGATGCCCACCAAAAGCAGTGTCACCGTGCTTGCGCCGCGCCCGGACGCGAACAGGAGTAGCGCCACGGCAATGGCGGAGAAGAGAATTGCGGCCAGCGGCACCGCGAAGCTGCCTGCGGCCGCCAGCCCGAAATAGATGGCGATCACCGCACCGAGCGAGGCGAAGGCGGACACACCGAGCACGCCGGGGCCTGCGAGGGGGTTCTGGAGCAGGCCCTGCAAGCCAGCCCCAGACAGACCAAGCGCCGCGCCAACACCGAAGGCCGCTACGGCACGCGGCATACGGATTTCCCAGACGATGATGCGGGCGGCCTCTGTGCCCTGCCCCATCAGGGCGGACAATGTGGCCTCAAGGCCGAGATCAGCGCTGCCGACAAGGGCCGAGAGTGCGATCAGGAAAAGGCAGGCAAGCGCCAGGATCAGCGAGAGATGTTTCATGGCGCGGCGTCCAGCGCGGCGGCAACATCATGCGCCTCATCCGCCACGAACCAGGCGGGACAGGTCAGCCGGCTTTCGGTCATGGCCACCTGGTCGGCGTCCTTCAGCGCATAGGCAAGCGCCGGATGGCGCGACACGCTCCACTGGTCGAAGGCATAATCGTCAAACCCGAAAAAGGCCGTCAGAGCGAGACCGGGCGGCTGCATCACGAGCGATTCCAGCGGAAGCGTGTACCAGCCGGTGCCGGTCGCGGCATTCTCGAGGCCTGCCCTGTGCATGATCGCATCCACCATCGTTCCCTTGCCTGCGCTCACGCCGCCGGGCGTTACATAGAGCGCAGTGCGGCCGGTTGGTGGCGCGGCATGCGGCATGGCGGCGACAAGCGCTTCGCCACGATCCGTTTGCCCAAGCGCAGCAGCGACCTCACGCGTCACGCGCGCGGCTCCGTCCATGTCGGACGCATAACCGATCTGAACTGTCCGTATGCCCACGCGTTCATAGAATTTCAGGGCACGTGCATCGCCGCCCCAACTGCGAACGACGATATCGGGCTGGAGCGCAATCACGTCTTCGGCCAACGCCCGCACCCGAGGCAGACCTGCCGCCCGTTCGCGCAGGAAACTGAATGGGCGTTCGGCATCTTTCGAGAGCGCACGGACCTGTTCGCGATCGGCCAGGCCGAGCACAAACTGGTCCGCGCAATAGTCGAGCGAGACAACCGTCGGGCGCACCTCGTCTGCTGCCGCCACAGGGGCAGCCACAAGGAGGAAGAGGAGCGCCCAGCGCATCATCGCAGCTTCAGTCCTATGAATACCCCTGCGCCCGGCGTTTCATAGCCGTACACGTCTGTCGCAGTTTCATCGAACAGGTTTTCGCCCCGAAGCGTCAATGCCATCCGCTCGGTCAGCGGAACTTCGAAGCTGGCCGAGAACAGCGTGTAAGCGTCCAGCGTCACCCGCCGCGCCGGGAAACTTCCGAAGTCGAAGTCGTCCTGCTCACCAACATAATCGAGTGCCGCGCCGACGCGCAGTCCGTCAGCATCCGGTTGCCAGTCGACCGAAAGTGACGCCGTCGAGCCCGGCACGCGGATCTCGTCGCTGCCATCGTCGCTCTCACTTTGCAGGAAGGTCGCTTGGCCCGCGAAAGAGAGTGCGCTGGTGGCGTCCCAGCGTCCTGACAGTTCGGCACCACTGCGCTTGGACTTGCCGGACCGATTGAGCGCGGTTGAATTGGAGTTGACGTCGAAAGCCGTATATATCTCGTCCTCGAGATCAGCCTGGAAATAGGTCGCTGACAAAACCGTCGGGCCAACCTGCTGGTCCCATCCAATTTCCCAACTTGTCGACTGTTCCGGTTCGAGGTCCGGATTGCCGATGAAGCTGCCGGGGAAGAAGCCAAACAGTTCCGTGAAGGTGGGGTTCTTCACGCCTGCGCCAACCGAAGCACGCGCCCGGCCGTTCACTGCGTCAAAGCCATAGCCTGCACCGACACGCCATGTCGTGGCATCGTCGAAACGGCCATCATTGTCGTCGAACCGACCGGATGCGCTCAGATCGAGTGCACCGAAAGCCACGCGGTATTCAGCTGCAACGCCGACGCTTTCGAACGTCTCCGAGGCGTTGGTGAATCCACCATAGACGACATCCATACGATCATAATCTTCCTTCTCATAATCCACGAGGCCGATCAGTTCCTGATTGCCGAATGTAATCGCCGGGCTCCACGACGCTTTCAGGCGTTCGCCGGTCGATTCGTCCGTCTTGGCACCATCGGTCGTGTTTTCGCGGGCAACTTCGTTGAAGCTGGCGCGAAAGACATGATCGACCTGCCCCGTGACCCCGGCGAGCGAAGCGCCAACCAGGTATTGGTCGGCCTCCGTTTCCTGATCGGTATTGTCGAGAAGTCCATCATAATCCGTGTCAGAGTCGAGATCGGCCGTCGAACGGCGAGCAATGGCCAGACCGGACAGGGTCCAGTCCGCGCTGAGGTCAAGTGCTCCCCGCGCGATGCCAGCGAAAGCATTCGAACCATCCTCTTCGCCGTCCAGTCCCGCCACATCGACGCCGCCCGTTGCGAAGCCCGAAAGACCGGCACCAAAGCGCAGGCCGCCGGTCTGGCCGGCAAAGGTTGCACTGGCGCGGGTCGTATCCTGCGTGCCGACTTCACCAAAGGCCTGCACGCCTTCTGCCGCTTCGGTCGAAAGGGACACGACTCCACCAATGGCATCGGAGCCATAGATCGACGAGGCCTCACCGCGCAGCACTTCGATACGCGTCGCGCCAATACCTGTCAGCAAGCCGAAATCGGTTTCGCCGTTGACCGGGTCGGATACTTCGATCCCGTCGAGCAATACAAGCGTGTGATTCGCCTCGGCACCGCGCAGGCGCACCTGGCTGAGCGCACCGACGCCGCCAGACCGCGATATGCCGACGCCCGGCACGGCGCGCAGCTGGTCGGCCACATTGGGCGACCGGCGGACCAACAAGTCGTCAGCCGTCAGGACGCTGACGCTGGCCGTGACATCGTCCACCGGTTCGGCCCGAAGGCCCATGACAGAGACGGTTTCCAGATTCAGGTTCGTTTCCTGCGCCCATGCGGCACTGGAGACGGCCAGCACGGCAGCGCCGGCCAGAAGGTATTGTTTGAGCATCGCTCACACTCCGTTTGTCCCGGCACACTGGCCGGGCGTTACACCAAAAGTGTCGCGTAGACGGAGTATCAGCCTCCGCTGCCATTGGCCTGAACCCGGGCCAGGGCGAACGACCGCAAGAGGCAGGTCTCCTGACTTGCGGATCGATGGAAAAGACCGCCTTCCCGGGTTGCCCCAGTGGCTTCGTGGCCTAATCCCATCCGCTTACAGTTGCGGGCACAGCGCCGGATTTTAACCGGCTTCCCTTTTCACCTGCGATTAAGCAGGCACCTTTTGCGTGAGGTGGCTTTAGTCTGCCGATTTGCGAAACGCAAGATCAAAGCGGGTGCAGCAAATGTCCGCCATCGACCACGATCGTGGATCCGGTCATGTAGCTGCCGGCGTCGGATGCGAGCAAAAGGAGCGCACCGGACAATTCCGGCAGGTCCCCGATCCGGCGCTGGGCGATGCGCTGGATCATTTGCGCACCCGCCTCGGATTCCAGGTAGGAATCATTGAGCTCCGTCTTGAAATATCCCGGCGCGATCGCGTTCACCCGCACGCCAAAACGCGCCATCTCCAGCGCCATGTTGCGCGTCATGTGGTCGACCCCGGCCTTTGACACGCAATAGGCTGTCGACATCATTTGCGTGCGCATGCCGGTGATCGAGGCAATGTTGATGATAGAGCCTGGCACTTTCGCGGCGGTCATCGCATTCGCGCCATGCTTGGCGACGCGCCACACGCCGGTGAGATTCGTGTCGATCACCGCATTCCAGTCATCTTCGGCCATTTTCGTGAACCAGCCTTCGCGCGACATGCCGGAATTGTTGACCACGATGTCGCAGGGCCGACCGAGCGCTTCCTTTATCTCTGCGAATCCCCCGGTGACGCTTTCCTCGCTCGTCACATCCATTTCGACCGGCAGTGCCTTGCCTCCGCGTTTTTCAATCTCTGCTGCAACGGATTCGAGACGATCCATCCGCCGCGCTGCGAGGACGACATGGGCGCCAGCCTCGGCCAGGACGCCCGCAAAATGGCGACCCAGACCACTAGACGCGCCGGTAACCAGCGCCGTTCGATTAGCCAAACTAAACATACCCATGCCTTCAATCTCCAAATTTCATGTTGCGTCGCGCAATATTTTGCCTCTATTTCTGCCTCATGAAAATATCAGTGCTGAGGGAGCGACGCTCCGGTGAGACCCGTGTGGCTGCAACACCGGAGACCGTCAAGAAATTGGTTGGTCTGGGACATTCCGTAACCGTCGAGGCGGGTGCAGGGGTTGTGGCAGGCTTTATGGACGAGGCCTACAAGGCCGAAGGGGCGACGATTGGCGGTAATGCCGCCGACGCCGCCAAGGGCGCCGATGTGGTGTTCAAGGTACGCGGGCCGGAGGTCGCCGAAGTGGCGGCCCTGCCGGACGGCGCGACCCTGCTCGCCCTGATGGACCCGTTCGCGCTGGAGCCCGGCCTGCTGGACGCGCTCAACGCCAAGAAAATTGCAGCCATGTCCATGGAATTCACCCCGCGCATCTCCCGCGCGCAGTCCATGGATGCCCTTTCGTCCCAGTCAAACCTTGCCGGCTATCGCACCGTGATCGAAGGCGCCCATATCTATGGCCGCGCCATGCCGATGATGATGACCGCCGCCGGTACCGTGGCCCCGGCCAAAGTATTCATCATGGGTGTCGGCGTTGCCGGCCTCCAGGCCATCGCCACCGCCCGCCGCCTCGGCGCGGTCGTTACGGCAACCGACGTGCGCCCCGCCGCCAAGGAACAGGTCGCCTCGCTCGGCGCCAAGTTCATCGCGGTTGAGGATGAAGAGTTCAAGGCGGCCGAGACTGCCGGCGGATACGCCAAGCAGATGTCGCCCGAATACCAGGCCAAGCAGGCCGAACTGACGGCGAGCCACATCACCAAGCAGGACATTGTCATCACGACAGCGCTGATCCCCGGACGCGCCGCGCCGGTTCTCGTGACCGAAGCCATGGTGAAAACCATGAAGCCCGGTTCGGTCATTGTCGACATGGCCGTGGCCCAAGGCGGCAACTGCCCGCTGTCCAGGCCAGACGAGATTGTCGATGTCGGCGGCGTGAAGATTGCAGGCTTCTCCAACCTGCCAGCCCGCCTGCCGGCTGATTCGAGCTCGCTCTACGCCAAGAACCTGTTCGCCTTCCTGCCGTTGGTAACCGCCGAAGACGGCGCGCTCAACCTCGACACAGACGACGAAATCGTCACCGCCATGCTGCTCACGCGCAATGGTGAAACCGTGAATGACAGGGTGAAATCATGAAACGCCTCAGCAGCCTCGCCGCAACGGCGTTTCTTCTCGCCGCACCCGCCTTTGCAGAATCCGGCGGTGTAAACCCTACCATTTTCCTCGCCGCGATCTTCGTGCTGGCCTGTTTCATCGGCTATTACGTGGTCTGGAGCGTCACACCTGCGCTGCATACGCCCCTGATGGCTGTGACCAACGCCATCTCGTCGGTGATCATCGTTGGTGCCCTTGTTGCCGCTGCCGCTGCAGGCCTGACGGCCGACAACTGGACGGCCAAGATTCTTGGCGGCGTCGCCGTCATGCTCGCCAGCGTCAACATATTTGGCGGCTTCCTCGTCACCCAGCGCATGCTGGCCATGTATAAAAAGAAGGGGGAGTAGTCTGATGGACAGTTTCCACTCCACCTGGGCACCTGCCCTTTATCTCGTTTCCGGCGTGCTCTTCATCCTGGCGCTGCGCGGCCTGTCGAGCCCGGCCACCAGTCGCAAGGGTAACCGTAATGGCATGATCGGCATGGCGATTGCCGTCGGCACGACCATTGCCCTGCTCTGGAACCAGCTCGACCCGGCCACCTGGGGCATCATCATCGGCGGCGTTGCCATTGGCGGCACGATCGGCGCGGTTATCGCCAAGCGGATTGCCATGACGGCCATGCCGCAACTTGTCGCCGCCTTCCACAGCCTGGTCGGCCTCGCTGCCGTCCTGGTTGCTGCCGCTGCGCTGTACGCGCCCTTCGGCTTTGGCATTGCTGACGCTGAAGGCATCCATGTCGCTTCCCTGATCGAGCTTTCGATCGGGTCGGCCATCGGCGCGCTCACCTTCACGGGCTCGCTCATCGCTTTCGCCAAGCTCAATGGCAACATGGGCGGCGCGCCGATCATGCTGCCCGGCCGGCACATACTCAACTCGGCCCTCCTCCTCGGCATCATCGTGCTTGTAGGCATCCTGATGGCCAGCCATGGCCATGCGCACTGGGCCTTCATCACGCTAACCGTGCTCGCCCTGATCCTTGGCATCACGCTGATCATCCCGATTGGCGGCGCGGACATGCCCGTCGTCGTGTCAATGCTGAACTCCTATTCCGGCTGGGCTGCCGCGGCCCTCGGCTTCACGCTCGGCAATTTCGCCCTGATCATCACCGGCGCACTGGTTGGTTCGTCGGGTGCGATCCTGTCCTACATCATGTGCAAAGGCATGAACCGCAGCTTCATCTCGGTCATCCTTGGCGGCTTCGGCGGCGACGATGCCGCAGCGGGCGACGCCGGTGCGCAGGCGGACCGGCCGTTCAAGCGCGGCTCGGCAGAGGACGCTGCCTTCATCATGAAGAACGCCTCCAAGGTCATCATCGTGCCCGGCTATGGCATGGCGGTGGCTCAGGCCCAGCACGCCCTGAAGGAAATGGCTGACAAGCTGAAGGAAGAAGGCGTCGAAGTGAAATACGCCATCCACCCCGTTGCGGGCCGGATGCCGGGTCACATGAACGTCCTGCTCGCCGAAGCGCAGGTGCCTTATGATGAAGTCTTCGAACTGGAAGACATCAACTCCGACTTCCGCAATTCCGAAGTGGCTTTCGTGATCGGCGCGAACGACGTGACCAATCCGGCCGCCAAGACCGACAAGACATCGCCGATCTACGGCATGCCTGTCCTTGATGTGGAAAATGCCGGCACGGTGCTCTTCATCAAACGTTCGATGGGCTCAGGCTATGCTGGCATCCAGAACGAACTCTTCTTCCGCGACAACACCATGATGCTGCTCGCAGACGCCAAGAAGATGGTCGAGGATATCGTCAAGAACCTCTAGGGCGCGACCGCCGCCCGGATCGTCATCGACGCGTCCACATCCATTACGCAATCATCCGGACGGCCCGCAGCTTCAAGCTCGCGGGCCGTTTGCCTGACAGGCTTGCCCGCCACTTTCGTTTCCGGCGCGATCTCGGCCAGCGGCATCAGCACGAACAGGCGCTCCGCCATGCGCGGATGCGGCAGTGTCAGCGCCTCGCTCTCGAGCGTCACGCCGTCCATCACCAGCACATCGATGTCGATCACGCGCGGGCCCCAACGCTCGCCCGCCGTGCGCCCCAGGGCCTGCTCGATGCCTTGCATGGCGGCCAGCAGGTCCGGCGGGGCCAGCCGCGTCTCGACGAGCACGCAGAGGTTCAGGAAATCGCCCTGATCGGTCCTGCCCCAGGGGCGCGTCCGGTAAACGGACGAGACCGAGACGAGCGAACAGTCAGGCCGGGCGTCAATCGCCTTCAGGGCGGCGGCGAGAAAACCCGCCCTGTCGCCCAGGTTCGAGCCGAGGCTGAGCGCCGCCTCAGCCATCGCGGCGACGCGTCACCGAGACGCCCACATGGTTGACGGCATATTTGATCGGCGCCGACGGCTTGCGCACGGTAATGGTGACGGTCTGCACCAGCGGGAACTTCACGAGAATCGCTTCGGCCAGTTTGTGCGCCAGCGTTTCAATCAGGTTGAACACGGTCGCCGCAGAGACTTCCGTGGCGAGATCGCACAGTTCGCCATAGTGGACCGTGTCACTCATCTGGTCGGCGGCATCGGCGGGGCGCGCAATCGCGCAGTCGATATCGACCATGAACCTCTGGCCGAGCGACTTTTCCGCATCCATGACGCCGTGATGGCCATGTATGTGCAGGTTCGAAACGAAAATCCGGTCGGTCATCCTGCCTCTTCAATCGCTTTGCGCATTTTCAATGCGTCCGCATGGGCGGCAACATCGTGCACCCGCAAAATGGACGCCCCTCTCTGGACGCTGGCAAGGCCCGCCGCAAGGGTGCCGGCCAGCCGGTCGTCCACCTCCCGGTCCAGCAGGCGGCCGATGAAAGACTTGCGCGACACGCCCACCAGCACCGGCACGCCGTAATCGGCCAGCACGTCGAGCCGCGCCAGCACGCCGAAATTCTGCTCATACGTCTTCCCGAAGCCCACGCCGGGATCGAGGATCACGTGCGCGCGCGGGATGCCCGCTTCAGCCGCCATGGCGAAGGCCCGGTCGAAGAAGGCACGCATGTCGTCGACCAGGTTGATCGCCGCGTCCGCCTTGCCCCTGTTATAGGTCACGACCACGGCGCTGCTCGTCGCGGCCACTGCCTCTGCCATGGCCGCATCGCGCGTCATGCCCCAGACATCATTGATGATGACCGCGCCGGCCTCTGCCGCCGCATGGGCGACGCTGGCCTTGTAAGTGTCGATGGACACGATCCGGGCCGGATCCTCGCACAGCGCCGGGATCACGGACAGGACACGGGCCATCTCGTCTTCGGCGCTGACGGGCGCAGCGCCGGGGCGCGTTGATTCGCCGCCCACATCCAGGATGTCCGCCCCCTCGGCCAGCAGCGTGCCAGCCTGCGTCAGGGCCGAGGCGGGATCGTCGAACCGGCCGCCATCGGAGAAGGAATCCGGCGTCACATTCAGGATCCCCATCAGCAGCACCCGCCGCGCGGCCTCCGCCAGGACCGCGTCGCGCAGGCTTGTCCTGTCCTGTGCCGCCAAACTCATCTGCCTCGCCGCCTTCGCCTCTGGCTGCTTATAGCGATCCGCAGCGCGCCTGAAAGGCCCGTCTGCCCGGACGTGCGTCCGCATCCATGGGTTTCGGGCCGGTCCATGGGTTTGCAACGGGAGTCACTTGGGTTGCGGACGGGTTTTTTCGGGGGGGGGACAGAACGCGCCCGGTTCTATGGCCTGTCCTGCACGCCAGGGGCCGTGCGCAGGCTGGAAAATGGGGGATATGGTGTGCCCAGCAGGGTTCGAACCTGCGACCTACTGATTAAAAGTCAGTTGCTCTACCAGCTGAGCTATGGGCACGCCGAAGGCGCCATTTAGGCAACGGCGCTTCCCGGGTCAACCGCTACCTGCACAGGCTGGCTTGATGTCGCCATATTTTTCGCATCACGCTACACTCATGAACATGAAAATCCTTTGCCTTGGCGCCATGCTCGCGCTTGCAGCCTGCGCCAGCACCTCGACGACAACACAGTCGACCAGCAACGCTGCCGATCCCTCCCTGCGCGAAAATATGGGGACGGCAGCTGGCAGCGCGGTCGAGCAGACCCGCGAGGGCCTGCCAAACGCAGCGCTGTCGCCTCTGGAGGACTTCAACCTGCGCCGCACGGAGATTCCGCCGCTGCTCGAAGGCATCGAGAGCCCCTATGACCTCTCTCCCGTCCTCTCATGCGAAGAGGTCGAGGCCCAGATTGCGAAGCTCGACCTCGTTCTTGGCCCCGATTGGGACACGCCGAACCCGGACGAACGCCTGCGCACCGAGATCCTGGCCGATTCTGCCTCGGAAGCGACGCTGGACATGCTGGCATCCGAGGCCCGGGGCTTCATCCCGTTCCGCGGCCTGATCCGCAAGGCAACGGGCGCCGAAAGCCATGAAAAGAAATACAACAAGGCCTTCAAGATCGGCGCCCAGCAACGCGCCTATCTCAAGGGATACGGTCTCGCCAAAGGCTGCCCGCCCCCTGCCCGGCCGGATTTCCTCGCGATGCCCTTCGGAAATGACGATATCCTGTTCAAGGGCGACTCGCCTCAGCCCCTTCCCGAGCCTATCCGGCTGTCTCCGCCTTCGGCGACGACTTTGTCCCAGCCCATGCCGTCGACAGTCGAGAGCGAAGGGCTTCAAACCGTCCCTCCTGAATACTGAGACGGATCTCCGCCATCAGCGCCTGGAAGAAGGCGGTGTTGTGCCAGCTGAGCAACATCGGTCCCAGATACTCTCCCGCCTTGAACAGGTGGTGGTAGTAGGCCCGCGAATAGTCGCGGCTGGCCGGGCAGTCCACAGCTTCGTCAATCGGCGACAGGTCCTCGGCGAATTGCGCGTTCTTCACGTTGACCGGCCCGGCCCAGGTCCAGGCCTGCCCGTGACGGCCTGAACGGGTTGGCAGTACGCAGTCGAACATGTCGATGCCCCGCGCGACGCTCTCGACGAGATCGATCGGCTTGCCGACCCCCATGACATAGCGCGGCAGGTGGCCCGGCAGATGCGGCACGGTCATGTCGATGCTGGCGCACATCTGGTCGTGTCCCTCGCCCACGGCGAGTCCGCCCAGCGCGATCCCGCCAAAACCCTGCCCCACGACGCCCTTGGCCGACTGCTCGCGCAGGTCGGCAAAGTTCGATCCCTGGACGATGCCGAACAGGGTTTGTGTTTCCCGTTCCCCGAACGCATCGAGCGAGCGCTGGCCCCAATCCAGCGACAAGGTCAGACTGCGTTCAGCTTCGGCGTGGGTGCAGGGGAAATTGGTACATTCGTCGAGCTGCATGGAAATGTCGGCGCCCAGCAGGTCGGCCTGTATCTCTATGCTGCGCGCGGGTGTCAGGCGGTGCGTCGAGCCGTCGATATGGCTCTGGAAGGTCACTCCGTCAGCGTCCATCTTGCGCAGCTGGGCAAGGCTCCAGACCTGGAAGCCGCCGCTATCGGTCAGCATCGGGCCGCTCCAGCCCGAGAATTTGTGGAGGCCACCGAGGCGCCTCACACGCTCTGCGCCCGGCCGCAGCATCAGGTGATAGGTATTGCCGAGGATGATATCTGCCCCCGCCGCCTTCACCTGGTCCATGTAGAGGGCCTTGACGGTGCCCGCCGTGCCCACGGGCATGAAGGCTGGCGTGCGGATCTCGCCGCGCGGCGTGGTCAGCGTGCCGGTGCGGGCCGCACCTTCGGTCGCTTTGATCTGGAAAGGGAATGTCGCCATGCGCGAGGCCTATAAGCGTTGCGCCGCATCATGCCTAGGGTTCCGATGCGTCACGGCTTGTCGGGATGGCGCGCACATCGCATGCTGAAAGAAAACGAGGGACGGAAATGAAAGATCTGGCTGGCAAGACGGCATTCGTTACGGGCGCAGCATCAGGCATCGGTCTGGGCATTGCGACCGCCCTGGCGCAAGCGGGCGTCAAAGTAATGATGGCAGACATCGAGAAAGACGCGCTCGACAAGGCGATCAGCGACCTCAGGCTGACCAATGCCGACGTCGAGGGCGTCATCGCCGACGTCTCGCTCAAGGACCAACTACAGGCCGCAGCTGACGCGACCATCGAACGCTTTGGCAAGGTCCACATCCTCGTCAACAATGCCGGCGTCGGAGGTGCAGGCGGCTATGGCCAGTGGAACGATGCCGCGTGGGACTGGACCATCGGCGTCAACCTGATGTCCGTCGTCTGGGGGTTCGAGATTTTTGGCCCGCTGATCGAATCGCACGGCGAAGGCGGCCAGATCGTTTCGACGGCCTCCATGGCCGGACTCGTCGCCGCTGTCGCGCCCGCCTACAATGTCACGAAGTATGGCGTCGTGGCCCTGTCAGAGGGCCTGCGCCCGGAACTCGCAGCGCGCGGCATCGGCGTGTCAGTACTCTGCCCGGGCTTCATTCGCACGAAAATCATGGAATCGGGACGAAACCTGCCGGGACGGTATGCCAGCCAGATCGATGTCGAGGCCGCCGCAGCGCAAGCAAACGAATCCGAATTTGCCAAGATGGCAGCCGACCTCATCAACAAGGGTATCGATCCGCTTTATGTCGGCGAACTGGTGCGCGAGGGCATTGAGGAAGATTGGGCGTACATCTTCACCGACAACATGTTCGAATCAGGTGTGGATGAGCGTTTCGCGGCCATCAAGGCAGGTTTCGATCGCATTCGCGACCGGACACCCCGGCACTAGAACTCGATTTCAGCGCCAATCAGTTCCGGCAATTGCAGGACGATCAGGAGGTCGCGCATTTCCTGGCGCGCGGCCACATGACTCATCGTGAAGGATACGTTGGAACCCTTCTCGGTCAGGTCGAGCAGGGTCAGGCCTGCGGGGAAGAGTTCACGATAAATCACGCGCTCGGAGAGGCCCGGCGCAAGGCGGAAGCCGATGCGTTTGGACAGGTTCTCGAGTGCTTCGCCGACGCGTTCCTTGTTCTTGGCCGCCAGCGGCGACATGCGGTTGCGCATCACGATCCAGTCGATCGGACGGCGGCTCGCCTGGGCTTTCTTCTTGCGGCACGACCAGACCATTTCCGAATAGAAGCTGGGCCGGATCACTTCGAGTGTCTGCGGGTTCACGTCGCCGAGCAGGTCAAAATCGACGAAGCTGTCATTCAGCGGCGTGATAAGGCTGTCAGCGCTGACATGGGCAAGGCGCGACAGGAATGTGTCACCGCCGGGCGCATCGACCAGAACGAAGTCACAGGCCTTTTTCAGGCGCGCAAGGCTGGTCAGGAAACGCTGGGTTTCTTCGGCTTCCGCCTTGTCGAGATCCCGCTCTGTGCTGGCATCGACGCGGATGATCTCCGGCATCGGCAGCTTGGCGCCCGTAGAGGTCATCCAGCGCAGGCGATTCTCGAGATAGCGGGTCAGGGTACGCTGGCGGACATCGAGATCGACGATGCCGACTTTCTTGCCCATGCGCATCAGCGCCACAGACAGGTGCATGGAAACGGTGGACTTGCCGGCCCCGCCCTTTTCGTTGCCGACAACGATCACCCGCGCATCGCGTTGCTGCACTGACATGTCCGGGACACCCACCTGACTTACCGGGGCAAATCCATCAGCGGGCATGTTGGGCGACTCCACACGATCTCAGTGGTTGAAACGACAAGGAACGAATCCTCAGGCGACGCGCGAAACTGCTTCCCCGCCGCGACGGACAAGAGCAGGCATGAAGGCTGGCTGATCTTCAAACAGGTCAGCATCTTCCATCGGAGCCGGGCCATAGCTTGCAGCCATGGGCTCGCCCTCGAAGAGCATCGCATCCGCGACCATTGCGCCGAACGGCACGCCTTCGGGCATCATGTCCATCACGGGCGCATGCGTCGAAATCTGTGTGAGCAGTGACCGCAATCCGCTGAGGGCGCCCGATACGCGCGACATCTCGCGGGAGAAGACATAAGCCTCTGCCGAAACAGGCGTCTCGCGGCGGTCGAACATCCACTCGTCGGACATATGGTCCGGGTCAATTGACCGGATTCGCGGCTCCGGGGCCGAAGCTTCAAGCATTCTGGACCTGCCAGCAGCCAGGCGAAGGGCTGCAGAAAGCGCGAAAGACTTAATCGGAGCAAGGATGCGGTGTGTCATGTCTTGGAAAATCCCCTGTTTGGGTTAACAACACGTTTACTTCATAGCCAGTCGGGGCCTTTTCAAAGTGAATTCGAGTACAGGTAAACCGGTCACGGTTGTGAGCACGCGCGCCCAGTTGGGGCAGCATATCCGGACATGGAAGCAGGCAGGCGAGTCGGTCGGATTCGTGCCGACAATGGGAGCCCTGCATGCAGGCCACCTGTCGCTCGTTGAAAAGGCACGGGAAAAGGCTTCCAAGACCGTCGCGAGCATCTTCGTGAACCCCACGCAATTCGCCCCGGGAGAGGATTTCGACACCTATCCACGCGACTCCGAGAAGGACATCGCGAAGCTCGCTTCGGTCGGCTGCGATTTGGTGTATTTGCCATCTGTCGAGGAGATGTATCCGCCCGGCAACACCACGAATGTGCGCGTCGAGGGCATGTCGGACCTGCTCGACGGGGTCTACCGGCCCCACTTTTTCTATGGCGTCGCGACGGTCGTCGCCCGCCTGTTCCTGCATGTTCAACCCGACGTCGCCGTGTTCGGCGAGAAGGATTACCAGCAGCTGCAGATCATCCGCCGCATGGTGCGTGATCTCGGCTTTCCTGTGGACATTCTCGGCGGCGCGACAACCCGGGACGCCGACGGGCTCGCCCAGTCGTCGCGCAATCTCTACCTGACGCCGGAGGAGCGAATCGCCGCCGGCGCCCTCCATGCCGCCCTGCATCGCGCTTCGGTGCGGCTGTCGATTGGTGTCGCGCCGTCGGTTGCGCTGGACGAGGCCCGCACCCTGGTCATGGCATCCGGCTTCCGCAAGCTCGACTATGTCAGCCTGGTCGATCCGGACACGCTGATCGACCTGCCGGATGCACCGCTGGCGCCGGGTACGATTGCCCGGCTGCTCGGGGCGGCCTGGATGGGCAAGACACGGCTGATCGACAATATCAGCGCGACGCGGTGAAATCCTCTAGGGCGACGAGCACAGCTTCATTGTCTTCCGCCGAACCGACGCTGATCCGAAGGCGTGTCGGCAGGCCGTAACCGCTAACGGCGCGCACAAGGATGTCGCGATCCTTCAGGAAGGCATGGGCGGCCGCAGCGCGCTCAATCGAACCGAAATCGGGGATCACGAAATTGGCGTGCGAGACCGGCGTCGTCAGGCCCATCGCATTGAGGGCATCGGTCAGCTTTTCGCGCCAGAGCGTATTGTGCTCGCGGCTCATGACGATGAAGGCCGGGTCGCTGATACTGGCAATACCGGCGGCGACCGCAAGGCTGTTGACGTTGAACGGGCCGCGAATGCGCTGGAAAGTCTCGGCAATCGCCTGCGGCAGGTAAGCCCAGCCGAGCCGGGCGGCCGCCAGGCCGTGGATCTTCGAGAAGGTTCGCATCATCACCGTGTTGGCGCGCCGGTCGACGAGATCGCGGATCGCCGCTTCATAGTCCGGGCCGACATATTCGGCATAAGCGCCATCGATCACGAACAGGACGTGAGGCGGCAAGGCATCCTGCAATTGCGTCAGCGCCTCGACCGGCATCATCGTGCCGGTCGGGTTGTTCGGATTGGCGAGGAACAGGATTTTGGTGCGCTCGGATACGCCGCCGAGGATCGCGTTGGCACCCGCTGTCAGGTCTGTCTCGGGAACCGAAATACAGGCCGCGCCATGGGCGGTCGCCGAAACGGCGTACATGGAAAAGGCATGTTCGGTCTGCAGGATTTCATCGCCCGGCCCGGCATAGCATTGCGTCAGCAAGTGGATGATTTCATCCGACCCGGACGACACGGCGATCCGGTTCGCATCCTCGATGCCCGCCGCCGCCGCAATCGCTTCGCGCAGCGCGCCATAAGCCGGATCAGGATAGACGTGCACGCTGGTCGCTGCCTCGCGCATCGCTTCGATGGCCAACGGGTTTGGCCCGAACGGGTTTTCGTTCGAGGCCAGCATCACGACCGGCCCTTTGGCGCCGGCGAGCTTGCCGCCGGGCACATAGGGTTTGGTCTTCAGGATGTGCGGAAGCGGGCGAATGTCAGTCATGCCCGGCGGTTACACCAAAGTAGGCCACCGGGAAATCCCGTTCTTTGCCGCGCCGCCAGTGAAAACAGGCCGCCTTGTGGGGGCGGCCTGTGTCAAATCGGGAGAGTGGAACGCTCAATTCACCGAGCCATACTCGGCCCCGGCCTCTGTGAAATAGGCCCGCCAGAACGCTTTCACATCGGCCAGCGGCAGGTCGTAGATCTGGCGCGGAACGATGCGGGCGACCACCTGGACCTTGTCCATATGCGGCTTGGCCTGGCCGAGTTTCGAACCGAGATAGGCATCATAGTCGGCGCCGACCTTGTAGAAGGAAAAGCCGTCCGAATGTTGCATCAGGTCGGACACGACGACGACACGGCGGTTCTCGTTCGATGCCTGGAAGTCGGCCCGGTCCGCGATCGTGTACAATGCCTCGAACAGGGGCGAGCTTGGCTGGCGGGTGTCCTGGAGCGCGGTTTCGATCTCGGCGATCAGCGGCTTGTAGAAGTCGGACTGCCAGACCTGCTCAATCATTTTCGGATTCTGCGTGATCGGGTTGGCATCAGCAACGCTGCCGGGCGAACATTTGACGAAGATGACCTTCGGATCATAGGGGCTCGCGGCATTCGGAGTCATCACAGTGAGGCGCCCGTATTTCGGCAGGGCCCGGGCTTCGTTGTCGACGAACTCATGCACCCAGTCGAGGTCGTTCGGATTGAACGGATCGGACTGGTCGAGCAGGATAACCGTGTGCGCCGGATCCTTGCGGTCCATGCGGCAGCTGGTTTCCGCCATCACCGATGGCGGGATGTTGAAGGCGACCAGCGCAAACAGGCCGAACACGCCTGACAGCATCAGGCCGATCATGCCGCGCCAGAACCAGGGTCCTTTTTCTCGTCTTCTAGCCATCGTCTATTCTCCTGGCCCCGCCCTCAGGCGCGGCGCGCCTCGTCCACGGATACGAAGGCCTTGCCGGATGTCTTGCCGTCACGGACCTTCTCGATTTCTTCGCCCACTTTTTTCTCGATGCTCGAGAGGCCCTTCTGGACCTGCTGGATATGTGTCTCCAGCCATTCACGGGTCATGTTCAGGGCCTTCAGATTCTGGTCGATGGCCTTGATCGCCGTGTTCGCCTGATCACGCTCTTTCGTGTAGTCGAAGGGCGGCAGTTGCGGCGTGACAATCTCGTCGAAATAGGCCGGGCATGCCGCCTGCTCGCCGAGCTTGTCGCGCAGCTGGTTGCGATGGCGGCGGTGGGCCTGGCGGTAGGCAACCTTGAGCGAACGCTCCTGGTCAGCCGCCTTGGCCGCAATGGCAACAGCGATGTCGCGGCGCGATTCGAGCTCGTTCATGGCTTTCTCGATTTCACGCTTGGCGGCCGCATGGCGCGAAAGCTGGGTCTCGAACCACATGCGGCACTGGGTGAAATAGTCCGACAGGTCATCGCGCACGCCATTGCGCACCTGCTGGCGGCGTTCATAGGCCTTCCGCTCCTTGCGCCAGACGCGGCCATAGCCGGGATAGCTGTCGGAAATGCGGTCATAGCCTTCATAGACGGCGAGCCCGAAGACGGTGAGCCCCATGAACAGGAGGCCCATGGCAATGAAGCTATCAAGGCCAATGATGTTCGGGAACATGCCGGACATCACCGACGCGGGCGAAATGTCGAACATGGAGAATTCGCCCATCGTGCCGGCCGCCGTCGCGGCGATCAGGCCGGTCTCCACGGCATCGCGGAAATGGGCGACAAAGAAGTTCAGGAACAGGCCGCTCAACAGGCCGATCGCCATGATTGTCCCGCCAAAGACGCGGGCGGCGATGTGGGGATGATTGAACGCGTAGCGAATGCCGAAGAAGCCGGTGACCACCGCGACACAGACGTTCACCGCGCTGACGGCGAAGGCGATCATCAGGCCGCCCATCAGGCCGGACGACTGGGCATCCTTGAACAGGAGCGCATTGAAGCCGCCTTCGAGCAGCATGATGAAGACGAGGATCGCAACGGTTTGCTCGACATTCTTCTTGATATCGGGCGTCCGGTCGCCGATCCGGTCACCATGGCGGGCGCGGAAAGTCTGCAATTCGATGATGGCGGCGTCGTGGCTTTCTTTCGCCTCTGACCGGTCATCCATCTCGTGGTGGCGGTATTCGTTTTCTTCCGACTTGATCGCTTCGCGCAACTGGTCGGGATAGATATCGACCGGCGTGCAGTCGTGAATGAAATTGCGGACGCTGGCGGCGGTCGTGCTGAGCCAGGTGGTCAGGCCACGGCGCACGGTTTCGGCGCGCTCGGCGATCTGCTGTTCGCGTTCGCTCCACTGGTCCTGCGTGATCGCATCCGAGGCCGGAATGGCATCAGCCGCGTCATTCTTGGCGTCGCGCTTGGTCAGCGCGCGATTGAAGCCGAGTTCGCCCTGGGCCAGCTTTCCTTTCAGGCCGAAATCCGACAGTTCTGCTGTGGTCTCCAGTGGCTTGATTTTCGACTGGCATCCAACGTCTGCACCCCAGCGCACAGTTTTCTTCAGCATTGTATTACCTCTTAACAACGGACGGCTTGGTATTAACCTTCGCTGACAATGCGCCGGACGCGTAAACAGAGCGTGAAAGCCGGCAGCTTCTTGCAGATAGGTAATGTTGGTTAACGCCGCCCCTGCCGTGGCGGGGAGCGGGGTTAATTTCCCGAGACTATTCAAGCGCCTGAGTTAACCGGAATGGCCGCAGCCGCGCCCTCGGGAGCGGCTGCGGCCGCTCAGCATTTTAATAATACTGCAGGCAGCCTGTTGCCGTGGCCCATGCGCAACACTTGCTGCAGGCCGGTCTTGCGGGCCCTATTCAGCCGGTGCCGGTGAGGTGATTTGCGGCACCTCGGTGAAAGGCGCGATGCCGAAATAGGGGTAGATCTCGCTGGGGAAGTAGACGACGCCGTCCTTGGCTACGAGTTCGATCGTCTTGATCGCCTTCAGGTCCTCGACCGGGTTGCCGGGCACGAGGAAGAAGTCCGCCTTCTTGCCGGGCGTGATGGAGCCCAGCTCGTCGCCAAGATTCACATAGTCGGCGGCCTCCTGCGTCGCGCGGGCGAGGATCTCGGCCGGGGTGAAGCCGACTTTCTGGTAGAGCTCGAGTTCGCGGTGCAGGGTGAACGATCCGCCCATGTCTGTGCCCATGAGAATGAGAATGCCGCGATCCTTCATCTGCTTCAGCGTGCCCGTGATCTGGTCGAAGGCGCCGGCATAGGCGGCGTCATCTTCCGGCGTCTCGATATTCGACCACGCCGCGCGGGCATCGCGCTGGACGCCGACCGGCATGTTATCGGCATAGTCCGCCATGCCGGCCTGGACTTCGCCATTGCGTGACAGGAGCAGGGCTTCATGGATAGCATAGGTCGGATCGATGGAGACATTGTTGGCGACCATGAGATCGAGCGTGTGCCGGACCTGTTCGCTGTCGAGATCGACCTTGGGCAGGCGCTGCAAGGCGGTGAGGCGCAAGAGGGTGCGGGTGTCTTCGCCCGCTTCGAGCACCCAGCCAAGCATGACCTGGTTGATATGGGTCATCTCGTCATAGCCGGCCTCGATCATGGTATTGGCATTGGTGAAGGCCGGAACGTGGCCGGTGACGCCGAGTCCGCGCTTGCGCGCTTGTGCGACGACGGCGGGCACCCAGGCCGGGTTCATCGAGTTGTAGATCTTGACCTGGAAATAGTCGCCCTGGTCGGCATACCAGTCGACGGCGGCGACGGCTTCTTCCTCGCTGGAGACAAGGATGCCGTTATTGGAATTGAACGGGCTCTTGCCCTCGATGAATCCGTTCCGGACGATGCGGGGACCGGCGAGTGTTCCGTCCCCGATCTTGCCGATCAGTTCCGCCAGCTTGGCATTGTCGTTGCCCATGTCGCGGATCAGCGTGACGCCGGCGGCGATATTGAGCAGGGCATCGTCCTGACCGACATGGCCGTGCATGTCCGCGAGGCCAGGAACGAGGGTGCCACCCTGGCCGTCGATGACGGTCTCGTCGGGATGGCTGGCATTGGCGGCCTCGATGGCCTTGATCGTGGTGCCTTCAACGCGGACCGAGACCGGGCCGGTGAGGGCCTTTTTCGCCGGATCGAAGATGCGGACGTCGGCAATGCGGAGCGGGCCGTCGAACTTGTGGGCGGTTGCTGCCTGGATGGCCTCGTAACGGGCCGAGGCGAGGCGGACGGCCAGCGCGGTCAGCTCGGCCTCGGCGCCCTCATAGCCCTTGCGGACGATCACGAAGCGCGGCGAGATCAGCGCGAACAGCTCGTCTTCGCCGTCCATCAGGAAATAGGTCGGGTCGAGGCTTTCGCCGGTCAGGGCATAGGCCGTGGCGGCGATGGGGTCCGGGCCGCCATCGACGATGACGTCTTCGAGCGCTTCAAGGCGCAGGGCGCCGGCCGGCCAGGCGGGCAGCGTCTGGTCTGCGTCGGCGAGCAGGGCCTGGGCATAGACCGAGAGTGCATAGGGCGAGGCGTTCTGGGCGATATAGATGCGCGGCTCGGTCGCCGGCTCGCTGCCCGGACCGGTCGTATCGACCCAGCTGGCCGTTCCGTCGTCAAGGGCGAAGGTTTCGGCGACCTTGTTGCCGAAAGTGGTGTTGCCATCGATGGTCCAATGGGTCGGAAGGCCGTCTGCGCCGAGGATGATCGTCTCGGCCATTGTCGGGCCGCGGCCATTGTTGCGGTATTCATAGTCGACCTGGATGTTGGCGCCGGTCGTGGTGGCGGTGAGTTCGCCGATATCGGCGCCGAACAGGCGGACGGTATAGGCCTCGGTGACCGGTTGCGGCGCGGCAGGCGCTTCGACAAGGGTGTCGGGCGCGACAGGCGCATCATGGGTGCAGGCCCCGAGCAGGAGTGCGCCACCCAGCGCTGCCAATGTGAGCCGGTTGATCATCGCGCGTCCTCCAGAAAGCCAAACGCCGTTGCGACGCCATCAGCGGTCTAGGTGGCACAGATGATCCGGGGAATCCAGAATGCGGGGCAAAAGTTTGCGACGCCTGTGAGGGCGCTTCGCGGGTGGGGTATGGGTGTCCTGAGGTGGAGGTAGGGGTCAGGTGTCGGGAATCTTGGCTCCGTATTCCCGGCGAAAGCCGGGATCGCGTGCGGCACGTCCTGTGTGTGCGGCTCTGGGTCCCGGCTTTCGCCGGGATGAGCGGACGAGAGGGAAAAGCGGGTCTTCACCCGAGAGGACCCGTCCCAGCCTTCCTGACACAGGTGCCCGGAAACAGCCCGGATGCGGCCCGGAGAGATCGTCGGACAATTGCAGCACGACGACGCGGCCATTCCACATCACGCCCCAGAGCATCTGGCTGCCCGGACCGCCTGCATCGCGGAACCACGTCTTCAGGCGCTGGATGCGCCAGAAGATGAGCGGCCAGATCGGCAGCAGGTACCAGGGCAGGCCCGGCATGGGGGTGAAGAGGGAGAAGGCAGGCATGGCGCGCATTATAAGCCCGGCGCGGTGGGGTGTGGATAAGGCAGACGCTGGCCTTCAGGTGTCCGCCTATTGATTCATCGCAAGTCCGGGCGACAGGCCCGGGGATATACTGCCAAAAGGCGCATTCTTCGTCGCCAGCCACACCGAGCCGAAATCATGAAGCTCAACGCAAACAAGTTATTCGTCGCTGTTTCACTGGCCGTAGCAATCGTCTGGCTGATCTGCGTGGCACTGGTCGGACTTGCCCCCGGGAGCATGATGACCATGAGCGGGCACATGATGCATTCCGATTTCCGCGGCATGTCCTGGACGCTGAACATGACCGGCATCGTCGCAGGCCTGTTCATCTGGAGCCTGTCAGCCGGAGCGCTCGCATGGCTGGCGGCCACGATCTACAATTACCTGCATAAGGACGAAACCTAGCGCACCGACATGACGTCAGTCGTCAGACTGGCACAACAGGAGCCCAACCAGATGACCATCCCTTTCCGAACAACGACCTTAAGACTCGCCGCCGCCGGACTGCTGTGCCTGTCGGCAACCGGAGTGGCATCCTGTGCCTCCTCGTATCCGAACCAGGCGCAGATGCAGCATACCGAGCAGATGGGGCAGACAGACCAGGATGCGACGCCCACGCAAGCCGACTGCATGGCGATGAAGCAGCACATGATGGCTGATATGCAAGGCGGGGACAAAAGCGCCATGTCGCCCGAGATGATGGCGACGCATCAGGCCTGCATGGACATGATGCCGGACATGATGAAGGACTGCCCCAAGATGGAATCGGGCATGTGCACCATGATGAAGTCCGATGATGGATCAATGATGCCGCAGACCGGCGAATAGATCGCCGCACCAAGGGGGACGCATGCGGGGAGAGCGATTGTGCTCTCCCCGTTTTGCTTCAGGCCATTTCGATGATCGTGACGTTGGCGACGCCGCCGCCTTCGCACATTGTCTGCAGGCCCCAGCGCTTGCCCCGGGCTTTCAGGCCGTAGATCAGCGTGGTCATCAGCTTGGTGCCGGTAGCGCCCAGCGGATGGCCGAGCGCGATGGCGCCGCCATTGACGTTGAGCTTTTCCGGGTCGGCGCCGGTATGCTTGAGCCAGGCCATCGGGATGGAGGCGAAGGCCTCGTTGACCTCGTAAAGGTCAATGTCGCCGATCTTCATGCCGGCGCGCTGGAGGGCGCGGTCCGTGGCGAAGAGCGGCTCTTCCAGCATGATGACCGGATCACCCGCCGTCACGGTGAGGTTGTGGATGCGGGCAAGCGGGGTGAGGCCGTAGCGCTTCACGGCCTCGGCCGAGGCGATGAGGACGGCGGAGGCGCCATCGCAGATCTGGCTCGACGTGCCGGCCGTGAGGATGCCGCCTTCGGCCATCGTCTTCAGGCTGGCGAGCGCCTCCAGCGTGGTGCCGGGGCGGATGCCTTCATCGACCGTGTGCATTTCGATCTCGCCTTCGGGCGTGACGATTTCCACGGGCACGATCTCGTCCGTGAAGGCGCCCGCTGCGGTAGCGGCGGCTGCGCGGCGCTGGCTTTCGACGCCGAACGCATCGGTGAGATCGCGGGTGAAGCCATGTTTCTTGGCGACCATTTCGGCGCCCGCGAACTGGCTGAAACCCTTGACGCCGTATTTCTGCTTGATCGTGTCGGAGATGGGCGAGATGCCGGAGCCCGGCAGGTAGTTCGAGCCCATCGGCGCGCGCGACATGGACTCGGCGCCCGCCGCGATGATGACATCCTGCGTGCCGGACATGACGGCCTGCGCGGCGAACTGGATCGCCTGCTGAGACGAGCCGCACTGGCGGTCGATGGTGACGGCAGGCACGCTGTCGGGCAGGCCCGAGGCGAGCACGCACATGCGGCCGAACTGGCCGGCCTGTTCGCCGGCCTGCGTGACGCAGCCGAAGATGACGTCCTCGATGACCGAGGGGTCGATGCCCGCGCGGGCGACGACGGCATCGAGCGCCTTCGCGCCGAGGTCGTTTGCGTGGATGCCCGAGAGGCGGCCATTGCGGCGGCCCCCGGCGGTGCGCACGGCGGCGCAGATATAGGCTTCAGCCATGGGGTGTTTTCCTTCGTTTGCGCCGCCGGGCGGCGGTGTTCATGAGTGATGGAAGGAATGTAGGCAGGCTTCCCTAAGGGCGGACAAGGGGGATTTGGAATGACGTTTACGTGGGGAAGGCCGTTGGACCCCCACCTAGCCTCCCCCTTGCAGGGGGAGGAACAGTCCGCCCGGTGTGGAATGGTCAGTGCACCAAAAAAGAAACTCCTCCCCCTGCAAGGGGGAGGCCGGGTGGGGGTCAGCACAGGTCGCGCTGGGGAACGGTGGGTATCGCGGCGCTCAACCCATCCTACTTTTTCTGAATTGCCCCAGTCGACCGAGTCGTGGGTGACACTTTACCAGTCGAAATCAATAGATTTCCAAGTAAGTTTTGGAGCACTCTGGTTGGGTCCAAATTCAACAGAGAACGTGCCGTTCGCCGCCAAAATTTGCATTTGCAGAAGTGATACAATGATTGACAGTTGAATCCTTGGCAGATTTCGAGTGGCGGGACTGACTTCATTCCCATTACCATCTGACACTTTGATCGAATTCGAATCAACGAAACCCTTCATCTTATCTGGAAGAAGAGATCGTAGTTCCTGGACATGCTGTGCAGTCAGCTCATTTAGTTTGCCGTGTGCAAATTTATTTCGCAGCGAGTTTATTTTCCCGCATGGATTAAGCAGACTGTCTGGTGCCGAAATCAGACGCAACAGTCGCAAGCAATGCGCCGTGTCCAGCCGATCTCCGTAGACTTTTTCGACATCGGGAAAAAACTGAGCGCACTTATCCACGAGACACCGTTCGATAATCAAATGCCCCCGCAATACGGCGCCAATGTCATCAGGAGTCTTCAACATCTCTTGGAGAAGAGAGATATCGTACGGAATCGAAATCATTTACCCAATCCCCTAAAGCGGAATGTTGTCGTGTTTCTTCCAGGGGTTTTCGAGCTGCTTGGTGCGCAGGGTGCGGAGGGATTTGGCGATGCGTTTGCGGGTGGAGTGGGGCATGATGATGTCGTCGATATAGCCCTTGCGGGCGGCGACATAGGGATTGGCGAAGTTGTCTTCATATTCCTTCGTCAGCTCGGCGATCTTTTCCGGGTTGCCCATCTCCTTGCGGTAGATGATCTCGACCGCGCCCTTGGCGCCCATCACGGCGATCTCGGCCGTTGGCCAGGCATAGTTCACGTCGCCGCGCAGGTGTTTGGAACTCATCACGTCATAGGCGCCGCCATAGGCCTTCCGCGTAATGACGGTGACCTTGGGCACGGTGGCCTCGGCATAGGCGAAGAGCAGTTTCGCGCCGTGCTTGATGAGGCCGCCATATTCCTGCTTGGTGCCCGGCATGAAGCCCGGCACGTCGACGAAGGTGACGACGGGAATGTTGAAACAGTCGCAGAAGCGCACGAAGCGGGCTGCCTTGCGCGAGGCGTCGATGTCGAGCACGCCGGCCAGCGTCATCGGCTGGTTGGCAACGAAGCCGACCGTGGAGCCCTCGATACGGCCAAAGCCGCAGATGATGTTGGCGCCGAAATTCGGGCTGATCTCGAAGAAGTCGCCTTCGTCGGCGACCTTCATGATCAGTTCCTTCATGTCATAGGGCGTGTTCGGATTTGGCGGGATCAGCGTGTCGAGGCTGTTCTCGACGCGCTCGATTTCATCATGGACGGGGCGCGTTGGCGCGTCTTCGCGGTTTGACAAAGGCAGGAAATCGATGAGGCGGCGCATTTGCGTCAGCGCCTCGATATCGTTTTCGAAGGCGCCGTCGACAACGCCGGATTTGGCGGCATGGACGGAGGCGCCGCCGAGAGTCTCGTGAGTGACTTCCTCATTGGTGACGGTTTTGACGACGTCCGGG